>Ga0070740_10004475_pt1 | contig 13713 bp, 11 predicted proteins | sample Coa_R2_FD_67286 | JGI IMG/M metagenome (GOLD analysis project Ga0070740, IMG submission 67286) | Surface soil microbial communities from Centralia Pennsylvania, which are recovering from an underground coalmine fire - Coalmine... | ecosystem: Environmental > Terrestrial > Soil > Unclassified ... | reverse complement strand
TCAGGATGTGGTGGCGGCGGTGTTCGAAGGCCTGAGCCACGGCCGGGGGGATTTTAAGCGGCTGCCCAAAATCGTCGGCGGGCGCTACGGCTTGTCCTCCAAGGAATTCACGCCGGCCATGGTCAAGGCCGTGTTCGACAATCTTGGAGGGAAACCGCCGAAAAATCATTTCACCGTGGGCATCACCGACGATGTTTCGCGCACCAGTCTGCCGGTGGACCCCGATTTTTCCATCGAACCGGACAGTGTCATTCGCGCACTGTTCTATGGCTTGGGTTCGGACGGCACGGTGGGGGCCAATAAAAATTCCATCAAGATCATCGGGGAAAACACGGACTTTTTTGCGCAGGGCTACTTCGTTTATGACTCCAGGAAATCGGGGAGCGTGACGGTGTCGCATCTGCGGTTCGGGCCGGCGCCGATTCGTTCGGCCTATCTGATCTCGCGAGCGAATTTCGTCGCCTGTCATCAGGCGGTGTTTCTGGAGAAATTCGACATGCTTAAATCCCTGGTGCCCGGAGGCGTGTTTTTGCTGAACACGCCGTATCCGCCGAACCAAGTTTGGGACCAGTTGCCGCGACCGGTTCGCGAGTCGCTCGTGGCCAAAAAGGCAAAATTTTATGTGATTGACGCGACCCGGGTGGCGCGGGAAAGCGGCATGGGGGGACGGATTAACACCATCATGCAGGTCTGTTTCTTTGCCTTGTCCGGCGTGCTGCCGCGGGAGCAGGCCATTGCAGCCATCAAGCAGTCTATCCGGAAAACCTACGGCAAAAAGGGCGAAGAAGTCGTGGCGGTCAATTTGAAGGCCGTGGATCACACGCTGGAACACCTGCACCCGGTGCCGATTCCTGCCGAGCCGCTGAAGGATTCGGAGGTGGAGACGGACGGCTCGAAGGCGTCGTCGTTTGCCGTTTCCGCGAACGGTTTTTCCCCCGGCGCGTATTATCAAAGGGTCTTGAGCAAAATGGCGGCCGGCAACGGCGACGAACTGCCGGTGAGCGCCTTTCCGCCGGACGGCACCTTCCCCACCGGCACGGCGCAGTACGAAAAACGGAATCTGGCGTTGGAGATCCCGGTGTGGGACGAGAAAATCTGCATTCAATGTCTCAAATGCGTGGCGATCTGCCCGCATGCGACCATTCGCGCCAAGGTTTATGACCCCGCCGCGCTGGCCGGTGCCCCGGCCACGTTCAAGAGCACCGACGCGCGCGTGCCCGAGTTCAAAGGCATGAAGTTCACCCTGCAAGTCGCGCCGGAAGATTGCACCGGCTGCGCCTTGTGCGTGGACGTCTGTCCGGCACGCAACAAAACGGCGGCCAAACTCAAGGCCATCAACATGCAGCCGCAGGCGCCCTTGCGCGAGGCGGAACGGGAAAACTGGAATTTCTTCCTGAGTCTGCCCGAGGTGGATCGGAGCCGGATCAAACTCACCCAACTGCGGCAGCAACAGCTCCTGCAACCGCTTTTTGAGTTCAGCGGCGCGTGCGCCGGCTGCGGCGAGACGCCGTATTTGAAAATGCTTTCCCAACTGTTCGGCGACCGGGCGATCATTGCCAACGCCACCGGCTGTTCCTCCATTTACGGCGGCAACCTGCCCACCACCCCCTGGGCGCAGAACCACGAAGGACGCGGGCCGGCCTGGTGCAATTCCTTGTTCGAAGACAATGCCGAGTTCGGCTTGGGATTCCGCATTTCGCTGGACAAGCAAAAAGAATTTGCCGGCGAACTGCTCCAAAAACTCGCCCCGCAACTGGGCGACGATTTTGTGGCTGCGATTCTCCAGGCCGACCAATCCGATGAAGCAGGGATTTACGAACAACGCCAGCGCGTCGCGGCGCTGAAAGAAAAATTGGCGAAACTCGATTCCCCCGACGCCGCCCGGCTTCTGTCCGTGGCCGACGCCCTGGTGAGGAAATCCGTCTGGATCGTCGGCGGCGACGGCTGGGCTTACGACATCGGCTATGGCGGCTTGGATCACGTGTTGGCCAGCGGGCGCGATGTCAATGTGCTGGTGCTCGACACGGAAGTCTATTCCAACACCGGCGGCCAGATGAGCAAATCCACGCCCCGCGGCGCGGTGGCCAAATTTGCCGCCGGCGGCAAGGCGATGAGTAAGAAAGACCTCGGCCTCATCGCCATGACCTACGGCCATATTTACGTGGCCAGCGTGGCGCTGGGCGCCAGGGATGAGCAGACCTTGCGCGCGTTCCTGGAGGCGGAATCCTATCCGGGGCCGTCGCTCCTCATCGCCTACAGCCATTGCATTGCCCACGGCATCGCGCTGGATGCCGGCGTGGGCGCGCGCCAGCAGAAGCTGGCGGTGGACTCCGGTCAATGGCTGCTGTACCGCTTCGATCCGCGCCGCGCCGAACGCGGCGAAAATCCGCTGCAACTGGATTCCACCGCGGCCAAAACCACGGTGCAGGAATTTTTGTTCTCGGAAAACCGCTTCAAGATGCTCACCAAAAGCAAACCGGAAGAAGCGAAGAAACTTTTTGCCCAGGCTCAGGCGGACGTCGAACGACGATGGAGATTGTATCAATTTCTGCAACAACGCGATTTTAGAACCGCCGTGGCCGGGGCGGCCGCCGCCCCGGCACCCGCAACCTTGAAACCCAGTGAAAATGCCCAGGCATGAAAGTCAAAGCAATCTGACGGTGTGAATGTTTCACGCCTGTCTCTCCTCGTTCAAAGCTATGGACCTTTCCACCACCTATCTCGGTCTGAAACTCCGCACACCACTCGTCCCGTCGGCCTCGCCGTTGTCGGAGGAGCTGGACAACATCAAACGCATGGAAGACGCCGGCGCGTCGGCCGTGGTGCTGTATTCGCTGTTCGAGGAACAGTTGCGCCAGGATCGGGCTGAGCTGGCGCATCACCTGGAGCGCGGCACGTTCAGTTTCCCCGAAGCGCTCACGTATTTCCCCGAGCCGCAGGAGTTTCATCTCGGCCCGGAGGGGTATCTCGAGCACATCGCCGCCGCCAAACGCGCCGTGCACATCCCCATCATCGCCAGCCTGAACGGCTCCTCACCCGGCGGATGGACTCAATATGCCAGGCAAATTCAGCAAGCCGGCGCGGACGCGCTGGAATTGAACATTTATTATATTCCCACCAACATCCATTTGCCGGCGGATGAAGTGGAGCAGACTTACCTGGAGATTTTGCGCGCCGTCAAAGCGTGCGTCACCATTCCCGTGGCCGTCAAACTGGGGCCGTTCTTTGCCAACTTTGCCCGTACGGCGTGGCTGCTGGACGAGGCCGGCGCGGACGGCCTGGTGCTTTTCAACCGCTTTTACCAGCCGGACATTGACCTGGAGACGCTCGAGGTCAAACCGAACATTTTATTGAGCACGCCGATGGCCATGCGCCTGCCGTTGCGCTGGATTGCCATTCTCCATGGCCGGCTGCGTGCCAGCCTGGCCGCTACCAGCGGCATTCACCGCGCCAGCGACGTGGTCAAAATGCTCATGGCCGGCGCCGATGTGACGATGCTTTGCTCGGCGCTGATCCGCCACGGCATCAAACACATCGCCGTTATTGAGCGTGAATTGAAGACGTGGTTGGAAGAGCACGAATATGAATCCGTGGCGCAACTCAAGGGCAGCTTGAGCCAGAAAAACTGCCCCGATCCCAGCGCCTTCGAGCGCGCGCTGTATCTTCGCGCCCTGTGCAGTTACCTGCCGGAAAAATGACGGCCTTCCCCATCGCCGCGACGCGCCGGAAGCGGAGGAGGTTCAGGGGAGTGGCCCCGGAGCGGCAGGATGACCACCCGTCCATTCCGCCAGGGAAACGTCCACCTGCAAATCGGCGGCGATTTTTTCCAGATCGCTTCGGAGTCTGGCCAGGTCACCGCGCGGGGGCAACTGCAACCGCGCTTGCGCCTGGAAAAGATTTTCGCCGGTCATGGGCGCGCTGACTATTTCGCTGGAGAATTCCTCGACGTTGACGCCGGCGCGGGCCAGCACGGCGGTGATCTCCCGCACAATACCCGGCCGATCGTGACCGACAATTTCCAATCGGATTTGTCCCGCGGGAGGGGGGGCCGGCTTCGTTTCATCGGCGCGCACCGTGACCTGAAGCGCGGGAATTTTCTGGAGCGCGGCGAGCAGCGCCGGCTTTTGTTCCGGCGGAACGTCCACGTGCAAAATACCGGCAAATTCGCCGCCGAGTCGGCACAAACGGCTTTCGAGCCAGTTCCCGCCGTGCCCGGCAATGGCACGCGCTACCGTTTCCACCAGCCCCGTGCGGTCCGGGCCGATCAAGGTGATCACCAGGGAGGTTTGCACCAGCGTGTGGTAACCTTTTCCGGCGCGTCTGGCAAGCCTTCTCGCCTCGCGCCGGCAATGCCGCTGGCGCGGGGCGAGGGCGGGATAAAATCTAATCGTAAAAAATTCTTTTTGAGAAATTAAAACTTTTCAAATTATCTAATCTATGATAAAGTGGCCGCGGAACATGAAACGCGTTATGTTGAACGAGCATTTGTTGGAAAAATTTCCTTTGTCGTTGAAGTTGCGCGATGGGGTGCCCGTCACGGTGCGGCCTCTGGGGCGGCGGGACGCGGCCCGGTGTCATCAATTCTTTCTGGCAGTGCCGGAGGAGGAGCGATTGTTCATCAAGCAACCGGTGTTTGATCGCGCGCTGTTTCAAGAATGGTGTCGGCATCCGGATTACGACCGCAACCTGCCTCTGATCATGCTGCACGAAAACCGGATCATCGGCGAGGCCACGCTGCATCAGCGCCAGGGCGGCTGGAAACGACACATTGGTCTGGTGACCGTGCTGACCCATCCGAATTACCGCGGCCGCGATGTGGCCAGAATCCTGGTGGCGGAAATCGTGGAGCTGGCCCGCGGGGCGGGGTTGCGGCAGTTGGAGGCCGAATTGAACGGCGAACGCAAGGTGGCCATCCGCGCCCTTGAACAACTGGGTTTCCAAACCCTGTTGCGGCTGGAGAATTACGTGCTGGATATGAAGGCCATCCCGCACGATTACGTGCTCCTGGGCATGAACCTGCGCACGGATGAAAAATACGCGGGTGTGGGAGATTGAAATTGCCGGGGAGAGGTGGGACCGGCAATGTCCTCTGAAGGCGCGTCCGGCAGGTGACACCGCCAGACGCCCTCCCGGAAGGGCCGGACGTCAGGGCTGGCTGGTGATTTTCCGCCAATCCATGCCTTGTTTGTCGGCGTAAAGGGCAAAGGCCTTTTCGTTCTGGATCAGCACGGCGCGCACGACGCTCGAATCATCGGCCCGGCCCAGTTCCAGAATGCTTTCGGGAATCACGCCGTGTTTTTTATGCGCGTAGATGAGCGCAAACACCGCTTGCGCCAGCGCCGCGTACGGCAAATCCTTGTAGGCGCCTTCGATGACGTCCTCCACGGCGTCGGCCAGGAATTCAAGCTGGTCCACCAGATGCGGAAAGCGCGGGGCGTTGATTTGGGTGAATTCCAGCTTCCACTGCGGCAACTGGCGCAGGACTTTTTCCGCGATGGCGGGGGTGATGCTCGCGGCGGCGTTGTTGACGAATCGGGCAATCTCCGGCATGGCGGCGGCAATCTAGGCCAATCTCCGCGCGCGTCAAAGAAAAATTGTCGGACAATCTGCGCTTTCATTCTTACCGCAATTCTTTTACGAATGGCGCGTGCACGATTGGATCGCCAAAGCTGAAACGCTGCTGGAAGCCCTGCCTTACCTCCAGAAATTTCGCGGCGCCACCTTTGTCATCAAATACGGCGGCAGTTTCATGGATTCGCCTGATGAAAAAATCCGCGCCGGGGTGGCGCGCGACCTCGTCTTTTTGGAAGCCGCTGGCATACACCCGGTGATCGTCCACGGCGGCGGCAAGGCCATTACCCGGGCGATGGACCAGGCCGGATTGCAGGCGAAATTCGTTCAAGGCCAGCGGGTCACCGACGCGGCGACGGTGGCGATCGTGGACGAAGTGTTGTCCCGCCGGATCAATCCCCAAATCGTCAATACGCTGAACGCCCTTGGCGGCCGGGCACGGGGATTTACCGGCGCGGACATTTTCAAATGCCAAAAGCTCCTGGTCGAAAGCCCGGACGGCAAAAAATGGGACCTCGGCTACGTCGGCCAGGTTATCGAAGTCCAAACCGGCCCGTTGCGCGAATGCATTCAAAGTGGCCTCACGCCGGTCATCAGCCCGGTGGCGCTGGGGCCGGACGGGCGCCTCTACAATTGCAACGCCGACGTGGCCGCCGCCCAGACGGCCATTGCGCTCCGCGCCCGGCGTCTGGTGTTCATGAGCGACGTGCCCGGTTTGTTGCGCGACCCGAAAAATTCCGGCTCGGTTATTTCCCATTTGAGAGTCTCCGACGTCCCCGGGTTGAAACAGGCCGGCGTGATTGACGCCGGCATGATCCCGAAAGTGGACAGCGCCGTGGCCGCCATCCAGGCCGGCGTGGAAAAGGTATCGTTCGTGGACGGCCGCGTGCCGCATGCCGTGCTGCTGGAAATTTTCACCGACGCCGGCGTCGGAACGGAGATGGTTTTATGAAAGTTTATCTGTCGCGTCGCCGGGCCGGGGCGGTTTCATTTTAACATGAAAGAGTGCATTCCATCGCTGGTTCAGAATCAATTTGAGGCCATCCGCGAGTTGTTCGTCCGGAATGTCGTGCCCAGCTACGCGCGCTTTGATCTGGCGTTCAGCCACGGCGACGGCAGCTATGTTTTTGATGTTTCCGGCCGGCGGTACTTGGATCTGGGCGGCGGCATCGCCGTCAACTGCCTCGGCCATGCCCATCCGGCTCTGGTCGAGGCGCTGACCGAACAGGCAAAAAAATTGATTCACGTTTCCAATTTGTATTACACCGCGCCGCAGGGAACGCTGGCTGCGGAAATCGTCCGGCGCCTCGGTCCCGGCAAGGTGTTTTTTTGCAACAGCGGCGCCGAGGCCAATGAGGGACTGTTCAAACTGGCGCGCCGATTCGGCCATGATGAAGGCCGGTTTGAAATTCTGACCGCCGTCAATTCGTTTCACGGCCGCACACTGGCCGGCATCGCCGCCACCGGCCAGGACAAGGTCAAAAAGGGATTCGGGCCGATGACTCCCGGCTTCCGGCACATTCCTTTCAACGACCTGGACGCTGCGCGCCGCGCGATTTCACCGGCGACGGCGGCCATTTTGATTGAAGGCGTGCAGGGCGAAGGCGGCGTGACGCCCGCCACTGCGGAGTATCTGCTCGGTTTGCGGCAATTGTGCGACGAAAACAGGTTGCTGCTGTTGATGGACGGCGTGCAGGACGGCCATTTCCGCACGGGACGATTCCAGAGCTTCCAGCGCCTCCTGGAAAAGGTTCCCGGCGGCGAACAGTTCCAGCCGGACGGTCTGTCCATGGCCAAATCACTCGGCGGCGGATTTCCCATCGGCGCCTTCTGGGTGCGTGCGCCGTGGGCCGACCTGTTGGGGCCGGGGGCGCACGCCACGACCTTTGGCGGCACACCGCTGGCCTGTGCCGTGGCGCTGAAAATCCTGGAAATCATCGAGAAGGAAAATCTGGCCGAACGCGTCCGCCAGCTCGGCCACTGGATGCTCGCTGAATTGAAACGGCTGGCGAAAGATTATCCCTCGGTGATCAACGACGCGCGCGGTCTGGGTTTCATGCTGGGGCTGGAGCTGGCGGAAAAAATCCCGGCGTTTGCCGCCGGCGAAAAATCCGCGGCGATTCAATTCACCGACCGGATGCATCAAGCCGGGGTGCTGGTTGTTCCGGCAGGGGCGCGGGTGATTCGCCTCTTGCCTCCGTTGAATCTCAAGCCGCAGGAGGCCGGCGAGGGCCTGGCGCGAATCGAAGAAGTGGTGCGTTCGCTGGCCTGAATGGCCGCGGCAAGACGACCGGCGCGGAGCCGGGCGTTACCTCGAGTGAGTGGCCGCGGCTTTCATTTCCTGAAAGGCCGCCAGTTGAAGCTGCAGATGGGCGGCAATCTCCCTGAGCTTTTCGGTCTGCTGCATCTGAACCTCCGCCAAATGTTTCCGGGCCGCCTCCAGTTCGGCGGGCGAACCGCCGTTTTGCGCCCGGATGACGGCTTGCGCGGCGGCGTTAATTTGAGATTCCATTTCCGCCCCGACGACGCCGCATTGCCGCAGAAATTCGCCGTGAAAAATCCGGTCGGCATCCCCCACCGACGTGCTCCGGACATCGGGAATAAGCCGCAGGATTTCATTGGTGATGCTCGGGGTGAGCGCCACGGTCGTCGGGGCCGCGACCGGCGCTCCCGAAGCGGTGACGCTCAGGATGGCGCGGGTCAGATCGAACGGCAAGGCGTCTTCCCATGCCGGGTCCAGCCGCGGCAAAGTTTCTTTCCGCGTCCCGCTGACGATGCTCAGCCCCAGAAAACAGCCCTCGCCTTTGTTCAGGTTAAAGGCCTGAAGGCCCTCGGCCGCCGCAGCCGCCGCATTGGTAGGCGCCGGCGAAATGAGCGGAACGATTTTGATTTTTGCCGTGTTCGCGTTTTGGAATTCGGACAGCAAATGCTCCACGCGCCGCGAAAATTCCTGCAGTGCCGGAGAAGCATTGCCGGCCGGCAATACCGAGTAAAACCGGATTTGCACCGGCGCCTGCAATTGACGCAATGGTTCGAAGACATCGGCGGGCAATTCCGCCTGGCGCCCCGACAACAGCGCCGCGCCGTATTCAAACCAGGCCGTCGCCAGAAACGCGCCCAACAGAAAAGCGACCACCGCCGCCATCAGAGCGCCGCCCCAAATCGAACGGCCGCGGCCAGGCGAATCGTTGGGGGTGGAGGAATTCATAAAACGGCTTTTGCCGGCCCGGATTTCATTCGCCGACAGTATGAAAGACGGCCTCGTCAAGTAAAGCCGGGAATTTTTCGGAGACCGGGCGGCTGAACCAGCGCCCGCCTGCTCGAAACGGGCGGCTCCAGACGCGAAGGTGTGGGCGGAGGACAAAGTTACAGGGCCTTGACCTTTTTGACGATTCCCGCCGCGTCAATGCCAAAGTGCGCCAATAATTCGGCCGGTTTGCCGGATCGCGGCAGGCTGGTCACGGCCAGTTTGTGGACCTTGACGCCCTCGGCGCTCAATTCACCGGCCACGGCATCGCCCAACCCGCCCTCGGCATAGTGCTCTTCGACGGTGATGACGGTGTGGCCGGTCCTTTGGGCGGCGGCCAGGATCACGTCCCGTGCCAGCGGCTTGATGCTGTAGGCGTCAATAACCGTGATGCCGATGCCTTCGTTTTTCAAGAGATCGGCGGCTTTAAGCGCTTCATGCAGCGTCACCCCGGCGGCCACCACGGTGGCTTTGTCGCCGGGATTCTGCCGCAACACTTTCGCGCCGCCGACGGGGAACGGCTCGTCGTTCTGGTAAATCACCGGCGTTTTGGGTCGCGAGGTGCGCAGGAAATAAATGCCTTTTCCCCGCGCCATTTGTTCAACCAGTTTTTCGGTGCTGACGGCGTCGGCGGGATACAGCACGGTGCTGCCGGCGATGGCGCGCATCAGTGCCAGGTCTTCCAAACCCATTTGCGAAGGGCCGTCTTCGCCAATGCTCACGCCCACATGCGAACCGGCCAGTTTGAGGTTGGCGTGCGAAATGCCGGCAATGCGAAGCTGGTCGGCGGCGCGATTGAAAAAGGTGGCAAAGGTGGAGGCAAACGGCACTTTGCCGCGCGCGCCAAAACCGGTGGCCATGCCGACGAGGTTTTGTTCGGCAATAAATCCTTCGGTGTAGCGTTCGGGGAATTTCTTGAAAAATTTTTCGGCGTAGGTGGAATTTTTCGTGTCGCCGTCCATGGCCACCACGCGGGAATCCACTTCACCGATACGGGCCAGGGCGTTGCCGTAAGCTTCGCGCGTGGCGACGGAATCGCCGATTTTGTAGCTGATCGGCGGGTACTGATCCGGCGCGGTGAGATTCGGCGCGGGCAGGGGATTGGGGCGGGGAATGGGCACGCCGATGCCGGTTCGGGCGGTGGGTTGCAGTTCGGCGATGGCGCGGGCGGCCTCTTCCTGGTTCAGCGGTTTGCCGTGCCAGCCGTCTTTATCCTGCAAAAAGGAAACGCCGGCGCCTTTGTAAGTTTTGGCAATGATAGCCAGCGGCTGGTCGTTCAGACCGACACCCTGGAGGACTTCGATGATTTCCTCGATGTCATGACCGTCAATCACTTCCACGCGCCAGCCGAACGCTTCGAAACGCCTTTGATAGACGCCCGTGTCGTGGCCGAAGGCGGTGGCCTGGCTCTGACCCAGCCGGTTGTCGTCCACAATGGCGACCAGATTGTTCAATTTGTAAATGCCGGCGATGTTCGCCGCCTCCCATACGGAGCCTTCGGCAATCTCGCCGTCGCCGAGCAGGACGTAGGTGTTGTAATCCAGTTTGTCGAGCCGCGCCGCCAGCGCCATGCCCACACCCACGCTCAATCCCTGCCCCAGCGAGCCGGTGGCAACATCCACAAACGGCAGGCGCGGGGTAGGATGACCTTCCAGGTCGGAGGTGAATTGGCGAAGCGTCAGCAATTCACCGGCGGGGAACAACCCGGTCTCAGCCCACGCCGCGTAGAGCAGCGGCGCGGCGTGGCCTTTGGAGAGGATAAAACGGTCGTTGTTGTGAAAGTGTGGATTTTTCGGGTCGTAGCGCATGTGGCCGAAAAACAGCGCCGCGACCACGTCGGCAGCCGAGCAGCACGAGGTGGGATGACCACTGCCCGCGGCGGTGGTGGCCGCAATGGAATGGATGCGCAACTGGTTGGCGATGCCCTTCAACAATTCAATGTCGGTGTCAATCATGGAGCAATCATTCTACGCGGCCAAAAGCCAATGCCAAGACGGAAAATTGATTCGCGGGCGCGAAGCTCTCCGGCAGAATTCCGCGCCGGCGGCGCCGTCAGGCAGGGCGGCCTTCCGGAGCAAACCCCATTTTCACTGGATCGCGTGGCCGGGGATGGAACAAGTCGGCGGCAGGCCGACGGCGTTGATGGAATAAGTGCCGCCGGCGGGGCAAACCGGAAAGAGATGATTGGGCAGATAGGGCAGCAAATCCTGCTCGGTGGGCACGTCCACGTCGGTCTTGTTGTTTTCCAACGCCCATTTTTGTTTGGCCGCGTCGAGGTCGTGCAGGTTTTTGATGCAAATTGTGCGGTCACGGGCGGCTCGTTGTTCGGCTTCGGTCATGGCCTGAGCGGCGGCACGCGCCTGGCGACTGGCGGCGGCCCATGCTTCCAACTGCTGTTCCTGCTGTTGGGCCGTGTCGCTCAAAAGGGTTAATTGTTTGAACAGCCATTGGTTCGAGGCGCCCAGCCGGGTGTTTTCGTTTTGCAGCTCGGCGAGTTTCCGGGCCAAATTTTTATTTTCGGCGCGCAGGCTGACGATGTCGGTAGCTTGTGCGGCGGCGTTATCGGCCTTGAGCCGGTCGTTTTCGGCCTGCAAGGTTTCGACTTGGTGTTGCGCCTCGCGCAAGGCCGTCTGCGCTGCGGTTTTTTTCTGGTTGGCGGAGAACAGTAAAAACTCCGTGACCAGGAGGGCAGCGAGGCAAAGCCCCAAAAGCGCATCTTTGAGTTTCATGCCTGCCTTCTTTTCGCGCTTTCCGGCCCGGCCGTCAAACCGGAAGTGGTCAAAACCCTTTGCAATACGGAAATCTCCGTAGGCGGGTTAAGGCGCGGCGGCCTTTAGCGCTTGCTCATACGGTTGACCGTCCAGAAAGACCTGCTGCAGCCGCGCACGACCCGAAGCCGGCACCACGACTTGCACCGTGAGGCGGCCGTGCGGCGGGTTGCCGGTGTTCTCGGCGACGTAATAGCGCTCGATGCCGTAGGCGACATGGACAGAATTGGTCGCATTCCACCAGCGGCCGGCACTCTGGCCCTTCAGCAAAATCTCGTTCGCCGCCGGCACGAAGGCGTTGGTGCTGGCGCGGCTGACCGTATAAAATCCGTTCGTGCCTGGCACCAGAGCGACAAAGATTTTCCTGCCGTAGGGCAAATTGGGTTCCACTGGCGGCGAAAAGAGATTGGCGGGCACGTCGCTGATTTTGTAGCGCAGCATCAGGTAATCGCCGCTCAACAAATCGCGCGGGTCCACGGGCTGGGTTTCGAGCCGAATGACCCGGCCGGTGGCCAGCGCGTGTTCCTGCACGGCGACCGTGCCGAGCAGCCACGCCGTTTGCAGCCCGAGGACGAGGATGAGGAATTTGAGCTTCATGGAATCCCGTCAGGTCGCAGTTTTGATTTGTTGCAACAGCTTGCGCCGTTTCTTCTCGAGATAGACGCCGAAGACAATCAGAAAAATCCCCGAAATCAAAAACATCACGCCCGTCCGCGCCATCGAACCCAGCAGATCAAAGTAAATAGCGAAGATGTCCAGCGCGATGAAGACGATGCCGAGGTTGACCAGGAACGGCGAGCGTTCCTGCAAGCCGATCTGGATTTGTAACAGACAAAACACGAACAACGCGATCGTGGCCGGCAGATAACTCCACGATTCGCTCCAGAAGAAGGAACGCACACCGGCGGACAGATCAAGTCCCCACAGGCCAAACCAGACTGTCGCCATGAACAGCATCATGCCGAACAGAGCTCCGAACCACGTCCCGCGCCATTGCGCCGTCAGCGCGCGGAGATTCTTGATTCCGGTGGCCAGCAACGCCAGCGCGCCCAGACCGAAAGCGGGGAGAAGCCAGTGTTGGGTTTCGGGATTGGCCCACTCGTCAAAAACCTCCTTCCACGTCAGCGGGTAAAAGAAAACCAGAAACGCCAGCAGACCCAATTTTTCCGTCGCACCGGAAAATTCAGAAAATTGGCTCCGGCGCAGACCGTATCCCGCACCGAGATAGACCAGGCCCAGCAGCGAGTAGAGCAACAGTTGACGCGTGTCGCCGCCGGCGTAAAGCCAACTGTCCTGTTCATTGACTTCGAGGCCGAACCAGATGCCGAACGCCAGCAACAGCAAAACGTGCTGCGCCTTCGACCGCAACAGCCACGGCAGCGCCGCGATGCCGATCCACCAGAGCAGGAATGCGTTCGGCGGACGCGAGACGATGTTGTAAATCTGGCCCAGCAACGCAATGTTCGCCAGAAACAGGCCGGACCCGACCAGGTGCAGCGCCTCACCGGTCTTGCGGTATCGGCCGTGAATTTCGCGCAGCCACCAGCCGCCGGCGTGAAAACCGAGCATCAGCAAAATGCCGCCGGCGAGTTTCACACCGCGCGGCACTTCGTTCCAGTGCGCGGCAATGAGCAAAATGATGCCCGTGGTGATGAGCACCGCGCCAAGGAGGGAGATGATGGTCAGGAATTTGCGGCCGCCGTCCTCTTTCAGGTGGAATTGTTCGATGATTTTCTGTCGTTGCTCGGCGGTGATGAGGCCGGCGTCATGGAGTTTTTGGATGTCGCCGTAGTTCATTGGGTTTTCGCGGGTATGCCGCCATTTTTGAACGGCGGCTTTCGACCGTCAACCAATTTTTCACATCGCCGGCGCGAACTGACTGCCGGTTATCGCCGGGCCAGGCGAGTGGGCAAAAGATGCTGGGTAACCGGTCTTTCGGCGCATTGAAGCCCGGGGTGGCGATTGTCTTGATTTTTGGCGGTGGAGGAGACAGGGCGGAGGTTGTGAAGACATTGCAAGGGAATTTGCCGGGTTTTTCGAGGGTTTTCCGGGCTTTTTTTGAGACTTCCACGGGTTTGGCGCGAGGCTTGCTGAACGGGTGATGACAGCCGTCACTGTCCGTGAAAT
>Ga0070740_10004474_pt1 | contig 13715 bp, 30 predicted proteins | sample Coa_R2_FD_67286 | JGI IMG/M metagenome (GOLD analysis project Ga0070740, IMG submission 67286) | Surface soil microbial communities from Centralia Pennsylvania, which are recovering from an underground coalmine fire - Coalmine... | ecosystem: Environmental > Terrestrial > Soil > Unclassified ... | reverse complement strand
CCCGTCGCGCAGCGTTAAAAAATTTTCGATCGTCGGCCAAATTTTTTGGAGTTTGTACTTCGAAAGGTGAAAAGATTTCGCGAGCCTGAGGATGGTTTCCTCTGAGTCTGGTATGCCGCCCCGCCGCATAGAAAAATCTCTAAGTCGTTGCAGGAAACCATATTCCATGCAATCGAGTTCTATACAGTCGGCGAGTTCCTGATCTGGATAACGCTGTATGTACGGCTGCGGGCGGCGATGCGATGTGATCTCTTCAGGCTTGCTCATGGCTTTCGAAGCTCCGATCGTGAGAAATGGCAATGCTATAAGCGGTTTGTTGAAAACAAAAGACTTCACTATAATCAACGTGAAAATTTTTGCGCGAAAACTTTTCAAGTGGTAAAAACTGGGATTCTGCAGGCGCTAAGTCGCTCAAAACACGCGAAACGGGTAAAGATGGCGGGTGGGATAAGGTGGTAAGGACAGGGCACCACGGAACTACATTCGACTTTCGTGGCGGCGCGAGGATGCCGCGCAGGTGGCCTTCAGGCGGCGCACACCGCGCCGATGGGGGTGGGGTGGAGTGTAACGGCGTCATCTCGCGCGCGCCCTTTAAAAAAGCGCCGCGAAAGGACTAGACAGCAAACACACGCTTAGGTTATGATGCATTTGATTTCGCCTTTCGTCGGGCCGGAATTGAATCGGGCGCTTGGTAATCACGGACCAAGCGCCCATCGCTTTTTTGGGGGAGCATCGGCCGCGCTGGTGACTCCGTGCACTGCCCGGCGCGCCGAAACTTTCCGTCAAGATTCATCACGGTTAAACTCGAAACGGAAACAATCCTACCAAACATCGCGCCTCAGGTGAATAGCTGATTTTCACTCTAAGGCGAAGTGACTCAAAAAACGGTACTTTCGGTCTATTGGTCGCAGTACGATCCGGGGCGTATTATCGGCTCATGGAAAACACACCCCTCGAAATGAGATGCAATTTCGCGTGGCCGGGCACCTACGGTCACGAATGCGGCGCTACTGCTGTTTTCGCGGCTGCTAGCAAGTCGGATCGCACCACCACAGGAATCTATTTCGCGCGGCGGTGTGAGTCCTGCGCCAAAATTAAGGGCGGCGAGAATGCCGGAATCCTACGCCTCGAGCCTTTCAATGCCGAAAAGCACGCGAACACCTGGAAATAAGCCGATGCCGAAAACTTACCCTACCGTCGAACAGATTGAAGCCCTGCGGCAGTTCGCCCGCGCCAACGGTCGCCGCTGGAAATCCGAACTGAATCACCTTTGGTATAACGGCGCGTACAATCGCGCCGTGCTCGGGGGTGCCGATCCGGCGCTACTCCAACAGGTACGAAATTCTTTCGGCCCGTCGTGGCTCGTGCGTTTTCGCCTGCCCGATCCGGCGCTCAAGATGGCCGAATTGCCCGCCGCGCGCGATACGCACCACCAGACGCGCCGCGATGCCGTGAACTATTTCGCCACGATTACGCCACTGCACCCCAACGCCTATGAGGCGAGCGATGATCGGGTGCGCTGCGATGAATGCGGAACACAGAAACACCCGTGCGCCGCCTGCCAGAGTCTTGCGGAATCGATGCCGCAATAACCGGAGGAAAAAGACATGCCCCACAGTTGGCCCGACGTTTTTGCTGCGCTCTGCTTTGCCATCGGCGCAGCCGCTATTCTCACCGCGATCACAGAGGCGACCTACCGCGCCCGCCGAAAAGAAAACAGCGAAGCCGCGTACCGCCGCGTGCTCGAAGGGGGTCGCACATGGCGCGATTAACTCTTACCCAACGCGCCTACGTCGCCGAGCGCGTGCGCAATCTGATTTTTTCGGAGTTCATCACGACTACCGATATCCCGCACGATCTGGCGCTCGAGGCGGCGACCGAAGCGGCGAACGAAGCGGCTCGGATTTTAAAACTCACACTTGAGGAACGCGGCGTCGAGGTCGAAGGATGAGCGCGTTGCGCAAGCCCGGCAAGGCACCCGCCGATGGGCGGCGGAAGTCCGCGAGTACATGACCGAGCGCGAGGCGGATGGGGAAACGTGGGAACTATGAACGCGTGGTTTTTTTATGCCGCAGTCGCATCCCAAATTTTGGGGGTCGCGGCGAGCCTGGTGGCGCTGGTGGTTTTATTGCGCTACGTGTGGGTGCTTGAGCGGCTGCTCGCCGTCGCCGCTGCGATCGAGCGCTGCGGCTTCCGGTGGCGCGAGCGCCTGCACGTTTTGCTGCAGCAGGAATTAGGCCGACGCCCGCCGCGAAACGACGTACAGCGCCGTTAGCAGCAGCGCGCTGCCGAGTACGAGCTCTCCCATCGAAAACGTAACCCCGGCGATGGTCACGCCGCCGCCCGGATCCGCACTACCAAAGGTCCACGGGTCGGGCACCGTGTCGGTGGCGCCTGTATCGGCATTCACGCCCAGATCGATCTGCGGCGCGTAATTCGTCACGTAGTCAACGAACTGCGATGCCGTCGAATTCATTTGCCCGGCCGCGACCGCACCCGGCCCGGAAGCATACGCCCAAAGCGCTTTGGTTTCGTCGCCGTTGTACTGCTGCAGATACTTCGCAAGCAGCGATACGCCGGCGTCGATGTTTTGCGCCGGGTCGTAAGGATCGGCCACCCCGAGCGTTTTCACGGTGAGCGTGTTCAACTGCATCACACCGTAGTCGGTCGTGCCGTTCGTGTTGACGTTGGTAGCCTGCGGATTGAAACCCGATTCGTGCGCGGCGACGCCCAACGCGAGCGCCGGCGGTACCCCGTATTTATTCGCCGAGGCCACGATCATCTGCTGAATCTGCGTCTGCTGCGACGTAAACGCGCCCAGTCCCACGGCGGCCATCGGCAGGATCATTGCAGACCCTCGGCGGCGGGATTCCTGCGGCGTTTACGCGGGCGCGCGACCTTCACTGGACACACGGGATAAGGGCCCGACAAAGGCGGCGGAATGAGCGGCAGCAGACGCTGCAGAGTCATGCCGACGAAAAGGCCCGCAATAAAATCCTCGTCGCGTTTTCGTTTCCGGGTTCGTTTTTCGTCGGACATGGCGCAATCGTACCAGATCCGGCAGGCTCGGCGGGAAATCCACAGACTGAGGAATTTATGTGCAAAAAAATCGGGCCGTGTTTAAGCCCACGCCGCCCATTTCGGGAATTTCGCGGCGCGGGCATCGACAGGCCCGTGTGATAGAGAGACTATTTCGCGACGGCGGCGGGCGCGGATTTCGTTTCCGGCTCGGCCGCGTCTGCCGCGGGCGGATCGGCGCGGATCAGCAGCGTAAGATCGTGCGGATTGACCACGCCGCGCGGGTTGAAGAAATTTCCGTGGTCGTTCCACTCGTGTTGTGAATCGAGCGTTTTGCCATCGGCCTTGAACATATCGCCCTGCCAGATGCGCACCTTGAGGGGCGGCTCGCCGGCGACCGCACTGGTCTGCTCCGTCCAGCGAAAAGATTTAATCCGCACAAGTCGATTCGTTCGCGTCTGCCACAGGCCCGGTTGCGTGTTCACCATGGCGGATAGTATACACAATCACCACGCGGGCAGGTGTCTCTTAGCGAATCAATCGGCATCCTTCCGCGAGAATGGGTATGCCGCTTGTGCGGATTTCGGTTTCGATATCCTCGAGCGGCTGCCCAAACTTGCGCGCCAGGTGCTCGGCGATTTTCCGCTGGGCATCCGGGTGGATCCGGCGCAGGTCTAAAAAATAACAGGGCACGTCCAAGCGGCCCATCACGAGCATTTTCTCGGGCACGTCGCTCACGATCGGCAGTTCGGCGGCGCCCAAGATGTCGCGCCACTCGCGCGCACGGTCGCCGGATAACTTCACTGAAAAATGGTCGCCTGCGCCGCCGCCCGTGAATCGCTCGGCGATGCGCCGGAAAAATTTAATCAGCATCGACGTAACGCAGTTCCTCGCCTTCCGGCCACGGGTTTTCATAGCCGACGATATCCTTACAGTCCGAGCAGATCACCGCGCAGTAGGGCCGGATTGAGCCCCAAAATTTCCACCACGGTCGCCACAGCCTTTGAACGGTGCCGCGCAGGAACGGACGAAACGGAGCGGCGCCGCAACGCGGGCACTTCGAAATCGGAACGGGCGAACGCTCGAGGATCACGCACTCTAACGGCATAGCCCTTACTGCCGCGCGGGCGGATTGGATTCCGCTGCCTCGAGCGCCGCGATGCGCTGATCGGCAATTTCCTCGATCGCATTGAGCGATGCCTCGGCGCGCTTCGCCAGTTTCGCCGCCTCGCTCAATAGTTCGGCCATCTCAGCCATCTCGCGGACGGTAAGCGTATCCTCGGCGATGATTGCGCCCACGCCGCGGCAGAGCACTTCGGCGTGCAGTCGCATCCCCTGCGCGCTGCGTTTTTGTTCCTGCTCCGCTTCGTTGAGAACATTCACCGGATTCGGATAGCGGCGCCGCATACGATGGCGGCGCCTCATACGCCACCGATGATGCCGCGGCCGGATGTGATCTTGCTCCGCGCCGTCTCGAGCGCATACCGCGCGATCGCGGCTTGGCTTTTGTATTCGGCGATGGTGACCGTCATAATCTGCGCCTCGGCTTCATAGAAATTCTTGTGAGCTTCCACGTAGCCGTTGACCGTCAACGCGGTCAAGCCCAACATCGGCGCCGCCTCGGCGAGCAGTTTGCGTTCGGCGGTGCCGCGGTTGTTCCAGGTGGCGAGTTTCTGCTGCCACAGGCTTACTTTCGCCTCGGCGAGCTTGATGGAATTTTCAAGCTGCTCGACATCGATGCCGGCGCTCGATAGCGAGGGCAGCGGCGAAAACCCGCCGGCGCTCATTGTTCCACCACCCGGAGTTCATCTTCTGGCTGCGGGATGATCCACCCGAGCCCGCCGCAGCGCGTGCAGTCCGGCAGTGCGCCGCCGGCTTCGACGGGTGCGCCCGCCACCACGAAACCATGCAGGCGCCTAGCCATACACTCCGGGCATACCTGTTTCAAGGCGTCGACTTCAAACACGCCCAAAAAATGCAGATAGCGCATGAACGCGGCCGACACGTCGGCATCAAAGCGGATCTGTTCCTCGGCCATTTCGATCACGATGTACCCATCAACGTAAAGCACGCCCACCGCCATCGATAGCAGCGCCTCGAAATCCCACAGTTTGAAATTCTTCTTTTCGGGGTCGAGCCACTGCAGGAACACGCCCACGTTTTGATACGCGCTCGCGTGCAAACTCTTTTCGCGCAGATCGTGCTCGCTCGAGGGCGTCTCGTGCACGCCTTGCTGCAGCATGGTCATGAACTGCGGCAGGATCTGCATTAACGTGCCGGGGTTGCCGTGCTCGGCGTCGGAGAGCGCCTGCTTTAATTCCTCGGTTCGCATAAGCGCCATCATCGCCATTTTTTCGTTGCGGCGATTGATCTGCCACCATGCGAGTTTCGCCGGCAGCATCGGGATCCGGTCAGTATCGGTGAGCATTAGAGTCCTCCCTTTTCGCGCATCACGGTTTTGGCGATTTCGATGATGGACTGCTCGCGCGCGAGGCCATCGGTGACATACGATTTAAAATTCTCATCGAGAAACGCCCGCAGCGCGCGCTGATCGTCCACCAGTTTCAAATACGCCGGATAAAAATTCTCGCGCGCGTTCGCCGCCGCCTGGTCGTTGAGCGCTTCGGCCGCGGCGGTGGCGAGCGTAGCGATTTCGGCGCGAAAGATTTCAATGGCGGTGCGCGCGATCCGCATCTGCAAACGCCGCAGCGGCGTAAACCACTGCTCGCCGATCAGATGGCCGTCTGCGTTCACGGCGACGCCAAGCCAATCCAGGTAATGCCGCTCAAACATCTCGAGTTTATCCGAGAGGTCGGATTTTCTCATGCCGGCGATGGCAGTGGAGGCCTTTGAATCCCAGGTGAGCCGGCCTGCCTTGTCGCGTTCAATCATGTGGGGGGTCATTTGCTGTTCCTTTCGTAAGTCCGTTCTATATGCTCGATCATTTCACGGTCGGGTTGCGGGGTGGTGATGGCCCGCCAAAAAAGTTGGCCGAATCTGCGCCGCCGTTCGCGCGCGCCCGGCGCGAGCCAGAAATATGCGAACAGCGAGCCCGCAGCGAAGGCGAGTAGGAATTCAGCGGTTTTCACTGCGTGATTTCCTCGCGCGCGTCGTTTTGATTCACGACCGCTAAAGCCTTTTGGCACTGCTCGCATTTGGCGGCCGAGGCCTTGACGATGCGCCCCTTGAGCACAAGTTTTCCGCACAACGTGCGATGTACGTTCGGCTTGAGCCCGGCCTGCATCCGGTGCTCGCCGATGATATGCGTAAGCACATCGGTGCCCGGCGCAGGCGCAGGCGAGCCCGTTTCGTCTACCCATTCCCACGGCGTCAACTGGTTTTCGAAACGCTCGGCGATGCCGCGCATAACGTAATCTGCGGGCCCGCCGAGTTCCTTGTGGACGCCGCCCGTGGGCAGCGTGCGGGCCTTCCACACTTCGCCCGTGTCTTTAAAAACCTCAATCGTCACTGGGCCTAGAATCTTAATCGCGATCTGCCCCGGCTGCACTTTGTAATTTTCAAACTGCGCGCGGGCGAAAACCTTCATTTTGGGCATCGTCGGGCCGTCCTTTCGTTCCTATCGTTGAAACCACTGCGGAAGCAGCACGCCCGCAAAGGGCGATAACTCGAGCGCCTGTTGATCAAGCGCGGTCCACGCGATCAACGCCACACTGCGCAGAGGCCTGCCCGTGGTCGATGATCCATCAGGATTGCAAAACCGGGTACGCCCGTGCAGCAGCAATACGCAGGCGGCGCGAGTCCACACAAATTCACGCCACGCCTGCGATTCGACCGATGCCGGCACCAGCGTAATGCCGTTGCGGTGCTCGCTTGCGCGTTTGAGCCACGGCACCGTATTCGAAAAAGGCGGATTCATAAACACGCGCCCGCTCCACTCGCGCGCGAGCCCATCCTCGGCCTTCGTGAAATAGTTGCGCGAAACCCACCCCGGCGATTCGGCGGCCGCGCACGGGTCCAGATCGAACACGCCGAGCGGATCGAGAATATAGCGCGGCGTGAGCCACGTATCCGGGTCGACGTCGCGGCCGAGCTCGGGGTGCCCGGTATACTCGCGCGTCTTATTTGCGGCGGCGAACGCCTGCGGATTCGAAAAGTGCTTGCTCATGGCGTGGCGCGAACGCGGTTACGCGCAGTGAGCGTTTTCAGTGCCGCGGCGAACGCCTCGGCGTAGCCTGCGCCGATTTTGTTGTAGAGCGCTTTGCGCTCAGGAATCGGCAGAATAAAAAAACACGTGCGGCAAAACGATTGCCCGGAAATCTTCACCGAGCCGCAGGTGCACAGAACGCTATGGAGCGCGGCAAGGTGTTTGCGATCGTCGGCGCTCGTCATCGGCCGCCCCGCGTCGGGAATGCCTCGCCTGCCGAGCCGCGCGGCGGGCCGGGCCGGGGCGTCTGCGGCGTGCGGTTGCCGTATGGCGGGCGGTAGGGCGGCGGCTCGGGCTCATCCTCGAGAATTGCGATGGACTGCGCGGCGAGCAGCGGCGCGTTGCCGTGCTGATTAAAGAGGTACTTGGTTTCGCCGAGCAGCGACCATCCCGCCTTGACTTTCGCGCGCACCTGGTCGGCGACTTCTTTGGGTGAGCCCACCACGATATCGAAATCGCATACAGTTTTCTGCCTTACCAGTCCCATCGCTCACCCCACCAGTTACCCTCGGTCAAGGCCTTTGGATCGTAGCGATAGTGCAGCCGCACTTTGTCGCCGGGCCTGCAATAATCGATCGGCCCGCCGCAGAACGGACAATCCCGCGAGCCGCGCAAGGTGACTTCCTGCTCGAAAACCGTGCACTGACAGTTTTTGCAGAAGTAAATGAACGTCGCGCCGAGCAGCGCCACGAGCCGATGAAATTTCGATTCGGTTTCGCACCACTGAATGCGATGGCTCGCATAGATGATGCGGCCCTTTAAAAACAGAATCTTCTCATCGGTCAAATTGCGCGCGGCCACGCCGGGCAGTCTGCGCTTGACGGTCGAAATCAGCGATTCAGACACGCGGCGAAACTCCTGGGCGCTTGTGATGCATCGCGACCACCTTGAGCGGATCCCATTTGAGGCGGCGGATGGCGCGCTGGAAAGCCTCGAGCCTTTCGAGTTCGCGGCGGTTCAGATCCTCGATCGCCGCCTGGATGCCCACCACTCGGCGGCTGCCCCTTGCCGTTTCGCGCGCGGCCGACGTCGACCCGCGCCCGTTCTCCAGTAAGACCGTGGTGCCCGCCTCGTGATTTCGTGCGAGCCGGGCAGCGCTCGGAGGAAGACGCGTGCCCGGCCGTTTTTCCGGGGCGCAGAGGCCTGCCACCGCCGGAAACCTGATATTCATTTCGGATCATGCGCGAGAAATTGCGCAGCAGCGCGTTTAAGCTCGCTGCGGGCGTGTCCTCGAAATACTCTTTAAACGCCTCGCGCATCTCGGCGCACGACGAGCATAGATCGGGCTCGGCCCACGAGCACCCGGCGCCGCACGCGCGTTCCTCGGTGCATCCACAGATCCGGCACTCGCCGGGCCTACTTGTTTGCGGCATCTGCCCGCCCCTTTCGATACGCGGCTAAAATCACGCGCTGAATTTCAGTCGCGTATTTATCGAACCACCCGTTCATCTTGGCGATCGCGGCGAGCCCGCCCAGTTCGCGCGCGAAATTCTCGATCGATTCGGCGCGCAGGGCAGCTAGATCCGCCGGCAATTCTTCGGGCGCAGGTGTCGCGCCTGGTAGCGTGAATTTCATAGCGCGCGGCGGTGCCTTCTATTGCGGCGCGCCGGGCTCGGGTGCCGCCGTTGCATCGCTTTCCTCTTCGCCATCGTCATCATCAAAATCATCGACCGTTTCGACTACGGTGCTCACTGGAACGAGCTTATAAACCACGTTCGGCTCGAGGCCGTCATAGTTCGATGTGCCGTCCTGATTCGCGAGGAACATAACATATCCGGGCACCCCGGCATCGGAAAACACGATGAGTTCATCATCGAGCGAGACGGGTCCGTATTCTTCGCCGCAAGGCATGGACGCCTCGCAGAGCGTTTCCTCGCGATTAAACCGCACTGTAGCGATGGCTTGAGGGGTTGACATAATGAAACGCTACACCCTCGGCGCGTTCCTGTCAATTTCCGCCGGGCGGATTTCGTACTAGGACCGTTCGCCCCGTGTCAAGTGATTTATCCAGGCCAAAACGACCTTAGAGATTACCTAAGGTGTTTTCCTTCAAAATCAGTACTTTTGCTCCATTTGCGCGTCCAGAATCGGCCCGCATAATCGGATCTAGAAAGGGAACACACCAAGATGAGCGAAGAAAAACAAGACGTTTACCAGCGAGTCACCGATCAGATCGTAGCGGCGATCGAGGCGGGCGTGGGCGCGTGGCGGATGCCGTGGCACACGTCGGCAAATTTCGTCGCCTCGCCAATCAACGCGATTTCGCGCAAGCCCTACCGGGGCGTGAACACCGTTTGCTTGTGGGCGGCATCGCAGGCCAAAGGCTACACCACGGGCGAGTGGGCCACCTATAAGCAATGGCAGGAACGCGGCGCGCAGGTGCGCAAGGGCGAAAAGTCTACCACCGTGGTGTTTTGGAAATTCGCAAATTCGGCCGCCGAAACGGATGATACAGACGGCGACGAGCGCAGCGGATCGCGGCTGCTGTTCACGCGTGGCTATGCCGTTTTCAACGCGGCGCAGGTCGATGGCTACACGCCCGCCTGCGAAGTGGTCGAAGAGAAAAACGAGCGCATTGCGCGCGCCGATCAGTTCTTTCAGGCCATCGGCGCGGACATTCGGCACGGCGGCAATCGCGCGTATTACACGCCCGATCTGGATTTTATTCAAATGCCGCACCTGCACGCGTTCGATGATTCCGTGGCCTACTATTCGACGCTCGCCCACGAGCATACGCACTGGACCGCCACGCGCGGGCGCTGCGAGCGCGAATTGGGCAAGCGCTTCGGTGATAGCGCCTATGCCGCCGAGGAACTAATTGCCGAACTGGGCGCGGCGTTCGTCTCAAGCCACCTGCAGATTGAAAACACCCCGCGCGAGGACCACGCGCAGTACCTGCAAAGTTGGCTCAAGGTGCTCAAGGCCGACAAGCGCGCGATTTTCACGGCGGCATCGAAAGCACAACAGGCCTGCGATTGGCTGCTCAAGCGCGCAGCGGTGCAGGGCGCGGGCGCGCGCGAACAGGCGGCGGCATGAAAACAGCCCCTAGATTCCCCTAGGGCGTTTTCCTTTGAAATCAGTACCTGCGCTCCATTCCCGCATTCGAAAGCGAGGCACATAATTCTAATCATGCAGATCACGAACAAACACGGCAATATCGTCAAGTGCGAGCGCTTCGCCGTTCGCAGCGAGCGCAACGAAACGGTGATCGATTTTTATTGGAAAACGGGCACCCACGCCGCCATCGTGGTGCTTGAGCGCGCCGAAGCGCTCGCACTGATTGAAGCGATGCGGGGCCGCCTCAACGCGTGGAAACTGAATATCGAATCGTTCGCGTGGGATGAGCCGTCTTTTCAGGCCGAACTGCAGCGGCTCGGCGTGTCCGTGGATGCCGCAACACATGACCCGGATACCAACACCGTCGATTTTTACGCGTCCACACGCGAAGCGCTCGAGCAGATGGTGCGCGAATTCTTCTGGACCAACGATAGCGACTATGATGCCGAAACGCTCGCGCGAATCGAGGCGGCGCAATGAGCGCGGTGCGCGTGGTCACAACGGTGACCGATTACGTGCGGCTACGCTATCGCGTGGATGTTTTTTGCGATGGCATCCGCATCGAAGAGTTTACCGATATCATTCCGGGCATGGTGACCAAAGCCCGGAACAAGGCTTTTGAACGATGGGCGGGCGAAGGGCACGCGGTGCAGGCCTGCGCCATCCCCGAGATACCGACGCACCGCCGAATTTCACTTAGGAGATAGACACAGATGGCCGACGAAAAAACACCCGTGAGTTTTGCGGAACAAAACGCGAAGTGGCTCGCCGATCCGTTCCGCGCGGACCGCGACCGCGCCGAATTGCAGCACGATAAACTTGAGCGCGACTGGGGTGGTTTGATGCGCGGCGACGCCACGATGCTGTTGGTGCTCGCCGAACTGGCAAGCCAGAACCATAAACGGCTCGCGAAAATCGAGGCGGCGCTGTACGAACTGATGAGGGGGAAGCAATGAGCAACAGCGTTTTTTTGACACAACACAACGGCATCGACGTGCACGTGACGCCCAACGGCGAATTTTGCGCGACGGTGCAGGAACAGCGCCTAAGAGCGCCGTCGCTCGGAATGCTGCAGGCGAAAATTGAAGAGGAAATGAAGCAGGTTGCCAAAGCGAAGAAAATCGCGCTCGACGTCGTGGCGCTGATGGCGACCGACGTGAACGGCATCACCGAACACTACGTGCAGCGGCTCACGGTCATCGGGCTAAACCGCAATGATTCGACGTTCCGGTATGCCGAGGATTTCGCCGCCGCGCGATCGCACGTCGTGTTTGCCGTTCCGCACACGCTTGCAAATGAAATGTACATCTATGAGCTTATGCACGCGAAAAACAACAGCGAGCGGCTTGAGCGCCTACTTAAACCGCGCACCATCGCCGAGGGCGGCCGGATTCCGGCAAGCAAGTACCCCGAGGAACTGCTATCGCTCGAGACTCGCTACGCGCGAGCCGTCGCGCAAGGCGTCGAAGCAAGCAATATGGATTGAGCGAGCCGAAGCGATCGCCTCATCGACCACCCCGCCGAGCGCCTGCATGGTTTCGGCCCGGCCGCAGTAGTGCACTTCAGTGCCGTTCCGCACGCGCTGCTGCAGGTAAATCAGCGTGCAATCAAAATGCTTGTCGTAGGTGGCGATGATCGGCGAATCAGGCAGCGAAAGCCCGGCGGCGAGATCATCCTCGACGTCCACCACAAAGCCGCGGCGAACAAGATATTCAAATTGCGTCATTAAAAAAGCCTCGCGCCCACCCTGCTGCGCGAGGCCCAATTCCTCAAAAAAACTCTCAGAGCGAGCCGAGTGTATCACACCGCGCGGGCACGCGCTGCTTCCATTGCGGCGATTTCCTGATCGGTCGGCAGCGGTTTGCTTTTGAAGCCGATCGCGCAGGCCGGGCATGCCGGCGCGAATCCCTCGGCGGTCGCACCCGGCGCGCCCGCGGCGGCCGGAATCATGACCCATTTAAAAGCGCGCACCGCGGCGAGGATCTTTTCGGATGTGATGCCCGGCACAAGCAGCGAGCATACCGCGCACTGCATTGAAAACGGGCACCACGCGAGAATCTGCTCGGCGGTGGCTTCCGCCTGGTCGCGCGTCCACCCGCGCCCGCTGATCATCGATTCGACCGTTTCAGAATAGATCGGGCCCGCCACGTCGGCGCGCTCGATCGGCACGGCGAAAGCGTGCAGGCCTTCCGAGGTCCACGGCTTGCGCGGATCGTTCCAGATAATGCGGTTGAGCGCTTCGGCGTCGCAGGAAACGCGGCGCCCGTTGTTCACCACCACGCGGCCGATGAGTGAGCGGTAGCGCGGCGCAGCGACCACCACGCCCGTATTCGAATCGACCACCAGACTGCGCGAGTGCGATTTCGGCATTACTGAAACTTCGATGCCGTCGCCCCACGTTGCTTTATGAAATCGCCACATGAGCCGCAGTCTAGCGCCTGGCGCACTTCGCGGACAAGCAGGCCCATTTCGGCGTGGTAGTCCATTTCGCCCAAAAACCGCCAGAACGGCTCGCCGTCGAGCGCGAGCAGATCCTGCCGGCAGGCGAGCCACACGGCGGCGAGCCGGAAAAATTCGCGCTGCCACATTCAGGAACGCGCCGTAAAAAGCCGCGGCTGCCGCAGCGAGGATTCAAGCAGCGGCAGGGTTTTTGAAAAGCGCGTGGCGCTGCTGCCGTCGAAGGAATCCGCGCCCGCCTCGGCGGCGAGTTGGATCCGGCGCGCACTGTTGACGCGGCCGACGTGGTAGTAACGATTGAGAGAATGCGCGACCATGCCCCATGCATACATTTCGCGCAGTTTCCATTCGGTCGATCCGCCGAGGAAAATGCCCGTGTTCGGATGAGCGCGCAAAAACGGCGCGACAAGTTCGGCGGTCATGCCGTCTTGAACGGGCAGCAGCAACAGACGCAGCGGCTTGAGGTAGGACATCCAGGAAAGGCTAAATTCAAAACTTTGCACGCCGCCGGCGACGATATCGGGAATGATCACGAAATCGGCCTGCGCTCCGCAGCGCTCGATCAGTGTCTTAAACGCGCTGTCATCGAAAGCCTGCTTTTTCTGGAATGCGCCCCATGCGCCATTATTGACGGCAAATCGGAAACGCCGCGACACGCCGGGGCGGTACGTTTCCGGGGTGAACAGCAAGCGCCACCCGGCGGCGCTCAACGCGTCCAGGTTGCGGCGGCTGCCCGTGCTTGAAGCGTAGCCGATCACGGCCGCTTGTCGCCGATCAGCGGCACGCGCTCGGCAAGATTCAAGCGGTGATCGTCTTCTTGCACGCCGCTCACCTTGATGAGCGCGCCCGTGTCGGGATTCCACATGCGCGGCCTGCCCGCGCACTTTCCCGCGGCGACGCGACCGACATGGTGCACGTGCGCGAGCTCGCGCGATTCCGTAAACCAGATGCCCGGCGCAACCTTAGGCAACGCTGTACACCCTTTCCACGTCCCAGTGCTCGGCGCAGCAAAAATGCT
>Ga0070740_10004472_pt1 | contig 13720 bp, 8 predicted proteins | sample Coa_R2_FD_67286 | JGI IMG/M metagenome (GOLD analysis project Ga0070740, IMG submission 67286) | Surface soil microbial communities from Centralia Pennsylvania, which are recovering from an underground coalmine fire - Coalmine... | ecosystem: Environmental > Terrestrial > Soil > Unclassified ... | reverse complement strand
GTCGCCGCCGCGTTGGCGGTGCCCGAAATGACGCCGCTGCTGGCATCCAGCGCCAGGCCCGTCGGGAGTTGGCCCGCCACGATCGACCATGTGTAAGGCGAGGTTCCACCCGTGGCCGCCAGCGTTTGCGAGTAGGCCACACCCACGGCCGCGTCGGGCAGCGCGGTGGTCGTGATCGTCAGAGGATTGGGGGAGCCACCGATGGTGATCGAAAACGCCTGGGTCGCCGTGCGCGAGCCGAAATCGGAGACCTGTACGCTAAATGAGAACACGCCGTTGGTAGAGGGCGTTCCGCTGATGACGCCCGTGGACGAGTTCAGCGCCAGGCCGGTGGGCAGGAAGCCCGAGTTGGGCACAATCGACCAGCTATACGGAGGCTGCCCGCCTCCCGCGGTTAACGTTTGCGAATACACCACTCCGGCCGATCCGCCGGGCAAAGAAGTAGTCAGAATCGAAAGCGGTGCGGCCACGAACAAAGACATCGCCTGGGCGAAGCGTGTATTGGTGGCATCGCTCAGAACCACGACCAGCGAAAACGACCCGAGCGCGGTGGGCTTGCCGGTAAGGGTTCCGCTGGAATCGATGCTGAGGCCCTGGCTCGGTCCCGAGAAACTCCACGAATAGGGAGCCAGGCCGCCGGCCGGAGTCAGCGTCGCGCGATACGCTGCATTTTGAATCGCGACGGGCAGCGAAGTTTCGAGAATGTGCAGCGGCCCGGTAATCACGTAAATCGTAAAAGACTGCGTAGCCGTGGCGTAATTGGTCAGCGCGGCCTGCACCTGTACGGCGTAGGCGCCCGGCACCGTAGGCGTCCCGGAAAAGGTAGCGGTGGCCGCGTTGAACGAAATTCCAGGCGGAAGATTCGAACTGCTCACCAGCGTCCAGCTCACGCCCCCGGGGTTCGCCGCCAGTGCGGCCGAGTAGGACTGATTGAGAGTGGCAAGAGGCAAAGAAGAGGTGAGGATCGTCACACTGCCCGCGACCACCGTGAGGCTGAAGTCCTGAAAAACGCTTACATTACTCCCGGTGAATTGAGCGAAAACCCGGAAGGCGTATCCGCCGGCAGCGTTGGGCACCCCGGAAATCACGCCGGTCGAGCTTAAGGAGAGCCCCGGCGGAAGCGCATTGCTGGCGGACCAGGTGAGCGGGATATTCGAGGGCGTTGCCGCGGCGCTCAACTCCAGTGAATACCCCTGGCCGAGCGTTGCGTTCGGCAGGTTTGGCCCTGTATTGATCGTGATCGAAGGATTATTGACTACAATCGTGAAGCTCCTGCTATCTGGCGGGAGCATGGTGCCCGACACGATGAGCTGCGCGGTCAACGTGAACGTGTAGGTTCCGCTGGTGGTGGGCGTACCGGTGAGCAGGATGGGATTCGCCGTGGCTGGGTTTGGAAAACTCAGTCCGGGCGGCAGGCTGCCGGATGTCACGGACCAGTTCACTGGAATTCCGAACTGATATTCGCAGGCCTGAAACGTGATCGTATAGCTTAAGCCGGTATAAGCGGCCGGTAGCGGCCCTTGGGTCAGGATCGAAATGTAAGGATTGTTCGAGCTGCACTGCGCCCAGGCTCCCGCGGCGGAAATTGCGCCCAGCAGGAGCAGCGGCGCCGCGCGCATAATTTCGAAACGCTTCATCGCGCGTCTCCCTGCCCGGCAGCGGCCAGAGGCACGAACAAAACATCTCCCGTTCGGGCATCGAACAATTTGAACGTCGTGCCATCGAAGCGGCTGAGGCGAAACAGCGATGGACCCATACCGAAAAGTCCCTCCGGCTCGCAGGCGCAATCGGCGCGGAAAACCGAGCGTCTCGCAAGATCCAGGCTGAGGATCGAACCCGAGGATTCCGCCAGCAGGATGCGCTGATTATTCGCCGCCATGGCCAGTCCGGCCGGTTTGAGAGCCCCTTCGTACACCGCCGAGGCAGCGCCATTGGAAACCGTGAACAGATGCAGCCGTGTGCCGGCGGCGAGATCGTGCGAACCCGCATAGAACGCCAGTACATAGGCCCGTTCGTGGAGCGGCGTCCGGCTCACCTCGCCGTTGGGCCCGAACAAGTACAGGCCGTCCCGCCAGGCTCCCGCGGCCAGCGTGCCATCATCGGCGATGGCCAGCGCATCGGGGCTGGCGAGCAGAAAATTCGCGTCGATTTCGCGTAGGGAGGGCGAAGCGGGCAAGCCGGAGACGATTTGCATGCGGTTTGTTGCGGAAAACCATAGCAGGGCCGCACTGCCGCGGGGACTCATCACGATTCGATCCGGCGACGGCGCCGCTTGCGGAAGCGCAGCAACGCCCGTTTGAGTCACGAGCAAGACCTGGCCGGTGGAGGAGTCCGAGGCGAGCGCGAAGTCCTGCTGCGGAGAGACAGCAATGACCGCAAACGTCCGGCCGTAGTCCAGCGCTCCACCGACGCCGGCCGCAGCGGCGATTCCGTACACCGGCCGCAGCCGGCCATTATCGGGCAGGTAGCCGAGCAGTGGCGGTCCCACCTGCGCCCGCATCGTGGCGGAAAAGATGGCAAAGAGGGCGGCTCGTTTCATCGGGGCGCTCCCACAGTGGGGGTGCCGGCAGTGATGGTGATCGCGGGGGCCGGGGCGGGAGTATTGCTGCTGCCTCCACCGTGAGTCGCGGCGATCGCGCCGGCGGCGGCTCCACCGGCGAGCCCGACTGCGATCAGCACCTTCGCCGTGGCGCTCAATCCGGGAGAAGATCCGCCCGCGAGGTTGGTTTGCGTGATCAGCGCGGTCGCGGTCTGGCCGGAGTAGGAAGCGGTGACGCGAATCTGCATCTGGCCTGCAACATTGTTGCGCTTTATGTGCGCCGCTACCGCCCGGCCCTGCGCATCGGTGGTGACCGTGAGCGTTCGGGTCCCATCCGGGAACGTGCCGCCCGGCCCCTGATTCGGAAGGAAAAACGAGACGGCAGCGCCGGCGACCGGCCGCTGGTTTTCGTCCACCACCTGCACCACAGGCTCTCGGGTTACGCGATCTTTGATGTTGTTAATCGCGCCCTGGCCTTCGACGATGACGATGCGCAATTGCGCTTGCGAACCCGGCGCTGGCGGCGCCTGGGCGCTCAGCATTCCGCAACCGAAGGGAAAAAGGGTCAGAAAAAGAACACACCGGTAGTGCGGCTGAAAGAATCGCACGGCCCCTCCCGATAAGAATTAACAGTACCAGAATGGGACTCGATTCGTATAGTCCCGCGCGCGACGGCCAGCCGCGCCAGACGGCCAGGCAACCCGTTCGGCGCGGGGGATCGCGATGCTATTCTTCCCTTGAGGGGCGCGTAGCTCAGGTGGATAGAGCATCAGCCTTCTAAGCTGAGGGTCGCTGGTTCGAGTCCAGCCGCGCCTGCCACGCCTCGCTAGAGAACCGGGAGCGCGCCCGCTTCGTACACGCCCTCCGGTGTGACCCCGCCGATCGGGATGTCCAGTAAGATGCCCGGCTCCCGCGCTTGCGACAGCGAGACCTTCAGGTAGTTCCCGGTCAGCGCCACCCGGCCGTCTTCCATCGTCACCGCCGAAAGAGTGCGGCCCACCATGCTCCGGCGAAATTCGAGGTTCTTGCGCGCGCTCAATTCGCGCAGAATCTGCGTGCGGCGCTTGCGCGTTGCCGCGGAGACCGGAGTGGCGGCCCCGGCCGCCGGCGTTCCCGGGCGCTCGGAGTAAGTGAATACGTGCAGATAAGTGAACGGTAAAGCCTCGATGAATGCGCGCGACTCCTCGAACTCCTCTTCGGTCTCGCCCGGGAATCCAGTCATCACGTCGGCGCCCACCGCGCAATCCGGCATCAGGGCGCGAGCCTTCCAGATCCGCTCCGCGTAGTGCCTCGGACGGTATTTGCGGTGCATCCTCCTCAGGACTCGATCCGATCCGGATTGCAGCGGGGCGTGTACGTGTTTTGCGATCCGCGGCGAGAAAGCCACCAGCTCCAGCAGGTCGTCGGACCAATCCATGGGTTCGACGGAGCTGAGCCGCAGCCGTTCCACCGGCGTTTCCTCGAGCAGCCGGCAAATCAGACCGGCCAGACGCGGGCGGCCCTCTAAATCGCGGCCCCAGCGGCCCAGATTGATCCCGCTCAGGACGACCTCTTTGTACTTGCGCGCGAGCGCCCGCACCTGATTGATCACCTGTTCGGCCGGCGCGCTCCGGCTGCGGCCGCGGACGTAAGGAATAATGCAAAACGAGCAGCGGTGATTGCAGCCGTCCTGAATCTTCAGGTTCGGCCGCGTGCGGTGGCCCAGCGCGTCCTCGACGGGCGCCGCCAGGAAATCCCGCTGCGCGAAGATATCGCCCACTTCGATTTGCCCGTGGTACGGCGCGGAGGCTTCAATCAACTCCGGAATGCGGGTCTTGTGCGAATTTCCCGCCACCATCCAGACGCCTGGCAGGCAGGCGATCTCCTCGGGGGCGCGCTGCGCGTAGCAGCCGGTTACCAGAATGCGGGCTTCCGGGCTTTCGCGGTGAATGCGGCGGACCACCTGCCGCAGCTCGTCGTCCGCAGTGGCGGTCACCGTGCAGGTATTGAGGACCACCAGGTCGGCGGCGGAGGCCCGGTCCGTCCGGGTCAGACCCTTGCCGGCGAGCGCGGCCTCCAGGGCCGCGCCATCGGCCTGCGAGGCACGGCATCCGAACGTCTTTACGTAGAAGCTCCGCAAGCCTTCATTTTAATCGGGGCCTCCGCCCCCGCATCGGCGGCGCCCGAAGGCCGCGCTTCAGGCTTTAATCCACTCGCCGTTGGGAAGCTTCACCAGCGACGTCAGCATGACCGGATCGCCGCTGCGCGCCGGGCCGCCCGTGCAACTGATCGTATCGCCGGGTTTAATCGTCGAGTGGCTCCAGCCGTAGCCTTTCAGATGATTCAGGCTCATCATCTCGACCGTCCACTCCGTCGTTTTGCCGTTCTCGTCGGTAACCTTGAGATAAATGTAGGCGTGCGGATTGGTCCACTCGAACCGCTCGACTACGCCGGTGACGGTCACCGGATTCGTCATGTTGTACATGGCGGTGGAATGATGCGCCATGACCGGAGCGGAGTTGAACGTGAAACCGAGAAGCAGGATCGAAGCCAGGGCTCGCAGTCGCATGAGGTTATTTCTCCATCACTTGCCGAACAGCTTGGTGTAGTCGCGATTATTTTCGCACACAAATTCGTCGATTTTGGTCAGGTCCGGCCGAAGCGAAAACGTACGGGTAAGTGTCCACGGTTTTTCGAACACGTTGGGATCTTCGAGCGTCGCCTCGTATTGGAGCGTATCGTAGTCCGGCCTGCGGAAGCGTTCGACCATGTGCAGCGCCTCCGTATGTTTGTAACCGCCGATCTCGGTCTTATCGTTGAAACCGACGGTGTCCACCACCAAAGTATCGCCCTCCCAGCGGCCCACGGAATCGCCGAGCCAGGTTGGATCGGGATCCACCGGATGCATGGCCCCGTTGGTGGGAATGATGCGGTGCGTACCGGGATATTCATGCAGAATGATGACGAAGTTCGGCGATTGCACCACCTGGAACTGATACGGCACGCCGAATGCGTCCGGCCCGGCCAGCGGCATGCAATCCGCGGTCTTGCCGGCGTCGTTCGGGCCGCGCACCACCCGGAATTTTTCCGCTCCCGGCTTCAACACGGGGCCCGCTGGCGCATTGCCCCCACGCCCCCCGCGGCCCGCTCCGCCGCCGCCGAAGCCGCCGAAATTGTATACGCCGGACAGATCCGGATGGCCGTCGGCCGTCCGCGGGACTTCTTTCTTGGCCGTCTCCGTACCGGAGGGGGCGGCCACGGGCTGCGTGCCCGGCACCGTCACCGTCACCGTCTTCGTTAAAACGGTGTTGTTCGGCCCCCGGACGGTCAGCGTATAGGTAGTGGTCACCTTGGGCGAAACCTGGCGGCTGCCTCTCGGCGTCACGCGTCCGATCCCGGGATCCAGCGTCACGCCACTGGGATTTTCCGTGGCCCAGATCAGAGTCGCGGACTGCCCGGGACGAATCGTTTCCGGCTGCGCCTTGAAGCTGGTGATGCGAGCAGGAAGGCGCGCGGCCTGCTGGTACGCGGTCGAACTGCCGCCGGGGTTGGGGGTCGCGGGCGTAACCTGCGCGAAGGCTGTCGAAATGCACCCCGCAACCAACGTGATCAGACGCAACCTCATCGTGCTGGCGCCTCCCCAGCGCCAATAAAAATCATACTTCACGGAACACGATTCTAAAAACGGAAGCGAGCCACCACTGTCCCCTGCCGTGACGTGACGGTTTGCGTGTTGGTGACCGCGCCCTCGTTCGCGGTGGAAATGAATCCGAATCCCGCAGTCGGCACGCCGTTTTTGGTCACTTGCGTCGCCGCCGCGTTGGTGGAGGTCGGATTCGGCATTTCGGCGCGATTAAAGATGTTCGCAAACTCGATGCGCAGGTTCAGCTCGTAGCGTTCTTTGAAACGGAATGCGCGTCCCACCGCCAAATTTTCGTTCGGCCGCCGCTGGAAGCGATAGTCGGAGTAGTAAGCGGCTGCGGTGCCCCACTGCCCCGGACCCGGCTGGCTCCAGGCCGCCGGATTCAGCACGAAAACTTTGTTGGGATCGAAGCAGTGGCAGTTCAAGTCCTGCGTGAACAGCGGCTGGCCAGGCACGCGGTTGGCGTAACTGATCTGAGGTCCGGCGGTATTGCGCAGGAAAACGTTGTTCAGGTTGTTCTGCGCCACGGGCGCCAGAATCGGCAACCCGCTGGCGTAACCCAGCAGAGTATTCAGTTGCCAATCGCGGACCACCCACGAAAGCACCTTGTTGGCGTTGCGCAGCGTGGGCACCGTGTAGCCGCCGGCGATGGTCAGGGCCAGCGGCTGATCGAAGGGGGAAAGATACCGGTTCTGGGCGCGGTTGAACACATCGTTCACCGCCTGGCCGCCTGTGCCGGGGATGGTTACGTTGCTGGGCGCGGCGGTCGAAAGCTGCTTTGCCCAGGTGAACAACACCGTGCCTTCCAGCCCATGGGAGAAGCGCTTGGTCGCTTTGGCCTGGAGCGAGTTATACCAGGTGTTCCCGTCCGGAGCCCACAGCGCGGTAATGCTCGGGTTCCCGCCAAATTGCGGGAACGGTCGCAGGGCTTGCGCCACGGTCGCAGTCGTGGGGAATCCGGCAAACGGAGGATTGTTGAACCCGCGCTGCTTCGCCACCGCTGAGCCCAACTGCGAAGACAACAGCGTCACATCCGCCGGATTGTTAATGTTCAAACCCGCCGCCGCGATCCGGCCCACCGTGAGCGCATTGACATCGACCAGGGCGGGAGCGTTCCACCAGACTCCCACGTTGCCTACGTACGTCGCCTCGACCACGAAGTCGCGTAGAAGCTCGCGCTGCAAGCCCAGGCTCCATTGCATCTGGCGCGCGGGCCGCCCGGCGTTCTGGTCATACCAGGTGGCCGGGGATTGTGTGGTGGGCGCGACGCCCCTCTGCGGATACTGGCCGACGTCATAGTTCGGGAAGGGCGGCGGCGCGAACGGAATGCCACTCGCCAGGATCATCACCGGCTTGCCGAACGCGCCCGAGCCGGCGGCTGCCGGCAGCGAGAGCCCGCCCGCGGTGGATCCGTTGCTGTCGCCGGTCGCCGAGTAGACAATTCCCCATCCGCCCCGCAGCACCGTCTTCGGCGTGATCTGATACGCGACTCCCAGCCGCGGGCCGAACGCGTACGGATAGTTCTTCGCAAAGGTGCAATTGCAGCGGCCCGCGCCATCGCCCTCGAACTCCACGGCTCCCGGCATGCCGCCCGCCGACGGATTCGGGACATTGGGCGCGAACTGTGCGAGCCGCCCCTGGCTTTCCCGCAGATACGTCTGGTAGTCGTACCGCAGCCCGTAATCGAGCGTCAGCTTGCGGGTCACCTTCCAGGTGTCCTGAACAAATAGCCCGGTTTGCGTCTTTCCCATCCGCAGGGAGTTGACCGGGGCGATGGTCAGGTTGTCAACCATCCCGAGCAGAAAGCTCGCATACGCGAAGCCCACGGTGCCGCCGCCGATCGCGGAAGACTGATTATAAGGCAGCGCAGTCTCATTGGTGCTGAACGCGTACGTCCCCTGGGTGTCGCGGTAAATCGTAGACGTGTTGCGGTCGATGCGCAGCTCGCCTCCAAACTTGTACGTGTGGTTGCCATGCACCCAGGTCATGCTGATGTTGGAAGTCGGCTTTTGATAAAACAGCGGATGCCGGTTCGTCACCGGTCCCATCACCTTCATCCCCCCCTGTCCGCCGCATGTGCTGGTGACCGTGCCGTTGCTCGTGCCGGCCGGGCAAAGGCCGGTTATGTGCGGGAACAGCCGGTTCAGCGTGACCCCCGTGAGTCCCAGCGTCTGTTGCGGGTTGAAGTTGGTGACCACCGGATCGTCGGTAAAATAATCCGTCTGGTATCCGATTCCGAAGTGAAAAAGCAGAGTCGGGGTCAGCGTGTACTCGAAGTTGCCCCGCTGAACCCGGCCCGTAATGAACGTGCCGATCTCGCCGGAAATAGGATCAGGCAGGCCGTCCGCCCCGCCCAGCGTCGGCGAGTACTGGCTGGCGGTCCGGGTCTGCGACCAATAATAAGAAAACTTGGCCTTCGAGCCGATCGAATGATCGAGCTTGAAAGCTGGAATATCCGTGACTCTCTGGCTGGGGAAGGGGAACAGCGCATTGTTGATGACTCCCGAGCCGGCATTCGGGTTGGGAATCAACGATTGGATTTTCAGCGCGACCGGATCCAGCCGGCTGGCAGGAATGGTGTTGTTCTGGAACTGATCGCGAATGATGCGGCCGTCCGGAGCCGGGCGTTCTGTCGTGGGGTCGTAGATCGCGCCCTCCGGAATCGGCCTTCCGAGAGGGTCCGTCCCCAGAGTGCGTGCGGTGAGCGCCTGGGTGAAGTTCCCCGCGCGATAGCCCGCCGTCGGCACCGTAAGGAGGATGTTGTTGATCGTCTGCGTCTCGCGATATTGCTCCCAGTTGAAGAAGAAGAAGGTCTTATCGTGCCCGTCATAGAGTTTCGGCAGCACGACGGGGCCGCCCAGAGTGAACCCGTAGTCGTGCCGGCGCGCGGTCGGCTTCTGATTGACCCACGGCGTGGCGGCATTGAACGCCTCGTTCACGTAATAGTCGTAGGCGCTGCCGTGAAGCTGGTTGGTTCCGGACTTCATCGTGTAATTGAAGAACCCGCCGCCGACTTGCCCATACTCGGCCGCGAAGTTGCTGGTCTGCACGGTGACTTCCTGAATCGCATCCACGCTCGGCTGCACCTGCGCCTGTGTCGCCGGAACCTGCCCGTTCGAAGCGTCCTGCCCTTCCAGCCGGTACGATGCGGTGTTACCCGGCGCCCCGTTCACGCGCAAGTTTGAATTTTCCGCGACGTAAGCGCCCGGGAGCAGATAAGCGACCGCCTGCGGGTTCCGGATCGCGGAGCTTCCCGCTACCGACGAGCCGATGCCGAGAATCGGCAAGCTGTCCACGGTTTCGGTCGGAACGTTGTGGCTCAATTCGCCGCTTTCGGTCTTGAGCAGCGAGACCGCCTCCGTCACGGTCACGGATTCCGTGGCGGAGCCGACCTCCAGCGCGATGTCTACGCGCAAGGTCTCGGCCACTTTCACCGTCAGCGCCGATCGCACGAACTTCTTGAAACCCGGCACCGTAACTTCGAGCTCGTAGGTTCCCACGGGCAACTGCGAGAGCGTGTAGTTGCCGGTATTCGTGGTTGCCGATTCATAGGTTGTGCCGGTCTCGATGTGCCGCGCCTGAACCGGCGCGGCGGCCACCACCGCTCCGGCCGGATCGGATACAGTTCCCGTAATGGTGCCGCGATCCCCCTGGCCGAACGCAACTGGTACGAATCCTGATAAGACGAGTACGCGAATGAGTAGACGCACCTGAGACCCCCCTGATTGCCTCTGAAGCGGTATAACAGCATCGTGCTTTATATATCAACGGAGGCGCGCGGTCAAGCGCCATCACCGGCGGCTGCAGGAATCGCAGACCGGCTGCGGAGGAGCGGGATTCAGGGTTTGCCTGGATAGCGCGCTTAGCGGAAAATTCCCTTGAGGCGGCCCCAGAAGCCCTTCTTCTTGTCTGGCTCGGGTTGCAGGGCGGGCGGCGGCGGTGCGATCTGAATACTGCGCGGCGCGGCCGGTTCCGGCGGGTGCGTTGCAGCAACAACGGGCGGCTGGAGGTCTTCTTTGTCCGCGGGTGCGGTTGCCGCAGGCTGCGAAGGCTCCCATCCGGCAACCTGCGTGGCGAAACCGCCGCCGTGCAGACGGCAGGTTTGCACCGGCTGCGTCCCGGCGATATAAACTTCACTCCGCACGCGAGGGCAGCGCGGCGTGGCGAGTTCGCCCGTATCGGCGTCAATCTCCGCGGTCACGATTCCATCCGGAGCGTCGAAGGCGTGGACGTTCTGATACTCGCGATGCTGGTGGGCGCGTTTCATAAACTCGACCCAGATCGGCAGCGCGCTGCGGGCGCCTTCCAGCTTGAAGTCGCTGTTGTCGTCAAAGCCGAGCCACACCACGCAGAGGATCTTGGAAGTGAAACCGGCGAACCAGCCGTCGCGCGAGGTGCCCGTCTTGCCCGCCGCGGGAAGATTGAAACCCCGGGCGTGAACGCCCGCCGCGGTGCCGGAGCGCATGACTTCCTCCATCATCTGCTCCACCAGATAGGCCACGCGCGGGTCCAGCACCTGCTTGGCCTGCGGATGCGACTCGTAGATCGTCGTGGATTGCTGATCCCGGATCGAATCGATCATGGTCACCGGAAGCAGTTTTCCGCCGTTCGGAAAGACAGTGTAGGCGCCCGCAATTTCCAGCGGCGTCACCTCATATGCGCCGAGTGCGATCGACGGCGTCGGCTTAATATCCACGTTCAGCCCGACTCGGCGGGCCACCTGCGCCACCTTGTCATAGCCGACCATTTCGGCGACTTTCACCGCGGGCACGTTCAGCGAGTGCGCTAACGCGTACCGCAGCGTCACCGGACCCATGTACTCCTTGTCGAAGTCCTTGGGAGTGTACGTGATGTTATCGAAATAGAAGGTGGTGGGCTCGTCGACGACCGTGGAAGAGGGCGTCAGCACCGTCTGCGCGTTCGGATCGATGGCGGTTTCCATGGCCGCGGTATAGACGAACGGCTTGAACGATGACCCGGGCTGGCGTTTGGCGACGGCATGATTCAGTTGGCTCACCGCATAGTTTCGGCCGCCGTCGAGCGCGAGGAGCCGCCCGGTTTCCGTATCGAGCGCGATCAGCGCCACCTGCGCGGGGGGGAACTCCGCCGTTCCGTACTTTTTGGACCGGCGCTTCCACTGTTTGTCGGTCTCTTCGATACCGATGCGCACCGCCTCCATGGCGTCGCGCTGCAACTGCGGATCCAGCGTGGTGTAGACGCGGTACGACTTGTTGGCGAAATCCGAGTCCTGGAATCTGTTCTGAAGCTCTTCGTTCACCAGATCGACGAAATAGGGAGCATCGCTGGATTCCATGGCGCCGCGCGTGACGGTGACCGGCGCGGCGGCAGCCTCCTGATACTGCTGGTCCGTGATATAGCCATTCTCGCGCATGTTCTTCAGCACGATATTGCGGCGCGCCTTGGCGGCGTCAGGATGGCGGTAGGGGTCCCATCGCTGCGATTGGATCAGGCCCGCCAGCAGGGCGGCTTCGGGCAGCGTCACGCGGCTTAAGTCCTTGCCGAAGTACACCTGGGCTCCCTCTCCGAAGCCGTTGATATGGAAGCTGCCGTGGCTGCCAAGGTAGATCGAGTTGGCGTAGTACTCGAAAATCTGCTTCTTGGTAAGCTTCTGCTCGAGGTGCAGCGTGATAAAAACTTCGGGGATCTTGCGCGCCCAGGTGCGCTCGTTCGTGAGCCACAGGCTTCGGGCGAGCTGCATCGTCAGCGTGGACGCCCCCTGATCCATCCGGCGGTCTTTCAGATCGATGAGAGCCGCGCGCATGATGCCAATCGGATCGAACCCGGCGTGCTGGAAGAAATGCTTGTCTTCGGCCGAGAGCACGGCCTGAACGATTACCGGCGGGATCTCGTCGAACCGCACCATGCGGCGTTTCACGCGGCTGCGGTCGAACAGATTGGTGATCAGCTCCGGTTCCAGGAGATACTGAGTGCGCTCGCTATGATCGCGAAGGGAGATGATTCCGGAGACTTTTGAACCGGTGATTTTGATGACCGCGCCTTCCTGGTTATAACCGTCGGGGCCCGGGTTGATCTCGATCGCGTCCGGACGGAGCCGGTACCATCCCGCGCGGCTGGTATTGGACTCGGTGTAGCCGCAACTGCGCAGATACGCGGCGATCTCTTCCCCCCGCACGCTCTCGCCCACCGAGATCGGCCGCGGTGCGCCATAAATCAGAGTCGTGTTCGAGAATACGCCGGTGCGCAGCTTCTCGTCCACAATGCGCGAATACTTGACGTAAAAGTAGGTGAACGTGCTGATGCCGGCCGTCAGCGCGAGTGCGGAAACGATCAGGAACGCTTTGCCGAAAGGACTCAGAAGAAAGCGCGCGAATAGAGTTTTCTGGATTTTTAACGGCAAGCCCGTTTCCTGTTCACTTTTCGGTTTCTTCGAGTGAGTACAGCTCTTTCCAGATATCCTCGTGCGGCTCCCAATCCGGCTCCTGATGGCCGGTGATCTGGAGCTCCGCCACCTTTAGTGTCCCATGTCCGTAGGGGCAAATGTACTCGGTCTTCGGAGCGCCGAACAGGACGTGCGTCCAGGAACCGGTGAGGATCGGCATGCGGAGGCGGCGCAGGCAGGTCCGGCAGCGATATCGCTGATCCCAAACCACGACCCAGAACACCCCAGCGGCAAACAGCGTGAATAGCAGCCATACGAAGGTCATACCCAGATCATGGGTGAACGGATCGGGCCGGATGAAGGAGTACATGAAGGTCTCGGGGCGGGGCGCATAGAAGGCGATCAAGCCCCGTATTACCCACAGGAAAGCTCCCGCTACGGTCAACTTGGCGATGAGGTAAGCCCAGTACCGCATAAACCTTCCTGCCACTAGTGTGGCACAACTTGCGACACTATAGACGGACAACTTTGGCGGTTGTTCCAGTCCATTGAATAAATCGGCCGAAATTGCCGCATATAATAGCCACATGCGCGTCAACCGGCGAAATTCGATGCGGATCCTGGCGGGCGCGGCCGCCGCGCCGGTCTCGCTGCCGCTGCTCGTATGCGCTCAGCCGCCCACGCAGGCTCGGTCTGATCGGGACGTCGAAGCCGCCCGGCAGGACCTGAAAGACGACGCCCGGCGGATCGCCCGGGTCAACTTGCCGCGGTCGACGGAGCCCGCGTTCCGATTCCGCGCCTGACCGGCGCCCGGTGGCTTGTGGCTGTTCCGAACGACATTTTTTTCGCCAGTATCACCGAGCTCGGCGCAAAACTGCGCGCCAAGGAGTTTTCCGCGGTGGAGCTGACCCGCGCGTTCTGCGACCGGCTGGAACGGATCGGCCCGCGCTATAACGCCCTTGCTCTCTCGCTTCGCCCCCAGGCGATCCGGCAGGCCCAGACCGTCGACGACGATCTCAAGCGGGGACGCACGCGCGGCCCACTGCAAGGAATTCCTTACGGCGCCAAGGACCTGCTGGCCGTAAAAGGGCAGCCGACGACGTGGGGCGCCAAGCCGTTTGCCGCGCAGGTCTTCGACGAAGACGCCAAAGTCATCCAGAACCTGAACAAGGCCGGCGCGATCCTGATCGGCAAGCTG
>Ga0070740_10004471_pt1 | contig 13721 bp, 13 predicted proteins | sample Coa_R2_FD_67286 | JGI IMG/M metagenome (GOLD analysis project Ga0070740, IMG submission 67286) | Surface soil microbial communities from Centralia Pennsylvania, which are recovering from an underground coalmine fire - Coalmine... | ecosystem: Environmental > Terrestrial > Soil > Unclassified ... | reverse complement strand
CGACGATCTCGGCATCGCGAAGACTGCGCGCGAAGAGAAGAAGCGCGCGCGCGACCAGAAACTAAGAGACGCCGAGATGATGAAGCTCTACCGCCAGCACGTGCTGAAAGAGCAGCCGGGCCCCGAGCTGGTGCAGATCTCCGGCATCGCCCCCGCCAAGGAGGCCGAGCAGGAAGAAGTCGGCTCCTTCGGCGATTAGCGCCTCGGCGGCCGCGGCCTTTTGTCCGGTCGAAAGCTGTTAGATTGTGCCTTGAGGAGGATGGCGCGATGCCCGGTGTCCGCTACGTGAAAGTGGGTTACGCCGCGGCGTGCCTGTACTGGATCGTCCGGCTCCTGGCCGCGCTGCTCTCCATCCCGGCGGCCAGCCGCAACCCCAACCCCTGGGCGGCGGCTTACTGCCTGGCCGTGGCCGGGGCTCTTCCGGCCATCGCCGGCTACTTCCTGCTGTTCAAGATTCTTCCCCGGATCGGAAGAGCGTTCCGGACTAGGTAATTTTCGCCCGGCCTATTGCGCCAGTTTCGCCAGCACCAGATCCAGGGGCGTTCCCGCGCCCTGGCCGTTACACCTCTTCTTGCGGGCCTGCCAGATTTGCTCGGCCAGATCGACATTGCGATCCGCCGCATCATTCCGCCGGGCGGGCGTAAGGCGCGCCTTCAACGCCACCCGGGCGGACTCGAGCAAAGCCTTGGCCTCGGGACTCCCGTCGATACATGCGTCTGCGCCGTCCAGCGCCATTTGGAGCAATGCCCCGCTGCGCCGGTAGCGTTCCGCGCTGTCTAAACCCCGGCGCGCCGGATCCAGGTCCAGCACGTGGTTGACGGTTTCCAGCCGCGCGCGAATCATTTCATCTTCGGGAGCCAACCGCAAAGCCCTTTGGAAGTCCGCCTGCGCCGTGGTGTAATTGCCCCGGGCGAACTCCGCCTCGCCCAGACCGCTCTCGGCATCCGCATCGCGCGGATCCTTGCGGAGAATATCGCGGAAAATATCCGCGGCATGCGAGGGCGAACCGGCCGCGATAAACAGCCGGGCGATCCGTTTCCTGGCCGCCGGATCCTCCGGAGCCTCGTCCTGAAGCGGCAGTAATTCCGCCAGTAATTCCTCCTTTTGATTCCGCTGCGCCAGTATATCGATCAGCTCAAACCGGACCTTCACCTGGTTTTCCGCTGGATGGTCCTTCCAATGGCCGTAGACCGCCCGGTGATAATAGGCCTCGGCGCCGGCGAATTTGCCTTCCTTGACGAACGCCCGGGCCATCTCCAGATTGACGGCGCTATCGGTGGAATCCGTCTCCAGGAGGTCCGCCAGCGTGGTCTTGGCGTCCTCGACGTTTCCGCTGGCCAGCAACGCCTTCGCCAGAGCCAGACGGTAGTCGCGATTGTCCCGCTCGATGGCGACGGCATCCCGGAAGTCTTCGGCTGCGGCCGCATAGTCGCCGTGCTGCATATGCTGATCGCCCTGGGCGAATAAGCGCTGGGCTTCCGCGTGGTCCTCGGCGCGTTGCACGCGGGCGAGAAACGTGTCGACGCCGAACAGCATCCCGATCGCGGCCAGCACCATAACCGAGGTCCCCATCAGAGACGGGCCGGTGAGAAATGTTTCTTGCGCCATGCCTGCTTCACTCGCGATAGGCCTGTGCGGTGGCCGGGCGTCCGACCCCGTAGGCGTCCAGGATGTCCTCCAGAACCACGATCCCCATCAGCTCCCGCAGGTTTGCCCGGCTCACTACCGGCAGCGTATTCAGCTTCGCCGAGCCCATTCGTTCCAGCGCCAGGCTCAGCGGATGGTCGGGATGCACATGCGGGAAACCGTGCGCCGCCGGGGCCGCGAAGGCGCCCAGAGCAGCGTGGCCGTGACCGTTGTTGGCGGCATTCCTCACCTCCGCCGTGCGCACGATCCCGCACAGCCCAGTTTGATCCATCACCGGCCAGGCATCCAGCCCCGAGCCTTCGAAGTAGGGAACGGCCGCCCGCACCTCCATGGTCACGTTCAGAGCCGCCGGCGCGGGGCGCATCACCTGCGCCACCCGGGCCTGGCCGTGCCCGGATCGTGATTCCATCGAGGGCAGGTGTACGCCGTCCTGATGCGCCAGCGCTTCGTAGATCGGCTCCTTTTGGAACCTCTGCGAAATGAAAAAGGCGATCAAATTCGAAATCATGAGCGGAACGATGATGGTGTAGTCCCGCGTCATTTCGAAAATCATGATGACCGAGGTCATCGGCGTCCTGACGATTCCGGCGAAGGCTGTGCCCATGCCCACCAGGGCGTAAGCGCCCGGCCCGGCCGTAAAGCCCGGCCAGAAGTGGTGCGCGACGCTGCCGGCGGCGCCGCCCATCATGGCGCCCATAAACAGGCTCGGCCCGAAAATGCCGCCCGCGTTGCCCGAGGCGTAACACACGGCCGTAGCGACGATTTTCATCACCGCCAGCAACGCTACCAGGCGCGGCACCAGGTCGCCGTTCAGCACTTTTTCGACGTGGTTATAGCCGACGCCCATCACCTCCGGCACAAAATATCCCATCAAGCCGACGGCCAAGCCGCCCAAGGTGGGTTGCAGCCACACGCTCCATCGCGGCAGGCGCATGAACCACGCCCGCAGGTTGAGAAGCAGCTTGACGAAGCACACCGACCCGAGCCCGCCGACCACGCCGAGCGCCGCGTAGACGCCGAATTCCACCGGATGAACCAGATGATAGGCCGGCACATGAAACAGCGGATCGTCTCCCAGCACCAGGTGCAGCACCATCCAGGCTGTCGCCGAGCTGAGCACCGCGGTGCCCAGCACCGGCGCGTGCAGATCGCCCAAAATCTCCTCCAGCGAGAACAGCACCCCAGCGATTGGCGTGTTGAACGCGGCGGCCAGCGCGGCCGAGCATCCCACCGCCACCATCGACTTCACGCGTTCCTGGCTGAGCCCGGCGCGCTGGGCGATCGCGGAGGCCAAGCCCGCGCCGATCTGCGCCGACGGACCTTCGCGCCCCAGCGCAATGCCGCTGGCCAGCGAAGCCGAGCAGCAGAAGAACTTCCCCGCGACGGTTCGCATCGAAATGCGCCCGTTGTTCACGAAGAGAGCGAATTTCGTTTGGGGGATCCCGCTGCCGCGCGCCAGAGGGAAGTACCGCCACAGCAGGTATCCTGTGACGAACGAGCCCAGCGTGGGGACCAGAATCCGCAGCCAGCCAGCGCCGCCGGAAGGATACATCCGGGTGGCCAGGCGCCCGGTGAGCAAGATAAACGCGACCACGACCAGCCCGACGAGCGCGCCAATCAGGACGCTGAGAACGATTGCCGTCTGGTTCTCGCTCCGGCGCAGCCGGTCGAAGATCCGCCCTAATGATTCGGACCCCACTTTTTCATGTTGGCACAGGCTCGTGGGCAGCCTGTGCCCTACGCAAGCTTTAGTGCTTGCCTTTGGCATTCGGGTTCGGGAGATTGATCAATCCCTCATCCCAATGCTCATCGGCTTTACCGTCCACGAACCGCCACATGTCGAAGTGCGTGGTGGTGTACGTCTGGCCGGGATTCCGCGGGTCGGGCAGCTCACGCCTGGATGCCACGCACACCAGATCTCCTTCGGCCAGCACCGCGACGATCTTCGTCCGCCACTGCCCCACGGGCGGAATCGGGCGGCCCGGCCCTCTCGCCCCGAACGCCTTCATGATGGTTTCGCGCCCGGAGGCGAACGCCGGGTTGTGCTGAATATACCGTTCGGTGAGCCATTTATCGGCCTCGTTCCAATGGCCCGCTTCCAGCAGATCGATCACGATATGCATGGCGGCCTGCTTGTTTCGGTCGAGCTTGGGATCCTTATCGTGGAACAGGGGCTCGGGATGCTCGACTCCTTCCACCGGCGCAGCTTGTCCGAACAGCCCCGCGCAGCCCAAAGCCGAAACCACAGCCGCCGCGAAAAATGTTTTATGCATGTTCAATCCTCTAAAGGATTGTACCTTCCGCGCCCTGCGGCCGGCGCCGGTGGATCCCAACACGCGCGGGAGGGCGGCGCCGGCCGTGCGGGGGTGCGCCGGACTACCTGATACCGGCGTCTAATTGCCGGCGAAGTTTATGGTCGCGGTGTCCGTGGACGTTCCGCCGGCCGAATCCGTCACAGTCAGCAGGAACGTGTAGACGCCGCGGCCGATGCCGAACTGCACAGTAGGCGTCGCGGTGTTCGCGCCGGAAATGGCCGCCTGCGGGCTGCCCGCCGGAATGATCCATGAGTATTGAAGCGGCTTCCCGTCGAAGCTGGTCGAGGCCGTACCATCCAATTGGACCTGCCGCGTCACGACCGTCGCGGTCTTCGGGCTGGCCACCGCCACTGTCTGCGTCGAAGGCGGCGGAGGATAACTGCTGGTGGATCCGCCGCTGACCACCGTTCCTTTGTCCGGATCGAGGATCAGGGCTTTCGCGGCGCCGCCGCCCGAGAAGTTGAACATGCCGTTCAGCGTGCCGGCGTAGACATCCGCCGAATCGCCGCCGATGCGGCCCAGTTGCCAGTTGTCTTCGATGAAACGGATGATCGAAGACAGGTCCGTGACGCTATGATCCACGAAATTCACCTTGGAGTAAGGCGAGATCACCAGCAGCGGCTGCCGCGGGCCATAGCCGCACCGGCCCTGCGTCGGCGTGCCGGCGCCCGTGCCGCACGAGCCCGGCCCGGTCAGGTTGTCGTCGGAAACATTGGACGGCTGCACGATCGGCCCCATCTGATGGTCGTACCAGCCGTCAGAATCGTCATAGGCGATGATGATTGCCGTTGAATTCCAGAAGGGCGATTGCTCGATGGTATTGATCGTGTTCACCAGGAAGGTCTGTTCGTCCAGGGGATCCGAATATCCCGCGTGGCCGTCCTGGTAGGCCCCGGCCTTCAGGAAGCTCACCGCCGGCATATTGCCCGCGCTGAGCGCCGCGAAGAAGTCGCTCAGATCATAGTTGTGGTTGGCCTGGTCCGTCGTACCGACGGTCATTGGCGAAAGCGGCGGAAGGTGATGCGGGTTCGCGGTCTGGGGGTAATACATGAAGCCGGCGTGATGCGGGATGTAGTCCGTCCCGGCCGAAGCGCCCGAAATATTTTTGTGCGTCGTCCCGCATACTGCGGTGCCGTCCGCCTTCAACGTGCTCGGCTTGAAGCCGCCCTGGAACCAGCCCCAGGTGACGTTTTTCGCGTTCAGCAGATCGCCGATATTTTTCCCGCTCATTTTGATATAAGTCCGCGGAGGTGGCAGCGTGCAATCGTCCAGCGAAGGGTCCGGGCGGGCGTCGCTGATCACCGCACCGGTGGTCGCGCCTCCCGCGATAAAGCCGTTAGGGCTTCCCGCCGTGACCGTGGCGGTATTCGTGGTGCCGGCGATCAGGTTGAGCACCCCCGGCGTGGACGGCCCGAACGTGGTGCTGTAAGAGTTGTCGCTCATGGCGAAATTCTGCGCGTAATTCCAAAGCGCCGTCACGATGTTCCCGTCGTAATAGCCCATCACAATTTTCTTTCCATAGCCCGCGATATCGCAGTTCGTGCTCGACGAGCCGACCGATTCCACAAATCTGTTCATCAATCCGCTGTTGAACGCCTTCTGTTCGTCTCCGTAATTGTGGTCCTGGTCGCAGGTGACCGCCTGCGCGCGGCTCAAGCGGAACGGCTGCGCCGAGTTGGGATTATTCGTCAGCAACGGACCCGAGAGTCCGTTTATCGTCGGCGTATTCGGGGCGGCCGTGAATAATGGCTCGCTGGGATTATTGTTCGCCGCGTTCGGATACGTCGCGAAATAATGGTCGAACGACACATTTTCCTGAAAAATCACGACTACATGTTGAATAGGAGTCGTTGTTTTTGGCTGTGTTTGCGCCAGAAGCGTGGGAGCCGCTGCCGTCAAACACACAAGCACAAGGTTGCAAAATGGTTTCATTTGTTGGCCTCGTCGTAGATTTGAGATTGCAAACGCCAGCATTGCACCCGTATATTTCAGATCCGTGGCGGAATTGTGAAATTTGTGTGGGCGCCGCAAGGCCTTACCGCGTGACCTCGTTTCCCGCCGATACGATTCCGCCCAGGAAACGCAGCCGGTGCGGGCCCGAGGCGAATTGCACCGCGGCCAGCAGGGCATTCAGCGGACCCCTCGCTCCCGGCCCGATCAATTCCGTGAACGTCCGGATCTGCCCGTCGTCACAGCGGAAGAATGCCCGGTCGCTCCAGGTCCGCCAGCCCTTGGCGTGGCGCTCATAGCTGCGCAGGATGTCCAGCGTGTTTCGCAGCAGGCGCCGTTCGTGCGGTTCGCGATAATGCCGCAGGACCAGGACATGGCTCCAGCCCGAACGAATCTCGTCTACGAACTCGTCGAAGGAGGCGGCGTCGGTCAGGTTCAGGACGGCGTTGGTCTCCAGCGCATGCCGGTCGCCGCCGGAGATCACAGGTTTTCCGCAGCCCGATGCCAGCGAGCACGCCGCGCGGTTGTCGCTCCACGGGCGCAGCCCGTTTATTTCGATCGCGTGAACGTTGTCCCGGTAGAGTTGGAGGAAATAGCGGACCGCTTCGGAGTGCGCCGCTTCGCCGATTCCTCTCTCGTCCCAGAGAGGATGATTGAGAACCGTCAGCACCCCAGGGCGGCGCGCCAGTTCCCGGAGAATCCCGCCGAGCCGGTTCATGTCCGGCTCCCGCCGGTAATCCTGCATTTGCGCGAACAGAACGGGCGCCTCCGCCGCGGGCAGGTTGTGAACGCCCAGATGGAAGAACGTGGGCCCGAACGGAACCGTCCACTCCGTCGACAGTGGCGTGTCGCGCGAATCCGCCAGATGCCGCAGCGCGAAGGGCGCCTCCAGATTGTCGTGGCCGGTCAGAGAAATCAGGGGATGCAGGCTCAGGCCTTCGATCTGCGCCCGTTCGCTCTCCCATACCTCCTGCGGGCCCAGCGGCGGAGTCCACCAACCCCGCGAAAGATCCACCGGGCCCACGTGCTTCTTCAGCTCCCCCGCCAGCACGGGCAACCGCAGCAGCGCCCGGTAGACGAAGTCCAGGCTCTCGCGCGAATGCAGCGTGTGGGAGTGCAGCGAAACGCCTGTCCGGAGGTGCTCGTAGGGCCGGGGTCCGTCTCGCTGCACATAGATGTGCGAGGACATCGCACCCCGACTGTGGCACGCGCCCGTTACGCAGGGGTGAGCGGACCGTCACATTTCGATGAAACAAAAACTAAGGTAAATGTTTTTTACCCGGAAATGCCCGTCACCGCCTCGATTTTGCCCCGAGGCCCGATCTGAAACACGTTGGTGCCCTTCATCCGCGCCGAGCCGTCGCTTGTCCGCACCACCCAATCCGCCAGCACGGTGCCCAGGCAGTGCCGGATCTCGCCCTGGCGCTCCATCCGGATTCCCGGCATAAACCGCTGCGCTGCGCCGATGTGTATGGCCAGCTCCTCGATGCCGTCCAGCAGCGAGTAGCGGTCGCGGAAGCGCACCTCCGGCGAGGCGATCCGCGCGATCGCCTCTGCGCGGCTCCCTTCGTCCGGGATTGTCCACAGGGCGAACCACATGTCCACCGCGTCCGCCGCGCCCGCGTTCACCTCGTTGGCCACCGCGTTGGCGAACAGCGACAACTGGAACCGCCAGCCCTGCACGAAATCGTTGCGCGGGCCCTCTTCGGCGAATTCGTGCCGGAGCTTCAGCAGCGTCCCTTGCGCGTGCGGCTCCAGGCCGATCGTCACCAGCGACCCCTCCGGCGGCATGGGCTTCCCGCCCGGATAGCCGAAGGTGAACACGATCCGCTCCGGGCTCCGAATCTCCCGGATCTCGCCCACCGCTTCCACGCCGTTCGGGTGCCGCACCAGCACGCGCCCGCCCGGCCGCGCGTCGATCGCCGATCCCGCGCCCCACCACGCCGCCCAGCGCGCGCTGTCGGTGAAATACCGGAAAACCGTCTCGGGCGGCGCGCCGATCACAACCAGGCGCTCCAGAGCGTAAGGCAGAGTCTCATTTGTGTGCATCCGTGTCCCTCCATGGCTTGACAGGTCGTTTCCGCTTCCGGGCAGGCTTCGGCCCGCGCCGCGTGTCTTCCAGTTTGGCGGCCAGCTTCAGCTTCCACAGCGGGTCGCTCCACATGCGCTCGAGCAGCGCGCCCACCGGACCCAGCGCCTCGCGATTCGCCCGGTAGATCCGCTGCCGCTGCTGCGCGCGAGCCTCCACCAGCCCGGCTTCGAGCAAGGCCCGCAATTGCAGCGACACCGCCCCGAACGTCACCTCCGGCATGGCGCGGTGAATCTCGCCCGCGGACCGCTCCTGGTCCCACAGCAGGCGCAGGATCTCCCGCCGCCGCGGCGACGCGATGGCTGCCAGAACCGCCTGCTCCGTGTCCACGAATATATTTTAGTTGTAACTAAAATTTTGTCAAGCCCGGTACGGCTCGAAGCCCGATCTTCCCAGCACCAGGCGGGCCGCCTCCGCGTCCGACTCCCGCACGTAAAAGAACGCCCCCACGCGCTCCCCGCGGAAGATCACCCCGCCGGAATACGTGTCCGTCTCTACCAGGTAATCGACGCCCGCCTCGGTCAGCGCCTGCTCGATGCGCAGGGCATCCCGCAGGCGCTTGGCGATAAAAAGGAGCGGCAGCTCCTGTTCGCCGAAATATTCGGGCTCCCGCCGCACGGCCTCACCCGCCTACGCGAGCCTTGAACGCCAGCGCCGTCTCCGGATTGGACCGGTCCAGGTACGCCGCATACGCCTTGGCCACCGTCTCCAGGTTCTTCATGTAGGAAGGGTCCTTGAACACGCCGCGGACTTCCTCGAGCAGCGGAGCGATCCGGTAATAGACTAGCAGCAGCTCCCGCGTGTTCTCAAACAACAGATCCTCGTTCAGCACGCCCGAGTTCACGAAGGAAGAAACCATGTCCCAATAGCTGGTCACCATGCGGAACATGGCATTGGGCTCCGACCCCGGCGGGCAAAGCTGGTTCATCTCCGCCATCGTCTTGCACTTGAAATTCGCGACGAACCACGCCCGCGCTGCGCGCAGCTTTTCTTCCCTGCGGATCTCATACAGCCGCAGAATCAGGTTCACATCGTCGTAGGTAGCTTTGGACATAGGCACCAGAGTACCACTGGAGCCTCCGAACCTTCTCCCGCTCGGGCCGCGCCTGGCTCCGGCGGCGGAACCCCCCGCCCCGGGCTGAGAATTCTCCCCCCGATCCCGCACATCCACTCTATGGTCCTAACCGAAGACGACCAGATCCACTGGCTCGCCCTCCGCATGGTTCCCGGTCTGGGCACCCGCAAAGCCGGACAACTCATCGGGATCTTCCGGACTCCTCAGGCCATCTTTCGCGCCTCGCCTTCCGAACTCGAAGGAGCGGGGCTGCCGGCCAGCGTCGCCCGGAGCGTCGCCAGCGGGTGCGCCTTCGAGGAGGCCGTCACGCAACGCCAGAAAATGCTCGAAGCCGGAGCCGTCCTGGTGCCGCTCACCGACCCGGCCTATCCTCCGCGCCTGCGGGAGATCTTCGATCCGCCCCCGCTGCTGTTTGCCCGCGGCCGCCTCGAACTGCTCGAAACACTCATGTTGGCGATCGTGGGGACGCGGCGGCCCACCGCCTACGGAACGGCCGCCGCCGGACGTCTGGCCCGCGACCTCGCGAGCGCCGGTCTCACCATTGTCAGCGGGATGGCCCGCGGCATCGACACCGCCGCCCATAAAGCCGCCCTGGAGGCCGGTGGCGACACGGTCGCCGTGTTCGGCTGCGGCGTCGACGAGCTGTACCCGGCGGAAAACCGCAAGCTTGCCGCCCAGATCGCCGAAAAGGGCTTGATTATCTCGGAGTTCCCGATGGCCGCGCCGCCCTACCCCCAAAACTTTCCCGTCCGCAACCGCATCATCAGCGGCCTGAGCCTTGGCGTTCTGGTCGTCGAAGGTGGCGAATACTCCGGCTCGGCCATTACCGCCAAGCTCGCTGCGGAGCAAAACCGGGAGATCTTCGCGATCCCCGGCAACATCACCTCCAAGATGAGTTGGGGGCCCAATCTGCTGATCAAGCAGGGGGCGAAACTGGTCCAGGAATGGAATGACGTGGTGGTGGAGCTGGCGGCCGAAGACCGCCGCCGGCTCGCGAGCCGCTGCCGCAATCGATTGAATCTAAACGGCTACTCGGAAAGTGAATCCTCTGGCGCCAGCGGGTCATCTGATGGAGACGAGGGCTCCCCGGACGGGAGGAACCCTGCGGGCAAGGCAGTTTTGGGCGCGCTCTCCGTGGATATGGGCGTCCAATTGGACGACCTGATCGAAACATTGCCCGGCATCCCGTCATCAGAGATCATCGCAGCCCTATTCGAACTCGAGTTGAGCGGCCTGGTCAGGCAGCTTCCCGGAAAGACCTTTCTCCGGGTCTGGAGCTGATCCGGTCCCGGGCGGGAGCCGGGCTTGCAAACCCCGGCCGGGAGTCGTGCTAAGATTTCGGTTGTTTAAAAGGTAAGGATCAAGTAACATCATGGCCAAGAATCTCGTCATCGTCGAATCCCCGGCGAAGGCGAAAACCATCGGTAAGTACCTGGGCCGGCAGTATCTGGTCAAGGCCTCGCTGGGCCACATCAAGGATCTGCCCAAAAAGAACCTCTCGGTCGACGTCGATAACGACTTCACACCCATCTATGAGGTCATCGAAGGCAAGCGGAAGCTGATCGCCGAGCTCAAGCAGGAAGCCAAAAAGTCCGAAGCCGTCTACCTCGCCGCCGACCCGGACCGCGAGGGGGAGGCTATCTGCTACCACCTCCAGGAAGAGCTCCAGGACCGGAGCCAAGGGAAATCCGCCAAGAACGGCGGCCCGAAAATCTTCCGGGTCATGTTCAACGAAATCACCAAGAACGCCATCCAGAAAGCGTTCGAGAAACCCGGGTCCGTCAACCTCCACCTGGTGGACGCGCAGCAGGCCCGCCGCGTCCTGGACCGGCTGGTGGGCTATAAAATTTCTCCGCTGCTGTGGGACAAGGTCCGCCGGGGTCTGTCCGCCGGGCGCGTCCAAACCGTGGCGCTGCGCCTGATCGTCGAGCGCGAGCGCGAAATCCGGGCCTTCCAGAAAAAGGAATACTGGACCATCGACGTGAACCTGGCGGCCAAGAAACCGCCGCAGTTTTCGGCTCACCTCGCCAAGAGGAACGATGAGAATGTCGAAATCCCCGACGAGGCCGCGGCGCAGGCTATAGTGGGGGCCCTGGACGGCGTGGCTTACGTCGTCAAATCCGTTACCACGCGCGAAAAGCGCCGCAACCCGGTCGCGCCGTTCATCACCTCCACCCTCCAGCAGGAGGCCAGCCGCAAGCTCCGGTTCAGCGTCAAGCGCACCATGATGCTCGCGCAGAAACTCTACGAAGGCGTGGAGCTGGGCTCCGACGAAGGCCCGGTCGGCTTGATCACTTATATGCGAACGGACTCGACCCGGGTCTCCCAGGACGCGCTCCATGAAGTCCGCAGCATGATCGCTGAGCGCTTCGGAGAGCCATACTGCCCAAAGACTCCTAACTTATACAAAAGCAAGAAGGATGCGCAGGACGCCCACGAAGCCATCCGCCCCACCTCCGCGCTGCGCACGCCGGAGTCGGTGGAGAAATTCCTAGCCGAAGACGAGCTAAAGCTATACCGGCTGATCTGGATGCGTTTTGTCGCCTCCCAGATGGCGCCCGCCGTCTTCGATCAGACCACCATCGACGTCCACGCGCAAGGCAAGGACGGCGCTACCTATTTATTCCGCGCCACCGGAAGCGTCCCCAAGTTCGACGGCTTCCTCCGGGTCTACGAGGAAGGCAAGGATCAGAAGGACGAGGACGACGATGAACTGAAGCATAAGCTGCCCGCCGTCGCCGAAGGCGAGGTCCTGAAATTCCGCTCCATCGAACCCGAGCAGCACTTCACCGAACCGCCGCCGCGCTTCAACGAAGCCACGCTGGTGAAGGAACTGGAAGCCGATGGCGTCGGCCGCCCGTCCACCTACGCCTCGATTCTTTCCACCATCCAGGAGCGCGAGTACGTCCGCAAGGAAGGCGGCAAGTTCTTCCCGACGGAGCTCGGGATGGTGGTCACCGATCTGCTGCTCGAAAGCTTCAACGACCTCTTCGATGTGAGCTACACGGCCCGCATGGAAGAGGAGCTCGACGAGATCGAAGAGGGCAAGATCGACTGGCGTATGGCCATGAGCGAGTTCTATGATCGCTTCCAAAAGGATCTGGAGCACGCCGAGCGGCACATGACCGACATCAAACGCATGGAGGTCCCCACCGGCCTGGCGTGCGAAAAATGCGGCAAACCGATGGTGATCAAATGGGGCCGCCACGGAAAATTCATCGCCTGCACGGGCTACCCCGAATGCACCAACACTCGCGAGCTGCCGGATGAGAATGCCAACGTCTCCGAGCAGGACGAAGCCGAATACTGCGATAACTGCGGCCGCCCGATGGTGCTCAAGAAGGGCCGGTTCGGCCAATTTCTGGCCTGCTCCGGCTACCCGGAGTGCAAGACTACCAAGCAACTGGGGGCTGCGCAGAAGCTCCAGGACGTGCCGCTGGACGAAAAATGCCCCAACTGCGGCAACCAGCTCGTGAAGAAATACGGCCGCTACGGGGAATTCGTCGCGTGCAGCAACTACCCCACCTGCAAATACGTCAAGCAGAAGACTATCGGGGTGAAGTGCCCGAACTGCTCCGAAGGCGAGATCGTGGAGCGGCGCTCCAAGCGGGGCAAGACGTTCTACGGCTGCAACCGCTACCCCGATTGCGACTTCGTGGCCTGGGGCAAACCCATCCCCGAGCGCTGCCCTGAGTGCGGCGGCAGCTACCTGATCGAAAAATACCTCAAGGCGGGCCCCGTGGCGCAGTGTCCCAACAACGGGTGTAAGTTCAAGAAGCCCTTGGAGGTCGCCGAGCCGGTGCAGGCGTAGACCAAAGGGAATGATCACCGCCGCCGCCACCGCCCCGCCCAAACCCGACTATGGCCTCGACTTTCCGGCTGGCGTCCGCAGCATGTTCAGCCGGGGAGCCTGGACGCTGGCCTTCGCCATCGCCATCTACTTCATCAATCACAGCGAGTACCCGGGCCCCGCGGCTCGCCTGCTGGCGGTGCTTGGTGCGATCGGAATAGGGTTCCTCGCGGCCGGATATTTCATGATCTGGTCCAGCCGGACGGCGAAATTCAAGGTTCGGGACGAAATTCTCGACGGGCTGGCCCTGCGCGGCGATGAGAAGGTGCTGGATGTCGGCTGCGGCAAGGGGTTGATGCTGGTGGGCGCCGCCAAGCGCCTGAAGACCGGGCGCGTCACGGGGATCGACCTGACCGGCGAAGCCGAGGCCGCCCGAGAAAACGCCCGGATCGAAGGCGTCGCCGAAAAAATCCGCGTGGAGCCCGGCAAGCCCGAAAAGCTGGTCTACCCCGACGGAAACTTTGACGTGGTGGTCTCCGCGCTTGCGCTCCATCAGGCCGCCGAGCCGGAGAACTCCAAAAAACTGGTCCGTGAGATGTTACGGGTGCTCAAGCCGGGCGGGCAGATCGCGATCTTCGACCTCCGCCGCACCGGCGATTACGCGCGCACCCTGCGGGAATCCGGGGCGGCCTCGGTGGAATTGTCGCCGGTCCGCTTCCTGTGGTGCCGGCTCGCGCGGACCGTTACGGCGCGGAAGTAGGCAGCCCAGCCGGTTTCCGCACGTCACGATTCTGCTCATCCGAGTCTCGATTCTGCAATCCTCCGTGTGCCTGTCTGGATTATCGTTATATCCTG
>Ga0070740_10004468_pt1 | contig 13727 bp, 10 predicted proteins | sample Coa_R2_FD_67286 | JGI IMG/M metagenome (GOLD analysis project Ga0070740, IMG submission 67286) | Surface soil microbial communities from Centralia Pennsylvania, which are recovering from an underground coalmine fire - Coalmine... | ecosystem: Environmental > Terrestrial > Soil > Unclassified ... | reverse complement strand
GGAAATGTAAAAATTGTAATCATATATGGTTAATGAGTTTAAATGCGCGTACGGGTACTCAGGAACATGGTTGTCAAAAATGTGCAAAAAATTATCCAATGCCTTACGAAGAATTCTTATCAAGAATGATATTAAAATATGGAAAAAATTTACTATTTCCTGAAACATTCACAGGATTTAAATTGCAAGAAAGTATTATAACTCTATCTTGTCATATCCATGGAAGATTTGAGAAACAGGCTAGATTGCTTTTAAAATCTGGCTGCAAAACTTGTAATAAAAACATAAAATCTAAATTATGTCTTGAAATAGAAAAATGGCTCAAATTATATAACATAAAATTTATTTGCGAAAAAACATTTGACGATCTTAAATATATTGGAAGTTTATATTACGATTATTATATAGAAAATTGGGGATTAAAAATAGTAATAGAAGCGGATGGAAGTCAGCATTTTAATTATACTGGCTGGGATAACAAAGATTCGGAATCTTTGGAACTAAGATTCAATAGAGATATTATTAAAGATCAATATGCTATAGATAACAATATATGTCTTATAAGAATCCCTTATAATATGTTAGATAATGTTAAAAATATTCTCCTATATATGATAGTATACGAGGATTCTTTAGGACATTATATATGTACTTATTCGCATAATAACAATAGACTTAAATTATCAAATAATGTTTTATTATTACTTGTTCCATCTCCTTCGGTAAATTACAATTTATTAAATTATTCGAAAGACGAAGAATCCGAAAATGATGAATAAATTTAACATTATAATTATAATGTTAAATATCGTATACGATTATTTTCTTTTATGTCTAATATAAAATTCCTTTACTTTTGAATTAATACTTACCATATTCCAATCTATTGCTGTTATGCTTAAACCATCTATAGTTCTTGCTCTTGATATGGCGGTATAAATCATCGAATCACAAAACACTTTACTACCTAAATCAACTTTCAAACAGTCAATAGTTTGACCCTGGGATTTGTGAATAGTAATTGCCCACCCGAGTATAAGTGGATATTGTGTTCTTCTAACTCTTGTATTTTCGTTAATTCTCATCCACCATGTCTGTGTATACATATAAATAACTTGTCCATTTCTGAATTTAACTATGGGTGCTCCCTGACCGTCAAATCCTACGCACACGCCGCGCGATCCGTTAGCCAACCCAGCTTCGACATCTAAATTTTTAATAAGCATTACTTGAGCTCCTACACAGAGTTGGAGAATTTCTGGAGCTATGCAATCTTTATTAAGTCTGGCTTTGCATTCTTGATGAAACTTTTCTGTTTGCTGTTTCCTATTGCCGCGACGATCGTCTTTTTCTACAATTTCATCAAGAGCGTCGATTTGCCTAATCATATTCTGCTCATTAGCTAATTTCCAAAGCTCATCTTGATTCATCATTTCTACATCAGCTCTCAGAGGATATAATTCTGTAGGTTTAATATCGCCCTCAAATTTTCTACCAATACATTGAGAAAATATTTGTTTTGTCTTCGCACTAACTTCTCCTATTCTAATTTCATTTAACGCGGTACAAAACTCTTCACTATCCTGTCTGAAAATCTGAGTAAGTTCATGAACTTCGTGAATTAATTTATCGAAGGATTCGGATTCAAAAGCATAAGTTGGTGCTTTCACTGGACTAAGCTGATAGAAATCTCCACAAAGAAGAACTTGAAGTCCTCCGAAAGGAGAATCGTTTTGTCTTACTACTCTAGCGACATAATCGAGAATATCTAAAATGAGAGCAGACAGCATAGAAACTTCGTCGATAATAAGTAAATGAGTAGTTTTAATTCTGTCTTGAGGTGCTCTATACTCTAATACTCTTTTCAACGCGGAATCTTTAGATCCACAAATCCCTATTCCTGACCAAGAATGAATAGTGTTACCATCGATAAGAATAGCACTAGCTCCAGTTGTGGAAGTCATAGCTACATTCAAACTCTTCTTTGTAAATATATCTCTAATTTTTTGTATGCAATGTGATTTTCCAGTTCCTGCAGGTCCTGTTAGTAAAATATTTTTACCAGACAGAACTGCTTCGATTGCTGCTTTTTGTCCCTGAGATAATCCAGACAAATCTACATCTTTCATAGGATCTTGCTTTCCTGGGAGTAAACTGATAATTAAATCATTATTTCTTTTAATTTCTGCTTTCTTATCACTTGTATGTCCTATTTCTGCTTCATTCTTAAAAGGAGGAGGCTGAACATTAGGACCATTTAAAATTCCCAAATGAGTATTTGTAGGATATTGACTAGATGCAAAAGAATTTTGAGGTTTTGTAGGAGGTTTATTTTGAGTTCTTCCTATCAATCGTCCGCTATGTTGTTTAGGCTCATCCTCTTCTTTACCCTTTTCATCGTTTTTCTGTTTTTCATCATATTGTTTTCCATCCCTTTGCTGCTTCTCGAATAGCGCTTTTATATCTTCTGATTTCATTTGTAAAAGATTTATCGTAGGGCTTACTATAGGATTGGAAATTAAAGGAGGATTTACTTTATTTACATTTTTTGTGACTTCAGTTGCAGAAACGTTATTCAATAGCGCGGCCAAATTATGCTGGGTAGTATTCTGTTGAATAACTCCCTGACTGGTCAAAATATTAGAAATAGGATTTGTTTTAGGACTTTCTTGTTTTTCGGTTTCTGTATGCCTCTCGAGATGAAAATTGAGCAATTTTCCACTTTCCGCTTGTCTTATCAGATCTAAAAGAATATTATTATTTGGTGTATTACTATTAGCTAATCCTTTATCGTTATATCCTTGATTGTTACTATTATCAGTTTTACTTGCATAAGCTGCTATTACAGGATTGTGAACTGGTATAAGTTTTTCTTCCATCTTCTATTTTTCTTAATTTAATTAAGAAAAAACTTTATCATTTTTCCAATTTAATGTCCTCCAATTCCATGAGCTGCTTGATTTTGTTGAACCTGGTTTTGTTGAGCTACTTGATATGGTGCCTGTCCTGCTGCGATATTCGCTCTAGCCTTGGCTTCTGCTTGTTGAGCAGCTAATTGTCCTGCATATTTTACTCCTCGTTGCTCATGCTTTAACTGTCTTTCTGCTTCTCTACGAGCTGCTGCTGCAGCTCTTTTTGATGCTGGGCCTGCAGCATCACCTCCTGCTGCAGCATATGCTTGTTGGTAAGCCTCTTGTCCAGCTCCTCTTCTCTCTCGATAATTATAATATCTATTTTGCGCAGTTTCAACAAATCCATATTCCTCCGCTCTTTCCTTCCTTCTTCGAAGTTCTTCATATTTTTCATGTCGATGATAATATTGTTTAACTAAAGCATAAACGACAAGCGCGATAATAACAGTTATTATAATAGTCAGCCATAGATTTCTTTCGTGATCCTGTCTTTCTTCGTGATCGCGATATTTATGTTTGAAAACAATAATAATAACCAAAATTTCGATGATCAAAATGACAATCAAAGATATTTCTGGAAGCCCCAAGACGTAAAATCCCATTTTGAAATTTCAAAAATTTATGACTTGCTTTCTTTTGTTTTCAAAAATATTTTCAAGAAAATTCTTGAAAATTTCAGATCTTTTTGACTTTCATCTTTAGATTTAGGTACGGCTTAATTATTTGGAGAACCTGCAAATACGATAGCTAATCTTTCATTGCCTTGATTGTCGGTAACTTGTTGGATGGACATAGGTCTCCCTTCTATTAAATTTTGATTAAAATCTTCTTCTTCAGTAGAATCCATTTCCAAAACTTCATTAGCAATCAGACTTCTTACTACAGTCTGTGTGGCTTGTAGTTGTTCCGCTTCTCTTTCCTTTTTAGATTCAGTAATATTTTCTTCTATCCTAAGTTTAACCCATTGAGGAATTTTCCAAGTATCTATCGTTGCTCTACATACAGGGCAAGTCATGGAATTCAAACGGCTAATGCAATCAGTATGGAAACAATGACTACATTTTAGAACTATATATTTTGACATCATAGATTCATAACAAATGCAACATTCATCAGGTTTTGCCAAAGGTATTTTCTTCAAATCTGATGGTATTTCTATCTTTATAGTGTTTATTTGGATAGCTTCGCTCTTTTTAAGAGGAATAGCCATTTGCCCGTCCTTAATTAAGTAACTTCTAATTTCTTCTGCAGCGTCTTTAACCGATTGTTTAATTACCGGTTCCTTACTTTTGCACGCATTGCAATACTGCCCGCTGTCGATAACTTTAAGACATTTATCACCAGTTAAAGTAACGCCTTGACAATATTTAGGTTCTTGATGATATTGACATAGATCATTATTAACAGCCAAATAAGGACACTGATTTCCGTTTTGAAGATAACATTTACATAATTTTCTATTCACGGCCTGGTCTTGATGGTGGACACAATATCCGTTCATAGTAGATACTGACTGTCTGCATTTAAAATTGTCAGCTCTAATACCATTACATTTATAAGATGTCAATCTAGTCTTGCCGTTTTTAGTCATTCCTTGTTCCTTAGATTTTTTCCTTTCTTCTTTAGATCGTTCCTTTGGAGTTAGACTTTGAAGATACATTTTCCTGGTTTTATTTTTATCTTTCTAATTTTTATTTATTTTATTTTTCCTTATATCAAAACCATTCTCTATTTTTAATTACGATTTGTATAATTTAATTATACAAATTTGTTTCAGAAATAATAGACTAGAATTCTACGAGAGATAAATGATCCTTATTAATTTTAGATCTCTTCTATATCTTCATTGTTCACTTGTCTTTCAATTATGTTTTGATTTGGTCTTATTCTATGCCTAGGTTCCAATAATGGTCTTTTTGTTTCTAATTTTTTCAATCCATTACTCAAATATTCTTTTGCCATGAACAACATCGCGAAACATATAATCAAAATAGTAGGTAAAACATATTCATTTTTGACGGCAATAGACCCCAAAGCAATGAAAACGATAACTTGAAGAACTTCGAAAAGTTTGAGAAAGAATTTTCCTTGGAAAATGCGATTGCTATGACGTTCTTCACGGCTTCTAAGACTCGTATCAACAGTTCTTTGTCTTTCCCTCCGAATTTCTGCATCTATTATATCGAATCTACTCATCATTTGATTTTCTAACCTGTTGAATCTTTCCTCAAACGTATTTCCTACAATTCTATCTCGTTCATTTATATTCTCCTCTTGTCTATTTTGATTATTTCTGTTAAAGATTGCTCTTCTGCGAGGAAGAAATCTAGGCCCTGGATTTTGTTGGATAGGAGGTTCAGGATTGAGATTTCGTAGAACAGATGTGAAGAATCTTTGGAAAATTTCCTCAAATTGCGGATGACTTGTTGCTACTGTACGTAGAATACTATTTACAATATTTGCAATGACCGAAGGTTCTGGTGTGTCTCCTCTCGAGATAACGTTTAATATAGGCATCATTTGTGTTATTATATCCCCAAGTCCACCGTTTTCCTCTCTTCTATCATTTTGTTCTTCCTGATTACTTTCTTGTTGTTGATTGTTTTCCTGCTGATTAGCCTGTCTATTTGTAAAAAATCTACCAAGTTCTTCTAGAGAATTGCCAGTATTATTTTGTTGCTGAGGAAGAAAGTTTCTCAATAATTCGTTAATATTTATTTGAGAAGGACGTTGAGCAGCTTCTGCCGGAAAAACTTCTGGTCTACGATTGGCGTTTGGTTGTTCTCTTCTTCCACTATTCTCGACGTCATTTTCACGAATTCCATTTATTGGCTGTATAGCCGGTTCTAAAGGATTGATAACTACTTGAGGATTAATAGGTATTTCCGGATTATTAGGTAGAAAATTACCTGTAATCATTGATCTCAGATTTTCTAGAGTGACTTGACCTTCCGCAGAAAGACTTGGAGCGTGGAACGTTGCTTGTCTAGTTAAATTATCGTTTGCTGTATCGTCAGAATCAGATTCCTCATCAGAATCTCCACTATGAGTAATTAACATTTCAGAATTATTTATAATTCTTCCTGATTGAGCTCGATCCACGACATGAAAAGTATTATTTGAAGGGTCGTTATTCGTAGCAACCAATCCTAGACGTCTATTTATGGCAAATCCTGAAATCGTATTAGTCTGATCTTGAACATTAAGATCTTCTTGATTATTAGAAGTAGCTTCAAGATTTTGAACAGGATTGACGGGAATATCGATTCCTAAGAGAATTTTAAGATTAGTCGCCATACGAGATGTGTTATTTCTAATAATCTCTTCACGTTCTCTTACAGCTATCTCGTAAAGTTCCTTCCCAATATTTAGCTTTATATGTTCTTCAATTTCTGGTCTTTTTTGTACACTTGTCGTAGATTCTTGACAAACAGTGCAAGAAATAACTTCGTCGTTTTTCTCCGCTAAACAAGAGAAGCAATATAAATGACCGCAACTTAAGAAAATTGGAGAGATTAAAATTTCTCGACAAATTTGACATAAAGGAAGTTTAACCACTTTCCCTTCAGGATTGATATAATTTATGAACTCTCCTTTTTCCTCTTTATTTTCAAGGTTAGATGTTTGTGTCGAACTGATTTCTGAAATCGATTGCATTTTTCTTCTAAACTGGAGAATAAATTTAAAATTCTCTTTTTCTCCTTCTTTTTTGTAAAAATGGAATGTCTTTAAATCTTCGATTTAGATTCGGGAGGTTTATGAAAGTCGTTAAAAATAAAAATAAATTTTTATAAAACAGGAAGGAAAACTAATGAAAAGATCGTCAGATAAAATTGAACACCCTTATATTACGTTCCAATGTAGAAAAGAGATAATTCTTAATCCTTTATGTAGATGTTCGGCAGTTCTTCAAGAAACTTGTCAAAATTGTAATAATTTAGTATGCTGTTCTGGAGTAGAATGCAATTCTTCCTTCCATGAAGAAAGGAAATATGGAAATTCTAAATTGATAGAAAATTTTTGTGCCGATTGCTCTTATGTTTTGCATGATAAAGAAAATGAAGATAATATAGACGTATGTTTATACTGTAAGAAACTTATCGAAGCGTGTATGAGTTTTCCTCATTTCAAAACCGTTTTTGAGAAATTAAACACTATTAAATATAATTTCTATGAAATTTATTACAGCGATGAAGTTAGATCAAATTCTGATTTGAAAAAGAAAATGAAGGTGGAAAAACAATCATTAAAGATTTTAGAAAAAATTCAAACTGAACATAGAAATATGACCTTGGAACAAATTTGTAGTAGATTACAGAAAATAACTATATGGGACTTCAATAAATACGTAAGCGTTTAATTATCTATTCCATGTCGTTCAATTTTATTTTTAAAATTGGAGAAGATTTATTGTTATTGTACAATAACAATTTCTAATTGAGGAACGATTATCTTTTATTTTCCTTTATTATTTTGAGCTAGAGGAGGAACAGTCCTCTTATATAAATATTCTAATGATACTTTAGTAAGATTATAAGATCTATGAACATGACAGTTACGTAAAACTCCTATAATAACTTCTACGGGACAATTTGACAATTTAGTTTCTATCTCTGCGAAATTTTCGGCGATAGCTTTCGGTTCGAACGTATATAAAGTTAATAAATTATGATAAGAATTCAGTTCAAAATTAGTAATATAGAATTTAACGTCGTTACTGTTTGTATATTTTCTCATACTTAGATCTCTTGAACAGAAAGCTGATAGAAATACAATTTCTAAACTCTTTGTGAGCCCTTCAACATTGAATGCCTTGTTATGACCGTATTTAGAATGTTTTACTATAATCGGATAAAGAACTGTACGAAACTTTTTTCTCTCAGTCAATGACGCGTGTAAATATTCTACTAAAAATGTCAGCGCTTTTGCATCAATAAATTCTAATAATTGATCAAACAATGATAGATTTTCAAGAATAAGATCCATCTTCTGTCTAGACACCTGATTTAAGCTATAAACATAATATAAAAGAATTTCTATTACTTCATAGCTTATATTTTCGAACTTTAAAGCCAGTGGTAATTCATTTGATTTCATCAAATCATCGGTAATTAAATCTCTGAAGAAAGGAACAAATAATAATTCTAACCTATGGGCATATAATACCACTCCGTCTTTACAAATCAATTTAATGTCTGCTATTTTGAGACTATGATGAGATTCTTTATCAGTGAAATTTATACCTTCATAACGATGTTGAGTTTTAGCCTTTTTCGGATCGGATTCCATTTTAATTTTATTCCTAATGAAAAAATAATTTTTCAATTTTAAAAATTGAAAAACTAAAATGAATCAACGAAGTTTAAAGTACGAGCATGTTACTTTCAGAAAGAGTGGAAATTCTAGATTTATAGTTATATATGATGTTGTTCCTGGATGGAATCAAATTCAAGGAGTTCCAAAATTGATCGACGTTTCTAGTATCTCCATCGTAGATCTTAAATCTCGATTCTTTATCAAAACGAAAGCATTCAGAAATTATGATGATATTTTAACTCCAAGTCTTCCTACTGAAGTTGAGGTTGAACGTCCTTCTAACATGGACCCCGGATTAATTTATAAAGGATTGTTAGTCAAAAAAGATCCTCAAGTAGTAAGTTTATTGACCGAAGAGGGTTTAATTGAAGTAACTGCTCCTTATATTTTATCCTATAAAAACTGTGGAAAAGAATATTGCAGATCTATGGTTCCGCGAGTAAATATAGAGTTTATCTCTGAACTTAAAACTTCCGAACCTCTTAGATTAGGTTTTGAAGCTGAAGGATTTTCCTGGGACGCTTCATATAAAACAATTGTAGATTTTAATAATAGAGTACTATCGGAATTGAATTGTGAAATAAGTTGTATTAATCAGACAGAATTATCTTTAGAAAACGTCAAAGTTAGTTTTATGTCCAAATCCGATGAAAATAATAGACAAATTGTAAGATCTGCTCAAGCTATGATGGCGTCTCCAAGATTTTCATCTGAACAAACATCGGCGGGAAGTACGTTATATCATCTAAATGATTTAGTGAACGTTCCAGAACGTTCAACTTCTATATTCAATTTTTTCAGATTGATTAATATTCCTGTCGATATAGACATAAAATTTAACATTTTGGAACAACCTAAACATCCTAAGACTTTTGTTAGATTTAGAGTACCAAAACAATTAGTTGATGGTATTCCTTCAGGAATGATACAATGCTGGGAAAATAAAACATGGTTGAATAATAGTTACATTCCTATGTCTGCTCCTAATGATTTAATAATTCTGAATCTTGGAGAAAACGCCTTCATTAAATTAACTATAAACGTACATGAAACACCCTTGAAAGATAATCAAACTTCTATTGAAGAAGTTTTGTATAGAATTCATGTTCGTATTGACAACAATTCAAGTGGACCAATTAAGATAGTACCATATCAATTAATTAGTGGAGGGGCTAGAGATATTAAATCGGATATAAAATATAGAATTATAGACGACGATATTGGAAATAGAATAGAGTTTAATGAAATCCCTGTATTGGGTCCTAATAAAAATTTTGTCTTTTTCTATTCAATTGTTATAATTTAAATTTTCCTTTCCAAGTTCCCCAATTTTTGAAATTTAAGATTTCAAAATTTTCCGTTGAAAATCGCGGAAAAATTAATGAAAAATAAAAGAATCAAAGAAAATTGGAAAACGCAAAAATGAAAATTGCGACGAAGAACAACAAGAAGGCTTTTATCTGTGAAGCTAGAAATGGAGAGATGATTTGCCATGAGAAATTCTCTGTTGAAAAATCTCGAGGACATGATGACTCAGATCATGATTGGAGAGTTCACGGTCATAATATAACTAATACTAGACATGCTACTCATGAACATATTATCTCTCCTAAAACTGCTTCGAATCTTCATGCTATTTGGAATTTTTCTAGTTTTGTAGATCATAAAGGCGTTACACATAAGGTTGGAGATATTAGTGCTACCCCTTCTATTCATGAAGATCGTATGTATTTCGGAGATTGGCCGATTGGATTTCCTAATGTCGTTGAAGATGGAAAGATTTATTGCCTCAATAAGAAGACAGGAAAGCTTATTTGGTGGAGACAACTTACCGAGATTGTTAACTATCCTAAGACCGGTCTCACGACTAGAACAACCCCTGCCATTACTCGTGATGGCAGATATATTATCTTTGGAACTCAAAGAACTAAGCCTCAAATTTTTCTCGATCCTTATCCCAGTGCCTATTTGATTAAGCTCGATGCTCACACTGGTAAAACGATTTGGATTAAGACCCCTCCTATTGATCCTTTGGCTCCTAGTCATTTTCCTCCTACTGGAAATGAAGTTTTCATTGCTATGGGTTCGGAATATGCATATACTAGCTCTCCGGTCATTCATGAGGGAAGAATTTATATCGGATTGTCTAGTTTGTCAGAGGCTTTGGTTATTCAACCCAATTTTGTTTTGGGATTTAGAGGAAGAGTTACGTGCCATGATCTCGAGACAGGAAGGATTATTTGGAATAGATACATGATTACCGATGATCTTTACACTAGATATGTTGAGACCGGCGAGCCTAGAGATTTGCAACGATATACTGGTGATTCCGTTTGGGCTTCTCCGACTATTGATGAAAAGCGTAATAGACTCTATGTTTCTACTGGAAATACTTATAGTGCTCCTGCTAGTCGTGTCGCGCTTTTCGCTGCTGGTCTGCTTAAATTTCCGGAACCTGGAAATTACGAGGATTCTATCGTTACTCTAGATCTGGAAACCGGTAAGATACTCTTTTCTTTGAGCACATTGGATAATAAGAGCGATGTTTGGTTAGCTTTTTGCCTTCCTGGTATTGACTCTCCTAATTGCAATAGCGGACCTGACGCGGATTTTGGAGCTTCAGCGATGCTTTTCAAATCTAGAACAGGAAAGGATCTTGTCGGAACCGGATCTAAGGGTTCCGATATTTTAGTCTTCGATCCTGACACTACAAAGATTGAGACAGATTTGATTACAATTCCCGAAGGTAATATTGGAGTCGATGGTGGTATCCAATGGGGAACTGCTGCAGATGATGGAATTTTATTCGCTCAAGCCACTCGTTCGTCGATGCTTCGCGCTAGACGGGCAACAGATCTTCCTTATAATGGTTCTATGATGGCAGTTGATCCAGTTAACGGTCGTTATATTTGGAGAATTAACAATCCAGTTCCTGATCAGTATAACGGTTCCGGTAATCTTACAAATTTTGGATTGGCTCTTGGAGGTCTTGCCGTTTTGGGTTACAATGCTCCTCCTAGCGTTGCTAATGGTGTCGTCTTTTTCCCTGTGGCTGATAATGACGGACATCTTTTTGTCATCAATGCGAAGACCGGAGTTATTCTTACTGTTCTTTTGACTGGAGCAACTAACTATGGCGGAGGAGCTATTTCAGACGGTATGTTCTATCTTGGAAACGGCTATACAACTGGAGGAGGAAATGCCGGCACAGGAATGACTGCTTATGGCATTTAACAACCTGAATGATCATTTAATAAAAAAGCTTTTTGAAACTAATGTTTCAAAAATTACGCATCTACTTATTAAAGTTAATTGAGAGATTCTACTCTGATTTTAGGAAGATTCTCTAAAACATCATCCACCGGATCAAGATCGCTGATAAGACTCTTACCTTCTTCATTAGTCACTCCGCTTGTTCTATTTTGTATTTTCTTAACTAGCCGTTGAATAGATCTACTTAGAAGATACATCATTCCAATAATGTTTAAAGCCGAGAATATAATAATAACTGCCATGCAGATTAGAGCTGCAACCATTATTCTGTAATTCATGTTACCGTAGATGTCCGAATCTTTTACCACTACTGTTATCGTCCAATCTAAACCTTGATCTTGGTAACGAGTGGTATTTATTCTCCAATTCCCGACTAAAGGTCCAGTTTTCTGAAAAGTGTCAGAAATGAAAGAATAATTAGAAGTTAAAGCGGAAAGACGATTGCCTTGAGAATCGACAACAACTCCTTGAGGGGTATTGTAAGTAGAAGCTATCATAGCGCTGGTTTGAGTTTCGGCAATATAAGCATATCCTTTTCCACCTAAGATGCTAACATTGTTTGAAATAAAATCAGAGAAAGTTTGTAAACTTATCTCTGCAAAAATAACTGCATATTTTTCCCCTATAACATTTGTAGGATATCCTATTTCGTGAGTCAAAGTAAATCTTCCTAAAAGATTGAATATCGGAAGAAAAGTGTAAGACATATTTCCTGCCAAAATTGAAGCCTCTTCTGGTTTAAGTCCCCAATCACCTCCAATATATGCTGAGTCATTCCACGAAACTATACCGTTAGAATCTACACAATGTCCTAGAAATTTTGGATTTATAGATGCATCAGAATAGGCATAAATATAATCCGAACATCCAAATCCTTTTGCTATCTGCCATGATAGTTTTCCGTTAGGATTTGTTAAATTGGCAACTCTACCCTGAGCTGCAATCAACATTCCAAAAGAAGCGAAAGTAAAACCGGATTCACTATCATAGACGTCAAACATTCTAGCTAATTGGAATGGATTATAGCAACAATTTGGCATGTTTAGATTAGCTAACAATGGTTCAATGAATGGAGGAGAACTAGAAGCGAATTTCAAGAAATCCAAACTGTCATGAATTGCTTGAAGAATATTGTCTTGCATTTCACTTGCAATATAATTCCAATTTTCTACTGCATTATTCTGCCAACCTGTTATTAACACAGCAAGAACTATTCCGGAAACTGCCAGTAGACAAAAAGTTGCCCAAGTAGTTGACAAAACCGATAATTTCATCTTTTATTTTATTATTTTAGTTTTTAAATAGAAATTTTTGTCAACTATTTTCTATTATTTGCAACACCATAAAAACGATTTTTACATAATTTTAAAATTATGACGAAAACGATGCAGAACTTTAAACACGTCGGTAATAAGATAATATATGATCCAAAATTTGAATGGGAATTTAAAGATGATAAAAAACTTCATGCCCATTACATTCCGGAAATACCTTTAGATGAAAATGAATTATTTACTGAATTGGTTAAAGTAAATTTTACTAGAGTTTATTACATAAGTAGATTTGGAAAGGCGAACAGAACTCCACGACTTACATGGTCGTGGGGAAAAATTAATGACGAAATCATAAATTATAGAGGTTTGGATTTTATTGGAGAAGCAATGCCTATTTGGTTAGAAAAACTGTCGCAGATTTGTAGGAATATAGCAATAAAGAAGTGGCAATTTGATCCCTCTTACAATTCGTGTATAATAGGGAGGTATGACAATGCCGAAGATCAAATCGGATTTCATAAGGATGACGAAACTTTTTTAGAACATCACTTCTGTGCCAATGTAACTTTAGGATTTTCTAGAGATTTCCAATTCAAAGACGACAATAAATTCATTCACGAAATCAAACTTGGTCATAAATCTTTATTTTTCTTCCAAGATGTGGAACACGCGATTCCTAAAAGAGCAGGAGTAAAACCTGGAGAAGTAAGATATAGTATAAGTTTTCGTAAAATGAAAAATAATATAGGTATAGGAAATATTTTCTACTATTGTCGTGGATTAGCCGGTTCCCTAGACAACGAGAACAAAAAGAATTACGAAATAGAACTCTCTAAATTACAGAATAATTAACTATAATACTCAGATTTAACATAATTTTAAAATTATGTTAAGTTATTTTAGTAGACGTGAGTAAAGTCTTTTGCTGTTGGCCTTTCAGCAAGTTTAAGTT
>Ga0070740_10004467_pt1 | contig 13728 bp, 16 predicted proteins | sample Coa_R2_FD_67286 | JGI IMG/M metagenome (GOLD analysis project Ga0070740, IMG submission 67286) | Surface soil microbial communities from Centralia Pennsylvania, which are recovering from an underground coalmine fire - Coalmine... | ecosystem: Environmental > Terrestrial > Soil > Unclassified ... | reverse complement strand
CGGGCGCGGTCCCGAACGCATAAATCGTCCGCCTATTGACCTCTAGTCGTCTTTGAAACCGCGGCGCGCGCTCGCCAGAGCTCGCGCCCAGGCCTTGTCAACTGGAGAGACCATGCCATGCGTTGGCTGCTGCCGGCCATCTTCGCCGTCCTGGTACGGCTTAGGACGACGACTTTCCGCGCCCATTTTTATCTCATTGCGGCTACGCTGCTTACGACTCTCGTTCACGGCTGCGCCGCGCCTCTCCCCCCGGCCGTTTCAACGCGGCCGGCCGCGTCCGACCCGTTGGCGCCGACGCCGCGCGTGAACTATCGATCCACCATCGGCCCCTACGTCAACGCGCGACCGATCGAACCTGCTCCATGGCAGCAGCAGAACCAACAGGTCGCTCCCTCGTCGGCGCCCGCAAAGTGAGCCCGACGGCGAATGGTGCAAACACATCAGCAAGACATCTTGAGGGCGGCAGCATGAAATTTGGTCTATTCGGCGTGTGGGTTCGGACAGGTGCCATAGCGGCCGGCGGCCTGGGTCTTGGCGCATGCGCGACCTTTTCAGCCGACGGGGGCTTGAGCGGTGTTGCAAGCATTGTCCCGCAGGATCTCGGGAAGAATGTGGCGTTCGTCCGCAATGAGGCGGACGCGGATCAGATTCGCAGCCGCCTCGATTCTCTCCTCAGAAAAACTCTGACCGTCGACGCCGCCGTGCAGATTGCGCTCTTGAACAATCGCGGCCTGCAGGCCGCGTACAACGAGCTGGCGATTGCCGAGGCAACCCGGGTGAGGTCCGGTTTGCCCCCCAATCCTCACCTCTCGATCATGCGCATTGCAGGTGGCGTCGAGAGGGAGGTCGAAACACAGATCCTTACCAATGTTCTGGCGCTCGCGACGCTTCCGATACGGACCGATATGGCCGCCGACCGTTTCAGACAGGCGCAATTGCGGGCAGCCGAGGAAACGCTGCGCGTCGCCGCAGATGCACGCCGTGCCTATTATCGAGCCGTCGCCGCACGGGAACTGGTCCGTTTGCTGACACAGGCGAAATCCGCGGCCGAGGCGACGGCGCAGGTAGCGAGGGAACTCGGCGAAACGGGTGCCATGAACAAGCTCGACCAAGCGCGCGAGCAGGCATTCTATGCGGAAACGACGGCAGAACTCGCCGCGGCACGCCAGAATGAAGCCTCCGAACGTGAAAAACTGATTCGGGTACTCGGCTTATGGGGCAAGGATGTAAATTTCAAGTTGCCGCAGGCACTTCCAACACTGCCCCGCAGACCGAGAAATTTGCCCGACGTCGAAGTGGACGCCGTGCGCAAGCGCGTCGATTTGCAGGCGGCCCGGATCGAACTGGCGGCGCTCGCCAAGTCCTACGGGCTTACGCATGCGACCCGGTTCGTCAGTTTACTCGAGGCCGGTCCGGCTTTCAAAACGACGAGGGATCGGGAGAAAGGCGAGATTGTCCGCGACAGCGGTTTCGACGTTGAGTTCGAAATTCCGATTTTTGATTTCGGCGAGACCAGGGTTCGGGAGGCGGAGCAAACTTATCTCCAGGCGGTCAATCGCTTGCTGCAATTGGCGGTGAATATTCGTTCGGAAGCACGTGAAGCCTATCGAGGATATCGCTCGACTTATGACATCGCGGAGCACTATCAGCGGGAAATCCTCCCGCTGCACAAAATCATCGATGAACAGGTGCAACTGCAATACAGCGCGATGCAGAGCGACGTATTCGCCTTGCTGACCGAGGCACGTCAACGGATTGCCGCCAATCGAACGGCGATCGCCGCGAAGCTCGCCTTCTGGCTGGCGGATTCCAGACTGCGAGCGACCATTTACGGCGGCGCGAGATCGGCAGAGCCGGATATTGAGGCATCTGCGCCGGTCGTTCAATCAGCTGCGGTTAGTGCAAATCATGACTAGGAGGTCGGCAATGCTTTCGCGACGCAGACTCCTTGGTGCGGCGGCCATTCTCACCAGCGCAGGACTGGTAAGCGGGCGTGCCCAAGCAGCAGCAATCCCCGAGGCTCCGACGGCCTCTTCGCCGCTGACGCAACCGCCGCTCGAGCCGAACGACGGCCCCGACTATCAGCCGGTGGTGACGCTCAATGGCTGGACGTTGCCGTGGAGGAGGAACGGCGATTGGAAGGAGTTCCATCTTGTGGCGGAGCCGGTCGTGCGCGAACTTGCACCGGGTATGAAGGCAAACCTCTGGGGCTACAATGGGCAGGCGCCCGGGCCGACAATTGAAGTCGTCGAAGGCGACAAGGTCCGCATCTTTGTGACAAACAAACTGCCGGAACACACCACCGTGCACTGGCATGGCGTGCTAGTGCCCAACGGCATGGACGGGGTCGGAGGGCTTACCCAGCCGCATATCCCCCCCGGCAAAACCTTTGTCTATGAATTCCAACTCACGAAAAGCGGTACCTTCATGTACCACCCACATTCCGACGAGATGGTGCAAATGGCGATGGGCATGATGGGAATGTTCGTCGTGCACCCGCGCGATCGACGATTCCGTTCGGTCGATCGTGACTTTGCTTTCATCATGAGCGCATATCGGATCGATCCTGGCAGCTATCTTCCGAAGGTCAACGAGATGACCGACTTCAACATGTGGACGTGGAACGGCCGCGTGTTTCCTGGTATCGATCCGCTTCCCGTACGGCTCGGTGATCGAGTGCGCGTGCGTATGGGCAATCTCACCATGACCAATCATCCCATCCATCTTCACGGCCACCATTTTTCCGTTAGTTGCACCGACGGCGGCTGGGTGCCGGAGACGGCACAATGGCCGGAAACCACGATTGACGTTCCGGTCGGTTCAATTCGGGCGATTGATTTGACGGCCGATTACCCGGGCGATTGGGCGTTCCACTGCCATAAGTCGCATCACACGATGAACGCGATGGGCCACAACGTCCAAAACTTCATTGGCGTGAGGAAGAAGACTCTGGCGAAGGCCGCGGCAAGGCTGGCGCCGGATATCGGGATGGCCATGGGCAGCGCCGGCATGAGCGAGATGGGCGCGATGGAAATGCCTCTGCCGGACAATACACTCCCGATGATGACGGGCCTGGGTCAGTTCGGACCCATTGAGATGGGCGGCATGTTCACGGTGATGAAGGTCCGCGAAGGGCTTGCCCACAACGACTACAAAGACCCCGGCCCATACAAACACCCGCTCGGCACCGTCGCCCACGAAGTTACAGGCGAGATTGCCGAGCCACCCGGGAGAGACGGCACGCTAACCCCAAAAGAGCCGGCAACGAATCGGAAAATGCCGATGCCTACCATGGATCACTCGAATCATTGATGGCGATAAAGGAGTGAACACATGACTCGAAGAAGACTGTGGACGTCAGCGGTCGTTGCATTTGTGGCCTTCGCATCGCCGCCATGGATTGGCCACAGCCACGAAGGCGAGAGCTTCTCGGCCGGCGAGCCTGGTGATGCCAAGGCGTCTTCACGAATCGTGTTGATCACCATGCAGGATTCCGACGGACACATGCGGTTCATTCCGAACAAATTGGACGTCAAGAAAGGCGAGCAGATCAAATTCATGATTCGGAATAGCGGTGCCGTCGCTCATGAATTCGTGCTCGCCACGACCGCTGAAAACCTCGAACACGCCAAGCTCATGCAGAAGTACCCTGACATGGAGCACGACGATCCAAACGCGATCCGTCTTGCGCCAGGGAAGACCGGCGAGATCATCTGGAAGTTCACCAAGGCAGGTGAGTTTGAATTCGCGTGCCTTATTCCTGGCCACCGAGAGGCGGGCATGACGGGGCATATCGTCGTCAAATAATGCCGCATAAAGCATGAAAGGAAAGCCATGAGAACGAAATACGCTGCCTTCCCTGCCGCCGCTTTCGCGCTAGTCCTGTTCATGGCGGGCGCACTGGCGCAGACCGCGACAGCAGACGGCGAAGTCAAGAAAATCGATCAGGCCGCGGGAAAGATCACAATTCGACACGGGCCGATCAAGGCATTCGATATGGAGAATCCGATGACCATGGTCTACCGCGTCGCGGATCCGGCCATGCTCAAACAGGTAAAGGTCGGCGAGAAGGTGCAATTCGATGTGAAACACGAGAACGGCACATTCACGATTACGAAGATACAAAAGACGAGATGAACGCCGAAACGCAGCAACGGAGCATGGCACTGATCAGCGTTCGCTTCAGCCGGTCTTGGATCGCGACTCGCAAATGGCAAAACGCCTGACGATCCTATGGGGATTTTGCTGCCTGGCTCTGGCGGGCCGGCAAAGTTTTGCTGCTGACGATGATGCTCTCGTGAGGATTCTGATGAGAGCGGATATCGCCCACAATTTTGCATTCTATTGCTCACAATTTGATCCTTCGATCCTCGACAGGACGAGGAGCAAAATCGGCGATATACAGACACTCATGGCGCATATGCGTGGCGAAGTCGTTTCGGACCTGCCGGAGGCCGAGGCCGCAAGGATCGTCATTCGCTCTGCCGATGCGGCCTATAGTGGAGCCTTGCGTGCTGTCCGAAGGTTTTATGGGTCGAATCAGCAAGAGGAACGTGCTCGTCTCATCGATTGGTGCGAAAACACGGTAGTCCCGTCGATCCAGGAACTTGTTGCACAACATGATAACAATCATGCCGCGCTGGACCAGGCGATCCGGAGAGCCAAGCGAAGTCCAGGCAGCGGTGCCGGGCCTTCCCTGTGACAAGCCGTTTGCATCGAAAAATTCGCTTTTTGGCGAACCGATCGTTTGCTTTGTTGGCGTCACCTGCACGTCCAAAGCCAAGGCAAACGGCCCGCCGCGGCCGCAATAATTTCAATCGTTCTTTCATATGGAAACGTGACACATCCTCGCCGACATAAAGGTCGAGAGGCCCGACGCCGCTGCGTACAAGGACGAACACCTCGCCCAGAACCGGCGCCCGCGCTTTTGCGTCGAGGGTCGACGACCACAAGGCCTGAATCAGGTGCTGCGGCGGTTCCTTGCCGGCACGCTTGGCGCCTAGCGCCATGAACACGCCGCACCACGGAATGCTGTCGACCCCGTAGGCACCGGCGACTTCGCCGGCGAGCTCCTTCGCGCAGCAGGCGGCATGGATTGGGTTGGCATCGGGCGCAAGCCAGGCCGCGGGACGGGAGTGCATCTTGTTGGGCAATTGCATGTTCTCTATTGGGACGCGCGCCAAGCAACACGAGGTCGTCGCATCGCGCGCCATGCGATGGCGGCACATGCAATCTGGATTGCGCCGCCTGCAAACATCGCCGTCCGCAATCCGCTTGTTCCGCCGCCGACCATTGCAAAAATAGCTCCCAGAATGGCGACGCCGATCGTGGCGCCGACCATGCGCACGGCGTTGATGAGTGCGCTCGCCGTGCCCGACCGTGCGGCGGGGACGGCACCGATAGCGGTTCCCATCAATGGCCCTGTTGCCAAACCCATCCCGAGTCCTGTCAGCATCAAACCGACCTCGCTCGGAACAATGGAAGCCGCATCCGTGCCGGCGCCGATCAACAACAGACCGCCGCCGATGATGGCGACGCCGCCCGCCACCGCCGGTCGCGTTCCATATCGTTCAGTCATCACACTGGAAAAGGGGGAGACGGCGACGAAGACCAGCGCCATCGGCACCAGGGCAAGACCCGCGCCAAAAGCGTCCAACCGTCCCGTGCCCAACCATACGAGCGGCAACAGGAAGAGGACCCCATACATGCCGAACGTCATGCCTGCTGTGGCTGTTGCCGCTCCGCAGAACGTCGGCGAGCGGAATAGGTCGAGCGGAACCAATGCCGCTTGGCCTTTCCTCTTCTCTACCCGGATGAACAGTGCGAGCGCCAGAACAGCAGCGATGAACGCCACGATTGCCAACAGTGGCGCTTCGCGCGATTGGATCGCCGCGAGGGCAAAACCGCCAAGCGCCGTCGCGCCGAGTAGCTGACCGACACCATCGAAATGTCGGCCCTGGGGATCGGAGGATTCAGGGACCGACTGAAAGGCCAGCATCAGAGCCACCATGATGATGGGCACCACCACAAGAAAGATACTGCGCCAACCAAAGCGGTCGATCAGCAGTCCGCCGAGTGTCGATCCTATCGCCGTGGCAAGCCCATTGCATGCTGCCCAGATGCCGAGCACGCGGCCGTGCTCTACCGGCTCAGGCCAGACCATGCGGATGATCGCAAGCGAAGCAGGAAGGAAAAGCCCTGCACCCAGTCCGGCCAGCGCTCGGCCGACGATCAGGATCGAAGCGGAGGGAGCTGCCGCGCATAGCAACGATGCGGCCGTGAAAATGCCTGCGCCTGCCATGAAGATACGACGCCGACCGTAAAGGTCGGCGAGCAGGCCGCTCGTCAGCAGCAGCACCGCATAGACGAGGTTGTAGCTATCCACGATCCATTGCAGGGCATTGATCCCCGTCCTGAGATGGTCGCCGATCGCGTGTGTCGCCAGATGGACGACGGCAGTATCAATCTGGGCAACGAGGACGGCCAGACAAAGCGTCGTCAACGTCAACCAACGGTGTTCTCTGCCCGCGGCCGCGGTGTCAGAAATCGCAGCCTCGGCACGGTCGATGGGAGTATTGGTCTCCATGCCCGCGAACATAGCGAGGCGGGCAATCCGATGTTTCGATGTATGTCGAAACATGAGGTGCTATAGGTGGTCTAGCATCCTCGCGAATGTCGGGAGACCACCATGCTTGATTTTTCCAGCATTTCCGCCACGGCATATCTGATCGCCGACCAGACCCGTGCGGCCATGCTCATGACCTTGATGGACGGGCGTGCGCGGCCCGCCGGCGAGCTAGCTTACATGTCCGGCGTAACGGCGCAGACCGCCAGTTCGCATCTCGCCAAGCTGTTTGAAGGCGGTCTGATCACCGTCGAAATCGAAGGGCGGCACCGCTATTATCGGCTCGCCAACAGCCATGTCGCGCAGACAATCGAACATATCGCCGCCATTCGGCCGGCAGTCTCGACACGGCCGAAAGCGCTCAGCCCGCAGCACCGGCAGCTGCGTTTCTGCCGTCGCTGTTATGACCATCTGGCCGGAAAGGTCGGAGTGCAGATAACGCATTCCTTGTTGCATCGCGATTACCTCCGTCCGTCCTCCGGCAAGCAGCTGATTATGACCGCCGCCGGAGCCAAGTGGTTCAACAGTATCGGCATGGATCTCCCCTCCATCCGACCAACACCGCGCGGACTCGCTTGGCAATGTCTTGACTGGACCGAGCGTGTCCACCACCTGGGCGGACCGCTCGGGGTTCTTTTCATGACCACGTTATGCGCCAAAGGCTGGATTCGGCGGTCCGAATCGTGCCGCGCCGTCGCAGTGACGCCCAAGGGATCAGCAGAGTTAAAGAGGCAGCTTGGTGTCGACATAACATCACTGACATAACCGACTATGTTTGTCGTGATTGACGCCGCTATTGGGCATTGCGCCTCCGGTCGGGCTTTCGACTTCGCTGGAACCACGCTTCCAGGGCATTTCTGCCATTCGACTTCAATCACGACACGAGGACAGCGACAGACCTGTCGCGGGTGACGGAAGGGATTCTGTGCGAGGGGAAGGAAGGGGGCACTCCAACTGTGACCAGCCAAGCACACGGGAAGCTTCCCCCGTGGCACAGCAAGCTGCGACGATCACAAGTTCTGCCGATGACGTTTGAGGTCGTGAAGGCAATGCGGGCCGGCGGCTGGGAGCGGGGCGAGTGTTACCGCCCCTTCGCCCTCAAGCCTTGGCGCAGATCATGGAAGGTCAGATGGCGATCGTGGTGGACCGCTACCTCCACCGGCCGGAGGCCGACGGTGCCGCCGATTACCGCAATGGCTGCTACCGCTGGCATCTTCTGACCGAGCTTGGCGATTTCGCGCTCGGTGTTCCCCCGACCCGCCGCTGCAGTCCAACCGAGGTGATTGGCGCCTATGCGCGATGCGCGTAGCCCACGGCGGGGAGGACGCCATCTATGTATGGCTGCGACGAAGCGCGCACCGTGAGCGCGTGCCGTCACATTGCCCGCAGCAGCAGCAACAGGCCCCAGGCAGTGAGGCCGACCCCGGCGAGCCGGGACAGGGGCCGACCCGTAACGAGCTTTTCCAGCAGCACGAAAATCGCGAGCGCCGCGATCCACAAGAGGTTCATCACGCCGCCGACGAATAGGACCGCCATCAGCGCCCAGCAGCAACCGATGCAATACGCGCCGTGCTTCACGCCGAGCACGAGCGCGCCCCGCACGTCGCGCCGGAAGCCGCCGTGCCGCTGGAGGAAGACGAGCGGCGCCTGGCACGCGGTGAGGCAGCGGTCCTTGAGCGGCGAGAATTGGTAGAGGCCGGCTGCAATGAGCATGAGACCGGCGAGCGTGCCGCTTGCGCTCTGCATCAGCGGTGTCAGCAGCGCGAGGCGTTCGAGCGCCCACTGCGCGGTTGCGGCGACGAGTGCAAATGCGGTCCAGGCGAGCAGGTAACCGGCCGCGAACCAGCCGGTCGCCGCGAACGGCTGTCCCTGCGCGAGCGCCTGCCGCCCCACCTGCGCATGCAGCAGCAACATGGGTGCGACGGACGGCGTCATCATGCCGACCATCATCAGCGTCCACATGAGAAAGACGAGGGCGAACTCGAACGCCCCCCAGGGCGCCTCCGCCGGCATCATCCAGCCGAGGCTCGACGGAATCATGCGGAAGCCGGACATGTCCATGCCACCCATGTCCATGTCCCAGGCTAGCCATGCGACATAGGCCCAGGCGAGCGCGGTCACGACGGCGATCGCGGCCAGCACCAGCGCGCGGTCGCGTCGCAGAACGCGCACGAGCGTCGTCTCGCTCATCGTCTGAACGCCGTCCTTCTCAGTGAACGACGCCGCTCTGGGTCATGTGCAGGTGACAGAAATGGGCGTGCGAGTCGGCCATGTCGAGGACGATCGCGCCCTGTGTTTTGGCCCAGCCGCGGCCCACTTCGGCGATCGAATACTCGAACCCTTGCGGCAGGTCGATGCGGGCGCGCGTCTCCGCCCCGGTGACCGGATTGAGGATCGGCTCGCCGCGCGCTTCGATCAGGTCGGCGACGACGAGCCGCGCCCGCCGGCGCTCAACGTCCACCTCGAAGTCGATCGGCGCGAACACCGGGTCATGCACCTTTTCCAGCACCGTCGAGAGGATCTGGAAGATGGTGGCGCCGGGTTCGGTGTCTTGTCCGGAAAGGATGCGCAGCAGCGCCTCGCGCTGGGCGGGATTGGCCCGCTCGTCGATCACGATGGTGGCAACGCCGTGCCCCTCGTGCAGCGCTCCCGGAAACGACGCCACCGCCGCGACGCGAAGCCCGTCGAGGGGCGTTTCGCCGTGATGGCCGTTATCGATTTCGATGCCGATGACGGCCGTGCAGTACCCCTTCGTCGGCAAGGCATTGAACTGGCAAGGGCAACCGTAGGCACATTTGCAATGGGAGAATTGACGCCCCTTTATGGTCCAGGTCACGCCCGGCATTACCACCTCCCTGAGTGCCAGACATGTCGATTAATAATACAGGAGCGGCTTCCAGCAAACAAACAGTTGTGCGCGAGCACCACCTTTGTGACGTTGGGGCCGCTTGGCTCGTGAGTTTGAGCGTCTTGCTTGGGTTTCGTCCGCCAAGTGCGGGGTGGGGTCGATAGTGGTTGTAGAGATCGGCGAAGGCGTCGATGTGCTCGTTGAGGCGATCGAGATAATGCGGCAGATCGTGGCAGGCGTAGACCTCGTACCGCCATGAGCTCTGAGCGCGTTCGACAACGCCGTTGACGTCGGGGCGCTCGGGCGGCCATACGAACAGCGTCAGCCCCTTGTCTTTGCGGGCCTGTTCGAACTCGGCCATTAACTCGGATCCGCCGTCGACCTGGATGCCTTCGGCCGTGAACGTGAAGGTTGCGAGAAGCTTTTCCAGGAAGTTCTTGCCGCATCCGGCACTGGCGGTGGTAAAGGCCTTGGACCTCCGTGAAGCGGTCCACTGGATCCTAGGTCGTGAAAGGTTTGATGGCGCGCTCGGGACGGATGTTCACCCAGGGCGTGTCGACCGACCTGGGCCCCGGAGTCTCCCGCAAAAATGACGAGAGTCCATTACCCCGAGGGGGATGGAGATGAAGGCGGGCCGGTTCACGGAAGAGCAGATCATGGGGATGCTGCGCGAGCAGGAGGCGGGGGCAAAGATGGCCGATCTCTGCCGCAGGCATGGGGTCAGCAGCGCGACGTTCTACACGTGGAAGGCGAAGTTCGGCTGGTTTGAAGTGTCAGAAGCCAAGCAGATGAAGGGCCTGGAGAGCGAGAATGCTCGGCTGAAGCAGCTTCTGGCCGACGCGATGCGCAACAACGCGGCGCTGAAGGATCTTCTGGTAAAACATGGTGATGCCCGCTGCCAGGCGAGCTGCTGTCGCCCGCCTTCGTTCTGCGTTTGCGTTGAGCGAGCGGCGGGCGTGTTCGGCTCTTGGAGCGGATCGGACCTCGGTGCGTTACCGCAGCAGCAGGCCCGATGATGCCGGTCCGGACGCGCCTGCGCGAACGGGCGGCGCAGCGCCGGCGCTTCCGCTATCAACGCCTCCATATCCTGCCGACACGCGAGGGCCTTGTCAGGAACCATAAGAAGCTGCGCCGGCTCTACCGCGAGGAACGGCTGGCCGTGCGTCGGCGCGGTTGCCGCAAGCGTGCTTTGGGCACGGGGGCGGCGAGGGCGATCCCACACGGCGCCAACCAGCGCTGGAGCCTCGACTTCCTGTCGGGCGCCTTCGCCGCCGGCCGCCGCTTCCGCATCTTGGCGATCGTCGACGACCTCACGCGGGAATGCCCGGCGCTGGTCGCCGATACCTCGCTGCCCGCCCTGCAGGTCGTGCGCGAACTTGACGCGATCGCTGCCGTCCGCGGCCGGCCCGGCAGGATCGTCTCCGACCATGGCGCCGAGCTGATCGGCATGGCCATGCTGCGCTGGTCGCAGGGGCGGCAGATCGAATGGCACTCCATCGCGCCCGGCAAACCGCAGCACAACGCTTTCCTCGGGAGCTTCAACGGCCGGCCGCGAGGTGAGTGGCGGAATGAGACGCTGTGCACGTCGCTCGCCCATGCCCCTGAGGCCCTCTCGTTCTGGCAGGACGACGACAACACGGTCAGGCCGCACTCGGGCCTCGGCCATCTCACGCCGGCGGCCTACGCCACAGCCGGCGCTCCCGCAACGCAACGGGGCGGGCGCTGCGCTACCACGAGGGCTCCGCGCTCCGCCCCGTCGCTCCGCCGAGCCAACACGGCTCACATCAACCCATGACCCTGCCCATCGCTGGATGAAAGTCGGGGTTCAGGTGAGACACGCCGCATCGCTACCGCGCCCTTATTCGTCAAGGGGCCGCTCGGGCATTCGGGTTTCGAACCCATGCATGCGCCCGCGATCCGGTTGACCTTGCCTGCCCGCACTTTTCGCAATCGTACCATCCGGGCCCAAGTGCGGATCGGTTGGAGAAAAATGCCCTGCAGAGAACGGCAAGGGCGCAAATTTTGGTCGGCGCGCGCCTCGCAAGGTGCGGATGTCGTGCCGCAAGCCCGCCCGTTTCCTGCACAGAAGCGGCGACAGCACGGGCGCCGGAGGGAATCCCCAAACGGAGTGCTGGCGGAGGGAGTGAGGCTGGAGTCGGAGGTTCTCCGCATGGAACTGCGCGTTTCAGCGAATGACGGCGTGTCGCGCGACATTCCATTCTCCGAGAGCATCTCCAATCCCTTTAGTCTTGGCCAACAAAATCGGTTTCGTTGGGTAACATGCTTTGACCCTTGCCGGCCGATATGCTGGCAGTCGGACTGGCCGCCCAACCCCGCGCTCCGCACTCCACTCCGGGAGCAAAGTTGGACTCCGATTGACAGACGGGGCATCGAGCTTCCGTCCGCCAACGCCGCCGTGCGGCTGAGATCCTGATCGACTGTCGCCTAAGCGCGATTATGACGCTCAGGTAGGAGTATGTGGATATCGCCCCGCTCCGCCTTCGATCCAAGACCGGCGCCAAGGTGGTCCACCTCGGGCAGTCCACCTTGGAGGCGCTGAAGAAGATCGAGCGTGTCACGAAGAACCCATGGGTCATCCTCGGCACGAAGCCGGGCGCCCACCTTAGGACCTGCAGCCCTTCTGGCAGCGCGTCCGCGCCCCCGCCGGGCTGAAGGATGTCCGTTATCCTCGACCTCCGGCGCACCCTTCGCCTCCACCGCGGTGGCCATCGACCAGGGCTTGCCCGTGATCGGCAAGCTTCTCGGCCACCTCCAGGTCCAGACTCCAGCGCGGTATGCTCACCTCCGTGAGGTTCACCTCATACATTTTTCTTATAGCACATGCTATATCGTGCTTGACATACCACGCGACGCACGCGTAGCCTTCGGAGCTATGATCCGCGGCGAAGATACGCGATGCGACAAGGCGGCACCGACATTCCCACTGACTATCCGGCCCGCGTGAGGTCCGTCCGCGCGCGCCTGGAGCTGACGCAGGCGCAGCTGGCAGAGCGAATCGGCGTATCCTTTGCAACAGTGAACCGGTGGGAGAACGGCCAGTCGAAGCCGACCCGGCTGGCGTGGCAGCAGATCCTCGATCTCGAATCCGAGCTTGCGGCTCCGCAGGAGAGGGCTGCACCTGGGGCTGTTGCCGCAGAAGCCCCGTCAACGCTCGACTTCGCGGCGAAGCCTGCCGTAGTTGCCGCTGTGGCCGAGGCAAACCGCCTTGCTTACGGCCACCTGTTCAATCCAGCCTTCGCCACGGAGATCTCGCTGATCGATCCGCTGCCCCACCAGCGGATTGCCGTCTACGAACATATGCTCGGTCTTTCGCCGCTGCGGTTCCTTCTCGCTGACGATGCTGGGGCTGGAAAGACGATCATGACGGGCCTCTATCTCCGGGAGGTCTTCGCGCGACGCCTCATCAAGCGTGTGCTCGTCGTCCCACCAGCCGGTCTGATCGGCAACTGGGAGCGCGAGATGCGCACCCTGTTCCGCCTTCCGTTCCGGATCGTGCGCGGTGCGGATGCTCGTACCGGCAATCCATTCGTGGGACCGGATAGCGACCGCCTCATCGTCAGCATCGACACCCTTGCGGGCGAGCGCATGTTCGCCCGGTTGCGCGAAGCGGTCACTTCGGGCGCCGCCCAGCCGTATGACCTCGTGGTATTCGACGAGGCTCACAAGCTGGCCGCCGACCGGGAGCAGGATTTCTACGTCCGCAAGACCGACCGGTATCGCCTTGCCGAGGCGCTGGCTGGCCTGCCGGCCGACGACCCGCGATGGGACCTCGGCTGGTCGGCGACGCACATCCTGCTGCTGACCGCGACGCCGCACATGGGGAAGGACTTCCCGTACTACTGCCTGTGGCGGCTCCTGGCGCCGGACGCACTCGCCACCTTCGATGCGTTCCAGGCCTTTCCCGAGGTCCAGCGCCGCCAACACTTCATCCGGCGCACCAAGGAGGAAATGGTCCGCTTCGACGGGCAGCCTCTCTATCCGCAGCGGCAGTGCGACACCCTTAGCTATCAGCTGAGCCCGGCGGAGCAGCAGCTCTACGAGGCGACGACCCGTTATATCAGCGAGACCTACAACAAGGCGCGCATCCTGAACCGCTCGGCGGCACGCCTCGCCATGAGCGTGTTCCAGCGCCGCCAGGCCAGCTCGACCTATGCGCTCATGCGCTCCTTCGAGCGCCGCCTCGAGCGGCTGGACGAGGCCATCGAGCTCGTCCGCTCGGGCCGTGCCGAAGAGC
>Ga0070740_10004465_pt1 | contig 13729 bp, 6 predicted proteins | sample Coa_R2_FD_67286 | JGI IMG/M metagenome (GOLD analysis project Ga0070740, IMG submission 67286) | Surface soil microbial communities from Centralia Pennsylvania, which are recovering from an underground coalmine fire - Coalmine... | ecosystem: Environmental > Terrestrial > Soil > Unclassified ... | reverse complement strand
AGGGCTTCCAGCGCTTCGTTGGCCGACTCGGCCTTGATGAGGTTCTCGTCCAGCTCGCGCAGCACCACCTCGTAGCTCAGCAGCTTGGCCGGCTGGTCGTCGACGAGCAGAATATTGACCTTGTCGTGTTGCTGCACGGCGCGGCCCTCAGCGGTGCAACCACATGCGCAGCACAGTCAACAACTGCTCGGTGTTCACCGGCTTCGCCAGATAGTCCGACGCGCCGGCTTCGAGGCATTTTTCCCGATCGCCTTTCATCGCCTTGGCCGTAAGCGCGATGATCGGCAGGCGCTTGAACGTGCCCTGATCGCGGATTTGCTCGATGGTCTGATAGCCGTCCATCTCCGGCATCATGATGTCCATCAGCACGATGGCGATATCCGGCGTCGATGAAATCAACTCGATCGCTTCCCGCCCAGTCGTGCAGGTGAGCACGCGCATACCGTGCCGCTCCAGCACGCTGCTCAAAGCGAAGATGTTGCGCGCGTCGTCGTCGACCACCAGCACAGTGCGGCCCACGAGGTCCTCGTCGGAACTGTTGAGCCGTTCCAGCATGATTTGTTTTTCGCGCGGCAGATCGGCAACGACACGATGCAGGAACAGCGATGTTTCGTCGAGCAGCCGTTCCGGCGATTCGACGCCTTTGACCACGATGCTTCGCGCCATCGAGTGCAGTTGCGTGTCTTCCTCGGGCGTCAGTTCACGGCCGGTAAAGACCACCACCGGAACGTCGGTAAGGCTGCTTTCCTGCTTCAGCTCCTGCAGAACATCGAAGCCCGACATGTCAGGCAGCCGCAGGTCGAGGACGACGCAATCGAACGGCTCGCGCCGCAAAATGTCGAGCGCTTCGCCGCCGCTTTCGGCGGCGGCAATCTCGATATCGTCGTGGCCGAGCAATTCGGCGATGCTCATTCGTTCTGCCGGATTGTCCTCGACGACCAGCAGGCGCTTGCGGCGCCTCTTGGCGTATTCTTTGATGCGGCCCAGCGCCTCCTCGACGCCCTCCTTCGTGGTCGGCTTGGTCACGAAGGCGAACGCACCGCGCGCGAGCCCGTGCTGCTTGTCTTCGTCGAGGGTGATGATTTGCACCGGAATGTGCCGCGTGAGCGGATTCTGCTTGAGTTGGCTGAGAACGCTCCAACCCAACATGTCGGGCAAGAAGACATCGAGCGACACCGCCGTCGGCTGATATTGCTTGGCGAGCTCGAGCGCCTGCGCGCCGGTATTGGCCACCAGCACCTTGAATCCCTTGTCATGCGCAAGGTCGACGAGGACGCGCCCGTAATGCGGATCGTCTTCGACGATCAAAAGTATTGAATCGCCCGGCTGCAGCTCATGCCGGTCGTCCGGGATGACCTCGATGGGCCGCTCGGGAAGCAGAATGGCCTTACTCACCGTCTGCCGCTGTGCGCCCTCGCCTTCCGCGCGGCCGCCGATGGTGGAACCGGCATATTGCACCGGCAAATACAGCACGAACGTGCTGCCGATCCCCGGCGCGCTGCGCAACTGAATTTCGCCGCCGAGCAAGCCGGCAAGTTCGCGGCTGATCGCCAAGCCGAGGCCGGTGCCGCCGTATTTGCGGCTGGTCGAGGCGTCTGCCTGCTGGAAGGCTTCGAAGATGATCTTCTGCTTCTCCGCCGGGATGCCGATGCCGGTATCGGCAACTTCGAAGGCGACGACACCCGGAGCCTGGCTGAGCACGGGATGATTGGCGGTCCACCCACTCTCGGCCTTGCTCACTTTGAGCTGAACGCTGCCGCTGGAGGTGAACTTAAAGGCGTTCGAGAGCAGATTTTTCAGCACCTGCTGCAAACGCTTGGAGTCCGTGATGATGCTGCGGTCGACATCCGCGGCGAGGTTCACGTCGAAGGAGAGTTGCTTGGATTCGGCCTCGTGCCGGAATGGGCGCGCCACCGCATCGAGCAGATTGGCCAGTAGAATCTCCTCCGCGTCGACGCTGACCGTGCCCGACTCGATCTTGGACAGGTCGAGAATGTCGCTGATGAGGTTGAGCAGATCGGTGCCGGCGCCGTGGATCGTGCGGGCGAATTCGACCTGCTTGGGCGTCAGGTTGCCCTCCGGATTGTCGCCGAGCTGTTGACCGAGGATGAGGATCGAGTTGAGCGGCGTGCGCAACTCGTGGCTCATATTGGCCAGGAACTCGGACTTGTACTTCGAGGTGAGGGCAAGCTCCGCGGCCTTTTCCTCCAGAGCGCGGCGCGCGTGCTCGATTTCCTGGTTTTTGCGCTCGACTTCCACGTTGCGTTCGGCGAGCTGCTGCGCCTTCTGCTCCAGCTGCTCGTTGGTCTGCTGCAGCTCGCGCTGCTGCGTCTGCAACTCGGCCGCAAGTTGCTGCGATTGCTTGAGGAAGCCCTCCGTTTGCATGGTGGCTTCGATCGAATTGAGAACGATGCCGATGCTCGCAGTCAGCTGCTCGAGGAACGTAATCTGCAGCGGCGTGAAGACTTCCAGCGAAGCCAGCTCGATCACCGCCTTGACTTGATTCTCGAACAACACCGGCAGCACGACGATATTACGCGGCGTCGCTTGGAACAGCGCCGACGAGATCGGAGCCGCCGTATCCGGCACGTCGGTGATAAGCAGGCGACGCTTGTCCACGGCGCACTGGCCGACGAGACCTTCGCCTAGCTTCACGGTCGCCGGATGCCCGTTCTGCTCGTTGCCGGCATAGGACGACAGCAAGTTCAGCCGCGGCCCGCCTTCCGACTCCATCTGATAGATGACGCTTTGCTGCGCGTTGACGAGCGGCGTCAGTTCGCTGAGCAGCAGGCGGCCCACGGTACCGAGGTCGCGCTGGCCCTGCAGCATGTTGGTGAATTTGGCGAGGTTAGTTTTCAGCCAGTCCTGTTCGGTGTTGCGCTCGGTGGTCAGGCGCAAGTTGTCGATCATCGTATTGATGTTGTCTTTCAGCTCGGCCACCTCGCCGCGCGCATCGACCTGAATCGACCGAGTCAGGTCGCCTTTGGTCACGGCGGTCGCCACCTCGGCGATCGCGCGCACCTGGTTGGTCAGGTTCGCCGCGAGCAAGTTGACGTTGCCGGTCAGGTCCTTCCAGGTGCCGGCGGCGCCGGGCACATTGGCCTGACCGCCGAGACGACCCTCGACGCCCACCTCGCGGGCGACGGTCGTCACCTGCTCGGCGAACGTGGCCAGCGTGTCGGTCATGTTGTTGATCGTGTCGGCGAGCGCGGCGACTTCACCCTTCGATTTCACCGTCAGGTTTTGCTTCAGATCGCCGTTCGCCACCGCGGTCACCACTTTCACGATGCCGCGCACCTGCTCGGTCAGGTTTGCCGCCATGAAATTGACGGTGTCGGTCAAATCCTTCCAGGTGCCGCCGACGCCCGGCACTTCCGCCTGGCCGCCGAGCTTGCCTTCGGTGCCCACTTCGCGCGCCACGCGCGTCACTTCCGAGGCGAAGGCGTTGAGCTGGTCCACCATCGTGTTGATGGTGTTCTTCAGCTCGAGAATTTCGCCCTTCACGTCGACGGTAATCTTGCGCGACAGGTCGCCGCGCGCGACCGCCGTCGTCACCTCGGCGATGTTGCGCACTTGCGTGGTCAGATTTGCCGCCAATAGATTGACGTTGTCGGTCAGATCCTTCCAGGTGCCGGCAGCGCCGGGCACGTTGGCTTGGCCACCCAGACGTCCCTCGGTGCCGACCTCGCGCGCCACGCGCGTCACTTCGCCTGCGAACGACCGCAGCTGATCGGTGGTCGTGTTGAGCGTCTCTTTGAGCTGCAGCAGCTCGCCGCGCACGTCCACGGTGATCTTTTTCGACAGATCGCCGCTGGCAATGGCGGTCGCCACCTCGGCGATGTTGCGCACCTGAGCGGTCAGGTTGGAGGCCATGAAGTTGACGTTGTCGGTGAGGTCCTTCCAGGTGCCGGCGACTTCCGGCACCTGCGCCTGGCCGCCGAGCTTGCCCTCGGTGCCCACTTCGCGCGCCACGCGCGTCACTTCGGAGGCGAACGAATTGAGCTGGTCCACCATCGTGTTGATGGTGTTCTTCAGCTCGAGGATTTCGCCCTTCACGTCGACGGTGATCTTGCGCGACAGGTCGCCGCGCGCCACCGCCGTCGTCACCTCGGCGATGTTGCGCACTTGAGCGGTCAGGTTGCCCGCCATCGAATTCACGCTGTCGGTCAAGTCCTTCCAGGTGCCGGCGACGCCCGGCACGTTGGCCTGGCCGCCGAGGCGGCCTTCGGTGCCCACCTCGCGGGCGACGCGCGTCACTTCGCCGGCGAAGCGGTTGAGCTGGTCCACCATCGTATTGATGGTGTCCTTGAGCTGCAGGATTTCGCCGCGCACGTCGACGGTGATCTTCTTCGACAAATCGCCGTTCGCGACCGCCGTGGTCACCTCGGCGATGTTGCGTACTTGGCCGGTCAAGTTGCCCGCCATCGAGTTGACCGAGTCGGTCAAATCCTTCCAGGTGCCGGCGACGCCCGGCACCTGCGCCTGGCCGCCGAGCTTCCCTTCGGTGCCCACTTCGCGGGCCACGCGCGTCACTTCGGAGGCGAACGAGTTGAGCTGGTCCACCATGGTGTTGAGCGTTTCCTTCAGTTGCAGGATTTCGCCCGACACATTGACCGTGATCTTCTTCGACAAGTCGCCTTGCGCCACGGCGGTCGCCACTTCGGCGATGTTGCGCACCTGCGCCGTCAGGTTCGACGCCATCGAGTTGACCGAGTCGGTCAGGTCCTTCCAGGTGCCGGCGACGCCGCGCACCGTCGCCTGACCGCCCAGCTTGCCTTCGGTGCCGACCTCGCGCGCCACGCGCGTCACCTCGCCGGCAAAGGCGTTGAGCTGGTCCACCATCGTATTGATGGTGTCTTTCAATTCGAGAATTTCGCCGCGCACGTCGACGGTGATCTTTTTCGACAGGTCGCCCGAAGCGACGGCCGTGGTCACCTCGGCGATGTTGCGCACCTGCGCTGTCAGGTTCGACGCCATCGAGTTGACCGAGTCGGTCAAGTCCTTCCAGGTGCCGGCGACGCCGAGCACATTGGCCTGCCCGCCGAGGCGGCCTTCGGTGCCCACCTCGCGCGCCACGCGCGTCACCTCGCCGGCAAAGGCGTTGAGCTGGTCCACCATCGTATTGATGGTTTCTTTGAGCTGCAGGATTTCGCCGGAGACGTTGACCGTGATCTTCTTCGACAGGTCGCCGCCGGCGATGGCGGTCGCCACTTCGGCGATATTGCGCACCTGAGCCGTCAGGTTGGAGGCCATAAAGTTGACGTTGTCGGTCAAATCCTTCCAGGTGCCGGCGACGCCGGGTACCTGCGCCTGACCGCCGAGCTTGCCTTCGGTGCCGACCTCGCGAGCGACGCGCGTGACCTCCGAGGCAAAGCCGTTCAGCTGGTCCACCATCGTGTTGATGGTGTCTTTCAACTCGAGGATTTCGCCGCGCACGTCCACCGTGATCTTGCGCGAGAGATCGCCGCGCGCCACCGCGGTCGTCACCTGCGCGATATTGCGCACCTGGTCGGTCAGGTTGCCGCACATCGCGTTGACCGAGTCGGTCAGGTCCTTCCAGGTGCCGGCGACGCCCGGCACGATCGCCTGGCCGCCGAGCTTGCCGTCGGTGCCGACCTCGCGCGCGACGCGCGTCACTTCCGATGCAAAGGACCGCAGCTGGTCCACCATGGTGTTGATGGCTTCTTTCAGCTGGAGAATTTCGCCGCGCACGTCGACGGTGATCTTTTTCGACAGGTCGCCGTTAGCCACCGCGATGGTCACTTCCGCGATGTTGCGCACTTGCGCCGTGAGGTTCGAGGCCATCGAGTTGACGCTTTCGGTCAACTCCTTCCACACGCCCGTCACCTCGCGCACCTGCGCCTGGCCGCCGAGCTTGCCTTCGGTGCCCACCTCGCGCGCCACGCGCGTCACTTCCGAGGTGAACACGTTCAACTGCTTGATCATCGTATTGACGATGGTCGCCGACTCGAGGAATTCGCCTTTGAGCGGGCGGCCGTCGACTTCCGTGCGCACGACCTTGAGCAGATCGCCTTGCGCGACCGCGGCAACGGCACGGGTCACTTCCTTGGTCGGCCACAGCAAATCGTCGATCAGCGTGTTGACCGACATCTCTATCTCGCTCCAGGCGCCGCTCTGAATGCCGAGCTTGACGCGGTGGCGGGTCTTACCTTCGCGGCCGACCACTTCGCCGACGTGTTCAAGCTCCTTGGCCATGCGCTGATTGGCGGCCACGATTTCGTTGAAAGTGTCGGCGATTTTTCCGGCGATGCCGTCACGATCGGCCGACATGCGCACCGAAAAGTCGCCGGCGCGCATGGCCTGCAAGGCAAAAAGAAATTCGTGGAGGTCGGAGGGATGCTTTCCGTTCGCTTTCGCCGGCTTCTCGGACTTTCCAGCGACGGCGGCTGCGACCACAGGAGGCGCAACGGTTTCGACGGTGTGGCCTTGGCTCCTGTTCTTCATATCGACATCCTCTCCCGATGGGCGCCTGCGGCGCCTCTGGGGCGTTTCAGCCTAAAAGAGGGAGGATATAAGGCTCGAACGGTTCCGGAGCAGGCCAAAGTGTCGGCTCCTAACTCCGGACAACCGCAGTCGTATTCAAGCCTTCGAGCCTACCCCCGAACGGTATTATTGCCCGGAGCCGTAACTCACAGGAGCCGGTTTCGTTCCCTTCCGAACAGAAAAATTTGCGCGTCTCGCGCTGGCGGGGCGGGTGCCGCGCTGCAGCGAAAACCCCAGCGTTAACAACTTCTTGTGCGCGGAGCTTCAGCTAGCCGTGGATCAGGTCGTGGAGCGCTGCACGAGCCTCCTCAATGCGCTGCACATTGAGACCACCGACAGGGAACTCGGTTCCATAGATGGTACTCAGAATGGCATTCGTGCGCGGCAGCCACTCGCCGATGTTTTCGCCTTTTCGCCGCGCATCGATCAGTTCGTTGCGCATCTGCACGAGTGCCGCGATGGCATCGTCGAGACGTTGCTTCATGATGTCGACGGGCTTGGAGTCCGGCAACTCCTGCAGAGCGGCGAGCGCTTCTTCACCCCGCTTGCGAATGGCCGGCTGCGGACTAGGCATTGTTCGTCTCTCCCGCGAAGCGAAAATACTCTTCCGGACTGCATGCCGACTTGTTGCCGGCGAGCAGAACCGTTCCACGCATCAGCAGCCCGCCGATCAGCGCGCAAATCGATGCCGGCAGCGCGAAAGCCCAGATCGGCACGAAGAAGTTGGCGACGATGAACAGCACGAACGGTACGACCGCTCCCAAGAGATCGACGCCAAGCACATGCACGGGGCCCCAGGGCAAATCTAGAAGCGCGCTGCCCTCGCCCATCCGGCTTAACGCCGCGCGAGACCACAGCGATGACACAAACTCGATCAGCAGAGACAACGCGGCGAGATTGCCGAAGGCGCGCGCCATGCCCGAGCCGGGCGCCAGCCCGATAGCGATCAGACAGGCCGCCGCGGCGCCGGTGGCGAGGGCTGAGCTCGCAAACCGCACCGCGAGAAGCTTCGGTGCGCCCGCCCACAGCGGCGTCGCCGTGGCGCCAAGCAAGGCGGCGGTATAGGTCGCCATCCACCAGCCGGTAGCGCCCGCGAGGCAGCCGAAGACCATCGCCGGCAGCTGCAAATAGAACGCCTGCACGATGAACGCGAGCAGGCTCCAGAAACCGAACGCCATCAGCACGTACGTGCCGATCGACATCGGCGAGGTCGGCCGGAAAATACGCAGCATGTTGTAGAAACGCTGCTTGGTGTGCAGGTCGGCGATCAGCAGGAGGCCGCCCGCGATTGCGCCGGTGAGCGCGATGGCGCGGCCGGCAAAAGCCACGGGCTCGCTTTCAGGAATACCGAGCAGTTGCGCCACGGTCACCACGATCTGCAGGCCGGCCGCAAGCCCGCCGATATAAATGTACAGCGCGACCGTCCAACCATAGAGGCTGGGCTTGACGGCCGGCTGCCCGTAGTACGTCGGCAGCGCGTCGACGGCAGGGTAGAAAGCGGTACCGCGCGCGTCCATGCCATCCTCACAAGGTGGTCAGCAAAAACCCGAAGGCGGCGCCGGTCAGCAGCATGGCCGTGACAAGGCCGGCCGCCAGCGCCGGTAGCACCCGCCTGGCGCCGCGCGAAGGATGCGACGGCAGATTGTAGACTTCCGGGCGATCGGTCAGCAGGAAGAATGCGTGCAGATGATTGAGGCCGCCGGTCGCACCCGGCGTCCCCGGTGCGCCGTAGAGGTAGGCGTCGCGCGCGCCCTGCTCATGCAGGCTTTCGACGCGCGCGTGGGCGCGCGCGTGCAAATCCGATAACTCGCCGAACTGAATCGAATTGGTCGGACAGGATTTGGCGCAGGCCGGTTCCAGCCCGCCTTTCAGACGGTCGTAGCACAATGTGCACTTGTGCGCCTTGCCGTCGAACAGGTTGAGATCGATCACGCCGAAGGGACAGGACGGCACGCAATAGCCGCAGCCGTTGCATATGTCCTGCTGCACCACCACGGTATCGAATTCCGTGCGAAACAGCGCGCCGGTCGGACAAGCTTCCTCGCACGGCGCATTGTCGCAATGCTTGCAGACATCGCTCATCATCTTCCAGTGGCTCTGGAACGGCGGCAGGTCCATGGCGCCGTCGCCGTCCTGCCGCACCTTCTCGATGAAGGCGACGTGCCGCCAGGTGTCGGCCGAGAGCCCGCGCGTATTGTCGTAGCTCATGCCGCTCAGCGTGAGATTGTCTGCCGGCAGTGCGTTCCATTCCTTGCAGGCGACCTCGCAGGCCTTGCAGCCGATGCACAGCGTCGTGTCGGTGAAGAAGCCGTACTGTTTACCGGGCTCGATCTTCACACCGGCGGTGAGCTCGGCTTCGTCGGCCAGCATGCCGGCCAGCACGGATTGTGACGTCTGCGTGGCGCGCCGATGCACATTCATGCGCCCGCCTCCTGCTCTTCAATGACCAAATCGAGATGATGCGCGTGCTCGATCGGCGCCTCTTGCTTTGCACCGTTCAAACGGCCCTTACGCAGATTGCACGTGAGCGACTTGTTTTCATGGATGCTGGTGTTGGGCTCGCCGACCACAGCCGTGAGCGCATTGGCGATGTCGCCGGTGGCGTAGCCCGACCAGCCGTAGTGCCAAGGCATGCCGATCTGGTAGATCGTGCGGCCATCCAGGGCGAACGGCCGCAGGCGTTCGGTGATCATCGCGCGTGTCTCGATCTCGCCGCGGGCGGTAGAAATCACCACCCAATCCAGCGTTTCGATACCGAGCTCGCGTGCAAGCTCGGGCGGAATTTCGCAGAAGCCTTCAGGCTGCAATTCCGCGGTGACCGGAACTGCGCGTGTCGGGGTGGCGCCCGAATGATGTTCGGTCAGCCGATAGGTGGTGAGTGAATAGGGATAGTTCGGGTCGCCGGCCGGATGATACGGGTTGTCCGGCCGCGGCCATTTCTTGGCGACGGGATTGTCCTGCTGCCGGTACAACGCATTTCTTACCGGCGATTCAACCGGCTCATAGTGCGTCGGCAAAGGCCCGTCCTTCAGACCGCTCGGCACAAAGAGCGAGGCACGGCCGTCGGCGATCATGATGAAAGGCGCCTTGCCGTCGAGCGCCTCCATGCCTTCCGGCTTCTTCGACCAATCGGGTTCGTACTCGGGAGCCTTGCCCGGCTCGAAGTCGAGCGAATCCCATCCATCCCATCGACGCTTTTCCGCGTCCCACCACATGAGCTTCTTGCGCTCGGACCACGGCCTGCCTTGCGCGTCGGCGGACGCGCGGTTGTACATATTCCGGCGGTTGGCCGGCCAGGAAAACGCCCAGTTCAGATGCGTGCCGGGTCCATCCGGACCGTCGGCCTGCCGCGAGCGCGCCTTGTTGCGGCCTTCCTCCGGGAAAATGCCGCAATAGAGCCAGCCACCGCAGGCCGTCGAGCCGTCGTCCTTGAGCTCCTGAAAACTTTTGATCTGCTGCCGCTCCGGCCAGGTGTAGCCGTTGATCTCCTTCAAAACCGCTTCGGCATCGGGCTCGCCACGTGCATCTGCGAGCGGATAGTCCCACGTGAGCATTTTCAGCGGCTCGTCTTTGGGATCGGTGCTGTCGGCGCACAGCTCCTTAAGCCTTCGGCCGAGGTGATACATGAACCAGAGCTCCGAGCGGTTGTCGCCCGGAGCATCGACCACGTGGTCGTGCCATTGAATAAGGCGGTGGGTATTGGTGAAGGTACCGGCCTTCTCGCCAGCAAACGTGCCCGGCATCAGAAATACTTCCGTGCCGATGTCTTCCGGCCTGAGTTCGCCCTTGCGCACCAGTTGACCGGAGCGCCAGAAGCCGGCGGTCTCGGTCTCCGTCATGTCGCGTACGACCATCCATTCGAGCTTGGCGAGGCCGTGCTCGATCAGCCGCGAATTGCTGCCGCCGATGATGGGATTCTGACCCAGAAACATCATGCCGCGAATGAGGCCGTCGCACATTGCCAGCGTCATCGGCAACTGCGAGTGGTCGCCGGCGATCTTCGGCAGCCATTCGTAGCCCCATTCGTTGTCAGCGCGGGCATTCTCGCCATACCAGGCCTTAAGCAAGCTCACCGCGTATTTCGGGAAGTTGTGCCACCAGCCGGTCGGCGTGGTTTCCGACTTCAGGTAATTGGCGAAGCGGCCATGATCCTTGTACGCCTTCGGCTGCGGCAGATATGTCGGCAGCATGTTGTAAAGGCTCGGAATGTCGGTCGAGCCCTGAATGCTGCAGTGGCCGCGCAGCGCCAAGATCCCCGCGCCGGGCCGCCCGATGTTGCCAAGCAGGCCCTGGATGATTCCGGCGGCGCGAATGATCTGCACGCCGGTGGTGTGGTGAGTCCAGGCGACGGCATAGCAAAACGCACCGGTGCGTTCGCGCCCTGAATTCTTGGCAAGCGCTTCGGCGACCTTGACGAACGTCTCCTTCGGGCAGCCGGTGATGCGCTCGACCATTTCCGGCGTGTAGCGCGCATAATGGCGGCGCAGGATCTGGTAGACGCAATTGGGGTGCTGCAATGTGCGGTCGGTCGGCGGCGGGCCGTTCTCCATGCGCTTGGTCTTTTCACTGAACGACTCCGCCGTGTTGGTGGAGTGCTCCGCCAAGGGGGACGGCACCGTCTCGCCCTGGTATTGCCAGGAGTCGTACTGATAGGCGTGCTTTTTGTCGTTCCAGCCGGAAAACAGGCCGTCGAGCTGATCGGCATCCTGGAAACGCTCGTCGATGATGGTGGCGAGGTTGGTGAAATCGAGCGCGTAGTCCTTGAAATAAAGATCGTTCTCCAGAATGTAGCGAATGATGCCGCCGAGAAAGGCGATGTCGGTGCCGGTGCGGATCGGCGCATAGATATCGGCGAGCGCTGAGGTGCGGGTAAAGCGCGGATCGACGTGGATGATGGTGGCGCCTTTCTCCTTGGCTTGCATCGCGAAGCGGAAGGCAATCGGGTGGTTTTCCGCCATGTTCGAGCCCATGATCACCACGCAGTCCGAGTTAGCGAGGTCCCACTGCGCGATGGTAGCGGCGCCGCGTCCATAGGTGGCGCCCAAGCTCGGCACCGAGGCGCTGTGGCACACGCGCGCCTGGTTCTCGATCCAGACCATGCCGAGCCCGCCGCCGAACAGCTTTTTGATCAAGTAGTTCTCTTCGTTGTCGAGAGTCGCGCCGCCGAGCGAACCGATGCCGAGCGTATGATTGACCGTGGTGCCGTTCGGCAGCTTTCGCACAAAGGTCTCGTCACGCGTTTGCTTGACCAGTTGAGCAATGCGATCCATCGCCCAGTCGAGGGGCTTGTGCTGCCAGTGGTCCGAATGCGGCGCGCGATAAAGCACCTTGTTCAGTCGCAATGGGCTCGTCATCAAGTCGAGCGTCGCCGCGCCCTTCGGGCACAGCGTGCCCTGGTTGATGGGGCTGCGCGGGTCGCCTTCGACGTGGATGACCTTGCCGTCTTTGGCATAGATGAGCTGCGCGCAGCCGACCGCGCAATAAGGACAAATGCTGGTGCCGACTTTGTCTGCGTCCATCAGACGCGGTCTGAGCGTGCGCGACTCGCTGCTGACGGCGGCTTGCGAATCCCCGCCTTGCCCTGCCGCCTGGCGCGGCAGCGACCAGTCGCGAAAAAAACCGGCGACGAGATCGCCGAAGCCATGGTGCGGCGCGCGCCCCGATCCGTTCACCACGTTTTCGGCAAGCGCAATTTCTTCTGCCTCGGCGGCGACCAGATGTTCCGGCTCGCGATAATGGACTGTAATGCGATGACGCTCGCGCGCCAGCGCGCGCAGGTCATCCGGATTGAAATTGAGCTTGTGTGAAACGATGAAGAGCCGATGTCCGCCGCCGTCGTCCTCGAGGATGAAGCGGTTTTCCTGAACGACGGTGATGTGACCGCTCTGGCTCGGCATCGACAGGCATTCTGAGTCGTATACGAGCTACAACCGTGCGAGCGGCACGATTGTTCCTCTCGCTGCTGTCGATGATCGATAAACGGATTTGTGCGGCCGAGCGGTTCCAGTCTCGGCCCGGCGACATTAGAGCTTCTTGATCTTCAGAGCTTCTTGATCTTCGCCGTTTCGATGATGTCCTTGAACTGCGCCATTTCCTTGGTCATGCGCGTCCACGCTGCGGCGGCGCCTTTCGGCCGCACCAGGAATCCGTTTTGGTACAGCTTGTCTTTCATCTGCGGCGTCGACATGACCTTGATCGTTTCGGTTTCTAGCCAACGCACGCATTCCGGCGGCGTCTTCGCCGGCGCGAGCAATGCCATGTCGGTGGCGAAGACAAAATCTTTGTAGCCGGCCTCCTGCATCGTGGGAATGTCGGGGAAATCGGGCCAGCGCTGTTCCGAACAGATCGCCAGCCCGCGCAGCGTACCGGCACCGAGATGCGAGGAGCAGGGGCCGAGCGAATTCGACGCGAGCTGCACCGTCCCGGCAAGCAGCGCCTGCAACGCATCGCCACCGCCCTTGAACACAACTTCTTGCAGTTTCGGCAGGTTCTCGCGCGACTTCAGCAGCGTCGCCTGCAATTGCGGCGTGGTGCCGATCGGCGGCACCGAAACGTTGTACTTCTCCGGGTTGGCTCTAGCGAGCGCGACAAACTCCTTCATCGATTTTGCCGGCGAGTCCTTCTGCACCACGAAAATGTTCGGCGCGCCGGCCAGTTCGCTGACGGCGACGAAATCCTTGAGTGGATCGAAAGGAAGGTGGTTGTAGAGTCCAGGATTGACCGAGAAAGCGGTGGTGGCCAGCAGGAAAGTGTAGCCGTCGGCATCGGAATGCGCGACATAGCCCATGCCGATATTGCCGCCGGCGCCGCCGCGGTTTTCGACGATGAAGGTTTTGCCGGTCGATTGATCCAGCGCCGCGGTGACGATGCGCGCCACCAAGTCGGACGGACCGCCGGGCGTATTCGCCACGACGATCTTTACCGGGCGGTCCGGATAAGCCGCATAGGCCGAGCGCACGCGCAGGAATGCAGGCGCGGCGAAGCCTGCCGCCAAAGCGGTTGCACCTTTGATGATGCTGCGGCGCGTCGGCGCGCGTCTGTTCGGCATCGACCTCTCCCCTACTTCGATCCGTTTTCTGTTTGCCGAGATGCTAGCGGCTTTCACCCGCGGGCGGAAGCGCGCGGCGGCGCTATCGCGACGGCGTCCCCCCTTGTCGGGCCTCTATCGAGCAACCTAGAGTTCGACGGCGCGCGTATCACGGAGTGACCGATGTCAGCTCAGATT
>Ga0070740_10004464_pt1 | contig 13730 bp, 9 predicted proteins | sample Coa_R2_FD_67286 | JGI IMG/M metagenome (GOLD analysis project Ga0070740, IMG submission 67286) | Surface soil microbial communities from Centralia Pennsylvania, which are recovering from an underground coalmine fire - Coalmine... | ecosystem: Environmental > Terrestrial > Soil > Unclassified ... | reverse complement strand
ACCGATTCGCGCCGTTGCTCAGATCCTCAAGCCCAGCTTCATCATATCGACCAGCGTCGGGCCGTGGGTGAAGGCGCCGCCGTCGACCGTAATGGTCTGGCCGGTGATGAAGGCCGCCTCCTCGGAGGCCAGAAATGCGACCACGTGGCCGATGTCCTCGGGGCGGCCGTTGCGCGGCACCAGGTTGTGTTCCTCGAAGATTTTCTGGACCGGCGGCGCGACGACCTCATTGGCGCGCTCGGTGATAATCAGGCCGGGCGCCACGGCGTTGCAGCGGATGTTGCGCCGCCCATACTGGGTGGCGACATAGCGGGTTAGGCTGATCACGCCCGCCTTGGCGGCGCCGTACGCGGTCAGTCCGGCGTCGCCGATCACCCCCGACATCGAGGCGGTGTTGACGATCGCTCCGCCGCCGCCCTCCAGCATCACCGGGATGACGTGCCGGCATCCGTACAGCGCGCTGTGCAGCGTCAGCTTGAGGATGCGGTCCCACGCCGCTAGATCCAGCTCGACGACGTTGACGTCCTTGCCCGGTTCGGTGCCGCCCACGTTGTTGTGCATGATATCGATGCGGCCGTAGCGCGCTTTGGCCCGGGCGATCAGCTCGCGCACCGATTCCTCGCTGGTCGCGTCGAAGTGAACGGCGTGAGCGTCGCCGCCGCTTTGGCGGATCGCTTCGGCGGCGATGCCGGCGGTGTCGGCGTCGTAGTCAGCGACGATGACCCTGGCGCCCTCGCGCGCCATAATGGTTGCCGTGGCGCGTCCGATGCCGAAGGCCGCCCCGGCGATAATCGCGACTTTTCCTGCCAGCCTGCCCATTAGCCAATCCTCCGTGCCCTGTTTCCAATCGCTATCCGTCTATACTACGGCGCGGCGCGAAATGCTCGTCCGCGATCGCCAGCGCTCAGTGGCCGGGGATTACGGTCCTCCATACACCCCGGCCAAAGGTGCCGGCCGCCAGTATGCCGCTGTCCGGCAGCAACTCCAGGTCGTTGACCATCACGTTGGGCAGGCCGCTGTTCAGGGTCGTCCAATGCGTTCCCAGATCGGCCGACCAGAATACCCCCCGATCGGTTCCCGCAAACAACCTCGGTGTGGCAGCGGTGAAGTCCGCGGCCAGACTGTAGACGCGGAAGTTGGACGGTAGCCCGGCGTCGATATTGGTCCACGACACGCCACTCGAGGTCGTCATCCAGATTCGCCCGGATAGCGGAGGGCCGGACCCGTCCAACTCCCAGGGGTTGGCGGGAATGATGACCGTGTTGATGAACACCTGCGAAGGATTGTTGGGATCCACCACGATGGCGGTGGTAGTGGCGCCGGTAAAGTCGGGTTGCGGCGAAATGTCGGCCCACGTCGCGGCGCCGTCGCTCGTGACGAAGACGCGTCCGTCCTCCGTGGCAACATAGATGGTTTGTGCGGCGGTACCCGCCACGGCAATGGCGGTAATCTGGCTGCCCGGCGAGGGGGCCGTCCCGATTTCATTCCAGGTCAACGGTTGTCCGGGCCCGATGTCGGTTGCTTGCCACACATGCTGGCCGCCGAGCACCAGATGGGCCGGGTTGGCGGGGTCGAGGATAAAGGCATTGTAGGGTTCCTGATCGTCCCGGTTGGCGAAGTCCTCCTGATTAAGTCCGTCGGTCTGATCCGTCCAGGTTTGACCCTTGTCTCCCGACCGGTCCAGAAAAGTCTGGTTTGCGGGCTTTGGGGTAGGAGTGGGTCCGCTTACCTCGTTTCTGCCGTAGCCCCATACGTAGACCTGGCTGTCATTCGTGGGATTGATCCGGAATCTGCCGACCTCCTCTCCGGCCGGCAGATAATTCCACGTCATGCTGCCGGTGTATTGAATACCCGACAACTGGTCCTGCGATACGGCGTCGATGATCGATGGGTTGAGCGGGTCCAGCGCCAGGGTGTGGATCAGGAAATTGCCCAGGTTGCCCTGCTTGGAGGCGAAAGGCATGCTCGGTGGATCGCTATTGCTATGGATGCCGCGGTCGCCGACCAGCACCAGGTTGTCCGAGTCATCAAAGAACACGTTGACGACATCGTCCACGTCGCGGGAGAGATGGGTCCAGGTGCCGCCGCCGTCGGTGCTCATCACGAAGTTCGGCTCGCAGGCGTTGGCGTAAATGAGGTTGGGATCGGCGGGAGAGACGCCGAGCACGACGTGCCAGTAGCGAAAGTCCTGCGCAGGCGTGGCTTCGGTTTGGCTGCAGAAGTTGGGTGGCAGCGCCTCGGGCAGTGTCAGGCGTCTCCAGTTTGCCCCGGCGTCGGCGGTCCTGAAGCGCTGCAATTGAGGACTTTGCGCGGAGTTTTGACTGCCGAACACCGCGGCATAAACGTAGTCGGGATGAAAGGGCGCCATCCGCAGCGCGATGAAACTGCCGATCTCGAAGCCCTCCACTGCCGGCAGACTCATCCGGGTCCAGCTATCCCCGCCGTCGGTGCTCTTGTAAATGCCGCCGTGAGTAGCTCCCGATTCAGGTGTCCCATTGACGACGCCGGTGTAGATCACCGCTGGCGCATCGGGGTCAATCACGACGTCGGAAGCCGCACCCAGCCCGATACTGTGCTCAGTGATGTTGACCCAGTTCACGCCGCCGTCGCTGGACCTGAACAGGCCATGGACGGTATTCCCGCCCACTGCGGCGTACACGAGGTCAGGGTCGGCAGGGTTAACCGCAATTGCGCCGAACAAGGCGTTGGCGAATAAAACCTGGGCGAGGTACTCCCAACTCATCCCCCCGTCGGTGGAGCGCAGAATGCCGCCATTGGGGCCCTGCGCGGCGCCGTACAATACACCGCCGCCAAGGGCGAGACTCTTGCCGAAGATGGACAGGCTCGGCAGCTTGTCGGTCAGCGGTTGCCAGGTCGGATTGGCGTCTTCCCAGTTGGTGGTCTTCCAGACTCCGCTACCTGCCGTATCGCCGCCGCCGCTGCCGCCCACGTACATGACATTGTGATTGGAGGGGTCGGGCACCGCGACATCGATCCGGCCCGAGAACCTGATTGGGGTGCCGGAGAGCGAATCGAAAACGGGCGCCGGGCCAAGGAAGGTCCACGAATGCGGCTGTGGTCCGGATGAGCTGCCGCCGCACGCTCCGATCGTCATCGCCAGCAGCGCTCCAACCACGAACACCCGGGCCGCGACTCGAATATCAGCCATAGCAGTAGCACCTCCTGGACTGGAAAACCATGATGTTATCGCCATTTTACACATCAAAAATGTGCACCCTTTGGCACAAGTGGAGTCGATTCGGATGGCCGATTGAGAAGTCAATCGGGCGGCGGCTTCGAAGCCAAAGCCATCAGCCGATGGTCAAAAGCGTAGTGGCTGGCCGAAGCGGGGCGTCTGTGCCCACCCGCCGACCGAAGGGCGGCGCGAGCCGGCTCGTGCGTCGCTGAAGGGCAGCGATGCCTATCCCACTGAAGTGATTCAGCCGTGTCCCTGCCGGTGCGTAAACCACCACTTTATCCCTGCCGCGAAAAGGGTGCCTCCGGGCGACGTGTCAATCGCCGCCGGGAATCACGGTCTCCCACACGCCCCGCCCAAACGTGCCCACGGCGAGCACTGCGGTCTGTGGCAGGAATTCCATGTCGTCGATGGTCACGTTGGGCAGGCCGTTTTTCAAAATCGTCCAGTGCTTGCCCAGGTTGCGCGACCAGAACACACTTCGATCCGTTCCGGCGAAAAGCGCCGGCGTGCGAAAGGCGAAATCGGCCGCCAGCGCGTGAACGCCCAGACCGGCCGGCAGGTCGCCGTCGATATTGGTCCACGACGTGCCGCCGTTCGCCGTCATCCAGATGCGTCCCCCGGCGGGCGGATTGGCGGTGCTCAGCTCCCAGCCGGGCGGCTCTGAACTGACAGTGTTGACGAACAGCCGCGCCGGATTTTTGGGATCGATGACGATGGCGGTCGTGACATCCTCGGTAATCGCCGGCTGGGGCGAGACATTGCTCCAGGTGCTGCCGCCGTTGGTGCTGACAAACAACGTGCCGCCGACGGTGCCGGCGTAGATGGTCTGGCCGTTGCTGCCGGGCGCCACCGCTACGGCTGTGATCTGGTTGCCTGGCGATGGGGCGGTGCTGAGCATGTTCCACACCAGCGGCTGCGAGGGCCCCTGATCGACCGCTTCCCACACGTGCTGACCGCCCAGCACCAGATGGGCGGGGTCGTCGGGGTCCAGCGCGAAAGCGTTATAAGGAAGCTGCTCGTCTTCAGCCTGGAAGTCGGCGGTCGCCAGGCCGGTCATCTCCGTCTGCCAGCTCTGACCACCATCCTCCGAGCGCTTGAGAAAGATGCCGCTTTGCTCGAAGCCCCAGGTATAGACCAGGTTGTCGTTGACGGGATTGATGCGGAATCTGCCGACCTCGGAGCCGGCCGGCAGATAATTCCACGTCGTGCTGCCGGTGAATTGAATGCCCGAGAGTTGATCCTGGGCCACGGCGTCAATGATCGAAGGGTTTAACGGATCGAGTGCCAGGGTGTGGATCAGGAAATTGCCCAGGTTGCCCTGCTTGGAGACAAAGGTGGGCGACATGCTCAGGGCATTGGTGCTGAGGTGGATGCCGCGGTCGCCGACCAGCATCAGGTTGCCCGAATCGTCGAAGAACACGTTGACCACGTCGTCGACGGTGGGCAGTTGCGTCCAACTGTGGCCGCCGTCGGTGCTGGCCACAAAAGTCGGCTCGCAGGCGTTGGCGTAAACCACGTCGGGGTTGGCGGGATCAACTCCCAGCACGACGTGCCAGAAGCGGAAGTCCTGAGAGGTGTTCGGACTGGTGCCGCACATGCTCGGCACGCGGGCGTTGGGCAGCGTCAGCAGCTCCCAGTTCGCACCGCCGTCGACGGTGCGAAAGCGCTGCAATTGGGGATTCTTGGGACCGTTATTGCTGCCGAAGATTGTGCTGTAGACGTAGTTGGGATTACTGGGCGCCATGCGCAGCGCGATGAAATCGCCGATTGCGAAGTTCGCCGGCAGCGGCAGCGCCATCGCGCTCCAACTATTGCCGCCGTCGGTGCTTTGGTAGATGCCGCCGTGGGTTGCTCCGGAGCCGGCCGCTCCATTGACGATGCCCGTGTAGATGACCGCTGGGTTGAGCGGGTTAATCACCACGTCGGAGGCGGCGCCCAGGCCAATGGTGGGGTCCGTAACATTGGCCCAGCTCATGCCGCCATCACTCGATCTGAACAGGCCATGGACAGTGTTTCCGCCCACCGCGGCGAAGACAACCTTGGAATTGGCGGGGCTGACTGCAATAGCGCCGAACAGCGCGTTAGCGAACAGGTTGCCGGCCAGAAATTTCCAGTGCCGACCCCCGTCGGCGGAGCGCAGGATGCCGCCGTTGGGTCCCTGCGCAGCGGCATACAGGATGCCGCCGCGTGGTCCGGCAAACAGCGCCAGGCTCTTGCCGAAGATGGAAAGGCTGGGCTGAGCGTCGATCAACGGCTGCCAGGTCGGATTGGTGTCGAGCCAGTCGGTGGTCTTCCAGATTCCGCTGCCGGCCGTGCCGCCGCCACCGCTGCCGGCGACGTACATGACGTTGGGATCCAGCGGGTCGCGCACCGCCACATCGACTCGGCCCGAAAATCTGGTGGCCTTGTCAAAGATCGGCGCCGGACCCACGAAAGTCCAGTTATGGGGGCGCGCCAACCGGCCATGATCGGCGGCTGCGGCAATTCCAAACATGCTCAGCGCAAACAGTGTCAGAGACAGGAGACGAAAACGGGCCATTCAGTTACCTTTCACGGAACTTGGGCTCCCAAACGCCAGCGTTTTTTACATCAAAACCGGCCATTTTGCGCAAGTTTTCCGGCGTACGCCGGCTGCAGCAATCTCCCCGTCAAAGTACGACATCAAGTCCAAGCCATGGGGCGGGCGACTCTGCCTGTCATCTTCTCCACCGAGCCGTGGGTTGGGTCACACAGCTCAGGAGGAACCTTCGCCTTCCTCCGAAGGGCCGGTGTCGGCGGCGGAGGACTGTGGTGAGTCTTGCGCGGCCTGCTGGTCGGGTTTGTCGGCGGGCGATGCGGATTGTGCAGGAGGGGTCGGGCCGGGCGGCGCCTGCTCGGAGGGATGCTCGGCGTCGGCCGCCATCAGCTCCAGTTGCTCGGGCGCTGCCTCTTCGCCCTGCTCGGCACGGCGCTGCTGTTCGGCTTCTTCGATTCGGCGCTCGACTTCGCGCAGCTCGGTCAGGTCGGGCAAGCTGTCGAGGTCCTTCAGGCCGAAGGTCTGGAGGAACTCTGCCGTGGTGGCGTACATCAGCGGGCGGCCGGGAGCTTCCTTGCGTCCGGCGATTTTCACCAGGTGCCGCTCGGTCAGCGTCTCCAGTACCGCGCCGCTGTCGACGCCGCGCAACTGTTCGATTTCCGGCCGCGTGATGGGCTGGCGATAGGCGATGATCGCCAGCGTCTCCATCATCGGGCGCGACAGGCGCGGCGGGCGCGCCGCCAGCAGCTTGCGCACGTACAGGGCGTGCTCCCTGGGGGTGCGCAGTTGATAGCCACCCGCGACTTCCTCCAACGTCAGGCCGCGGCCCTGGCGATGGAAGTCCGCTTTCAACTCGGCAATCGCCTTGCGGATCGCCTCCTTCGTGACCGGCTCCAGCACCGCCGCCAGGCGCGCCAGCGAGACCGGCTCGCCCGACGCGAACAGCAGGCTTTCCAGCACCGCCTTCAATCGTTCCTCATCCACCTCTTACTCCCAACGCAGAACTGACAGGCCACCGCTCAGGCACTGGCCGCGGCTTCGGCGCGCGGGGCGAGCCAGATGGGGCCGAAGGCGGCCTCCTGCCAGGCGCGCACGCGGCCGCGGCGAATCAATTCCAGCAGCGCCAGAAAGAATGCCACCACCGTGGGCCGGTCGCGGGCGTCGTCGAACAGCGATATGAATTCCAGCCGCGCGGCGTGCTCCAGCCGCTCCAGGATTACCGGGATGCACTGCGCGACCGGGATGTCGCGCAGATTGAGTTCGCGCGGTCCCTGTTCGCTCATGCGCGCGAGCACGCCGCGCAGCGCTTCGATCAGGTCGAAGATCGACACGTCGTAAATCGGCACTTCCTCGGCCGCCCCCTCCAGCTTCTCGCCGGGCGCGACAAACACGTCGCGTCCGAGCAGCGGGCGCTCGGCCAGCTTAAACGCCGCCTCGCGATAGCGCTGGTATTCGAGCAGCCGGTCGATTAGGTCGCGCTTGAGCTCCTCGGCCTCCTCCTCGTCGGCCGGGCCCTGGTAGGGCAGCAGGGCGAAGGACTTGATCAGCAGCAGCGTCGCCGCCATCACCAAATACTCGCCCGCGACGTCCAGGTTGAGCGAGTCGAGCAGCTCCAGGTACGCCAAATACTGCTCGGTGACGATGCTGGCGGTGACGTCGTGGGGGTCCAGTTCGTTCTTCTTGATGAGATGCAGCAGGAGGTCCAGCGGCCCTTCGAACACCGGCAGCCGAAACCATCGGCCGGCCTCGGCCGTGGTCCTGGCAGGGTTGGGATTGGAGTCACTCACAGCAGCATCCGCGTGACGGTATTGATAATCGGGTCAATCAGCCGATTGAAGAAGTCGGAGTACAGAAGTACGAACAGGATCAGGATGCCATAAGGCTCCGAGCGCGCGAACTTGATCGCCATCGGCAGCGGCAGCAATCCGGCCAGCATCCGCCCGCCGTCCAGCGGCAGCACCGGCAGCAGGTTGAAAATCGCTAGCACCACGTTGATTACCACCGACGCGCGCAGCATGTAGATAAGCGGGATCACCACCGCGCGCCAGGCCTGCGGATCGATCAGGTAGGGCAGTTTGTGCGCCGCCAGGGCGCTGACGATCGCCAGGGTCACGTTGGTCAGCGGTCCCGCCGCCGCCACCATCACCATCCCGGCGCGGCCGTTGCGCAGGCGGCGGAAATCCACCGGCACCGGCTTGGCCCATCCGAAGACCGGCAGATGGAAGAACAGCAGCAGCGCGGGCAGGATCACGGTGCCGAACGGATCGACGTGCGAGATCGGATTGAGGGTCAGGCGTCCGGCGCGCTCCGCGGTGTCGTCGCCCAGCCGGCGCGCCACCTCGCCGTGCATCACCTCGTGGGCGACGATGGAAAAAATGGTTGGAACCGCCCAGATCGACAGCTCCAACATGAAATCTGAAAAATTCGTCGAAAGCATCCCTATTTACGCAGCTTATCGAGCGTGGCGCGCGGATGAAAGGTGCGATGGACCCGGCGCAGATGGGTGCGCGTCAGATGGGTGTAGATTTGGGTGGTGGAAATGTCGGCATGACCGAGCATCTCCTGCACCGAGCGCAGGTCCGCGCCGCCCAACAGCAGATGGGTGGCAAAGGAATGGCGCAGTGCGTGCGGATGCATCCGGTCAAGCCCCGGCACCCCCATCGCCCAGTTCCGGAGGTTTTTGAAGAACGCCTGGCGCGTCATCGGCCGGCCCGCCCGCGCCACGAACAGCACGTTGCTGCGGCGTTCCTTGAGCAACTCCGGTCGGCCGTTTTTCAGATACGCAAGCAGCGCCCGGCGCGCGCCCGAGCCGAACGGTACCATCCGCTCCTTGCCGCCCTTGCCCAACACCACCACCATCCGTGCTTCCAGGTTGACGGCGCCCAGCCGCAGGTTGACCAGTTCCGACACGCGCAGCCCGCTGCCGTAGGCCAGCTCCAGCATCGCGCGATCGCGCAATCCGCGCGCCGTGGTGGTGTCGATGGCCTCGATCAGCGCTTCGATTTGGCTTACGCCCAGCGTATCGGGCAGCGGCCGCGAGGGCGGACGCAGCTTGATAGCGACGGTCGGATCCTGCTCCAGCAGCTTGCGCTCGAGCAGCTCGCGCACCAGTCCGCGCACGCTGGCCAGATGGCGCCGCTGGGTGGCCGGACTCAGCCCGCGCTCGGCCAGGGTTTCCAGGTAGTCGAGCAGGGCAGGGGCGTCCAGCGCCGCCGGAGCGATTTTCCGCTCCAGGCAGAAGCGGCTGAAGCCGGCCAGATCGCGGCTATAGGAATCCAGCGAATTGGCGGCCAGGCCGCGTTCGGCGGCCAGCCGGGCGAGGTGGCGTTCCACCGCATCGTCCCAACCCAGGTCGTTCAACTTGGTTCCTGCTGCACGGTTTGCGCGGGTGATTCGTCCAGGCGCTCGCGCAAGGTGGTCTCGATCTGGCGCAGCGTTTTGGGGTCGTCGATCTTGCGCCCCTGCGCGTCGCTTACGTAAAAGACGTCCAGCGCCTGATCGGCGTTGGTCGAAATCCGCGCCAGATGGATCTCCAGTCCCATCTCGGATAGCGCATGGGTAATGGTGAACAGCAGGCCCAGGCGGTCCTGCGTGAAGACGTCGACCACCGTAAAGCGCTCCGAAGTGCGATTGTCGACCGTCACTTCGGTGGCGACGCGCGACACGAAACGCCGTGCGGCGATCGACGCGGGCCGCGAGCGCGCCACCAGCTCCACGATGTCCTGCGTGCCGCCCAGCACGGCGAGCAGGTTGCGCTCCACCCGCTCCCAGCGCTCCTCGTCCATCGCGATCGCCGCCGCCTCGGCGAGGTGCGAGATGCGGAAGGTGTCCAGCACGATGCCGTCGGAGCGGGTGGTGATGCGCGCGGAGAGGATATTGAGATTGTTGGCGGTCAGCACGCCGGCGATCTTGGAAAACAGGCCGTGCTGGTCGCGCGTAACGACGACAAATTCGGTGAACTCGCGCTCGGGGAAGTGGCGATGCTGGCAGACCAGCGCGGTGCCGTCCAGCCGGCGCATCAGGTCGAAATGATAGGGAATGTCCTGGCGCGGCGTGATCAGAAAGTAGCGCTCCGGCATCCGCTCCAAAAACTCCTCCAACGCGCGCGCACGGCCGGTATCGGCCCCGCTGAGCTGGGTGCGCAGCTCGCTCTTGGTCAGCGCCAGCAGGCGGGCCGGATCGACCGCCTCGCGGTCGCCCTGCTCCAGGATTTTGAGCGCCTTCATGTAGAGGTCGGACAGCAGCATATCGCGCCAGTTGTTGTAAACCTTGGGCGCCACCGCGCGCATGTCGGCAAAGGTCATCAGGTAGAGTTCCTTAAGCCGCTCGATCGAGCCCGCCGCGCGCGCGAACTCCTTGACCAAATAGTCGTCCTCGATGTCGCGCTTTTGCGCGATCTCCGACATCATCAGGTGATTGCGCACCAAAAACACCACTGCGTCGACCTGCTCGGGGTCCAGCCCCAGGCGCTGCGCGACCTGCTGCGCCAGCGCCGCGCCGCGTTCGTGATGGTGATGGCCGTGGCCTTTGCCGATGTCGTGCAGCACCAGGGCCATAAACACCAGCGGCAGCGTGTCGGCCTCGCGCGCCACCTCGGTCAGCAGCGGGACTGCGGCCTTGAACTCGCCCGCGCGCAGGCGCTCCAGCTCGCGCACCGCGACCAGCGAATGCCGGTCCACGGTATAGATGTGGTAGAGGTCGCGCAGCACGCGCGCGTAAAGGTTGCCGAACTCCGGAATCAGCGCGCCCAGCACGCCCGAGCGATGCATCGCCTCCAGCGTCTCGGCCACCCGCTCGCGCCCGCCCAGGATGCGCATCAAGGCGGCGCCAAAGCGCGGGTCCGAGCGTGCCTTGTCGTCAATCAGATTGAGATGGTCGCGCACGAGCTGGTAGGTCGAGCCCGACAGCTGCACGCCATGGGCCTGGCAGTCGGCAAAGATGGTGATCAGGTTGAGCGGATCGCGTTTGAACAGGTCGGGGTCGGCCACCGCCAGCAGCTTGCGCTGAATCAGCACCCCGGGCCGGATCTGACGGCCGAAGCCGCGCCGGAAGAAGCTGCCCGAGTCCGGCTCCTCGGTGACGCGCGCAATGAGGCCCTCGGCGAACATCTTGATCGTGCTGGCCTGCTGATAGTAGGCGCGCATGAGCGCCGCGCTGGCGCTCTGCCCGTCACTGGAGCTGAAGCCCAGGCGCGGCGCCAGATCCTCCTGGTATTCGAAGGTGAGCTGATCGAAATGGCGTCCGGACAGGAAATGCAGCGAGTTGCGCACGCGCCACAAGAAGTCGCGGGCGCGCGCTACCTCGTCCATCTCGGGCTGCGTGATGATGGCTTTGTGCACCAGTTCCTGCAGCGAGCCGACCTTGTACTTGACCTTGGCCAGCCACAGCGCGGTATGCAAGTCGCGCAGCCCGCCTTCGCCCTCCTTTAACTGGGGCTCCAGCAGATAGACCGAATCGCCGTAAGCGGCATGGCGCTTGCGGCTTTCCTCCAGCTTGGCCTTGAAGAATTTGGCCTGATTGCGGTTGAGCACACCCGTGGTCAGGGCCTTCTCCAGCTCCGCCCACAGCTCGGAATCGCCGACCAGGAAGCGGCTGTCCAGGATGGCGGTCTTTTCCTTGAGGTCGCCATCCGCCATCCGCACGCATTCCTTGACGTTGCGTACCGCGTGGCCGACCGTCATTCCGGCGTCCCACAACGCGTGCAGGATGATCTCGGCGATAATCTCCAGGTAGGGGCCCGGCTTCCAGTCGTGGAGAAAGAGCAGGTCGATGTCCGAGTAGGGATTGAGTTCGCCGCGCCCGTAGCCGCCGCGGGCGACTACCGCCAGGCGTTGATTGAGCCTGGGGAAGCGGCGATCGTGCTCGGCGGCGGCGTAGACGTACAGCGCGCGCATCACGTGGTCGACCGCTGCGGTCAACTCGTGCACGATTTCGCCGCCGCTGGCGCCAGCGAAATGACGCTCCTTAAGCACGCGGCGCGTGGCGTCGAGATAGTCGCGCACGACCTGGCCGGGCTTGCGCGTCTGCTGCAAATCGCGCAGCAATCCTGCCTCCTCGGCCGCAAGTCCGAGCGGCACGGCAATGGTCGTCGGGTCGTGCTCGTCGGAGATGCTCACAGGGTTCCCGCGGTTACGTCCTGATTGAGGTAATGCACCACGCTTGCCGCCAAGGCGTTGGCCAGAACCTGCTGATATTGCGGGTTTGCCAGGCGATGGGCCTGCGCGGGGTTGGACAAAAATCCGCACTCAACCAGCACCGCCGGTATTTTGGGTCCGACCAGCACATAGAAAGGTCCCCGCTTGGCGCCCAGCGCGGCAAGGCGGTCGCCAAAAGCCGCCCGCAGCGCGTCCACGGTCTGTTCTTCCATCACCTCCGCGAGCAGCGCTGATTCGGTGGCTTTATACTGTTGGCGGAGATCGCTCAAGATATAGTTGAGGTTGGAGTCGCGCGCCGCCGCTGCATCCCCGGCCGCGTTTTCCATCCTTGCCAGTCTTATTGTAGCGCGATCGGTGGTGTTGTTCAGGTAGTAGACCTCCACTCCCGCGGTGCGCGGATTGGGGCTCCAGTTGAGATGGATTGACACGAACAGCTCCGCGCCGCTGCGATTGGCAATCGCCGTGCGCTGCGCCAGGGTCAGGTATTCGTCGCGCTCGCGGGTCATCACCGGCCTGATTCCGCGCTGCGCCAGCGCGTCGGCGAGCCGGCGTCCGATCTGCAGCGCCAGATCCTTTTCCAACAATCCGTCGGCCGAGCGGGTGCCGGGATCATGCCCGCCATGGCCCGGATCAACCACCACGACCGGAGCGCCCGTGGCCAGCGCCGGTTGCAGTTGGGCGCGGCCGGTGGCCGGCACCGCGATGGCGGGCGGCGCGGTCATATCGACTAATGGCGCCGGGGCCACCGGCGCGGCGCGGCGCGCCATCGCCGTTCTTGCCCGCGGTGAGGCAGGCACCGAGTTGAACGCGTCAGCCAGATGCAGCGCCGGCGCACCGCGCGGCGCCAGCCCGACGATGAGTTGGTTGCGCCTGCGGCCCACCACGTAGTCGCATCCGGTGGTGACGTCGATCTGGATACGGACGCTTTGATTGGCGGCGGGGGCGATTCTTACGCTGCCCAGCGGACCGGCTGCGGCATGCAGAAACTCATTGGGTGCCATGTTCAACCGCGTGCCGGGCAGGTCGATCTGCAGGCGATTGCTCTGCCGGCTGAGCACCCATCGCGGACGTCCGTTGAGCCGGACGTGGACCGTGACAACGTCGCCGCGGCGCTCGATCCATGTGCTGGTGATCATGGTGGCACGCGCCGGGAGCACATCCGCCGCCATGGCGAGGACGGTGGACAGAAGAAAGCGGCCAATCAGCGATGGGAAGGAAGCGAGTGCGGCCGCTCTCTCGCGTTTCATTTGCCGGTTCCGCTGTCCCGCTTTTCCAGCAGCGCGACCAGCCGGGAGAGCGCGTTGAGCGCCTCAATGGGCGTCAGCCGATCGGGGTTGAGGATCTTCAACTCCTCGAGCACGCGGCGTTCGGCGGGGGTGAACAGGTCGAGCTGACGCGCCTGGGTGCCGGCGCGATTGCGCCCGCGCGCCAACCGCGGCATCCCATCGGGGTCCAGTTCGCCCTGTTCGAGATTGTGCAGGATCTCGCGCGCGCGCAGAATGAGGGTTTCGGGCAAACCGGCCAGCTTTGCCACCTCGATTCCATAGCTGCGGCTGGCCGCGCCTTCCACCACGCGGCGCAGAAAGACCACGTCGCCGCCCCACTCCCGCACCGCCATGCAAAGATTTTTAACGCGCGGCCGCTCGCGCGCAAGGTCGGTCAGTTCATGAAAATGGGTGGCGAACAGAATCCGCGCACGGGTGCGGTCATGCAGATATTCGGCCAGCGACCAGGCGATTGCCAACCCGTCGAAGGTGCTGGTGCCGCGTCCCACCTCATCCAACAGCAGCAGGCTGCGCTCGCCCAGCCCGGCCAGCAGCCGCGCCGTCTCGCGCATCTCGACCATGAAGGTCGATTCGCC
>Ga0070740_10004461_pt1 | contig 13743 bp, 10 predicted proteins | sample Coa_R2_FD_67286 | JGI IMG/M metagenome (GOLD analysis project Ga0070740, IMG submission 67286) | Surface soil microbial communities from Centralia Pennsylvania, which are recovering from an underground coalmine fire - Coalmine... | ecosystem: Environmental > Terrestrial > Soil > Unclassified ... | reverse complement strand
CACCGGGCAGGTGCAACTTTCCGTGATCGCGACCGTGCACCAGGAGACGGCGCCGCTGCAGATCGACCATCTCGGCCAATTCCCGTCGGCGGTGGTGTCGTTCAACCTCGCACCCGACGCCTCGCTCGGCGCGGCCGTGACGGCGATCCGCCAGGCGGCGAAGGAGATCGGCCTGCCGCCGAGCATGGTGCTCAACTTCCAGGGCGCGGCGCTCGCCTTCGAGAAATCGCTCACCAACGAGCTGTTCCTGATCCTGGCCGCGGTGGTGACCGTCTATATCGTGCTGGGCGTGCTCTACGAGAGCTTCGTCCACCCGGTGACGATTCTCTCGACCCTGCCCTCGGCCGGGATCGGTGCGCTATTGGCGCTGATCCTCGGCGGCAGCGATCTCACCGTGATCGCCATCATCGGCATCGTGCTGCTCATCGGCATCGTCAAGAAGAACGCGATCATGATGATCGACTTCGCGCTCGACGCCGAGCGCAACGAAGGGAAGAGCGCGCGCGAGGCAATCTTCCAGGCGTCGCTCCTGCGCTTCCGCCCGATCCTGATGACGACGATGGCGGCGATCCTCGGCGCGCTGCCGCTGATGCTCGGCACCGGCACCGGGTCTGAGCTTCGGCATCCGCTGGGCCTCACCATCGTCGGCGGGCTGATCGTGAGCCAGATGCTCACGCTCTTCACCACGCCGGTGATCTATCTTGCCTTCGACCGGCTGGCGGCGCGGCTCGGTGCAACCGGCGGCGCGGCCGCGGAGAGCGAGGGCCCGGCCGAATGAACCCGTCCGTGCTCTTCATCCGCCGGCCGGTCGCGACGACGCTCCTCACGATCGGGGTGGCACTCGCCGGCATCGTCGCGTTCTTCCAGCTCCCGGTCTCGCCGCTGCCGCAGGTGGACCTGCCGACCATCTCGGTGCAGGCGCAGATGCCGGGCGCGAGCCCCGAAGTGATGGCGACCGCGGTGGCGACCCCGCTCGAGCGCCATCTCGGCCAGATCGCAGACGTGAGCGAGATGACCTCGTCGAGCCGGCAGGGCAGCACGCGGATCACGCTGCAGTTCGGGCTCGACCGCGACATCGACGGCGCGGCGCGCGACGTGCAGGCGGCGATCAGCGCCGCCCGCGCCGACCTGCCGACCAGCCTGCGCAGCAATCCGACCTACCACAAGGTGAACGCGGCGGACGCGCCGATCCTGATCCTGGCGCTCACCTCCGACACGTTGAGCCGCGGGCAGATCTACGACGCGGCCACCACCGTGCTGCAGCAGAAGCTGTCGCAGGTCGACGGAATCGGCGAGGTCGATGTCAGCGGCTCGTCGCTTCCCGCAGTGCGGGTCGAGCTCAACCCGAACGCGCTCTTCAAGTATGGCATCGGGCTCGAGGACGTGCGCGCGGCGCTGTCCGCCGCCAACGCGCACAGCCCGAAGGGCGCGATCGAGGCGGGGCCGCTGCGCTATCAGATCTACGACAACGACCAGGCGCGTGTCGCGGCGGATTACCGCGATCTCGTCATCGCGTACCGGAACGGCGCAGCGGTGCGGCTCGCCGATCTCGCGAGCGTCGACGATTCCGTGGAGAACATCCGCAACGCGGGGCTCGCCAACGGCAAGCCGGCGATCCTGGTGATCCTCTACCGCTCGCCCAACGCCAATATCATCGACACGGTCGACGCGGTGAAGGCGCTGCTGCCGCAGCTCACCGCCTCGATCTCGCCGCAGATCGACATCACCGTCGCGGTCGACCGCTCGACGACGATCCGAGCCTCGCTCGCCGACGTGGAGCGCACGCTGGTGATCGCCTCGTGCCTGGTGATCCTGGTGGTCTTCCTGTTCCTGAGGAACGGGCGCGCGACGCTGGTGCCGAGCGTCGCCGTGCCGGTGTCGCTCATCGGCACGTTCGGCGTCATGTATCTCCTGGGCTACAGCCTCGACAACCTGTCGCTGATGGCGCTGACGGTCGCCACGGGGTTCGTGGTGGACGACGCGATCGTCGTGCTCGAGAACGTGTCGCGCCACATCGAGGCGGGCATGCCGCGCTTCCAGGCGGCGCTCAAGGGGGCGCGCGAGGTGGGCTTCACCGTGGTGTCGATGAGTCTGTCGCTCGTCGCGGTGTTCATCCCGATCATCCTGATGGGCGGCATCGTCGGCCGGTTCTTCCGCGAGTTCGGCGTGACCCTGTCGGCCGCGGTGCTGGTCTCGCTCGCGGTCTCGCTCTCGACCACGCCGATGATGTGCGCGCGCCTGCTGCGGCCGCCGCGGCCGGAGCAGACGGGCCGCTTCATCGCGCTCCTCGGCAAGGCGTTCGATGCCATGCTCGCCGTCTATGAGCGCTCGCTCCGATGGGCGCTGCTCCGCCCCCGGCTCATCCTCCTGATGCTGCTGGCCATGATCGGCCTCAATGTCTGGCTCTATCTCGTCCTGCCCAAGGGCTTCTTCCCGCAGCAGGATACGGGCCGGCTCGTCGGCGGCATCCAGGCCGACCAGAGCATCTCGTTCCAGCTCATGCAGCAGAAGTTCACGCAGTTCCTCGACATCGTGCGGGCCGACCCGGCGGTGGAGAGCGCGGTCGGATTCACCGGCGGCGGGGCCACCAACTCGGGCTTCGTGTTCGTGTCGCTGAAGCCGCTATCGGTGCGCAAGGTCTCGGCGGACGCGGTGATCGGCCGGCTCCGCGGCAAGCTCGCGGCGGTCCCGGGCGCTTCGCTCTTCCTCCAGGCGGTGCAGGATTTCCGCATCGGCGGGCGGCAGAGCAACGCGCAGTACCAGTACACGGTCCAGGGCGACACGCTCGAGGACGTCAACACCTGGTCGCCCAGGATCCTGCGGGCGCTGCAGCAGCTTCCGGAGCTGACCGACGTCAACACGGACCAGCAGAATCACGGGCTCGAGACAGACCTCGTGATCGATCGCGCGACCGCCGCGCGGCTCGGCATCAAGGCCAGCATGATCGACAACACGCTCTACGACGCGTTCGGCCAGCGCCAGGTCTCGACGATCTACAACCCGCTCAACCAGTACCACGTGGTGATGGAGGTGGCGCCGCAGTTCTGGCAGAGCCCGGAGACGCTCAACGACATCTATATCAGCACCTCGGGCGGCGCGGTCGGGGGCGTGCAGTCCTCGAACGCGGTGGCGGGGACGGTCTCGTCCTCCGCCCAATCGCCCGCCGCCGCCGCGGCCGACGAGGCCCGCAACCTAGCCACCAACGCCATCGCCGCCACCGGCCGGACCGGCGCCTCGACCGGGTCGGCGGTGAGCACCCGCGTCGAGCGCATGGTGCCGCTCGCCGCGATCAGCCATTTCGGTCCCGGCACCGCGCCGCTCGCCGTCAACCACCAGGGCCTGTCCGTCGCCACCACCATCTCGTTCAACCTCGCCCCCGGCCAATCGCTGAGCGCGGCGTCGGAAGCGATCGACGCGGCGATGCTGAAGCTCGGCGTGCCCGCGACCGTCCGCGGCACGTTCCAGGGCGCTGCGCAGGTGTTCCAGGCCTCGCTCGCGACCGAGCCCTACCTGGTGCTGGCCGCACTCGCCGCCGTCTATATCGTGCTGGGCGTGCTCTACGAGAGCTATGTCCACCCGATCACGATCCTCAGCACCCTGCCCTCGGCGGGGGTCGGCGCGATGCTGGCGCTGATGGTCACCGACACCGAGCTCAGCCTGATCGCCCTCATCGGCGGCATCCTGCTGATCGGCATCGTCAAGAAGAACGCCATCATGATGATCGATTTCGCGCTCGACGCCGAGCGCAGCCAGAACCTGAGCTCGCGCGACGCCATCTTCGAGGCGTGCCTCAAGCGGTTCCGGCCGATCATGATGACGACGATGGCGGCGATGCTCGGCGCGATGCCGCTCGCGGTGGGGTTCGGCGAAGGCAGCGAGCTGCGGCGGCCGCTCGGCATATCGATCGTCGGCGGGCTGTTCGTGAGCCAGGTCCTGACGCTCTACACCACGCCGGTGATCTATCTCTATCTCGACCGCTTCCGCCTATGGGCGCAGCGCGCCTGGCGCGGGCCGGCGCCGGCACCCGCGAGCAGCGACTGATGCCGCCTCGGCACGCGATCGCCGCCGCCCTGCTGCTGGCGCTTGCCGCATGCACGGTCGGCCCGGATTACCAGCGCCCCGAGGCCGCCAAGCCGCCCGCCTACAAGGAGCTCGACGGCTGGAAGCCGGCGACGCCGCGCGAAGCGGCGAGCGGCTCGCCCTGGTGGTCGATCTATGACGATCCCGTGCTCGACGGGCTCGAGCGCCAGGTCGAGATCTCGAACCAGACGCTGAAGGCGAGCGAGGCCGCGTTCCGCGAGGCGAGCGCCATCGTCGCCGAGGCCCGCGCCGGCTATTTCCCGACGGTCAGCGCGACGGGCTCGGCGACGCGCTCGAGCCAGAGCTTCGGCTCCTCCGGCAGAGGCTCGCGCGGCGGCGGCCGGATCGTGCAGAACTCGTTCAGCGCCTCGCCGAGCGTGAGCTGGATCCCGGACATCTGGGGCCGTATCCGCCGCCTCGTCGAGAGCGACGTCGCCAACGCGCAGGCGAGCGCCGCCGATCTCGCCGCCGCCCGGCTGTCGGCGCAGGCGACGCTGGCGCTCGACTACTTCCAGCTCCGCGTCGACGACCAGCTGGCGCGCGTGCTCAACCAGACCGTCGCGGCCTTCGAGCGCTCGCTGGAGATCACCCGCAACCAATACAGCGCCGGCGTGGCCGCGCAGTCCGACGTGATCACCGCCGAGACCCAGCTCGAGAACGCGCGGGCGCAGGCGATCAGCTATGGCGTTGACCGGGCGGTGCGCGAGCACGCGATCGCGGTGCTGATCGGCAAGGCCCCGGCGGAGTTCTCGCTGGCGCCCGCGCCGCTCTCCACCACCGTCCCGGTGATGCCGCCGGGCCTGCCCTCCGTGCTGCTGGAGCGGCGGCCGGACATCGCCGCCGCGGAGCGCGCCGTCCAGGCCGCGAGCGCGCAGATCGGCGTCGCCGAAAGCGCCTATTTCCCCGACCTCACGCTCACCGGGGACGTCGGCTTCTCCAGCACCGAGCTCGGAAATCTCTTCTCGCTGTCGAACTCGGCCTGGTCGATCGGCACGCAGGTCGCGGAAACGGTGTTCGACGGCGGCCTGCGCGGCGCGCAGGTCGATGCCGCCCGCGCCCTCTATGACGAGAGCGTCGCCACCTATCGCCAGACCACCCTCGCCGGCCTGGAGCAGGTCGAGGACGAGCTCGCCAGCCTGCGCATCCTCGAACAGCAGGCCGCGGTGCAGGCGCGGGCGCTCGCCTTCGCCCGCGAGGCGGTGCAGCTCACGCTGAACCAGTACCAGGCCGGGACCGTGTCCTACACCAACGTGGTGGTGGCCCAGACCACCGCCCTCGCCGACGAGCAGGCCGCGCTGGCGATCCTGGCCAGCCGGCTCGCCGCCAGCGTCACCCTGGTCGAGGCCCTGGGCGGCGGGTGGGACGCGTCCCAACTCCCCTCCATGGCCAACGACGCCCGCTAGTTCGGCTTGTTGCGCCCGGTCCGGGAGTCCGATAGCCTTTCCCGACCAACCTTAGGAAAGGGCGGCCCCGCGGCCGCGATGCGCCATGCAGACGATCGACATGCATTCTCACATCATCCCGAAGGGTCTGGCCGATGCGCTCCGCGCCCGCACCAAGGCGCCGATGATCATGCGCGGCGAGGATGGCAAGGAATACATGAACTCGCTGCTCAACAGCCGCGGCGCGCTCGCCGATGGCTTCGACAGCGTGGAGAAGCGGCTCGAGGAGATGGACCGCGACGGCGTCACCCACGCGGTGCTGTCGAACGGGCTCCAGGACATCTCGTCGCTGCCGATCGAGGATTCGGTCGCACTGTGCCGCGCCTATAACGACGCGATCTCGGCCGCCTGCCTCAAGTATCCCGACCGGCTGCACGCCTTCGCGGCGATCCCGGTCGGCTCGGTCGAGGCGGCGGTCGCCGAGTTCGAGCGAGCCATGTCGCTGCCGGGCATGGTCGGCGCGATCATCCCGGGCGATGCGTTCCTGTCGGCGAAGCGCGCCGAGAGGTTCGCGCCGCTGCTCGAATCCGCCGACCGCCACCGCGCCATCCTGCTCGCGCATTACGGCCGGCTGCCGAACGACGCCGAGGCGCCGCAGCCCGACCTCTCCGACAACCGCCGCCTGCGCATCGGCACGCTCGACATGCAGGCGCGCATCTCCTCGAACATGCTGACCTTCTGCCTCACCGACTTCCTCAAGAAGTACCCGAACCTCACGATGATGAGCCACAATCTCGGCGGCAACATCCCGTTCGAGGTGGAGCGGATGGACCACCGCACGCTGGTCGACGATCCCGGCGCCGAGCTGCCGTCGAAGCGGATCCGCGGCGCGCGCGTCCTGGTCGACTGCAACTCGCTGGGCGCGCGCTCGATCGAGATGGCGGTCGCGGTCTACGGCGCCGACAAGATCGTGTTCGGCTCCGACGGCACGCATTTCGGCATGGACTGGACGCAGAAGGCGATCGACGAGGCGAAGATCAGCGATGCCGAGAAGCAGCTGATCCGCGGCGGCAACGCCGCCTCGGCGATTGCGCGGGTCGCGGGCCGGATGGCCGCCGCGGCACAATAGCCGATCCGCCCCTGCCGCCGCGGCCCCGGCGCCGCGGCGGCAGCGGCCGTCATGCAGGCCCCCGCGCGTCCGCTGCGCGACTCGATCGTCCGCGGCATTCTTTACATGGTCGCCTCCACCGTGGCGTTCGCGGCGGTGAACGCGCTGGTGAAGTGGGAGGTCGCGATCTATCCGGTGGGCGAGGTCGCGTTCTTCCGCTCGCTCTTCTCCCTCATTCCCTGCAGCATCATCGTGCTGCCGCGCTTCGGGCTGCGGGCGCTCAGGACCGAGCGGATCGGCGACCACGTCCGCCGCGCGCTGTCGCAGACCTGCTCGATGACCGCGATCTTCATGGCCTTCAAGCTCATGCCGCTGGCGGGCGCGATCGCGATCAGCTTCTGCGCGCCGCTCTTCACCACCTTCCTGTCGATCGTGCTGCTCAAGGAGCGGGTCGGCATCCACCGTTGGTCGGCGCTGGGGGTGGGCTTCATCGGCGTGCTGATGGTGACCCAGCCGGGCGCGGGCAGCCTCGGGCTCGGCACGCTGTTCGCGCTGGCGAACGCCGTGCTGATCTCGACGGTGGCGATCGCGATCCGCAGGATGAGCGCCACCGAAACGACCGAGACGCTGCTCGCCTACCAGCTCCTGCTGCTGACCCTGTTCACGGCTGCGCTGCTGCCGCTGGGCTTCACGCCGCCCGGGGCGTTCGACATGGCGCTGCTGGCGATCGCCGGCCTGGTCAACGGGGTCGCGCAATATTGGTGGACCAAGTCGCTCCACCTCGCCCCGGCCTCGGCGGTAGTGCCGTTCAACTACCTGTCGCTGGTGTGGGCGACGATGATCGGCTTTGCCGTCTGGGGCGACCTGCCGACGCCGATGCTGCTCGCGGGCTCGGCGATCGTCGTCGGTTCCGGCCTCTACATCCTGTGGCGCGAGACCGGCGCGCGCCGCCGCGCCCGCGCCGCGGCGTGAGCTATCGCTTGGCGAACACGCCTTCGACCCAGCGCGCGATCGCGACCGCGGCGGCGTCCTGCTGCTCGAAGCCCATCACCTGCAGGCCGAGCGGCAGCCCCTCCGCCTCGAGCAGCGGCAGCGACAGGGCGGGCACCCCGAGCAGCGAGCCGGAGACCGCGAAGATCGGGTCGCCGGTCGAGCGCAGCCCGATCGGCGCGGGTCCCGGCGCCGGCAGCGTGACGCAGGCATCGCAGACCGCGGCGAGCTTGGCGTAGGCCTGGCGGATGCGGGCGCGCTCGGCGAGCAGGCGCTCGAACTCCTCGCGGGTCATCGCGGCCGCCTGGTCGAGCCGCTCCCGCATGGCCTGGCTGAGGCCCGGCCGGCCGCGCAGCGTCTCGAGCGGCCAGCGCGATTCCCAATTGTTGATCGCCCGCGAGATCGTGTTGGCTTCGGCAAGCCCGCGTTCGGCCTCCTCGAGCGCGGGCGTGTCGCGCCGCGTGATGATCGCGACGCCCGCGCCGCGCAGGCGCTCCACCGCGGCCTCGAGTGCCTGGCGCGCCGCCGGCTGCACCACCGCCCATCCCGGCGTCTCCAGCAGCGCGAGCGTGCGCGGCTGATTTGCCGCCGGCAGCTCGCGCGGGCCGGCGAGGCCGGGATAGCCGGGATCGCCGCCGGCGCGCGCCGCGATCTCGCGCAGCATCACCCACGCATCGGCGAGCGTCGCCGCGAGCGCACCGTCGCAGCTCTGGCTCAGCCCGTCCATGCTGCCGCCGCGATTGATCGCGCCGAGGCTCGGCTTGAAGCCATAGACGCCGCAATAGCTCGAGGGCCGCACGATCGAGCCGATCACCTGCGTGCCGAGCGCCGCCGGCAGCATCCCGACGGCGACCGCGGCGGCGGAGCCGCTGGACGAGCCGCCCGGCGTGCGCGCGAGATCCCAGGGGTTGCGCGTGCCGCGCGGTTCGGTCGCTGCGAACTCGGTGGTGACGGTCTTGCCGACGATCACGGCGCCGGCCTGGCGCAGCGCCCACACCGTCGCGGCGTCGCGCCCGGAGCGATAGCCGGCGAAGATCGGCGAGCCCATCTCGGTCGGCATGTCCTCGGTCTCGATGATGTCCTTGACGCCCACCGGCATGCCGTCGACCGGCGACAGCGGCTTGCCCGCCTTCCAGCGCACCGTGGCGCTGTCCGCCGCGGCGCGCGCGCCCCACAGGTTGAGATTGACGAAGGCGCCGATCTTGGGCTCGAGCGCCTCGATCTGGGCGAGGCAGCGCTCGAGATAGTCGCGCGGCGTGTCCCGTCCGGCGGCGAACTCGGCGGTTGCGGCGATGAAGGGCCGGCGGGTCGGTTCCGGCGTGGCGCGATTGGCCGTGCTCATGCACTTGTCTCCTCGAGCGTGATCGATTGGGCACGGCGCTGCATCGCGATCATCGCGGTCCGCAGCAGGAACTGCCGCGCCCGGACCGGATCCTGCGCCATGGCGCGCAGCTCGTCGAGATTGCGCCGCCGCACCTCGGGGTCGCGGGCCTCGAGCCGCTTCTTGTTCTCGATCGACTGCTGCTGCACGAATTCCCGCGCCACGGTGCGGCGCTGCAAGTCGTAGAGATCGAGCAGCCGGTCCGGCGCGCCGTCGAGCAGCACGGCGGCGAGCTTCTCCGCGAGGTTCACCGCGTCCTGGATGCCGCCATTGAGCCCCATGCCGCCGATCGGGTTGTTGACGTGGGCGGCGTCGCCCGCAAGCAGCACGCGGCCGGCGCGGAAGCGCTGCGCCACGCGCTGGTGTGTGACATAGAGGTTGCGGTGCACGACCTCGTAGGGCTTGGACGAGGGAAAGAAGCGCTGCAGCCGCGCCTGCACGCCCGCGTCGCTCATGATCGCGTCTTCGCTCTCGTCGGGCCGGGCCGGGAACACGGTGCGCCACAGGCCGGGCGGGCCGTCGGCCGCGACCTTGAAGCAGTTGCACCATTCCTCGGGGTCGGCGAAGTAGCTGCGCGGGCCATAGCCGCGCGCGGCGAAATCGAACGGCGTGGTCAGCACCACGAACCGCTCGGGCCAGGTGAAGCCCTCGAACTCGATGCCGCAGGCCTTGCGCACGGCGCTTCGCCCGCCATCGGCGCCGATGAGGAAGGCGCCGGTGTGCGTCTCGGTCCCGCGCGGCCCGCGCACGCCGACCGTGACCGCATCGCCGCTCTGCGCCACCTCGACCACCTCGCGGCCCCACAGCAGCTCGACCTGCGGCAGCGTCCGGACCCGCTCGAGGATCAGCATCGCGGTCTTGAACTGCTCGCACTGCACGACGAAGGGATGGCGCGTGTCGCCTTTGAGGAGCGCGTGGTCGAACTCCGCGACCTTGGTGCCGGTGGGGCGGTCCCAGAACTGCACCACCGGCGCGACCAGGCCGACCCGGATCATGTCGTCGACGAGCCCGGCCTCGCCCAGCAGGTCGAGCGTCGCGGGATGCGTCGTCGCGGCGCGCGGATCGGCCTGCGGCTCCGGATTGATGTCGAACAGGCGCACCGCAATGCCGCGGCGCGCCAGAAGCAATGCGGCGAGCAGCCCCACAGGACCGCCGCCCGCGATCAAAACCCGTCGTTCATCCGTGCTCATCGGTGGTGTTCTTGAATGCGGTTCCGCGGTCTGTCAAGCTTCGGTCCTGACGGAGGTGCGAGCATGCACAAGATTGTCATCCCCCAATCGGTCATCGACCGCGTGGTCGCGCGGCGCGGCAAGGCGCTGTCCTATGAAGGGCTCGATCCACGGCGCACGGCGCTGGTCGTCGTGGACATGCAGAACGCCTTCATGCTGCCGGGCGTGGCACACTCGCCCTGCGCCGAGGCGGTGGAGATCGTGCCGAACATCAACCGGCTCGCCCGCACCCTCCGTGCGGCGGGCGGCGTGGTGGCCTGGGTGCGAACCCGCTTCACGCAGGCGTCGCGCACCGATTGGTCGACCTATTACGGGCTCCTGGCGCCGGCGCGGATCGAGAAGCGCATCGAGGCGCTGACCCCCGGCGGCAAGGGCTACGAGCTCTGGGACGGGCTCGAGGTGCTGCCGGGCGACCTGGCGGTCGACAAGGAGCGTTTTAGCGCCTTCCTGCCGGGCGCGTCCGACATCACCGAGCGGCTCAGGGCGCGCGGCATCGACACCGTGCTCATCACCGGCACCGTCACCAACGTGTGCTGCGAATCCTCGGCGCGCGACGCGATGATGATGAATTTCCAGACAGTGATGGTGACCGACGGCAACGCCGCCACCAACGACGAGGAGCACAACGCCTCGCTCGTCGCCTTCTATCTGAGCTTCGGCGACGTGATGTCGACCGACCGGCTCGTCGCCTGCATCGAACGCAACGCGCGGCTCGCCGCCGCGGCCCAATGAGGACAACCGCCATGCCCATGAACAAGCCCCATCTCGAGTTCCATCCCATCGACATGAGCAAGGGCTTCGAGACGATCGAGGGGTATCCGCCCGGCATCCGGCAGAAGATCCTGGCGAGCGACCTCGACGAGAAGCGCAAGATGGGGAGCCGCACGCGGCTCCTGCGCTTCGAGCCGGGCTCCTTCACCACCGCGCCCTTCGTGCACGATCATTGGGAGGAGGTCTACCTCGTCGAGGGCGACCTCGTCGTCGGCAACGACGCCCAGGGCAAGGGCGGCAAGCCGTTCCACGCCCCGACCTATGCATGCCGTCCGCCTGGCGCGCTGCACGGCCCGTTCCGGTCGGATACAGGATGCCTGCTGTACGAGATCCATTACTATGACGAAAGCAAGAAGTAGCCCGCGATGAAGCTCGCGATCCCCGACCTGATCTCGCCCTCCTACTTCCCCGCGGCGGCCGCGGTGGAGATGGGATATTTCAAGGAAGAAGGGCTCGACGTCACGCTCGAGCTCGTGTTCCCCGTGGACAATTGCTACCGCCAGCTTCGCGACGGCACGATCGACTTCGTCGGCGGCTCGGCGCACTCGGCGCTCGCGGCGTTTCCGGAATGGCAGGGCGTCAAGCTGCTCGGCGCGCAGGGCCAGGGCATGTACTGGTACCTCGTGATGCACCGCGACCTCGGCGGCAAGCGCGGCGATCTCTCCGTGGTGAAGGGGCGCACGATCGGCGCCGCGCCCTGGGTCGATATGGGCCTGCGGCGGCTGCTGATCGCCGCCGGCATCGAGCCCGAGCGCGACGGCGTGAAGATCGCGCCGGTGCCGGGCGCCTTCGTCGGCAACAGCGTGAATTTCGGGCTCGCGGCGGCGAAGGCGCTCGAGGAGCGCAAGATCGACGGGTTCTGGGCGAACGGCATGGGCGCCGAGGTGGCGGTGCGCGGCGGCTGGGGCACGCTCATCATCGACGTGCGCCGCGGCGACGGGCCGCCCGAGTGCTTCAACTACACCATGGCGTCGATCGCGGCCTCGGACCGGCTGATCGAGAGCACGCCGGCCGCTGCCGCCGGCGCGGTGCGCGCGCTGGTCAAGGCACAGCGCTCGCTCCGGGCCGACCCCGGGCGCGCCACGGCGATCGGGCGCAAGCTCTTCCCGCCGGCGGAGGCGGAGCTCATCGCCGACCTCATCCGCCGCGACGCGCCGCTCTACGACGCCACGATCTCCGAGCGCTTCGTCGCGGCCATGAACCGCTTCGCCCGCGATGCCGGCGTGCTGAAAGGGGATCCGCCCTACGAGCGGGTGGTCGCGACCCAGTTCCGCCAGCTCTGGACCGGGTGATCGGCGGGTGGTTGCGTCGCCGTGCCCGCAATGACAAGCGGCGGATCATGCTTTAGTCTCTCGCGCGGGAGGCGGGAGACGGGATGATGGCGGGCGGAGACTTCGTCGAAATGCTCGGCGCGAAGCTCCATCTGCGGCGCGCCGGCGCGGGCGAGCCCCTGCTCCTCCTGCACGGGCCGCAGGGCTTCGCCGGGCTCGAGCCGGTGGTCGCGGCGCTGCAGCAGAATTTCGCGGTGCTGGCGCCGGACCATCCGGGCTTCGGCCGGTCCGATACGTTCGCGCGGATCGACGACGTTGCCGATCTCGCCTTCTTCTATCTCGATCTCGTCGCCGCGCTCGGGCTCGCGCGCGTGCACGTCGTGGGGCATTCGCTCGGCGGCTGGATCGCGCTGGAGATGGCGGTGCGCTCGACCGAGCGCATCGCCAGCCTGACGCTCGCCGCCGCGGCGGGCATCCGACTCCGCGGCGTACCGCGCGCCGACATGTTCATCTGCACGCCCGAGGAATTGGCGAAGCTGCTCTTCGCGGGCGCGGGCTGGAAGGAATGGCACGCCGGGCTGCTGGCGACGCCGGAGCGGCAGGAGATGTTCGACCGCGACCGGTTCCAGGCGGCGAAGCTGTGCTGGCAGCCGCGGCTCTTCAATCCGAAGCTCGAGAAATGGCTGCACCGGATCGACCGGCCGACGCGGCTGCTGTGGGGCGCCGAGGACCGGGTGATCCCGCCGGCCTATGGCGCGCGGCTCAAGGAGCTCATTCGCGGGGCCGGGCTCGCCGTCGTGCCGGGGGCCGGGCATCTTCTGCCGGTCGAGCAGCCGCACGCCTTCGCGGCGGAGACGACACGCTTCGTCCAGGGGATCGCGGCATGACCACGCCGCTCGGGAACTGCAGGAGGACTCTATGGCGCGCTTGAGCGGGACCGCCGCCATCGTCACGGGTGCGGCGCAGGGGATCGGCGCGACCTACGCGAAGGCGCTCGCCGCCGAGGGGGCGCGGGTGAGCGTCTGCGACGTCGATCCGCCCGACGCCGTCGTGAAGGAGATCCGCGGCGCAGGCGGCGAAGCGATCGGGCAGGTCTGCGACGTGACCGATCCGCGATCGGTCGCCGCGCTGGTGCAGGCGACGGATCGCGCGTTCGGCGGCGTCCACGTCCTGGTGAACAACGCCGCGCTGTTCGGCAAGATCGCGCACAAGCCGTTCTTCGAGATCCCGTCCGAGGAATGGGACCGGGTGATGGCGGTCAACACGCGCGGGCCGTTCGAGTGCGTCAAGGCGGTGCTGCCGGTGATGAAGCGCCAGGGCTATGGCAAGATCATCAACATCGCTTCGGGCACGGTGTTCAAGGGCACGCCGATGATGCTGCACTACGTCTCGTCGAAGGGCGCGATCGTCGCGATGACGCGGGCCATGGCGCGCGAGCTGGGCGAGGACGGCATCCGCTGCAACGCGCTCGCCCCGGGGCTCACCTTGAGCGACGTAGTGAAAGGGCGGAACGATTTCGGCGCGATGCGGA
>Ga0070740_10004460_pt1 | contig 13744 bp, 11 predicted proteins | sample Coa_R2_FD_67286 | JGI IMG/M metagenome (GOLD analysis project Ga0070740, IMG submission 67286) | Surface soil microbial communities from Centralia Pennsylvania, which are recovering from an underground coalmine fire - Coalmine... | ecosystem: Environmental > Terrestrial > Soil > Unclassified ... | reverse complement strand
GGACAGCGTAGGCAGTCTGCTCTACGACTTTCCTCCTGACCACCTCGCCGCCATCCATCAATTTGGCACCATCGTCTCCTTCTCGCTTGCGGGCATGCAGCCTCAGCCTCAGCGAATTCGTCAGTGGCTTGAAGCGCCGGGCGTTCCCATCATCCACACGCACGTGGAGCAGCCTACAGCCGTCTTTGAATTGATCACCTTCGCGACGAACCGCGACGGAGAAGGCCGCGTAGATAATGTGCTGCTGGAAATAAGGCCGCGACAGCAGACGATGTACGCTTCTCCGCTGATTTCCATCTCCTCATGCAAAAAATTCGATCTCGCACAGAAAGACGGCCTGATCACTAAGGTCCTGCGCGACGGCGTATCTTACATGTATTGCATTCCGCAGCAGCAGTCCTATGGCTGGATTGTCTGGAGACCCGACAACGGCAGCTATCATCTGACGCTTGAGGCAGGCAATTACTCGGGACCACGACCGCTGCGTTATTTCTTTCGACTGCCGCAAAACGCTGCGCCGGAAGACAAACTCGCCACAGACGTATCTCCCGACGATCTGCTCACAGAAGCGCGCACCTGGTGGAAGCAATGGAAAAGCTTTGGAGGCCCGGTCAACTGGAGCATCCCTGGCCGCGAAGGCGAATTCCTCATCGCATGCACGCGAAACATTCAGCAGGCGCGGGAAAGAAAAGACGGTCATCTTGTCTTTCAGGTTGGCCCGACTGTTTATCGCGGACTCTGGATCGTCGATGGCAATTTTCTACTTGAAGCGGCGCGCTATCTCGGCTTTGACAAGGAAGCCGATCAGGGCCTTGAGTCTGAATGGCGACAGCAGTTGCCTACCGGCCAGATCGTCGCCGCAGGAGGCGGCGAGCACTGGAAGGACACTGCCATCGCCATCTTCACGCTCGTCCGCGCCTGCGAACTCAAGCAGGACTTCGCCATGCTGCGCGCCCTGGCTCCTGAAGTCGGTAAAGCCATCAATTTTCTTATTCATCTCCGCGACAGCGCCCGCCAGGGCAACAGTCTCAACGGCAAATATGGCCTGCTCGCCCCCGGCTTTCCCGATGGGGGACTCGGCGGCGTGCGCTCGGAGTTCACCAACACCGCCTGGACGCTCGCCGGACTACGCGCCGTCTCCTCTGCCAACGAGCACTTACAGTTGCCGGAGCTGAGCAAAGCCGCGCCATTCTATCGCGAGCTGCGCAGCGCCTTTAGGACTGCAGCACAACGTGAAATGGTCCGCAATCCCGATGGCTTCAACTATCTGCCCATGCTGCTGCATGAGGATCCGGCGCTCCACGATCCTGACCCATTGAAGCGACCGCGACCGCAGTCAGCGCAATGGGCTCTCTCGCACGCCATCTTTCCAGGAGAGGTCTTTGATAAGAATGATCCCATTGTGTGTGGACACATTGCGCTCATGCAGTCCTGCACGCGCGAAGATGTCCCCACCGAAACAGGCTGGCTCTGGCAGGACGCCGTTTGGACCTATAACGCCGCCTTTGTCGCCGAAGTCTATCTATGGGCTGGACTCCAACAATGGGCCAACCGCACCTTCGCCGGATTTCTCAATCACGCTTCACCTCTGTATGCATGGCGCGAAGAGCAACCGCTGCGCACCGCGCTTTACGGTGAATACTGGGGCGACATGCCGCATAATTGGGCAAGCGCCGAGTGCGTGCGCTACCTGCGCCACATGCTCGTGCTCGAAGACGGCCAGAACCTGCGATTGCTTGCAGGTATGACGGCCTCAGTGCTTGAGTCTCGCCAGCCGTTTTCACTCACGCAGACTCCCACCCGCTTCGGACGCATCTCGCTCACCTTCGAGCCTGAAGGCAGAAACGGCTGGCGTATGGCATTTGCGCGTGAAGGCGCAAACACACCGTCAACTGTGGAGCTTCCCGCTGGACTCGGCGCCGCTCAGGCTAAAGTTGAAGGCGCGGCTTCGCACCTCGATAAAGGCAAACTACTGATCGATCCGGCAAGCCGCTCCTGGACAGTCCGCTGGCTCTAGCTTCCTTCAAGCAAGAGCTGCGCATGAGTGCCCCCATTTTTTTTGCAAAATCTCAGAGTACGTGGGTTATTAGGTGATTTGCGACGTGAAGAAAGTGTTTCGTGTTCTTCTGCCCATGTCGCTGCGAGACATGGGCACCCGCCACACGAGCCCCATTGCACCCGATTGTGTCCATGATTTTGAAAGCTTAAGGACGGGCATGGCGAGTCCGCATTGCCATGCAGCGCACGAGCAGCAGAATGGCTGAGATGAGAAACACGATTTCCAGCAGCGGATGCACGCGCGTGGCAATAGGCATCGCCACGCTTGCTCCGGTCCACATGGCCAAATAGGCTGCGATGCACAGCGGGCACTTCGGCAGCAGCACCAGCAGCGCGCCCGATCCTGCACATCCGCTGATGCTGCGCCACCCGCTGCGCTGCGGTCTTCGATTCGTCTTTATGTAGCAGCATTGCATGATCTACTCCTTGTGAGCACAGCGCGATGCCTTATGAGCAGGCACAACCTTTCTCTTCTTCGCGCCTTCTGCGGGCGGCCCCTTCCGGGTCGGTAATGATGTCGAGCCATCTCGGGTCAGGCGAGGTTTCTGTGGTGTATGTGTCGTGCCAGGTCCACCACTTGTAAGGCGGGGTCTGGGGATAGCCTTCGGGCGAGTCTTCCCAGGTCTCCTGACGACCGAGCGGCGTTATGTCGAGATAACTCCAGATGGTGCCCATCGCCTCATCGCCGCGGTTGTTGATGAAATAGGTGCGGAAAACTTTATCGTCGTCGCGGAAGAATACGTTGTGTCCATGCCACTGGTCCACGCCGAAGTCAGCGTCGAAGCTGTCGGTAATGGTGTACCACGGCATTGCCCAACCCATGCGGGCTTTTAAGCGCGCTATGTCTGCCTGCGGAGCGCGCGAGGCATACACAAGCGTGGTGTCGCGGGCGTTGAGATGAGAGAGATGGGAGACCTGGTCCGCGCCGAGCGAGCAGCCCCGGCAGGCGTGATCGGGCCAGCCGAACACTCCGGGCTCAAAGAAGGCGCGATAGACGATCAGCTGCCGGCGGCCCTCGAATAAATCGAGCAGGCTTACCTTGCCATCGGGACCTTCGAACTCGTACTTCTTCTCGACGGCCAGCCAGGGCATGCGCCGGCGCTCGGCGGCCAATGCGTCACGAGAGCGGGTAAATGCCTTCTCTTTTATGAGGAGCTGCTGCCGCGCAGCTTCCCATTCCTGCGGCGATACAATCGGAGGGGTTTTCATCTCTTTGCTGATTGCCATTTCATTTCTCCTTAAACTGTGATCAGCGTGCGTTACTTGTTTATGGATTTTGTTCGGATTCTTTCCAGCATGGGTCCCCAGCCGTGCTCGACCTTGCGCCAGTTTTCCTGAATTTGCGCATCGAATGCGATGTATCCCAGGGCGCGATGCGAAAACTTCAGCCGCGTGAGGCCGTTCTCTTCTGAGAGCCGGTATTGCACATTGGAGATGGCCGGATAAGACATAAAGAGCGGCCCGCTGATTTCCAGCAAAGATGGCGGCTTGATGGCCTGCACCGATCCCCACCAGTGGCCGGCGCCATTGCCGAGATCGCGGAACCAGCGCCCTCCGGGCCATGCTTCCAGCTTCAGGGGCATTGGCGTTCCTCCCGGCCCATTGAGCTGCTCCATCTCTTCAAGGACTGTTTCAAATACTATGTCCATTGAGGCTGCAATTTCTTCTTCTTTAAAAAACTCCAGAACGTGGACCGCCTGTTCCGTAACCGTTACGGGCATATCATTCTCCTTGTTTAGTTGTGTCATCGCGCGTGGCATTTTCGCGCGCGATTTTCTCCATTGCCTTCTGCTCGGCACGCTCCCGGATGCGGCTGATGTGGTTTGTCCAGTAACGCTCAAACATCTTTACCCATTCATGGATAGGTCTCAGATTTGCCGCTTCCAGCCTGTACATACGATGATGGCCGTGTTTCACCGCGGTCACCACACCCACTTTACGCAACACCCCTAAGTGCTTTGATACAGCTGGTTGGGCCAGCCGCAGACGTATAACTACGTCCTGCACGGCCCACGCCTGACCATCGCTCAACAAGCCGATGATCTCGCGCCGCCGCGACTCCGCCACTGCGTTGAATACGTCGGTGGTGGTCGAAGCTCTTGCCATACGTTCAATTAATATTCCTATATAGGAATATATGTCAAGACAAAATGACGGCATCTACCAAAATTCTTCAAAAATCGTTCTAAAAATTTCCCTAACCGCAATCCCTGGATGCTGTCTAATGCGCTGAATGGGGAATGATGACCACGCGCTGATCCGGGCCGTACTTGCCGGAGATAAGGACGCATATGGCCAGCTTGTAATGCGGCACAGCCAGAGTGTCTTTCGTGTCGCATTCCGTATTACTGAGAACGAAGCAGATGCAGAAGAAGTGGTGCAGGAATCATTTTTTCGAGGCTATCGCAAGCTGGAAAGCTTCGATGCTCGCGCCAGCTTTCAAACATGGATTTACCGGATCGCTATGAATTGCGCGCTCGATGTTCTGAACAAACGCAAGAGCCATGCGGCCATGCCCATTGCCGAGGAATATGACGGCGAACAAGCGACAGTGCAGCTGGCTGATGGCGCAGCAGGCCCGGAGCGCCTGTTGTTGAGCCGGCAGATTGAAGCACTCAGGCAGACAGCCATGGAGAAGCTGACAGCAACCGAACGCGTTGCCTTTGTTCTGCGCCACATGGAAGATCGCTCGACAGAGGAGATTGCAGCGGCTCTTGGAATTGCGCCGAACTCGGCTAAACAAGCTGTATTTCGCGCGGTGCAGAAATTACGCCAATCGCTTGCGCCGCTTTGGGTGAAGTCATGAAGCACTTAACGGAAGAAGAAATGATCGAGCACTACTACTCCGAAGATATGCGCAAGGCTGATGCCGAGGCACATCTTCGGGTATGCACGCCGTGCTCGCGCGCATATGAAGAGCTCGGTAAGTTGCTTGGCAGCGTTCGCGCGCCGGAGACGCCGGAACGTGGTCCAGAGTACGGCGCGCAGGTGTGGCAGTCCATTCGGGGATCGTTGTTGCCTTATGAGGCAAAGAAAAAGCGCGGCTTTTTTTATTGGCCGCAGATGGCATTCGCTGCTGCTTGCCTGCTGCTGCTAGCCGGCGCATTCCTGGCGGGAAGAATCTGGGAGCATGCGCATACCAGGCCTACTCTGGCCAGCAATCCGCAGCAGACGAAAGAGCGCGTCGTTCTCTTTGTACTCGACAATCACCTTGATCGTTCCGAGCGGCTGCTGGTCCAGCTGAATCACGCCGCCGCAGATGGCGAGCAAATTGATTACCCATTGCAAGGAGAAGCCCGGCAGTTGCTTACCGACAACCGGTTGTATCGGCAGAGCGTTGCGAAGAGCAATGACCCTCTTCTGGCGGCTGCGCTCGATCATCTCGAACGCGTGCTTCTCGAAGTGGCGAATTCGCCCGATGGGTTGAACAGCGCCGACATTGTGCGCATTGAAAAAGAAATGAACACGCAAGGTCTGCTCTTCCAGATCCGTGTTCTTCGCACAAAAACAAATGCTCAGGTTGTTCAGAAAGGAGCAACTCTCTAATGAAAAAAAGACAATGGTTTTATCTCACTGCTGTCTGCTGTTCGTTAGCACTTCCGATTTCATCTGCCGCGGGACTCGTATTCCAGCCCATCGAGGGCGATGCTCAGGCAACGAATACGCGCGAAGACCAGCTCTACTCCGATGCGACGCGCGCCATCAATGAGAGCCGCTGGCAGGATGCGGAGTCGCTGCTGAATCAGGTCATCGACCAGCATGGTCGCCGCGCTGATGGAGCGCTTTACTGGAAGGCTTATGTAGAGAATAAGGAAGGGCGCTCTGCCGATGCGCTGAAAACATGCGCCGATCTTCGCCAGACTTACCCGAAGAGCAATTGGCTTAAGGAATGCAGCGCGCTGGAGATTGAAGTGCACCGCAAAAGCGGGGACCCGGTGCAGCCGCAAGCAGAGCAGGATGAAGATCTCAAGCTGCTTGCGTTGAATTCGCTCATGCAGAGCGGGGACACCGATGCTCTGCCAATTCTTCAGCAGATTTTGGAAGGACAGCATTCTGAACGGTTGAAGGAACGCGCGCTCTTCGTCCTCGCGCAGGATCAATCCAAACAGGCGCAGGATTTACTCGGGCAGATCATTCGCGGAGAGAAAGATCCCAATCTGCAGGTGAAGGCCGTCCGGTTGCTGGCAGTCACAAAAGGAAATAAAGCTGCCGATACGCTTGCGGACCTCTACAGCAGATCAATCAATCCATCCGTGAAGAAGGCCGTTTTGGAGTCGTATCTGGTGATGGGCGCTCCTGACAAACTGCTCCAGGTTGCGCAACACGAATCTGATCCTGAGCTTGCCCGGCATGCTATTTCCGAACTTGGGGCCATGGGAGCGGTTTCGCAGCTGTCGAGCATGTATCAGGCGAACAGCAACAAAGAAGCGAGAACGGCGATTATCAATGCGTTTGTTGCCGCGGGGGGCAAAGGGGCAGATGCTCTCAGCTCGATTGCCTCGTCTGAGCAGGACCCCGATCTACGCCGCAGGGCCATTCGCAATCTGGGAGTTGTTGGCGGTTCTTCGGCAATTCCAACACTCGTGTCGATCTATTCAAAAAGCAATGATGAAGAGTCGAAGAAAGCCGCCCTCGACGCGCTGTTCGTTGCCGGAGACGCGCATGATCTCGTCGCGCTCGCTCGCGCTGAAAAAGACCCCTCGATGAAGCGGAACATCGTCGGAAAGCTTGCCATTATGCACAACAAGGAAGCTACCGACTACATGATGGAAGTCCTCAAGTAATCAAAAGGAGCCTGGTTATGAAGCAATATTTGGCTATTATCGCTATCTGTGCGTCCACATTCGCCGTGCCGGCCCAGCAGCCGAAGGTCAGCAATACGCATTTCACCAACGAAGCTGTAGGAGGTGCCCTCACCGCTGCGGTGGAGCGATTTCGCCACTCAAATGAACCGCTCTGGCTTGGATATGAGGTGGCGGCTCTTCCACAATCGCATCTATCTACGTGTTCGAACTGGTCGGATACATCACAAATGGACGATGGATGTTGCGGTGAATATCGACTGGAAGACGATCACAACCGCGGCGTGAACAGCAACCATGCGCCGTCCCCGCAAAACATCTACATTCTCCTCCGATTCGAGCAGGGGCAGCTGATTAAGATTCGCCCAGTGATGGCCGGTTGCCGACTCGATGCCGGTGGAGTTGCGTTTACCTGGCTTACGGGAGTGCAGCCGGAAGACAGCGTCTCATTTCTTTCACAACTTGTGATGCAGCCATCCGGACCGAACCCTTCGCGGGTCGTTGAGGGAGCATTGTTGTCCATCAGCTATCATGCAACGTCTGCGGCCACGGATGCTTTAGGGAAAATCGCGTCCTTTGCTGCGCCCTTACACACGCGAGAGCAGGCTGCCTTCTGGCTGGGCGTGCAACGCGGACATGAAGGCTTTCTTGCTCTGCAAGCCCTGGAGAAGAGCAGCACCGACGCGTCCTTTCGCGAGAAGCTGCCCTTTGACTTCTCGCAGAACTCTGATCCCGCTGCGCAGGATGAGTTGGTGCGCATGGCCAAATTCGACGCAGATAAGAGAGTTCGCGAACAGGCAATTTTCTGGATTGCCCAGAAGGCCGGCAAGAAAGCTGCAGCGGCGATCACGGATGCTATTCAGAATGATCCTGAAACAGACGTAAAGAAGAAAGCCGTTTTCGCTCTCAGCCAGTTACCGAAAGACGAAGGCGTCCCGCAACTGATACACGTGGCAGATACCAACTCGAATCCAGCGGTGCGCAGAGAAGCATTTTTCTGGCTGGGGCAATCTCACGATGAGCGCGCGTTGGCATATCTGGAGCAAGTTCTTAAACGGTAAGTAACTCAACCGTCGCCGGGGTGTCTCGATGTTTGATCAGAAATTACTGGAGCTGACGTCCGCCGCATTCTGATCTCTGTTCTCAGATGTCCAATGAGCTGCTCATCCGCAACCCCTAACGGACGAACAGCTCGTCGGATTTCATTCCGGTTTTTTTCAGGCATGTGCCCTGGCAGCCCGTAAGTCAAAGCGGTCCAGATTCATCACCTTGGTCCAGGCAGCCACGAAGTCCTTTATGAAGGCCTGTTGTCCGTCGCTGCTCCCGTACACCTCGGCAATGGCGCGCAGTTGTGAATTGGAACCGAAGACGAGATCGACGACCGTAGCCGTCCACTTTAGCGCGCCGGTCCGCCGATCGCGTCCTTCCAGCGCGCCGTTTGACCGTTCCCACTTGGTGCTCATGTCCAGCAGGTTCACAAAGAAGTCATTCGTCAGGGTTTCAGGCCGCTTTGTAAAGACACCATATTGCGATTGCCCGTAGTTAGCGCCCAGCACGCGCAGGCCGCCGATCAGGACCGTCATCTCCGGTGCAGTCAGAGTCAGCAGCTGTGCTTTGTCCAGCAGCAGATCGGCGGCATGTCCCTCAAGCCCTTTGCGGAGATAGTTGCGGAATCCATCCGCCTTTGGCTCCAGCACAGCAAAGGACGTGACGTCGGTCTGCTCCTGGGTGGCGTCTGTGCGGCCCGGCGTAAAGGGTACCTTCACATCCTGACCAGCTTTCTTTGCAGCAGCTTCGACAGCCGCTGAGCCTGCCAGTACAATCAGGTCCGCCAGAGAAACTTTCTTGCCATTCGACTGCGAGTCATTGAACTTTTTCTGGATGGCCTCAAGCTTCGAGAGCACTTTTGAAAGCTCGGCAGGCTGGTTCACCTCCCAGTCTTTCTGCGGAGCAAGCCGGATACGCGCGCCGTTCGCGCCCCCGCGCTTATCACCCCCGCGGAAGGTTGAGGCCGATGCCCATGCGGTTGCGACGAGTTGGGCGATAGACAATCCCGACGCGAGGATCTCTTTCTTCAGCGCTTCGATGTCCTGGTCATTGATCAACTCATGATCGACTGCGGGAACCGGGTCCTGCCAGATCAGCACTTCTTTCGGAACCAGCGGGCCAAGATAACGATCCACCGGTCCCATGTCGCGATGCGTCAGCTTGAACCAGGCACGGGCAAATGCATCCGCAAATTCCTCAGGATGCTCGTAGAAACGCCGCGAAATCTTTTCGTAAGCCGGGTCGTAGCGCAAGGACAAATCCGTGGTCAGCATGGAAGGAGCGCGACGCCTGGAGGAATCGAATGGGTCAGGCACGGTGTCGACGCCTGCGTCGCCCTTTGGCTTCCACTGGTGCGCGCCGGCAGGACTCTGAGTCAGCTCCCATTCATATTCGAACAGGTGCTTGAAATAATCATTGCTCCACTGTGTCGGTTTGGTGGTCCAGATGACTTCCAGGCCACTGGTGATCGCGTGCGCGCCGTGACCATTTCCATAGCTGCTCTTCCAACCGAGCCCCTGGTCTTCTATGCTGGCCGCCTCCGGATCAGGCCCAACATGAGACGTGGGTCCTGCGCCATGCGTTTTACCGAAGGTGTGGCCGCCTGCAATTAATGCGACGGTTTCTTCGTCATTCATTGCCATACGGCCAAAGGTTTCGCGGATGTCTTTGGCTGCGGCGACAGGATCCGGATTGCCTTCCGGGCCTTCCGGGTTTACATAAATCAGACCCATAGTCGTGGCTGCGAGCGGATTTTCGAGTTCGCGGTCGCCGGAGTAGCGTTTATCTGTCCCAAGCCAGCTGGTCTCGGCACCCCAGTAAACGTCCTGGTCCGGCTCCCAGACGTCTTCACGTCCACCGGCAAAACCGAAGGTCTTGAAACCCATCGATTCCAGCGCAACGTTGCCGGCAAGAATCATCAGGTCGGCCCACGAAATCTTTTTGCCATACTTCTGCTTGATAGGCCATAGCAACCGGCGCGCTTTGTCGAGACTCACGTTGTCCGGCCAGCTGTTGATTGGCGCGAAGCGTTGCTGACCTCTGCCTGCACCGCCGCGACCATCTCCGATGCGATACGTGCCTGCGCTGTGCCATGCCATGCGAATGAACAAAGGCCCATAGTGGCCGAAGTCCGCCGGCCACCAATCCTGCGAATCTGTCATGAGCGCGTGGAGGTCCTTGATTACGGCGTCGAGGTCAAGGCTTTTGAACTCCTCAGCGTAGTTAAAGTCCTTCCCCATCGGATTGGATAGTGAGGAGTGCTGATGGAGGAGTCCCAGATTCAGTTGTTCCGGCCACCAGTCCCGATTGCCGTGAGGCCTTACTTTTTCCTGCTTGAGCGTTTCGCCCGAGTATGGGCACTTTGCTTCGGTCGACATTCTATTTCCTCCAGCTGCAACTGGTCAGCGGAGTCAGTATAGAATTCGGGCGGCGCTCCTGGCCAAGTCCCATTATCTATCGCATCGATAGGTTTTGACTATAGAAGGTGAAGCATTCATTCACAGCGCAGGCCGCACATAGGCCAGAAGCGTGGCGCACTCCTTTCCGATGGAAGGCCCGTGGGGGCGAATCGTGTATGCTCCCACGGCGGCGGGCACGATGAAGGTCTCGGCGTAGTGAACAATGAATGGAGCAAAGGCGCGTGCCGGGCTTTCCACGACAGCTTCTTCACCTTCTACTAGGTTCAGGACGTGCAGGTTGCCCTTTGTGTAATGCGGCACAATGCCGGTGAACCAGTGCCGGCGCGTTTCGATGAACTCGAATGCATGCAGGCCGGTTCGCTCTTCACGCCAGCCGGGGCCCTGCGCTACCGGCTCAATCCGGTTGATGAGTGATTGCTTCACCCACTCGGTGGTGCGGTCCCATTGGATATTCACGACGCCATGGTTGAGATGAATCGGACGCGGTGCGCCGTCGAGACCGACGCGGCCCCAGTCCCACAGCTTGAACGTAAAGATGTAGGGGGTGGCGCTGATTTCCAGAACCATGCTGTCCTTGCCCGAGCAATGGACCGTGCCTGCCGGAATCAAAAAGTGGTCGTGCTTCTTCGCCGGAAAATTGTTTACGTATTTTTCTGCCGGAAAGCTGCCGCATTCGCCTTCCTGCGCGCACTCAAGATCGCGCAGCATCTCTTCCGGATGGATTCCCTCTTTCAACCCCAGATAAACAGAGGCCCCGGGCGCCGCGTCGAGCATGTAGTAGCTCTCGTCCTGCGTATACTCCATGCCGAACTTCTCCCGGATATAAGCGGTAAGGGGATGGACCTGTAACGAAAGATTGCCGCCTCCCATAGTGTCGAGAAAATCGAAGCGGATGGGGAACTCGGCTCCAAAGCGCGCGAAAATATCTTCTCCCAGCAGCTCGCGCGGATATGAGAACACCAGATCGATTGCAGGAATCTCTACCCGCGCATCGCCAAAGCCGAGCAGCAGGCTGTTTTCTTCCGGCACGCAGTCGAAGCACCAGGCATGGTTCGGAGCGCCATCGTCCGGCAGATTGCAGACTTTCTCCATCCAGTGACCGCCCCACGGTCCCGGATCAAAAAACGGAACTACGCGAAAGGGTTGCCCGATCGACTGCCGCAGCCCTCGATCGAAAGCAGCGCGGGAGATCATCTTCGGTTGACCGGGCTGATTAGTATCGAGCAGGAAGTCAAATTTTGAAAGCAGCTTTCGTTTCAAGCGGTCCGCGGCGCGCCAGTCCACAAAGAAACTGCGTTTGTACTTGAGCGCAGGACGTTCAGACAAATTGTCCGCTCCAAAATTGCCGACCTCGTTACGTCGTTGGCGAAGCTGAATCTCCCAGCGCGCCAGATCAGCATAGATAAGCAGCGTGGGATGCTCGCAAAGCAGCGAAGCGCCCGTACCCAGGATGAGAAGCACTCCAGACGCGTGATTGGATACGCACGCGCGAGCAGCGGCGAGTTTGTCAGGATCGAAAAAGTCCTCAATCTCAAACGCATTCATCCGCCCGAATACGGGATCGTCCGTCAGACACGGAGCAAGCCGTTCTTCCAGGACAGCAGGGCTGAGTAACAGATCCTCTGTGAGAATTGTCTCTGAAATTTTGAGCCGCGAACTCAGCTCGGCCAGTACTTCGCTGACGAAGACGCCGGGATAACACTCCACGCAGATCACGGCAGTCCCAGAGTTCAGAGAAGATGCAATGCGGCCAACAACCTGCTGCCATCCAGTGCTGCATTCGTCTGCGCTTCCGGCGGCCACAAACGGGAACTTATCGTACATGATCGCGCTCCGCAGAAAGTGATCCGGTCAGCAGCGGCACAGCTCCAAGAAGCGGAGCGGCATCGCCGAGTTCTGCTGCCTGAACATCTACCTGTCCCCACGGTGTCCACGCATAACGCGTCAGGTGTTCGCGAATGTGGCGAAGAATGATCTCGCCGCTTCTCATGATCCCTCCTCCATAGATCAGCACATCAGGATCGAAAGAATGAACAGCGGCGACCGCGACCATCGCCCATACGTCGAGACAATGCCGACGAATCTCAAGCGCGACGCGATCTCCACTCTCAGCACATGCGAACAGGTTTCTGAAATTGATTTCGCCGCGGGCGAGGGCACTCTGTTCAAATCCGGGCCATTCCTTTGAAACCAGCGGCAATGACCATCCACCGGCTTCCGTCTCCGCGCAGCCGATGCCGCCGCAGGTGCAGCGACGTCCACCAACACGCACTGGAATATGTCCGCCGAGAACGCCTGCCTGTCCATGCTTTCCCTGAAGGGGGCGGCCATCCATCATGGCAACGCCGCCGATGCCGGTGCCTAACGTGAACATCACGACATCGGTTTCTCCGCGCCCCGCTCCTGCGAAACACTCTCCGAGGAGCGCCATGCGGGTGTCGTTCTCTAAACGAAGAGGCAGCCCGAATTTGCTTTTGGCCCAAGCTTGAAGGTCAGTCTCCGGGGCATCGACATACTTGCCATTGGTCGCGGCTATACGATTGTGACGCGTATCCACTATGCCGCAGAATCCGACCCCAATACCGGCAATGTGTTCGCAGCCCGAATCAAAATCGCGCAGGAGACTCCTGAGGGCGTCTTCGATCCTGGGCAGCAGCGGAGTCAGCTTCAGAGTGTCTTCAAAGTCGACCGTAGTGGAACTGATAACTTTCTCGTCGGATACGAGGCCGCAGGTCGCATGTGTTCCCCCCAGGTCAATTGCCAGGACATTTTTTGCCATATTTCAGTCTTTCGCGTCTTTCGTTATTTTACCGATTAAAGGCAAAAGGAAAACAGAAAATACTGTATTGACTTAAAAAATAATTGATAGATACCATTCTGCTTTGAATAAGCTCGATTCGATCCAACATCAAAGGATTTCCAAAAGTGAAGCAGTTCCTGTTGACAGCCATTGTCTGTCTGAGCACGTTTGCCGGCCCAGCACACGCCCAGGTTTCTACCGTCGATTGGGCGGCAAGCTTCAGTGACCATTACCTTATGTATCCGGACCGCCAGTATGGCTTTGCTTCCGGCGTTCCTCTGAAGCTCGATGTATGGCAGGCGCAGACGACTCGGTCGGTGCCGACCGTGATCTACATTCACGGCGGGGGATGGCTTTTTGGTGATCGTGCCGGAGCTGTGGTGCTGATGATGCCGTGGCTGGCGCGCGGCTGGAATGTGGTGAATGTCGAATACCGCATGTCCGGAACAGCGCCGGCTCCGGCGGCGGTGGAAGATGCGCGTTGCGCGCTGCGATGGGTCTATCGCAATGCGAAAGAATATCACCTGGATACTGACCGCATCATTGTGACCGGGCACTCTGCCGGAGGACATCTTGCTCTGATGACCGGCATGCTGCGTTCTGAGGATGGTCTCGAC
>Ga0070740_10004456_pt1 | contig 13747 bp, 12 predicted proteins | sample Coa_R2_FD_67286 | JGI IMG/M metagenome (GOLD analysis project Ga0070740, IMG submission 67286) | Surface soil microbial communities from Centralia Pennsylvania, which are recovering from an underground coalmine fire - Coalmine... | ecosystem: Environmental > Terrestrial > Soil > Unclassified ... | reverse complement strand
TCGAGGATGACATGGATTTGCCGCTGTGGCTGCTCGGCCACGATCCGGTTCATGAAGTCGAGGAACTCGATGCGCCGGCGGCGGCTGTAGTGCCTGGCGCGGACCTCGCCGGTGGCAATGTCGAGGGCGGCAAACAGCGTGGTGGTGCCGTGCCGCTTGTAGTCGTGCGAGCGGCCCGTGAGCGCGCGCCCGCCTGCCAGCTTGAGATAGCCTTGCGCCCGTTCCAGGGCCTGGATCGACGGCTTCTCGTCCACCGCCAGCACCAGCGCGCCGTCGGGCGGGTCAAGATAAAGCCCGACAATCTCCGCGGCCTTGGCCGCAAAGGCAGGGTCGTTGCTCTCGCACCAGGACTTGCGGGCCGCAAGGTCGATCTTCTGGGCGCGCAGGAAGCGCCAGACATATTGCACGTCCACGTCGCCCAGTTCGGCCGCAATCAGAGGACCGGTCCAGCGCCCGTGCCCCGCCGGAACCGGCCGATCCAGCACCGCCAGAATGCGCCTGTCGGTCTCGGCCATGTACTTGGGTTTGGCGCCGCGATCGCCGGTCTCGGAAAGACCGGCCAGGCGGTCGCGCGCATAACGCACCCGCCACTTCGAGGCCGTGTCGGTGGTGCAGCCAACTTCCCGGCCAATCGCCCGGCTGGCCATGCCGTCGGCCGCCAACAGAACGATCCGCGCCCGCTGCCGCAGCCGATATTCCGTCTTGGTCGAGCGCGCCAAGCGTTCCAACTCAGCGCGCTCTGCTTCCGCCAATCTTATCAGGGTCGCTTCAGGGATGCCGCTCATACATCCTTGAATCACGACTCACACTTCAAGAATAGTGGGTACTAGGCTAACAGAGGTCAACGGCACGGCGGGGCGCACGACCGCGCTCGACAAGATCGAGGACAACGACAAGCCCGGCAGCACCGTGTGCAGAGACAAGAACTATGACACGGCCGACTTCGTAGCCGGCTGCGGCAAGCTCGGCTGCACGCCGCGGATACGCCAAGCGGCTTCCGGCGCTCGGCGAGGTGGTGCGGCAGTTTCATGCCGCCGAGATCGTGGTGTGCCCCCTATTCCTGGCCGACGGCTATTTCACCCGCGTGCGGATACCGCAGCTGCTCGGCGCGACCGACAGGACCTTTCGGATCCTCCCGCCGATCGGCCTGTAGCCGGCGCCTGCCCGAATGGTCGGCGGCCGCGCCGGTGACATCTGCGCGCAGGCGGGCCTCGCCTCGGCACGAGCCACCCCGGTCCTGGTGGCGCATGGCTCGGCCCGGCATCCGGCATTGCGCCTGGCGGCCGGGACGCTCGCGGGCAAAATCGCCGCAACCGCGGACTTTGCCGACGTCCGCGTCGCTTTCCTCGAGGAGGCGCCCGGCGTGACCGAGGTGCTTGCCTCGATTCCCAGGTCAGCCGTTTGGTCGGCCTGTTTATGGGTAAGGGCCTGCACCGCCACGACGACATCGGCCGATTGATCGCCGCGGCGAACCGGGGCGGGGTGTGCTGGCTCGGCAGGGTCGGCGCATGGCCGGAGCTTGCGGACGTCGTGAGCATGGCGGTGCACGAGACGTTGGTCGGCTTGCCGCTCGGTGCGGCGCTTCGGCCAGCGAGCCCGGCGCCGGCGCTTGCGGGGCAGGCTTCAGCAGGTCGATGAGCCGGCGCCTCGCCGCGTCGCCGAGCCCCGCCGAAGGGCTCGGTTTGCGGCCATCGCGTCCCGCTTATGCCCGCAGCTTCCATGTCTGCGCATCCACGCGGGGCAGCTCGAAGCTGGTGGACGCATCGATGTAGCGATTGCCGTGCATGCGGCCGACCAGCCCGAGGCCGGAGTTGTCGATGTAGCGCCGCTCCGCGTCGAGCACCGCGTCATCGCGCACGTGCATCGTCAGGATCTCGCCGATAATCAGGGAGCGAGCTGGACCGAACTCCACGATTTGCAGCAGGCGGCACTCGAACGCGACCGGGCTCTCCGCGATGCGTGGCGCCTTGATCCTCAGGGACGGAGCCGGCGTCAGCCCTGCCTGACGGAACTCGTCGACCTCAGGTCCGAATTCGGCGGCCGTGATGTTCATCTGGTTGAGCGCAGCGAGCGGCACGAGGTTCACGACGAACTCCCGGTTGCGCCGCACGTTGCGACCCGTGTCCTTGCGATCGCCGGGAGATCGATCGTTCACGCTGAAGCCGAGGACCGGCGGATCCTCTCCGAAGACGTTGAAGAACGAGAATGGCGCCGCGTTGGGGTGTCCGTGCTCGCTCATTGTCGAGACCCAGGCGATCGGCCGCGGCGTGATCGTCGAAGACAGAAGCTTGTAGCGGTCAAGGGGTGTAAGACTCGCAAGATCGAAATGCATCGGGGCGGCCTTCACGTTCGCGGTGGGCGGCTGGTGGGAAGAGGGGCCGGCGCCTCCGGGGAGTCCGCCCGAGGCTCCAGGCACGGGTGCGGTCCGTCGGCGAGGCGGTAGTTCTCGTTCACGTAGTCGCGGATCGACGCCCGCCGGACCTTACCGATGCCATTGCGCGGCAGGTCGTCAAGCGCGATGAACGCGCGCGGACGCTTGTAGGCCGTGAGTTCGCGTGCCGCCTGCTCGATGCGCTCGCGCCAGCCGGGACTCGGCTTCTCGACCGCGACGATGACGATCTGTCCCCAGTATTCGGAAGGAATCCCGAGCGCCGCGATGGTGCTCGGCGCCACCGAGGGCGCCAGTGCCCGTTCCACCTCCTCGGGGCTCACTTTGTAGCCTCCCGTCTTGATCACCTCGGCCATGCGACCCGTGAGGTGCAGCCGTCCATGCGCATCGAAATAGCCGAGGTCGCCGGTGTCGTGGAAACCGTCCGGCGGAAGCGGTTCGAACCCGTCCGTCCGCAGGTAGCCGCGCATCAGGTGGCGTGCCCGGATCAGGATCTCGCCCGGTTCGCCGGGTGCGGCCGTCCGGCCGTCCTCGGTTCGCACGACGATCTCCACACCCGGTGCTGTCCAGCCGACGCAGGCGTCGGCGTCCAGCGCCTTCTCGCTGTACCAGGCGTCCGTCTCGGGCGCCTCGAGCACGGTGATCGGGTTGAACACCTCGCTCTTGCCATAGGTTACGCGCACCACCGGCCCGAACACCTCGCGCGCGCGCTGATAGAGCGTCGGCGAGAGCACCGCCGTGCCGCAGAAGATGGTCTTCAGGCCTGGAATGCTCTGCTCGCCCGCGGCATCGACGAGTTTCGTCAGCACCGTCGGCGGCGCGAAGATCTCGTCCACCTCGCCGCGCGCGATCATCGGCAGGACGACGTTCGGCTCGACCCCGTCGAGCAGCGTCACGGCGCCGCCGCCGCCGTGATAAGCCATCGTCATGAGCGACGAGCCGTGGGCGAACGGCGTCATCAGGAGAATGCGGCTCGTCGGCTGCGGCGCATGGGGCAGGCTTGCGCGGAGCAGGAGGTTGGCGATCCAGCGCGCCTCCTGATCGTAGGCCGCCCCCTTGGGAAGGCCGGTTGTCCCCGAGGTGAAGACAACCCGCGCCAATGAATCCGCTGGCAGGGGAGGGAATCTCTCCGGCGTAAAGTCCGCCTCACCGACATCCTCGGCGCAGAGCACCTCGATGTCTTGCTGCGTGAACATCGGCGCAAACGCGCGCGACGTCACGATTCGCCGTGCCTTGGCGATGCCGAGACAGACGCGGACATCGGCCGCGCTCAGGGCCGGATTGATCGGTACATCTGCCGCGCCCGACAGCATGACTCCGTAGTGCGCATAGACGGCCGGGATGCCATTGCGAAAGAACGTGGCGATCGGCTCACCGGTGGAGACGCCGGCCTGCCCCAACGCGTGGGCCAGTGCGGCAGCCTTGCGGAAAAGTGGCCCGTAGCGAATTTCGTCCGCGCCGTCGCGAACCGCGATGCGATCCGCGTGGCGGCTGGCGATGCTCCACAGATCCGAGCCCCAGGGGATCGATTTCAAGCGCGCATCTCCCCTTGGATGAAACGTTTCATTGACAGTCCCTGTTAGGGCATTGTAGGGTGTCTGACAATCACCAAGAAACGATCACAGGAGGAAATGCTGAGCTGGACGCGACCTGCTGGCTAGCCGCCGGCGGTTATCACAATCGCCCCAATTTGAATGGTCAGACGCTGGTTCGGCTCACTCGGGAGCCGCGCCGGGCAGTGCCGGTCGGGGGATGGTGCACGTCATGAAACCTGCCTTTGCGCTCGGAACCCGGGAGGACGCTCAATGGGAAATCGTTTCCAAAAAACCACTACGTTGGCTGCGGCTGCGCTCGCAATCGGGCTGGCAGCGGGGCCTGCCGCCGCCGAATGCGAGCTCAAGCTCGGTGTGATCGGGGTGATGTCCGGGCCGGCCGCGCAGTGGGGCCTCGCGCTTCGCGGTGCCGCCGAACTGGTTGCGGCGGAGGCCAATCACGCGGGTGGCCTGCCGGTGGGCGGGCAGAAGTGCAAGGTCACGACGGTCTCCATCGACAGCAAGTACACGGCCGAAGGCGCGGCAGCGGCCGCGAACAACATCGTCAGCCAGGGTATCAAGTTCATCATCGGGCCGATCGGGTCGCCCGAAATGACGGGCCTCAAGCCGATCGCGAACCGCAACAAACTCCTCGTGATGGGGGACGGCTACGCCAAGGATGCGATCGGGCCGCAGTGGCCGCTGGTCTTCCACGAGGGCCCCGGGCCGAGCGGCTGGGCCGATCCGATCGTTCGGGTCGCGAAAGAGAAGTTCAAGATGAAGAAGGTCGTTCTCATAGCGCCGAACGATCAAGGTGGGACTGACATCGCGAGCGTCGACGCGGCCGCCTACAAGAAGAACGGCATCGAGGCGATCGAGGAATACTACCAGCGCGGCACAACGAATTTTGCGCCGATCATCACCCGCGCGCTCAACGCCAACCCCGACGCCGTCGACACGGCGTCCTCGCCTCCGGGCGATGCGGGCATCATCGTCAAGCAGCTTCGCCAGGCCGGCTTCGAGGGTCCGATCGGCCGTCTCGGGGGGCCCGGCACCGACGAAATCGCGCGCGTGGCGGGCGGTTACGAGGTGCTGAAGAACTTCTACTGGTACGAGCCCGTCTACATCGACGACAAGGTGCGCGCGATCGCCGAGAAGTACAAGAAGCTGATGAAGGCCGACCCGCCCGAGAACAACCTATTCTTCCAGTGGGTCAGCGCGACGCGCATGGTCACGAAGGCCGTCTCCAAGGCCGGAACGGTCACCGACGTCGAGAAGGTCGCCGCCGCACTGCGCTCGCTTCCCGTCGAGGATGAGAACATGGGCAAGGGCCAGTGGATCGGACAGGAGTTCTTCGGCATCAACCAGGAGCTCTCGTTCCCGTTCGGCATCGGCCTCATCCTCGACGGCAAGATGCAGCCTGTCATGCGCCACGAGGCGGCCACCGGCAAGTAAGGCCGCACGCCGACCGCTTCGTGGAAGCCCGTATCAGCGAGGCGAGCGGCATCGCCGCTCGCCGAGGAGGGGGACAGAATCATGGAAGGATTCGTCAACACCGCGCTGATCGGCGTGAGCCTGGGCGCGCAGTATGCGCTTCTCGCGCTCGGCTTCACGTTGATCTTCGGCATTCTCGGGGTGGTCAACTTCGGGCACGGCGGCTTCTACGTGCTGGGCGGATACGTCGCCTACGCGTGTGTCCAGCATCTCGGCCTGCCGTACCCGCTCGCCGTCCTCGCGGCAGCGGTGGTGACCGCCGGGCTCGGTTACGTCTTCGAATACTTTCTGCTCGAGCGCCTGGTCGACGACCATCTCGCGACGCTGATGCTCACGCTCGGCTTCTATATGGCGATGACCACGGGCGTGCTGGTGACCTTCGGACCCGAGTCGCCCGAGTTCCGCTTCCCACTCAGCGGCGCGCTGCGCTCCGGCGGCATCTACATCCCGCTTGAGAACTTCGTGGTGCTGACGGTTTGTCTCATCACCATCGGCATGGTCTACGTGCTGATGTACTTCACCGACTTCGGCCGCGCCCTGCGTGCGCTCGCGGACGACCGGGCGGTCGCGATGGCACAGGGCCTGCGGCCCCGTCTGCTGTTTCCGGCGGCCTTCGCGCTTGCAACCGGCCTGGCCGGCCTCACGGGCGCCCTGGTCACGCCGATCCTGGCGCTCGCCCCGCATATCGGCGACTCGGTGCTCGCGATCTCCTTCATCACGGTCATCCTGGGCGGCCTCGGCAGCATCGGAGGTGCGACGACGGCTGCCTTCGTCGTCGGCCTAGTCGAAGCGTTCTCCAGCGTCTATCTCGGCGGATCAATGGGCGCCTTGACGCTGTTCGTGCTGGTGCTCGTGATCCTCGTGGTGCGGCCGTCCGGCCTCGTCGGCCGCGAAGTGCGCGGGGCGTGACTCGATGCGAGCCCGCAGAAGATCGATCATCGCCGCGGTCGGCGTCGCAGAGATCGTAAGCGTCGCCCTCCTGACGCTCGCCTTCGTCATTCCCTTCGCGACCGACGACCCCTTCACGCATTCCGTCGCCAACCAGACGCTGATCGCGATCACGGCGGCGTTCAGCGTCTACATCATGCTGCGGATGGATCTCCTGACCTTCGCGGTCCCCGCCTTCATGGCGATCGGGGGCTACGCGGTCGCGCTCGCGGGCCTGCGCGGCGGCGTGACCGACGCCGTGGTGCTCACCGCGCTGAGCTTCGTGGTGCCGGCGCTCGTGGCGGCGCCGCTCGGCTTTCTCGTCCTGCGCCTGCGCGGCGTCTACTTCGTGCTCGTCACGTTCGTGCTCACGGAGATCCTGGTGCTCGTAATCTTCGAGACGCCGCAGCTGACCGGCGGCTCCAACGGTCTCGTCGGCATGCCGCCCGTAGTGCTGTTCGGCCTGAGCATCGCGGACAACCGTCAGGTGCTGGCCTTCGCGGTCGGAATCACGGTGCTGGCGGCCGTAATCACAGCCGCCGTCACCCGCTACTTCCGCCAGCACTTCGCGAGCATCGAGGAGAACGAGGTGCTTGCCCAGAGCCTCGGCCTCGTGGTCTGGCGCTACAAGGTGATCGGCTTCGTCGTCGCGGCGGGGCTCTCTGGCATGGCAGGCTTCCTGCTCGTCAATATGCTTCTCACCGCGCATCCCACGTCGTTCAGCCCGATCTCCTCCGTCAACTACATCGCCTACACGATCGTGGGCGGACCCAGCTCGATCCTCGGCCCGATCGTCGGCAGCACGCTCCTGGTCTGGGCCGCCAACGTATTCAGCATCCAAGGCGAGTATTCGCAGGGGCTGTTCGGGCTCCTGATCATGATCGCGGTCACCGTCGCCAAGGGCGGCATCGTCGGAACCGCGATCCTGCTCTGGCGCCGGTACGGTCCCGCCTGGTCCTGGAATCCGGTGGGCAGGCGCGGCATGCCGGCCGGAAGTGCGAGGGTGGGACCATGACGCAGGCGGCAATCCCCGCGGGCGCACAGGCGGGTGAACTGCGCGTCGAGAACGTCACCAAACGCTTCGGTGGGCTGAAGGTGTTCGAGAACCTGAGCTTCACGCTCGCGCCCGGCGACATCCTCGGGGTGATCGGTCCGAACGGTGCCGGCAAGACCACGCTCATCAACGTGATTTGCGGCAAGCTGGCCCCGACCAGCGGCAGGATCGTGCTCGGCGGCCGAGACGTCACCGGCAAGCCCGTGCACACGCTCAGCCGCATGGGGCTGGTGCGGAGCTTCCAGCAGACTAACACGTTCCGACCGGCGAGCGTGCGCGAGAACATCTCGCGCGCCATCCGCTTCAGCGGCGGATCGGATGAGAGTTGGGATCGGATCGAAGAACTGCTTAGGCGCTTCGAGCTGTCGCTCAGGCTCGACGACCAGAGCGACAAGCTTCCCTACGGGCTGCAGAAGATGCTGGGCCTGCTCCTCGCCTATGTCACCTCGCCGAGGGTTCTGCTGCTGGACGAGCCGGCTGCCGGCCTCGAGGGACGCGAGCGCACGCGCGTCGACGATTTCGTTCAGCACGCGCGCAGTACGCTCGGCTGCGGCGTGCTGATCGTCGAGCACGACATGGACCTGATCCGTCGCCTCTGCCCATGCATCATGGTGCTGGATGCCGGGCGCATTATCGCCGAGGGCGCGCCCGCGGATGTGCTCTCGCGCAAGGACGTGATCGACGCGTATGTCGGCGCAACCGACGAGGTGGCACCATGATGCTGCGAGTCGACGATCTGGAGGTGCGCTACGGCGGGATTACCGCCCTGCGGCAGGTTTCGATCGAGGTCAACAAGGGCGAGACCGTTCTGCTCGTCGGCGCCAACGGCGCGGGCAAGTCCAGCCTGATCAATGCCGTGATTGGCCTAGTGCCGACGTGCGGCGGCGCGATCACATTCGACGGGGCGCGACTCGATTCACTGCCCTGCGATCGGCGCGCGCGGGCCGGCATCGGCTTTTCCCCCGAGGGACGGCGTGTGTTCCCCTCGATGTCGGTCGCCGACAACGTGCTGTCCGGCGCCTTTGGGATGGGTCGCGCGCGTCAGCGCCAGGCTTATGAATGGCTCTGTGAAATCTTCCCCTTACTCGCCGATCGCGCCAAACAGCTCGCCGGACAGCTGAGCGGCGGCGAGCAGCAGATCGTTGCGCTCGCCCGCGCGATGAGCTCCTATCCGAGGCTGCTGCTGTTGGACGAGCCGTTCCTTGGGCTCGCGCCCGTCTGGATCGCCCGCATCAGCGAGGCGATCCGACAGATGCAGCAGCGCGGCACCACCATCCTGATGACCGAGCAGATGGCGCGTCCCGCGCTCAATCTGGCCACCCGCGGCTATGTTATTCGCGGCGGCGAGGTACGCCGCACCGGGACCATGGCGGAGATCCGCGAGATCGCGCTCGCCGAGGAGTACCTGTGATGGATGGCGGCATGGAAGTCGTGAACGCAACCCAGCGGCTCGGCGCCTTTGCGGCGCGGTCCGCGCGCGAGCCGCTGCCGAAACCGATCGCCGAGAAGGCGGCGATGTGCCTGCTCGACGCGCTCGGCCTCGCGATCGCGGCGCGCGACGAACGGACCGCGGTGGCCGCTCGGGCCCTGGCCGCCCGCGTGCCGGCCGGCGAGAACTCCGCGCGCCTGTGGGCCGACGGGACCCGGGTGGCTCTCGCGGACGCTGTTCTCGCCAACGGCGTCGCAGTCCACGCCCATTTCCAGGACGACACGGACCACAAGTCATGGTCCCATCCGGGTTCGCTGATCGTCCCCGTGGCGGTCGCACTCGGCGAGGCACGGGACGCGCCTGTTGCGCATGTACTTCGCGCGATCGTTGCCGGCTACACTACGATCGAATGGCTCGGCGCCGACGAGATCGTGGCCCGCGCCCTGATCGGGCGCGGCCTGCGGCCAAGCCCCACCTTCGGCACGGTCGGCGCGGCGGCCGCCGCGTCGGTCATGCTCGGCCTCGGACCGGCCGCGGCCGCGAACGCCGTCGGCATCGCCACCAGCATCACGGGCGGCGTGCTTGAGCCGGTTCGCTGCGGCTCGGACGAGTGGCGGCTGCAGAATGGGCATGCCGGGCGGGGCGGGCTCGCCGCGGCGCAACTCGCCGAGCAGGGCGTGCTCGGCGCGCCTGACGGCCTGGAAGGGCCGCGGGGGCTCTTGCGCGCGCTCGCGGGCCTTGGCGAGACGCCCGCGAAATGGCGCAGCGAACCCGATATCGCCATCATGCTCGAGATCATGGCGAAGCCCTGGGCGACGCTTGGCGACAACATGCCGGTGGTGGCGGCCGCGCGTCTCCTGTACCAGGACGGCATCGCCGTGGATCAGATCCGGCACGTCACTGTCACAATGTGGCGCCCCTATACGGAATATCCCGGCACGGCCTCCAAGGGACCCTTCGAGCGCAGCGTACAGGCGCAGGCGAGCTCCGCCTTCGCGGCCGCTGCCATGCTCGCCCATGGCGAGCTCGGCTACGACGTGGCGCTGAACAAGCGGGCGGATCCGCGGATCCTGAAGCTGGTCGAGGTGACCGAGATCCGGCCACACGACGGCGAGCCGCTTGACGCCACCGTCGAGGTCGAGCTCGCGGACGGCAAGCGGCTGTGCCGGGAGGCGAGCGAATCGCCGCGCACGCTCATCTTCCAGGATCGCGCGCAGGCGACCGCCGTGTTTGAGCGCCGTCTCGCGACCGAAAATTTCCCGGCCGGAGCAGCGCGCCGACTGGCAGATGCGATCTTCGAGTCAGTCGAAAAGGACGCCGCGCTCGGCATCCGGACCGTCCTGGATGAGCTCACACAGCATCGATAGGAGAGAAGGAATGGAATTGGGTTTGGCCGGAAAAACCGCGGTCGTCACCGGCGGGAGCAAGGGAATTGGCCTGGAGACCGCGCGCGGCTTGGCGCGGGAGGGCGCGCATGTGATGATCTGCGCGCGTCGCCAGTCGGCCCTCGCCGAGGCTGCGGAGGATATCCAGAAGACTACCGGAAAGAAGGTGGAGACGCATCCGCTCGATGTCACCGAGCTCCGGGCGATCGAGGAACTGCCGAGCGTCGTGGAGAAGAAGCTGGGTCGCGTCGATCTGCTGGTCAACAATGCCGGCACCGGGACCTACAAGCCCTTTCTGGAGGTGACCGATGAGGAGCTGCAGTACGGCATGGCGATCAACTTCTTCGCCCAGTTCCGGATCTGCCAGCGCATCATCCCGATGATGCTCAAGCAGGGCGGCGGGCGCATCGTGAACGTCGCGGGCGAGACCGGCATCATGGTCACCAATCCACCGTTCCTGTCGTCCTGCACGGGCCCCGCGAAATCGGCCGAGATCCGCTTCTCAAAGATTCTCGCCAACGAGTTCGCCCCGCACAATATCCGGGTCAACTGCGTGGTGCCGGGCTTCGTCAATACACCGGAGCGATTCGCCAAGTGGGAGCGCGAGCTCGCCAAGCGGCAACTTGCCGACGAGGAGGCCGAAAAGACCCGCGAGCAGTGGTCGCTCAACCAAGCCTCGCGCAATACACGCTGGGGCGCCCCGGAGGAGCTGGCCAATCTGATCGTCTTCGCGCTCTCGGATGCGGCGAGCTTCATCAACGGATCGGTGCTGGTTGCCGACAACGCAATGGACAAATCCTAAAGCCCGGGTCGCGGCCGCCTCGGTTAGGGACGCCGGGGCGGGCCGGCCGGGCTCGCAACTGCGGGCGGTTCGCGTCGTCCTGAAGTCCCCCGGTTCCTTGGAGATCGTGCGAGCGTCCCATGACAGACAGCCCAGACATGAAGCCAGACAACCCGCTCGCCGGCATCACGGTGGTTGAGCTGGGGCACAGTGTGGCGGCGCCTTATGCGGGGCTCATCCTGGCCGACCTGGGTGCGCGCGTGATCAAGGTCGAGAACCCCTCGGGCGGTGACTACGCGCGCGGCTGGGGTCCGCCCTTCTGGAACAACGTCGCCACGTCGTTCCTGGCGCTCAATCGCGGCAAGGAGGGCATCGCGGTCGACTTCACGCGCGCCGACGATGTGGCGGCCCTGCGCACGCTGATCCTCGATCAGGCCGACGCGGTGATCCAGAATCTCAGGCCGGGCATCCTCGATAAGTTCGATCTCACGCCGCACTCGCTGGGCGCCGCTAAACCGGAGCTCATCTGGTGCGACATCGGCGCGTTCGGGCGCCGCGGCCCGCTGTCGGCGAAGCCCGGTTACGATCCGCTCGCGCAGGCCGCGACCGGCATCATGAGCGTGACCGGCGAGGGCGGGGACCGCCCGCCAGTGCGCGTCGGCGTGTCGCTGATCGACATGGGCGCGGGAATGTGGACCGTGATCGGGCTGCTCGCCAGCCTCCTCGCGCGGCAGACAAGCCGCCGCGGCGCACATGTCTCTACCTCCCTCTACGAGACTGGCATCGCCTGGATGACGGTTCCGCTCGCCGGCTACGAAGCCTCGGGCGAGGTGCGCCGCCCGTACGGCTCCGGCATCGCGGAAATCGTTCCCTATCAGGCGTTCCAGACCTCCGACGGCTGGCTGATGATCGCCGCGGGCAACGACAACCTGTTCCGCAGGCTGTGCCGGGCTCTCGGGCTCGACGAGCTAGCCACGAGCGCCGACTTCGCGACCAACCCGGCACGCGTTCGCAACCGGGACCGGTTGCTACCGCGGATCGCGGAAGCCGCGAAGACGTTCACGGTGGAGCGGCTCGGCCGCGTGCTGGACGAGGCCGGCGTACCGAATTCCCCGCTGCTCACGGCCGACCAGGTGGCGCGCCATCCGCAAACCGAGGCGGTCGGAATGCTGGCGCCGACGCAGGAGGACGGTCTGCGTCTTGCGGGCATCCCCCTGACGATGGACGGCGTGCGGCCGCGCTCGCGGTCGCGCGCGCCGAAGCTCGGCGAGCACAATGACCGCTGGATCGTACGGACAAAGGACAAATCCATTGCGTGACACCTATGAGACCTTGATGCTCGAGCGCCCCAGCGCTCATATCCTGGTGGTGACGCTCAACCGCCCGGACGCCGCCAACGCAATGAACACGCAGATGGGGCGCGATCTGATGGACCTCTTCGAGGAGCTGCAGATCCGCTTCGAAGAGTTGCGCTGCATAGTCGTCACGGGAAGCGGCGAAAAGGCGTTCTGCGCCGGAGGCGACCTAAAGGAGCGTCACGGCATGACCGACGAGGCCTGGCAGGCCCAACACGCGATCTTCGAGCGCATGATGCGCGCCGTCGTGGCCTGTCCGCTGCCCGTGATCGCGGCCGTCAACGGGGTGGCTTACGGCGGCGGCTGCGAGCTCGCGGCCGCGGTCGATTTCGTCTATGCGTCCGAGAACGCGCGGTTCGCCTTGACCGAGGTGACGCTCGGCATCATGCCGGGGGCCGGCGGGACGCAGAACCTGCCCCGGGCGGTCGGGACGCGGCGCGCGAAGGAGATCATCCTCACGGGCCTGCCGTTCACGGCTGCTCAGGCTGAAGCGTGGGGCCTCGTCAACAAGGTCGTCCCGCAGAGCGAGCTGTTGGAGGCGACCCTCGCGACCGCGCGGCGGATCGCCGACAACGCGCCGATCGCGACGCGCCGGGCCAAGCAGTCGGTCCATCGCGGCGTGCAGATGTCGCTGTGGGACGGCATGGCCTTCGAGATCGAAGCCTACAACCGCACGGTGCCGACGCAGGACCGGCGCGAAGGCATCAACGCGTTCAACGAGAAGCGCAAACCGGTGTTTCGCGGCCGATAGGAGGACGAGCATGAGCCAACGCGCCGAAGTGCGCGAGGTCGGTCTTCGCGACGGGCTGCAACTCGTGAAGACCGTCCTGAGCGCGGAACAGAAGCTCGAGTGGTGCCGCCGCGCCGCCACGGCCGGTGTGCCGGAGATCGAGGTGACCTCGTTCGTTCCCCCCAAGGTCGTGCCGCAGTTCGTCGACGCCGACGCCGTCGCGATGGGTGCCGTCGCGATCGGCGGATTCACGGCTGCCGCTCTGGTCCCCAACCTGCGCGGCGCGGAGCGCGCCTTCGAGACCGGGGTCACGAAGATCAACTACGTGCTGTCGGCCAGCGAGGCGCACAACCTCGCGAATGTTCGCCGCAGCACACAGGAGTCGCTCGATGACTTCTTCCGCATCGTGGCACGGCGCGACGAGATCGCCAGGGGCAGGGTCTCGATCGGCGCCGGCATCGCCACGTCGTTCGGCTGCACCATCTCGGGCGCCGTCTCGGAGAAGCGCGTCGTCGAGATCGCCGAGCAGCTCGCGCGGGCCGGCGCCGACGAGATCATCCTCGCCGACACAGTGGGCTACGGCAACCCCGGCCAGGTCGAGAGGTTGGTGCGCGCCGTTGTCCGTGCAGTCGGCGACGTTCCGGTCGCGTGCCACTTCCACGACACGCGCG
>Ga0070740_10004453_pt1 | contig 13762 bp, 6 predicted proteins | sample Coa_R2_FD_67286 | JGI IMG/M metagenome (GOLD analysis project Ga0070740, IMG submission 67286) | Surface soil microbial communities from Centralia Pennsylvania, which are recovering from an underground coalmine fire - Coalmine... | ecosystem: Environmental > Terrestrial > Soil > Unclassified ... | reverse complement strand
TCGTCTCGACGCCGTTGGCGTCCTGCACGACGAAGGAGTCCGCGTCGCGGCGCGTGACGACGCCCTTGATCGTCATCTTCTGCCCCGAAGGCACGGTGCGCGTATTTGAAGCCGACGTGTTGCCGCCGCCGTTCTGCGCGAAGGCCGACGGCGCGAGCGCGAGCGCCAGCGTCAGTGTCAGTCCGAAGAATTTTACTCTGCTCGAAATGTTGCTCATCTTCTTATCTCTCCGTTATGCGAAAGTTCTGTCGGGAAACTTCGCGCGCCCCCGGAACCGTGACGGGCCGCGTCGCCTTCATGGCTCGTGCCGTCCGGTCGTCGCACGCCGGTGACGCGTTGCGACGGAGCGCCTTTGCATTCCCGCCGAGATTGTCTGCCACGCGAGGTTGTTCTTTCCGAATCTTCCGAATGTACGGATTCTTAGCCCAGCGCGGAAGGCAAGTCAAGAGGTTTGAGTGCGGAAACGCCCCCGCAGGTTGCGCCGCGGCGATTTATTATCTAATCGCCACCGCGACGCAACAATTTGAAAGACGGAAGGCGGCAGGTTGCTTTCACTTTATCCATCATCCTTCCGCCTTCCGTCTTTCATTCAACGTCAGAAGGTGAACTTGACCGCGAGCTGGAGCGTGCGCGGGTCGCCGACGCCCTGACGCAGGAAGCCGTCGAAGTTGAACAGCCCCGGCGTCGTCAGCGGGTTGACGTTGTTCGCGTTGTTGAAGGTATTGAACATCTCGGCGATGGGGATGACGGCGTAGCGCTCGCCGCCGAAGTGGAACGGGCGCTGCACGCGCCAGTCGAAGGAGAAGTATTGATTGTCCTTCCGCAGCGAGTTGCGGTTCGTCGCCATCCGCACGGCGGGCGTGATCGGCTGGGCCGAGTGCGCCTGGATGCGCGTGTTCAGCTCGAAGTGCGCGGGCAGCTCCACGTTCGAGAAGAAGTTGAAGCGGTGGCGCTCGTCGCGGTCGGAGAGCGCGTAGTCGAGTTGCAGGTTGTTGATGTCGAACGAGCGGTCGGTGAACGGGTCGCGCTCGTTCGAGTCGTCGTCCTTGTCTTTCGACAGGACGTAGTTCGCCTCAAACTGGTAGCGGCGGCTGAAGCGCTTGCGCACGCCGACGGTGAAGCCGTTGTAGAGCGACTTGCCGACGGAGCTGGTGACGAAGATGTCGCCGAGCTGCGGGAAGAGTCCCGTGCGCGCGTAGTTGAGGAAGCGCGTCAGGTGGACGCCCTTCGAGTGCGCGTAGTCGAAGTAGATCGAGAGGTCGGGCGCGACCTCCTGCTCGAAGGCCACGTCGCCGGTGTAGATGCGCGGGTTCGTGTAGTCCCTGCTGAAGACGCGCACGCTCGCGCCGGGCGGGATCGTTCCCGTCGGGGCCAGTGACACGATGTTCGGCCACGTCGGCGGCTGGGTCGAAGCGCCGAAGCAGGTGAAGGCGAACGACGAGGCGCAGGTGACGCCGAACTGCTGCGCGCCGTTCGTCGTGATCGAGCCGACCTGCGAGAGCATGTTCTGCCGCGCGTAATAGACTCCGTAGTTGGCGCGAAGCACAGACTTGCCGTTGCCCCTCACGTCCCACGCGAAGCCCACGCGCGGCTGAAACTCTTTCTTCGGGCTGTGCAGCGTGCCGTCCGAAGGAAAGCGCGGGTCGCCGAGCAGCGGGCCGTAGGCGGTCTTCGACGGGTCAATCACCGGCTTCGGGAAGATTTGCGCCTCCCAGCGGAGGCCGTAGTCGAACGTCAGGTTCGGCTTTATCTTCCAGGAGTCCTGCGCGTAGAGCGCGTAGTCTTCATTCGTGATCGAAGACGCGCCCGGAGGCGGCACGCCCGAAATGCCCGTCGGCGTTCCGTCCTGCAAATAGAGAAGGAGCGGCCCGGCGACGCTCGTCCCCGCGGGGCACGTTTGCGCGGGCGCAGTCACCCACGTCGTCGCGCCCGCAGAGCTTACGCATTCGAGCGTCGTCGGCCCGAAGCCGTTGGGAGCCGAAGGCGAGGCGTAGCGCAGGAAACCCGCGACGCTGTCGAAGATGTAGCGGCCCTCGAAGAAGCCGCGGAAGGTCTGCGAGTTGAGGCTGTGCATCCACTCGCCGCCGAGCTTGACGGTGTGCGCGCCCCGGACGAGGGAGAAGTTGTCCCTGACCTGCGTGCGCCAGAACGTCTCGTCAACGGTCGGGCCGAGGAAGAAGGGGTTGCCGAAGCGGAACGTGGTGTCGAAGCCCATCGCGGTGTCGGCGGGCACGTTCGACTGGACGGCGGAGCGCGGGCGAATCTCGCGCCCGTAGGTGAAGTGCAGCTCGTTGACCTTCGTCGGCGAGAGCGTCGTGAAGAGGTTCGCGTTGAAGTCGTTGATCTTCGACGGGCCTTCGATGCCGTTGGCCGAGTCGCCGTAGGTCGCCACGTCGAAGGTCTGGTTGGTGTTCTTCGAGTAGTCGAAGTTGTGCGAGAGCGTGAGCCGGTTGTTCTTCGAGATGTCCCAGTCAACCTTGCCGAGGATGGCGGTGTTGCGGACGGGGTGCTTGACCGGCTGCCCCTCGTCCTGGTTGCGCGTCGCCTTGAAGAAGTTGATGAGCGCGAGGCGCTGGCAGTCGGCGCTCGAATTGATGAGCGCCTCGTTGGCCGTGATGGTCGGCGCGGTGACGGAGCAAGGCGTGCCGATGGGGTCGGAGAGGTTCGCGCGCGTCAGGTTCTCGAATATCTGCTCGCCCGCGATGAAGAAGAACGCCTTGTCTTTGCGGATCGGCCCGCCGACGTTTCCGCCGAACTGCTCGCGGCGGAAGTCGGTCAGGGGCTTTCCGTCCGACGTGTGCGAGGTCAGGGCTTCGAGCCGCTGGAAGTGGAAGAGCGAGCCGTGGAACTCGTTGGTGCCCGACTTGGTGACGACGTTGACGACGCCGCCCGCCGTGCGCCCAAACTCGGCGGTCGCGCCCGTGGCGACGACCTGAAACTCTTTGACGGCGTCGAGCGGGATGTCAATCGCGGCGCGCTGGCCGCCCGACTGCTCGCCGAAAAATCCGTTCATGTAGTCGCCGCCGTCGAGGCTGATGTTGTTGAAGACGCCGCGCTGCCCGGCGAAGTTGATCTCGTCGCCGTCCGGCCCCTGCGTGATCGAGACGTTCGGCGTCAGCGTCAAAAGGTCTTCAAACTTGCGGCCCAGCACGGGCAGGTTCGAGACCGAGCGGTCGTTGATGGTCGTGGTGGTCTGCGAGCTTGAGGTGTCAACGGTCTGCACGGCCTGAACCGTGACCGTCTCGTTGACGCCGGAGACTTTCATCTTGAGGTCGAGGTTCGCCGACTCTCCGACGGTCAGCGTGAAAGGCTCCTGCGCGAGCGTGGCGAAGCCCTGCTTCGAGACCGTCAGCGTGTAGCGGCCCGGCGGCAGTTGGAGGAAGACGAAGCGACCACCGTCGTCCGTCGCGAGAGTCCTCGTCAGATTCGTCTCGACGTTCTTGACCTCGACGCTCGCGCCGGGCACGACCGCGCCGTGCTCGTCCTCGACGCTGCCCTGGATTGTGCCCGTCGTAATCTGCGTCTGCGCGGCGGCGCTGGCGGCGGAGGCGAGTGCGAAGAGACAGGCGAGCGCGAACTTCGGGAAGCTTGCGTTGGACTTCCGGTTGAAAGGGGGACGCATATTCTTCTCCTCTTCGTTGGATTCGTGGACTGGCTGACGACCCTGCGACGTGCGACGGAATCTGCGACGACGACTGCGCGGACGCGAGCGTCGCCGCGTGCGACGTTCCTGAATCGAAGTGCGAGGAGGGCTTTTAGAAAGACGGCTGAATGCTGCTCGTGCGCGATTGGTACTCCCGCCGGGTTGGCAGATGTTAATGAGACGCCGCACGGTCTGTCAACGAAAATGGTTTCGGTCGCGCGGGATTTCAGGCCGTGTTCAGAAGGTTCGTCCCGGCGTTCGGAGCGGCGTCCTAAAAATTGTTCCTGCCGCACGGCAGCGCGTCGAAGCGTTCGAGCACGCGGCGGTGGAGCGCGTCGCAGACTTCCGGCAACAGCGGGCCGTCCCAGCGCGGCACTCCGGCCCCGCCTTCGTAGTACGCGGGCAGGCCCTCGAGCAGATGTCCCGCGCCGCCCGGCGCGTCGAGCGCGCCGAAGACGACCCGCCCGACGCCGTGCAGCAGCAGCGCGCCCGCGCACATCACGCAGGGTTCGAGAGTCGTGAAGACGGTCATCTCCCGCGCGCGCGGCCAGAGTTCGACGGGGACGCGCCGGAGCGCTTCGATCTCGGCGTGCTGTCCGGGATGATAGGCCGGCGAGAGCACTGCGTTGCCGGCTTCGGCGACCACCTCGCCGTCCAGAACGACGACCGCCCCGACGGGAAGATTGCCGCGCGCCTCGGCTTCGAGCGCGAGACCGACGGCGCGGCGCATGAATCGGAAGTCCGGCCCGTCGTGCGGTGCGCCGACGCCTTCAGACTGTTGTGGAGTTTGAATGTTCGCCATTCACTTCCGCGCCTCGAAGCCTGACGAGCGGGACGAAAAAATCAGACCATCACAGACCTCGCCTTGGCGAACGCGGCGCACAAGCTCTCGTCGCCCTCGGCGGAGATTCGCCGCGCGGCCTCCCCGTCGTCGAGCGCGTTGAAGAAGAGCCGCCACGCCGTCTCGGCGTCGAGACGGACGCGCGCCGCCGCGTCGTCCGTCTCGCCCTCGCGGAGACTCCACGCGCCCGCTTCCCTGACGACGTGCCAAGCGCCACCGGCCTCGCCTTCGATCTTCACTTCGAGCGCATGGCCGTCGCCCGCGTCCGCGTCGCGGAGCGCGTGCGGCAGCGCGTACATCGAGAGCTGCAAGACGGGGCCGAGCCAGCGTCGCTCAGTCAACGCGGGCGCGCCGACCGCGTCGCGAATCTGCGCCTGGTGGTGCCACTTCTCCGTGTACTCGCGCCCCGTGTCCATCCAGTTCGCGGAGCGCGCCTCGCCCGCCCACGCCACCGAGATGGGTGCCGGGCCGTCGGGCGGAAGCGACTCGAAGAGTTCGGCCACCTGCGGGCCGCTCCATTCGAGCAGGTCTGTGATGACGCGCGGGCTGAGCCGCTCCGCCACGTTAACCCAGAACGCGTTCAGTTGGTTGATGAAGGCGACGAGGTCTTGATAGTCGTCAGTGTTGAGGTGGCCCGGCGGGGCGGGGCGATGGCCGTCTCTGTGTGACGAGAGGCGGCGGAGGTCTGTGTCGAGCAGATGCGCGGCGATGTCTTTGACAGTCCAGCGGCGAGCCATCGTCGGGCGCGACCAGTCGGACTCTCGCAGACCGCGGAGGAGCGAGACAAGCTCGCGCTGGAGCGGGAGGAAAAGCCCTGAGGTTTCAATCCGTCTCATCCCGCGAATGCTAACACGAACCTCATGAAGCGTCGCGCCCTGACGCCGCCGACGCAACAGACTTCGGTACTCGTTGGCTTACCGGCTTATCGGCTGCTGCTAGCTTTAGCCGGTGGCGCACGGCGTGTAAACGGAAAGGCTTTAGCCGAAGCCACGTTCGGCTAAAGCCTTTGAGTATTTCTTGAGACTCTATCCACTAGCTGAAGCTAGTGGCAACAAAAGCTCGCGCGTGAATCTCGACTCACGCGCGAGCTTTGCCGTCGGGTTCAAGAAGCCATCTACTTACCGGCGGGCTTGAGTCCGCGCTCGATCAGGAGCGGCTCGACCTGCGGGTCGCGACCGCGGAAGGCGCGGTAGAGCGCCGCCGAGTCCTGCGTGCCGCCGCGCGAGAGGATCATGTCGCGGAAGCGCTGGCCGTTCTCGCGCGTGAGTCCGCCGTGCTCCTTGAACCAGTAGAAGGCGTCGTCGTCAATCACCTCGCTCCAAAGGTAAGCGTAGTAGCCGGCTGAGTAGCCGCCGCCCCAGATGTGCGAGAAGTAGGTCGTGTGGTAGCGCGGCGGGACTTCCGGCAAGTCAACCTTGAAGCGCCGGAGCGCCTCCGGCTCGAACGTCTCGACCTTCTGCAACGGCGAGCCGGGCGCGAGCGAGTGCCACGCCAGGTCGAGGAGCGCCGCCGAGACGTACTCGGTCGTGTCGTAGCCCTGATTGAAAGTGTGCGCGCGCCTGATCTTCTCGACGAGGGACTGCGGCATCGGCTCGCCGGTTTGATAGTGCTTCGCGTAGTTGGCGAAGACCGCGGGGTCGAGCGCCCAGTGCTCGTTGAACTGCGAAGGGAACTCGACGAAATCGCGCGGCACGCTCGTCCCCGAAAACGTCGGGTACTTCGTCCGCGAGAACATCGCGTGTAAGGCGTGGCCGAACTCGTGGAACATCGTCGTCACGTCGTCGAAGCTCAGGAGCGCGGGCTGGCCCGCGGCGGGCTTCGAGAAGTTCGCGACGTTATAGACGACGGGCTTCGTGCCCGTCAGGCCGTTCTGGTCAACGAACACGTCCTCCCACGCGCCGCCGCTCTTCGAGGGGCGCTGGAAGTAGTCCGCGTACCAGAGCGCGAGCGACGAGCCGTCCGCGTCGAAGACCTCGAAGACGCGCACGTCCGGGTTGTAAACCGGAATATCTTTGCGCTCCTTGAAGGTGATGCCGTAAAGCTTATTCGCGGCGAAGAAGACGCCGTCTTGCAGCACACGGTCGAGCAGAAAGTAGGGTTTGATCTGCGACTCGTCCAAGTCGTACTGCGCCTTGCGAACCTTCTCGGCGTAGTATTGCCAGTCGGCGGCGTCAATCTTGAAATGATTACCTTCGGCGTCGGCCATCTTCTGCATCTCGGCGGCCTCGGAGCGCGCCTTCGCCGTCGCCGCAGGCACGAGGTCGGTCAGAAGCTTCTCGGCGTTCTGCGGCGTCTTCGCCATCTGGTCGTCGAGGCTGTAGGCGGCGTAGTCGGCGTAGCCGAGCAGCTTCGCCTTGTCGGCGCGCAACTGCGCCAGCCGCTCGACGATTGCGCGCGTGTCGTTCTCGCCGCCGTGGCTCCCGCGCTCGGACGAGGCTTTGAGCAGGCGCTCGCGCAAGGGCCGGTTCTTCATCTGGACGGTGATGGGCTGGCGCGTCGTGTTCTGGAGCGGGAGGACGTACTTGCCCGTAAGGTTACGCTCCTTCGCGAGGTCTGCCGCCGCGGCGATGTCCGCGTCGCTGAGGCCGTCGAGCTGCGCCTTGTCGTCAACGACGACTGCCGAGGCGTTCGTGTCGGCGAGAACCTTGCTGCGGAAGTCGGTCGTCAGCTTCGCCTCCTCCTGGTTGAGTGCCTGAAGCTTCGCCTTGTCTGCGTCGGAGAGGAGCGCGCCGGAGCGGACGAAGTTTTTGTAGTAGCGCTCGACCAGATACTTCGACTCGGCGTCCAAGCCGAGCTTGTCGCGCCGGTCGTAGATTGATTTCACCCGCGCGAAGAGTTTGGGATTGAGGTAAATCTTGTCCTCGTGCGCGGCGAGCTTCGGCGTCTCCTCCTCCTCGACCTTCTGGATGGCCGGGTTCGTGTCAGCCTGCGTCAGCCCGAAGAAGACGTGACTGACGCGCGTCAAAAGCGCGCCCGAACGCTCCATCGCCACGACGGTGTTGTCGAAGGTCGGCGGCTCCGCGTTGTTCGCGATGACCTCGATTTCGGCCAACTGCCGCTTCATGCCCTCTTCGAGCGCGGGCTGGTAGTCGGTGTCTTTTATCTTGTCGAAGGGCGGCGCGTGAAACGGGAGCGTGCTCTCCTCGAAGAAAGGGTTGGCTGCGGCGCTGGCGCTCGCGCCTTGCGGGGACGACGTGGGCGTTGCTGCTTGCATCGCGGGCAGTTTAACAGACGCGCCGACGACGGCGCACAGTGCTAAGATTGAAAGGTAACGGTGTCGCATATTTTTCATCGCTTTACTGAGGTTAAAGTCGTCTCCTTTCAGATGACAGAGGCGTGCCGGACGGCTGCCCGACGTTAAAGTTTCCCCGGCAAAAAAGGCGTGTGCCGCCGGAAACTTTCTGAAGTTAGGGCCTGTCCGGGATACGCCTTCCCCGGCGGAAAAGTTTGAAAGTCGCGGCGGCGAGTCTATCATCAAACCGAAGTCTTGACGCAGCCGACGCGGGTACAATCATGTCTCAAAAATGCCGCCTTCAGAAGCGCCGAGCGATTCTTCTCGTCTTCGGCGTCGCCTTTCTCAACGTTTTCACGGACGCAGCCGCGCCCGCGCCGAACCCGCGCGCGGAGCAACAAATCGTCTCCGGCTGGAAGTTTCATCTCGGCGACGCCCGGGGCGCGGAGGCCGAGGCGTTCGACGACGAGGCTTGGGCGTCGATTGACCTGCCGCACACTTGGAACGCGCGGGACGGCGAGGACGGCGGCAACAACTATTTCCGCGGCACGGGCTGGTATCGAAAGCGATTCGAGGCTCAGCCGGCCTGGGCCGACCGCGAGGTCTATCTGCAATTCGACGGCGTGAACCGCCGCGCCGACGTTTACCTCAACGGCCATTTGCTCGGTACACACCTCGGCGGCTTCGCGCGCTTCCGCTTCGACGCGACCCCGTACTTGAAGACCGACGCGGAGAACGTCGTCGCCGTCCGCGTCAACAACGAGGGCAACGGCATCGCGCCGACCCGCGCCGACTTCACCTTCTTCGGCGGCATCTACCGCGGCGTCTCGCTCCTCGTCACCGACCGCGTGCAGGTCGAGACGCTCGACTACGCCTCGCCGGGCGTTTACCTCAAACAGGTTCACGTCTCGCCGGAGCGCGCCGACCTCGATGTCACCGTCAAGCTCGCGAATCACGAGCCGCGCGCAGCCGACTTAAAAGTTCGCACGCTCGTCGTGGACGCGAGGGGCTTGACCGTGAAGCAGGCGGAGTCGCCGTCGAAGCTCGCAGCGAACGGCAAAGGTCAGGTCGTCCAGCAAATCACGCTCGAAAGCCCGCACCTCTGGGACGGCGTGCGCGACCCTTACCTCTATCGAGTTTACGTCGAGGTTTACGAGGGTGGCGCGCTGCGCGACCGCGTCGAGCAGCCGCTCGGCCTGCGTTTCTTTTCGTTCGACGCGGACGAGGGCTTCTTCCTCAACGGCAGGCATCTCGGCCTGCACGGCGTCTGCCGCCATCAGGATCGTCTCGACAAAGGCTGGGCGATCAGCGAGGCGGACGAGCGCGAAGACTTCGCGCTGATTCGCGAGATGGGCGCGAACGCCCTCCGCGTCGCGCATTATCAACAGTCACAACTCTGGTACACGCTGGGCGACGAGCAGGGCGTCGTGATGTGGGCCGAGATTCCCTTCGTTGACGACGCGCTCGACACGCCGCTCTTCTTCGACAACGCCAGGGAGCAACTGCGCGAGTTGATCCGGCAGAACTACAACCACCCCGCGATCATCGTCTGGGGCGTCGGCAACGAGACCAAGCAGCCCGCCGCCGACGCCCTGATCTCGCAACTCGCCGCCGCCGTCCGACTCGAAGACCCGACGCGCCCCTCGACCTACGCCTCAGACCACGCGGACGACGACACGAAGAACTGGCACACAGACCTCGTCGCCTTCAACCGCTACTTCGGCTGGTACAGCCGCTCGGCGGACGACTTCCGCGCGTGGGCCGACCGCGCGCACCGCGAATTCCCGCGCGCTTTTCTCGCCGTCAGCGAGTACGGCGCGGGCGCGAGCGTCCGGCAGCACGAGCTGAACCCGAAGAAGCCCGAACCCGGCGGCCACTGGCACCCGGAGGAGTATCAGGCCGAGTTTCACGAAGCCTACTGGAAGGCGATGAGCGCGCGCCCCTACCTCTGGGCGACGTTCGTCTGGAACATGTTCGACTTCGCCGCAGACCAGCGCGACGAGGGCGACACGCCGGGGCGCAACGACAAGGGACTCGTCACCTACGACCGCAAGACACGCAAGGACGCTTTCTTCTGGTACAAGGCGAACTGGAGCGACCGGCCCGTCCTCTACATCACGAGCCGGCGCTTCACGGAGCGCGTCGAATCAACGACGCCCGTCAAGATTTACTCGAACGCCGACGCGGTCGAACTCTTCGTCAACGGAATCTCACAGGGCAGGCGAACGGGCGACGGTCACGTCTTCCGCTGGGCCGACGTGAGGCTGAAGCGCGGCGCGAACACAATCGAGGCGCGTGCGGCGCGCGGCGGAGAAAAACTCGAAGACCGCTGCGTCTGGAACTACACGCCCGGCACGGACTCCGACCGCCACTGAAGAACGCTTCGACTGAGACGCACGAAGGCCCGCGCCTGCTCGATGCCCGGCGCGGGCCGTCGTCTGTCCGACTCGTCGTCGAAATCTTTTCTCAGAACCCGCGCCCACTTGAGGCGCGCTCACTGGCCCGGAGGCTTTTGCGCGGCGGGCTGCTGTTGCTGCGCCTTCTCCTTCAGACGCTGCTCCATCTGTCCGAGGATGTTGTCGGCGGCTGGGTTGGAGGCGGCCTTGCGCGCCTGCTCGAAGACCCCGACGCCGCGCGCGTCGCCGAGTTGGACGAGCGCGTTGCCCGCCGAGACCGCGAGCTGGATGCGGAGGGGCGAGACCGACTTCAAGAGCGCGTCCGAGATGGCCTGGAACGCGCGCTCGTCGCCCGCGCCGACCGAGCCGAGCAGCATGACTGCCGCCGCCCGGGCGTTTTCAGAGTTGCCCGCGGCGGCATAACGCAACGCCAAGTCGAGCGCACGCTTGTCGCCGAGAGCGGCCAATCCCGCAAGCCCCGCGCCGCGCACGTTGTCGTGCCACGAGGGCACGTCGAGCAATTTCACGAGCACGTCGTAGGCCGATGCCGCTTTAGTCTGGCCGAGTGCGCGCGCGGATTCGCCGACGACGGCGTAACTCTGATCGCCTAACAACTGCTGGAAGACGGGCGCGAGCGCCGGGTCTTTCAGCGTCGCCAGCGACGAGACGGCGTATGAGCGCACGCGCGCGTTCGAGTCTTTCGTCGCGGCGAGCAGCGCCTCGCGCACGGACGGGTCGCTCGCCGAGTCACTCAGCACCCTCGCCGAATTCAGACGCACGGCCCAGAACTTGTCGCGCGCGAGCGCCGAGACCAACGCCGCGACCGCGCGCTTCTTGTCGGCGTCGGCGGTCGCCTTGTCCCGCGCGCGCGCGGAGAGCTGTCCGAGCGCCCACAAGCGACCGAGCACGTCCGCGTCGTTCGCCAACTGGTAGGCGAGCGCGTCCGCCGTCTTGTCGAACTTCAACTCCTTGATGACCGTGCCGCCATAGTCGAAGTTGACGAGCTGCGGCTCCGCGGCAACGGGGAAGGTGAACGTCTGCTCCTCCTTCGGTTCGACGAGGATGCGCTCGATTCGCGTCGCGCCGCCCGCGCCGATCTCAACGTCCAATGGCACTTCAAACAGAGCGACCTGCGGGTACGCCGAGTTCGGGTCAACCTTCTGCTCCTGTCTCACCGTCAGCTTCAGAGTCTTCGACGCGGCGTCGTAGTCCTCAGTGACGCGGAAGACGGGGTGGCCCATCCGATAGACCCACTGGTCGAAGAAGCGATCCATCGAGCGGCCCGTCGCCTCTTCGATGGCGATGCGGAACTGCTCGGTCTCGACGGGCTGGTGCGCGTACTTCGTCAGGTAGTGGTTGATCGCGCGCCACCAGTCGCGCTCGCCGAGTTGCTGTCGGAGCATGTGCAGCACCGCGCCGCCGCGCGGGTACGCGTAGGTGTCGAAGACGGCGTCCGGGTTCGCGTAGTTCTTCGTGACGATGGGCCGACGCTGCCCGCGCGACCAGGCGGCGAGGTACTGATCCTGGTTGTTCTTCACGTCGAGGTAGAGGAAGTCGTCGTGACCCAGAGAGTGCTCGTCCCAGAGCGCCTGAAAGTATGTGGCGAAGCTCTCGTTGAGCCAGATGTCCGACCACGAGCGGCAGGTGACGTAGTCGCCGAACCACTGATGCGCGAGTTCGTGCGACTCAAGGCTGTCGGAGGTCTGGTCGAGTTCGGTGCGCGCGTCGTGAATCATCCGCTCGGTCTGCGTCGTCGCGGAGATGTTCTCCATTCCGCCGCCGAAGTCTTCGGCCATCGTCTGCGCGTACTTCGCATACGGGTACTTGACGCCCGTCATCTCCGAGAAGAACTTGACCATGTCGGGCAGGCGCTTCGTCGTCACCCGGCCCTCGTTGATCTCGCTCGGATAGACGTAAGAGATGACGGGGATGCCGGCGTAGCTCCCCTCGACGGGCGCGTAATCGCCGACGACTATCGAAGTCAGGTAGGTCGCGTGCGGCTCGTCAATCTTCCAGTGGAAGGTGCGCGTGTTGTCGCGGTTCTCTTTCGTCTCGACGAGGCGACCGTTGGAGATGACCGTCAGGGGCTTCTCGACGGTGGCGGTGATCTCGGTCGTCGCGAAATCGTTGGGGTGGTCGTAGCAGGGGAACCAGTAGTGATTCTGCTCGGCCTCGCCCTGCGACCAGATTTGCCGCGGGCGCTTCGGGTCGTCCGCCGTCGGCTTGATGAAGCGCAGGCCGCTGCCGAAGCCGGGAAGTCCGGGCTTATTCTCCACGCCGTTCGTGTGGTAGGCGATGACGACCGTGACCGTGTCCGAAGGCTGGTACGCGCGGTCGAGCGTGACGGCGAGCTTTTCGTGCGCCGCGTCCGCATCGAACTTGAGCGGCGCGCCCGTAGCGAGCTTGACGGAAGCGAAGGTCATGTTGGCGGCGTCGAACTCGACGCGGCTCAAGTCCGCGCGCAGCGGCGCGAAGGTGATGGTCGCCGTCCCCACGGCCTGCTCTCGCTCCCAGTCGAAGCGAAGGTCGAGCGCGATGTGCTGCTGGTCGTAGTCGTGGCTCGGATAGTATTGCGCGGGCGGCAGGGCCTGCCCGCTTTGCGCTCCCGCCTGTGCGAACACGGAGGCGGGCGCGCAGACGGTCAGCGCCAAAGCGATGAAGAAGACCGCCGCGCGGGAACTGTGTGTGAGATTCATAAACCTCTTTCTCTGTCCGTCAAACCGTGAACTGCCCCGCTTCGAGAATCTCCTTGACGTAGGAGAGGAAGCGCTCGGCGTCCGCGCCGTCAATGATGCGGTGGTCGAAGGAGAGCGCGAAGTAGGCCATGTGCCGGATGGCGATCACGTCGTCGCCTTCTTCTGTGGTGATGACGCGCGGGCGCTTCTCGATGGTGCCGACGCCGAGGATGGCGACCTGCGGCTGGTTGATGATCGGCGTGCCGAAGAGTCCGCCGAAGACGCCGGGGTTGGTGATGGTGAACGTGCCTCCGGCGACCTCGTCGGGCTTGAGCTGCTTGGCGCGGGCGCGGTCGGCGAGGTCGTTGGCGGCGCGCGCCAGCCCCGCGATGGAGAGTTCGTCGGCGCGCTTGATGACGGGGACGATCAGTCCCCAGTCGAGCGCGACGGCCATGCCGAGGTTGATGTCGCGCTTGTAGATGATCTGGTCGCCGCTGACCTGCGAGTTGAAGACGGGGAACTTGCGAATCGCCTGCGTGACGGCCTGGAAGATGAAGGGCATGAAGGTGAGCTTCGTGCCGTTGCGCTGCTGGAACTCGGCGCGGTCGCGCTCGCGCAGGCGTTGCACGCGCGTCATGTCTATCTCGTAGAAGGTCGCGACGTGCGCCGAGGTGCGCTGAGACATGACCATGTGCTCGGCGATTCTCTTGCGCATGACGCTCATCGGTTCGACGCGGTCTTCCGCCGCGGGCTGGACGGGCGGGGGCGTCGGCTGCGCGGGCGCGCGCATGGCCGGAGCTTCGGCGGGCGAAGGCGCGAAGGCGGACGGCGCGGCGGCCTGTTGGGCGGCGGGCGCGCCTTGCGTGGCCGCGCCGGACTCGATGTAGCTGAAGATGTCGTTCTTCGTCACGCGCCCGGACGCGCCCGTGCCTTCGAGGCGCGAGATGTCAATATTGTGCTCGGCGGCGATCTTTC
>Ga0070740_10004452_pt1 | contig 13762 bp, 10 predicted proteins | sample Coa_R2_FD_67286 | JGI IMG/M metagenome (GOLD analysis project Ga0070740, IMG submission 67286) | Surface soil microbial communities from Centralia Pennsylvania, which are recovering from an underground coalmine fire - Coalmine... | ecosystem: Environmental > Terrestrial > Soil > Unclassified ... | reverse complement strand
TATTTGGCCGATGCGCTGGTGCCCGCGGGATCGCCCACGGATCGCAGGTACTCGATGGTCTCCGATGGTATGCAGAGCTTTTCATCGAAGATCTGATTCGGAATCCACCTAAAATAGACGGTGCCGAGCGAAACTTGTTTGGTATAGATGGTGGGATCGTCCAATGTAATCGCCACTTGCAAATCGTTATGGTCGGTGCGAGTGAAACGTTCCTGGACGTGTGCATTCACCGTGTGTGGATGGCCATTGCGGTCGAGCCAACTACGTTCGTCGAGTCCGGTCGTATCGACGACCAGCGTATTGTCATTTTCCCAACGGCCGACTGAGTATCCAAAATATCTGGGATCGGGAGCACCTTTTTCAGTGCCGCCCACATTTTTCGGAAGCTCGCGTCCATCCATCCAGATCTCACGCCACACCTGCTGAAATTGATAAAGCACCACGATGCGATCCGGCATGGTGGCGAACGAAATTCCGCGGATCTCGTCGACATCCGCGCGCGGAAAGCCCAGGGGATCGCAAGTTCGAACAAATGGATCATTGGTCCCCGCTGGGCTGAATTTATCGAGGCTTTTGCTTTCACTGAAAAGCTTCTGTCCCACAGGTGTCAGCGGGGGAAATTCCGCTTGCCGGAAGTCTGGCACGCCGGCGCCAGAACGGGGCCCTGCCCACGTACCGCTCAAGTCGTGAACGGGAGCGGGGCCACCAGAACCCATCACCCTGTTTCGGCCGTTGTACATCCACTTTGAGTTTTCGGTCGTGGACGGCTGAGCAGGATGTGCCTGTCCTAGGGCACTGGTTGAAGCAGCAACAAGGATGAGGAGGCCGAGAATGATAAGGACACTGTTTGACCGACTTTGCATATTCAGCTCACCTTGCATTCGAGTCTCGCTCCATGGATGAGACCTCTCCGCCAAGCGGCGAGGTCATCCACTCCTGCGCGTGGCGCGTAGCATATGCTCGCGCTTGGCGGATGGTCAAGGTGCTCGCGCGGCGAAGTCGCAACGTTCGCAGTGACCCTGATGGGGCGATTGCGCGGCAAGGCAGCGAAGTGTATAGTGTCGCGGGCGAAGCCCGGAAGGTTGCGGTGCAGGCGGATTTCTATAGACTGCGTGTGTACAGCGCGTTGCGACAGGGGGATATCCGCTGACGTATTAGAGTCATAAGCAGGGGAGAGACAGGGAGGGAGGCGACATGAAAGTCGGGCATTGTGCAGTAGCCGCGCTGGTGGCGTGCGCTATGGGAAGCGGATGGGCGCGTGGTCAGGCAGAGAAGCCGCAAATGGCCGAAGACGCGTTCAAGAATATCCAAGTGCTGCGCGGCATTTCAGTGGATCAATTCCTTGGCACCATGGGTTTCTTTGCCGCCTCGCTCAGCTTGAATTGCACCGATTGCCACACCGCGGAGAGCGGTGGCAGTTGGGCGCGTTATGCAGACGACACGCCGCTGAAGAACACAGCGAGGCGAATGGTCGTAATGGTGAATGCAATCAATAAGGCCGATTTCGGTGGAGAACGCAAAATCACTTGTTACACGTGCCATCGTGGCAGCCAGCGCCCAGAGATCACGCCGAGCCTGGCGGAGCAATACGGTGCCCCACCTCCGGAAGATCCGGACAAAGTAGAGATTCTGAATCCCAGCGGATCTAACCAGCCCACAGCCGAACAAGTGCTCGACAAGTATCTTCAGGCTTTAGGTGGAGCGCAGCAGGTGGCGAAGCTGACGAGTTTAGTTGCGAAGGGGACGTATACAGGATTCGACACCGACTTTGCGAAAGTGCCCGTAGATATTTACGCGAAGCCTGGGCTGCGGGCGCAAGTGGTGCACACGCTGGCCGGAGACAACACAAGCGTTTATGACGGCAAGGATGCATGGGTCGCGGCCGTAGACAAACCCGTGCCCCTGATGCCACTTACGGGCGGAGATTTGGAAGCGGCCCGGACGGATGCGCAACTGGCCTTTCCGGCACACATCAAAGAAGATTTGAAGAATTGGCGAACAGGTTTTCCGGCCATCACGATCAACGACAAGCCCGTGGTTGTAATCGAGGGCACCACCGCTGGCGGATCAGCGGTGAAGCTTTATTTCGATAAGGATAGCGGTCTTTTAGTACGGCAGACACGCTATAACAATACTTTGGTCGGTCTGATTCCGAGCCACGTGGAGTATTCGGATTACCGGGCGGTGAACGGAGTGAAAGTGCCGTTCAAATGGATTACGACATGGACCGACGGGCAGTCCACAACGGAATTAACTTCAGTGCAGGCAAACGTGCCGGTCGACGCCAACCGGTTCACAAAACCCGCGCCAGCCGTGCCCAAAGAAACAAGCGCTTCCCGTTAGCAAACGCAACTGATCTTGGGCAGGCGCTTAACGCGCGGCTTTGGTTCTTTTGTCCTCGGAGCGCCAGTGGATCATCTTGCTGCCTCCGAGAGATTGCTGCTAGAATCGCGGCCACGCGAACCTATGCCAACGAATGTTGGTGTGCCTGGGAGGGAACTTATGAAGATTTGCTTGAGAGGCTTCCTTGTAGTTGTTGTGTATTCCGCGCTCGCAGCTTCGGTATTCGCTCACCATGGGAATGCGGCGTATGACAATAAAACTATGACGGTGAAAGGAACTGTGACGTCCTGGGATTGGAAGAATCCTCACACCTTCTTGAAATTTGACGCTAAGGATGAGAAGGGCAACATCGTGCATTGGCTCGGCGAGTGGAATGCTCCATCGACTTTGGTTAATTTTGGAATAACCGCGAAATCATTTAAGCCGGGTGACGAAGTCACTGTGACTATGAATGGAATGTCCAAGACCGGGCAGCCGGTTGGCCGCATTACTAAGGTTATTCTTCCCGATGGTCAGGAACTCAGCATGGGGAACGAGCGATAGGATTTGAAGACTGCCGTTCGGAACTAAATTGCCACATCGCCCGCCGGCAAGGCATCCGATGCAATTTGGGAGAATTGAAATGTCGAAACGTTATGTTGCTGGGACCCTCTTCGCCGCAGTGCTAGCTTTTTCGCCATTGATGTCAGCGCAAACGACTGACAAGCGGGAGTCAGGGAAGAACATTCATCGCGACGGGTGGGACCGAGTCGTCCCCAAAGCCCCGGTGGATCAGAAATCCGACCCCGCTCCGGTTCGCGACTTGACGGGAATCTGGGAACCCACGCCCGGGTATCGCGATGGAGTTTTCGCGACGGGACCGAAGGAATACCCTTCTGATGGCAAGCCGGAACATCAACTGCCGTTCACTCCGCTAGGCCTGAAAACATGGAAAGAACATAAACCCGGGTTTGGAACGACTGCGGTGCCCATTGCGGAAAACAACGACCCTTTCGACATTTGTGACCCCATAGGTTTCCCTCGCCTCGAACTTTTTAATCTGCGAGCGATTCAAATTTTCCAGACCAAGAGCCAAGTGGCCATCATGTATCAGAACGATCAAGTGTGGCGCAATATCTGGATGGATGGGCGCGAGCTTCCTAAAGAGATTCTGGAGCCGCGGTGGTACGGGTATTCTGTTGGCAAGTGGGTGGACGATTACACCTTTGTTGTTGAGACAACGGGATTGGATGAGCGGACCTGGATCGACAACGTCGGCCGGCCTCACAGCGATGCATTGAAAGTCATCGAAACCTGGCATCGCGTAAATCACGACATATTGGAGCTCACGCTGACAATTGACGATCCAAAGATGTACACGAAGCCTTGGAATGCGCTAAACAAGTTCCGCATGCGTTTACAACCCGAATGGTTCGATATTCGCGAAATGATCTGTTCGGCATCTGAGGCGCAGGATTACAACAAGACCGTTGCCGACCAAGCTGTTGCCGAGAAGAACGCGAAAAAGAAGTAGTTTGGTCAGACACATGCTGCGCCGTTTCGCGAACGCAACGTTATTTTTCGCATCATCGTTGCTTTGCGTGTCTCTCGCCTGGGCTCAGGGCGCCTATCGGAACACGCAATATGACAAGCTGAATACCGGTACAGGTGGGCCTGCTCCGAAACGTGATTTGACCGGTTCATGGGCCGGGCCGGTAGCGATCGATAGCCAAGCCCAGTTTCCTCCCCTCACGCCCCTCGGCCAGAAGCTGATAAGCGCCAATAAGCCTGAGCCGAAATTCAACATCGCGGGCAGTAATGACAATTTCGCGAGGTTTTGCGACCCCCTGGGCTTTCCTCGAAATATGGTATTTGAGCTGCGTGGCCTGGCCTTTGCAACGATGCCTGATCGCATCATCGTTTTGAATCAATATCAGCGCGCCTGGCGCGAAATTTGGATGGATGGGCGCGAACTGCCAACAAACGTGGGCGGAACCGGAAAGGATGCGCCGGACCCGCGATATTACGGATACTCTGTCGGCCACTGGGAGAGCGATAACACCTTAGTTGTCGATACCACCGGTCTCGACGACAAGACGTGGCTCACCCGCATGGGATATCCCCACAGCCTGGAAGCTCATGTGAACGAACGGTATGTGCGTCCTGACCACAACGATTTGCAGCTTACGATTACGGTGGACGATCCCAGGATCTACACAAAGCCTTTCGTGCTCGGTTCAGTTTCTTTCAAGTGGGTGCCCGATCAACAACTTGCTGAGCAGCTTTGCATACCTTCGGAGATGCTGCAGTATTTGGACGTGATTGCAGATCCCGGGGGGAATGGGTTAGCGCCGAACAAGTAAGCGCTCATGGTAACCGGCTGGCCGCGTATGGTGTGGCGCTTCACGGTCTTACCCATTCGAACTTTTTCCATAAAAAAAGAGCAGCAGGTCGGTCCTGCTGCTCCAGAGATTCCGAAATGGATGGCGATCAGTAAGCGGGTTTTTCCGATTTGTCTTTACTGTCGGCGTCGCCCAGTTGGCTATCCTTCAGCGTAGTGCCGTCAGAAAGGACAATCTTGTTCAGTCGTCCGACGGGGTTGCCGGTTTTTGACTGGAACGTATAAACCGTTACGACGTCTCCAGGTTTCAGTGAATTTTTGGTCCATCCGATCAAGCTGAGCGCAGAAGGGCTGCCGGCTTCGGCGGCCCAGTGGACCAGGTTTCCTTTGTCGTCCTTGACATCGAACATCGTAATCGAGTGAGGATTAGCCCAGATAAATTTGGTGATGGTGGCATCCTTAAGGACAACCACTTTTTGCGTATCGTAGGTCGCGCTTCCGTGATGCGCGAACAAAGGCAAACTTGCCATCAAAAATCCGATCAGCACAGCTCCCCGGATCCCGTTTCTAGTCATCAGTTGCTCCTCGGCCGCGGAAGACAGGTGGTTCCGCTCGCGATTGACTACAGAACCAAACTTGAAGCACATTGAATCATCGTAAGCACGGCACTGTCAAGGCGGCAGCGTGATACCCCGGGCTTCAAACGCCTGTATTTGTCTTCCTGACAGTGCATTGGTCATTGTCGAAATCGCTGTTTTGGCGATCGTTTAAGTGAGAAACTCGCGAAAACGTTATGTGGAGCTGAACATGTTTGACTCAACTCGTCGTGAGTTCACCAAGAAGTCACTGTTACTCGCGCTAACGCCCATGGCGGCGGAAACGCCGGGTCTTTACGCTTCCGCATCGGCAACTCCGGCCGCAGCCGAAAACGCGCCCAACGAATTCTTCCCGGAGTTGAAACGGGAGCAGATCAAGACGTCCGGCGCGACGATTAACGTTGTCCACGGGGGGCACGGTTCGCCGCTCCTGCTTTTGCACGGAATTCCGGAAACACACGTAATGTGGCGCAAAGTCGCGCCTGCACTGGCGCGAAATTTCACCCTGGTCATTGCCGATCTTCGCGGATACGGCGACAGCAGCAAGCCTCCGGGCGGCGCCGACCACTTCGGTTATTCGAAACGAGCCATGGCTCAAGACCAGGTGGAGGTGATGGAGCATCTCGGGTTCCGGAAATTTGCGCTGGTGGGGCATGACCGCGGCGGGCGTGTTGCGCATCGCCTGGCCCTCGACTATCCGGACCGGTTGAGCAAATTAGTCATCGTTGACATTGTCCCTACATACCGCTGTTACGCAGATGTGAATAAAGATTTTGCTACCGTTTTCTTTCATTGGTTCATGCTTGTTCAGCCGTCGCCATTCCCTGAAACGATGCTCGGAAACAGTGCCGAGCTTTTCCTGAACTACATGCTGTTCCGTCTAGGGGGCGAAGAGCCACGTACAGGCATTCCGGAGTGGGTGGATCAAGCTGCATATAATGATTATCTGCGGTGCTTTCGTGATGCGGCGGCGATCCGGGCGCTTTGTGAAGACTATCGTGCCGCAGCCTCCATCGATTTGGTGCATGACAAGGCGGACCTGGACAAAAAAATCCAATGTCCACTCCTGGTTTTGTGGTCAGAGAAGGGGCCATTCCACCGAATGTATGACGTCTTGCAAACTTGGCGAGAGCGCGCGACAAACGCCACGGGTAAGGCCCTTCCGGCAGGCCATTTCCTCCCCGAGCAACTGCCGGAACGGTTCATGAACGAGATCGAGCCGTTTCTCTCGGCTTGATTCAGCGCGGATTCATCGCTGCGTGGCCGCGTCATAAAATGTTATAGTCAAAAAGGCGAGACCCTGTAGCTCAACTGGATAGAGCGCTTGCCTACGAAGCAAGAGGTTGGCGGTTCGACCCCGCCCAGGGTCGCCACTTCAGAGACGGTCCAAATTTTCCCTCCAAAGTTCTGATTCGAATTGCATCGAGCAACTCCGAGGTTTGTATAAGCGATTTTTGTCAATCTACCGTTGTCATAGCCGATGCATTAAGACAACAAGCATGCTGGAAAATACGTGTCGCGGTCGACGTATGCCAGTATTTCCGTTTGGCGTCAATGGGTTCCTGCTAGAAGGGCAGAATTCTGCTGAAAGTCGGACGAGCGGAGCCCCTGTGCCCAAAAGCAAGGACCCGAAGCGCCAGATCGTATCTGAGGCAATCCCCGAGCGGTTCCATCAGCGCGACATCGTGGTGATTGGAGGATCGGCGGGATGCATAGGGCCTTTAAAGTCGCTCGTCTCCAGTCTTCCTGCCGATTTGCCCGCAGCCATATTCATCACGGTCCATGTTTCTCCTGAAGCTCCAAGTATTCTTCCGGCGATTCTGTCGCGCGCCGGGCAGATTCCCGCCGTTCATCCGCTGGACCGGCAGCCGATCATGAAATCCACGATCTACGTCGCTCCTCCTGATCATCACCTGCTCATCGAAGACGGCTGCGTGCTTTCCAGCCGTGGTCCCCGCGAGAATCTGCACCGGCCCGCAGTCGATCCTTTGTTCCGTTCAGCCGCACGCAGCTATGGCCCTCGAGTGATCGGCATCATTCTTTCAGGTCTCCTGGATGACGGCTCTTCCGGCCTGATGGCGGTGAAGCTGAAAGGAGGACTTGCCGTTGTTCAGGATCCTGCAGAAGCAGCGTTTCCTGAGATGCCCGAGCGTGCATGGCATTACGCTCATGCCGAATACGTCCTGACGGTAGCCGGCATTGAACGGCTGATCAAGAATTCGGTGAATGGTGGCGCCAAGGCGCCGCGGTCGGACGCCGCGCGACGTTTGAACACGCCGAAGGCGAGAAAGGCGCTGGCGATTGAGACGACCAACTCGAATCTGGAGAATGCTCCCATAAAGGAACACCTCGGTATGCCTTCCGTATACGCATGTCCCGATTGTCACGGGGTACTTTGGGAAGTTAAAGAAGGGAATCTGCTTCGGTTCCGCTGCCGCGTTGGCCATTCCTACACGGCCGAAACTTTGAACGTTGCGCTGTCACAGGGAATGGAAGACGCCCTGTGGGCCAGCATGCGCGCGCTGGAGGAAAAGGCCGAACTTCTGCGGCGCATGGCCTCGCGCTCGGAACGCAGAGCGGCGGCCCGCTACACAGAAGAAGCGGAGCGATGCGAGAGACACGCAGGTGAAATTCGCGAGATGCTGGCGGAAAACGGAAGTCCGCACACAAATGCCGTTGCAGATCTCCAAACAAGGTTAACGTTCTTGGATAACTAGGTCAGTCTCGCTGCTCTGCGGCTGCATGGAAAGTGTGATCAGGAGCGCCCCGCCGTCCAATGTAACCCGTTCTACGCGGCACTCGACCTTTTGTGACGTACCATCCAGCTTCAGTTCCATCGGGAAAGGCGCGATCGTATCGGTCGTCTTCTGGGCCTTCTCCAACGCGCCCCACAATTGGGGATTATCGGCGAATACGTGATCCAGCCGGTGCAGCGGCCGATTCTGAGCCGATTCGGGACGGAGCCGAAAAGCGCGGTAAAAAGAGGGGCTCGCGGCCCTGATGCGCAATTGGGTATCGAGCACGAGCATGAGTTCCACCACGCGCCCGGCTTCCGGCCGGTTTGCCTCCCGCGCGTGAGGAATGGCCATGAGGGTAATAACGGCGCCTTCCACTTTATTGTCGCTGGTGCGATAGGGCATGGCTCTGAACGTGTACGGTTGGCCGGAGCGGACTCGAACCTCGCGCTCGAAAGGCAGGAAGTGGCTGATGACGTTAGCGATCTCCTCATGCAGGTTGGATACGTCCAACGCGGCATTGATATTTCCAAACGGCCGGCCAACGTCCGCTGGAATCAAGCCGAGAAGATTTTGTGCTTCGGGAGTAAATCGCCGGATCGCCAGATTACCATCGAGCATGACCACGGCGACGTCGATGCTGGTCAGCAAATTCGTCAGATCGTTATTGGCCTGAGTGATTTCCTGATTGCGGCTGCGCAATTCATCATTAACCGTAGTCAGTTCTTCGTTGGCGGACTGCAATTCTTCCTTGGCAGTTTCGTTTGTACTTTGCAGCTCCTCATTGCTGGAAAGGATCTCTTCGTTGGCGGACTGCAGTTCCTCATTGGTGGCTTCCTGATTTTCGATTACGGTGTGCAGATATTCCGTCGTCGAGGCCAACTCCTGCTGCAGCTTTTGGAGGCGGTTGGAAGACGCCTCCTTCCGCATAGGTACCGCGCGCCGCTTGGCGCCGGGATGTTGTTGGCGTGCCCTGCCGCTGTCTTCCTCGAAAACGATCATCAGATATGCTTCGTTCGTGTTTGCCGCGCGAAGCGGAACGACATCGAAACTGACATCGCGGATGCCATGATCGCTTTTCACTTCGACGTGCTCTCGATGCACGGTGACATGGTCTTTTTTGGCGCGGGCAATGGCATTGCGGAGTTCCAGCAGCAAACCTTCGCGGGCCATTTTCAGTATGCTGAGGGTCGCGCGGCCCGAGGACAGTTTTAAATACCTATCCACGTCGCCGCGCGAGTGCACGATCTCGAGTGCGTCGTCCACGAAAACGGCTGCCGGCGCGAATTGTTGCAAAAGCCTGCGATCAAACTCCTTCTGCGCCTCAGCGGCATTCCACGCCGGTTCCTTTCTGGGAACAAGGTGAGGTCTCCCGCCGGCCTCGGCTCTCTCGCGTTGCCGGCCCATGGAGAACGCGACCGCAGGACGAATGGCAGTGGCGCGTTTACTATAAATTTTGTGAGCCCGGTCTTCGAGAGCAAACAGATTGCTCATCATACCGATGCTTTCCGCATTACCCAGCAAGAGAAATCCGTGCGGTGTCAGGGCGTAGTGGAAAAGCGAAATCACATTTTTCTGAAGCGGGGCTTCCAGATAGATCAGCAAGTTACGGCAGGAGATCAAATCCATTTGCGAAAAGGGCGGATCGGCCAGCAGATTGTGTTGGGCGAAGATACACATATCTCTGACATTTTTATTAATACGATAGCCGCCCTCGACCTTGACAAAAAACCGCCGCAGGCGCTCGGGGGAAACGTCGCCTTGAATATTCTCGGGATATATCCCGTTCCGCGCCTTATTGATGCTGACATCGCTTATATCGGAGCCAAAAATTAGAATCGGCATTGACGAAGCCCTGTCTCCCAAATATTCAAGCAGGGCTATAGCCAGCGAGTAGGTTTCTTCGCCTGAAGAACACGCCGCGCCCCAGATGCGTAGAGGCGTTTCGTTCGAGCGGTTTTTCAGCAGAGCAGGGAAGACGCGTGTTTTCAGAGCCTCGAAGACGGAAGGATTCCGGAAAAAGCTGGTCACGTTGATCAGCATATCCTGGTAAAGCGCCTTCAACTCCGCAGGATTCTGCTGGACGTATTTCACGTAGCGCGCCAGCGTATCGATTTTGTGCACGATCATTCGCCGCTGGATCCGGCGGCGGATGGTCGTGTGGCGATAATGCGTAAAGTCCACTCCGGTGCTCTTGCGGATCAGATGGAAAATCGTGTTCAGAGCGCTGTGGTGTTCGGGGACAAGCTCCGTCGTGGCTTCCTTTGACTCACGCGTGACGTAGGGATGGCGGGCGATGCGCACCAATTCGCGAGCGATTTCTGCCGGCGGCAACACAAAGTCGACGCAACCGGCGGCGATGGCGCTTCGCGGCATACCATCGTATTTGGCGGTGGTTTCATCTTGGGCGAATGTCACGCCGCCCTGCGCCTGAATTTCCGCGAGACCTAGAGTGCCGTCCGTTCCGGCGCCTGACAGAATTACGCCGATAGCCCTGTTCCCCTGCGCTTCCGCCAGAGCGCGCATAAAGAAATCGACCGCCATGTGCTGTCCGCGCACCTCTTGTCGGGCGGAAAGCCTTAGCGTGTGGTCTTCGATGGTCATGGTCGTATTCGGTGGAATCACATATACGTGATTGGGCTCAATGACCATGCCGTCTCGCACTTCGTGGACACGCATTTTCGTCGAGCGCGAGGTCAACTCCGTCAGCATGCTTTCGTGCTTGGGGTCGAGGTGCTGGACGAGCACGAAGGCCATTCCGGTATCTGCTGGCAAATGAGATAACAAATCGGTGAAGGCCTCGAGGCCGCCGGCGGATGCGCCGATGGACACAACCAGCAGGTCACCTGTATCCCGGTCTTCCGAACTGTTGTCCGCAGCCGGGATGATGGGAGTCACGCCCTTGTCATTCCGCGTTCTATCTTTTTGGCTTTTGGGCTTCTTCAACTTAACCTCCGCGAAGCGCGGCGCCCGCGGCGTGTTCGTGCATGATTGAAAGCGGTGTTGTCCTGTTTGGTGTTGCTTCCGTCCGAAATGGTTGCGGTTTCGATGCGAACATCCGAGGCATCGAGCGGTTTGCCGGCCGTACGCGGCTTTGGTGTTTCGTCGTCCCGGTGCTCCGATGCCTTGACCTGTTGATCGAGTCGCTGCAGTGGCAGTACAGCAGATACCGCCGTGCCCATTGCGCCGGATTCAATTTGCAGGCGCCCCCCCAGCTCGTGCATCCTCTCATACATTCTGCGCAAACCTACGCCCTCGAGGGTCCGCCCTTCCTTTATCCGCTCGATCACGCCCTCAGAGATACCAACACCATTGTCAGTGATGCGGATTTCGGCACGGTCATGGTGTTCGGAGAGCGTAACCCAAGCGCGCGCGCCGTTCGAATGGCGCTGCACATTGGTCAAGCATTCTTGCACAACACGGAATATCGCCAGCTCCAACGGTTGAGAGAGGCGGCTGAACCGGGGTGGCGCGTTGAGAGTCACGTCAATGCCGCTGCGTTCGGAAAATCCCGCCGTATACCAGCGAAGAGCGGCGAGCAGCCCAAGTTCGTCGAGCAGAGGAGGATGAAGCAGATAAGAGACCGAACGCACCTCCTGGACGCAGCGCTCGAGAGTCTCTGAGCTTTCCTCCAGCAATTGACGATGCTGCTCGGCGAGGAGCTTGCTCTCGCGCTTCATGAGTTCCAGATTAATCTTGATGCTCGTGAGGTATTGGCCCAGGCTATCGTGCAGTTCACGGCTGATATGGCGGCGCTCGTCATCCTGTACGCGCATTAAGCGGGAAGAAAGTGCGCGAATGCGTTCTTCGGCACGCTTGAGATCCGTTATGTCATTCATCACGCCAACGAGCTCGGGGCGCCCTCCCCGCGGTTCGACAATTTCCGCAGCGGCATGAAACCAGAGAATCTGCCCCTGCACGGTGATCATGCGGAACTCGAAGTCATGTCTTACGCGTTCCCGGTAAATTTTCGCGCATACCTGGATGACGCGCTCGCGGTCGTCAGGATACAAATGATTTTTCCAGAAATTGGTTTCGCTGGTCCAACGTTCGAGCCAGTAGCCGAGGATTGCCCGTGCTTCCGGGCTTACGTAGATGAATTGCAGTGTCACGGGATCGGCTTTCCACAGCACCGCGCCCAGAAACTCACAGGTCTGCGTCAGTTGCCGCTCAGCGTGGGCGCGCGCGCCGCGTCCGGCCATAAATGAATGGGCGTCTTCAAAGAGAATTCCGATACCATGCGCGCCCACGGCAAAAGCGAATATCGTGTATAAGCGGCCAGTGCCGGCACCTTTTGCTTCGATCATACCGATCGTTTTGGGCCGGTCTTTTGCGACGATTTCACGGTAAAGGCCAGGAAGATCAACCTCCGGACCTAGGCGCAGGCGCGCCGAAGAGATGAACGTTTCAATCGACGGCGAAACCAGCGTACTGGCCAGGTCATTTATCGCGACGAGCTTCCAAGTGGATACGTCTTGTGGGTCAGGCAATTCCAGTAGCGCGATGCCCCGGGGAAACGTCTCGAACAGCGTGTCAATCAGCGAGGACTGAGATTGTTTTCTCATACGGGTCGCGCCGGATCTCTCGACGCCGGAAAGCCGGGCAGAAGGACCTGAAAGGGAAGAAAGTAGCGACACTGCCGGTCCTCTCTGAGGGCGCTGAGTCTAGCATACGATATTTGAAACCGCTATGCTGGCTGCCGCCTCCGCAGTGCCAATTGTGACCGGCGAGTGGACTCCGTGGCTTTCATTTCTGAATACCACGACCTCCTAATGCAAAGATGCAAGCCACGGGGCCCGAGGGACCGTGGTAACGTGCTGATTTCTGAGATTTTCTGTGAACTTTAAAGGCAAGGCTGAACGGCGGGGACTGTTTCTACCGGCTTGCTCGAGGCAACGCGGGCATGGCGCACACGGATTACACGCCTACCGGAGACTCGATGGGTGCTGGCTCGACAAAGCTGCGGCCCCGCCGCTCCGGCCCCAGCGCTACCGCAATGGCCAGCACCACGATTGTGAATATCTCGAATCCTGCAAGCGCCCAGCTATAACCGACTCGCCGGCTGAGGCCAAATTCGGCCACTGGCGTGCGCGCGGCCAGCACAATTCCCATCTGATAGGCAAGGCCGGGAACAAGGCCACGGGTGGAATCCGCCGAGAGTTCGCTGAGATGTGCCGGGATGATGCCCCAGGCACCCTGAACGCCGACCTGCATCAGAAAGGCTCCAATCGCAAGCGAAGTCAGCGACGCACCGAAAGCCCACAACGGGATGACCGCCAATGAAAGAATAAGAGCGGCAATTAACCCTAGTCGCCGTCCTACCGCGTTCGAAAGCTGGCCGAAAATAATTCCACCGATCACGGCTCCAATGTTTCCTAGGATGACGATGTATGAGACGAGTGCTATGCCGACATGATGCGATAGCAAAAAATCCGGGTAAAGATCTTGCGTGCCATGCGAGAGGAACATCATGAAGGTCATTAGCAAAAGCAGATAAAGGCAAAGCTTCCATTGCCTGGCGACGGCTCGCAGCACCGCACTGGTTGACGGCGCTCGATGGTGCCGCCAAGCCTCGGATTCCGGCACTTTGGCGGAAATGTAGAGAGCCAGGAAGGCGGGAATTCCGCCGAGCCAGAACATCGGCCTCCAACCCCATGCCGGAAAGGCAAATCGGTACGCCAGGGCCGCCAGCAAATATCCGACCGCGTATCCGTTTTGCAAAATGCCGCTCAGCACGCCGCGCCAGCGGCTTGAAGTCGACTCCATCA
>Ga0070740_10004449_pt1 | contig 13773 bp, 11 predicted proteins | sample Coa_R2_FD_67286 | JGI IMG/M metagenome (GOLD analysis project Ga0070740, IMG submission 67286) | Surface soil microbial communities from Centralia Pennsylvania, which are recovering from an underground coalmine fire - Coalmine... | ecosystem: Environmental > Terrestrial > Soil > Unclassified ... | reverse complement strand
ACGTCGATCTTGCCGGCGAAATCGTCGGGCTCGACCTCGGTGGTCTCCAGCAGGCGGGCCAGTCCGCCGTAAAAGCCGCATACCATGATCAGCTCGACCAGCACCGACGGTCCCAGCTTGTGGTTGAGCGCCAGCACCGCCTCGCGGCTGCCCTTGACGTTTTTGGCCATCTCGCCTGCCAGGCGCACAATCAGACTTTCGGTTTCGTCAAAGCATTTCGCGCCGGGATTCTCGATATTGTCGATCTGCTCCTGCGTAACGCCCACGCCCTTGCCGACCACCACGTGATGCAGCCATTCGTAGTTGGAGCCGCAGGCCTTGGCGGTGCGTAAAATCGCCAGTTCGCGCAGTTTGGGGTCGAGTTCGCCCCTCATGATCATGTCGCCAAAGCCGGCCAGCGCCTTCTGCGCCTTGTGCGAGTTGGCGATCATCCGCGTGACGTTAAGCGTGATCGGCGCGCGTTTGAGTGCGTCGAGCAGTGCCTGTGAGGGATTGTTTTGGTCGGCATAAGGAATCAGAGCCATGTTATGTCCTCCAGATTGAGAGCGATGCTGCCGGACAGGCGGCGCCCGCCGATCATTCCTCCAGCGCCATGCCCCAGTTGAGCGCGTCGTGCCCGGGCGAATAGCGCATGATGTTCTGGCTGGGATCGCGATTTACCAGCGGCCGCATGAACATCGGCGAGGTCATGCTGCGCACCTCGTGCTCGATCGCGAACAGCGGTTTGCCGTCGCGCGGGTCGACGATGTCCTTGAAGCGATACTGCCAGCGGTTGCTTTCCTCGAAGATCAGTCCACGCTCGCGCAAGCGCCGATAGGGCCCCGAGAAGTCCGCGACGTAGATCGCGACATGATGGCCGTCGTAATCGGGAATCGGCCGGTCGGTTTCGCGGAACAACAGGGTTTGCCCCACGCCTGCGCATACTCGCGCCGCGCGGCCGCCCGCATCCTCCGTAACCTGCGCGCGGGTACCCATGATCTCGCTGTAGAAGCGGCAGATGCCCTCGGCGGTTCCCGGCGGGACGTCGAACTCGACATAAGGCATGCCGAGCGCGATGGGGCCAAAGCGCGGCGACGGCTCATGGCAGCGGATGCGGTTGCCCCACGGACAGGTGGCTTCGACGAAAGTTTCGTCCTCATGAAAGTCGAATGCGGTGCCCTCCAGGTTCTTGCGCACCCGCCCCAGGCGCTTGAGCAGCGCGGCACGGTCGGGAATGACCAGGCCGGTGGCGCCGCGCAGCACCTGCGGCTTGTTGGTCGGCAGATGGAACTGGCTGCGGCCGACGTTGACCCACATGTTGCGCGGGCCGGTCATCAGGTAGGGGTCGCGGGTCAGGCCCAGCCCGCTGATGTAGAAAAGCGTGGCCAGCTGCTGGTCGGGCACGGTGACATTGACGTGCTCCAGCGCAACGATGTTGCCGACATCCTCGGCGCCGCGATCGTAGGAAGATTCCATGTCTCGACCTCCGTTACCGGCTGCAGACGGAAAGCCATTTTCCACAATGTGGCGAAGAACCGCTCAACGGCAAACCTAGCAGGGTCCGGGCAAAGAAAACAGCGCAGCGCACGCACCGGTAAACTGCGGCGCGAGTACTGGCCCACCCGGCCGCAGGCCCGACCGCAACCGCCCGCAGTAAACGTGCCACCCATTAACAGCGGCGGGCGCCGCTTCCAGCCGCCGTTTGCTCAGAACCAACCTTCGGATACGATTGGTTGCGGCTAGGTCTGTTTGAATTCTCACAATTGTCGGAAGGAGCGTTAAACGGATGAGAGTTTTGCGTTCAATGGCGGCCGCTGCCGCCGGCGTCGTGCTGATCGCCGGTCTGTGCGCAAGCGCCGCCGCCCAATTCAACTACAGCGACCAGGCCTACAAGTCCCTGGCCGGTCCCGGCGAGAGCATTGCGCAGGGCACCAGGATTACCACGCAGAACTGGCAGCAGTATCGCCGGTTTCTGCCGATCGGGTTGCAGGCGCTCTACAGCGGTCAGTATTTCTGGAAAATCGGCGCCGAGCCGGATTATGCGATCACCGTCGGTCCCACTCTTCATATCTCCCTGCCCGAGCAATACCGCAAGGATACCGAGAAATATTCGGGGCAGGTCAAACTGCGCAAGCTTGATAGCGGCGGCTACACCATCGACGGCTATGTGGCGGGCGTGCCGTTTCCCAACCCGTCCGATCCGGAGAAAGGGACCAAGATCGGCTACAACGTGCGCGAGCGCTACCATCCCTTCCTGATTCACTATCTGACCAATTCCCATACCATCGACCGCTTCCACAGCGTGTCGCTGACCAAGGGCGACATCAACACCTGGCGGCTGTCGAATCTGAGCGAACCCGACATGCCTAACACGCTGCCCTACGCCAACGGCGTGCAGATCGTGTCGCGCTTTTTCGACTTCCAGCCCGAACAGGTCAAGTACACCACGCAACTGGCGCAGGTCTTCGCCGACCCGCAGCGCGTGCAGGAAATCTACGTCTTCCTGCCGTCGCTGCGGCGCTCGCTGCGCCTGTCCTCGGCGGCGCGATGCTCGCCGATCCTGGGCACCGACTGGGTGCAGGATGACAATGGGCTGGGCTTCAACCTGCAATGGCCCAACTTCAAAATCGAGTACCTGGGCGAGCACAAGATGCTGGCCATGATGCACATGGACCCGGTCGCGCGCTTCCGCGACGATTCCTACCATCTGGCCGACTCCTCGATGCCGTCGTGGCCCAAGCCGGTGGAGGGCAACTGGGAACTGCGCGACACCGAGGTCATCGTGTTGACGCCGCTGGCCGACATGAAAGGATACTGCTACCAGGAGAAGGTCTTTTATGTCGACAAGGAGACTTGGCAGCCGTTCAACGTGGACATCTACGACGTCCAGAACCGCCTGTGGAAGACCGACTATGCCCTGATTACGCCGCTGCCGATCAACGATCACGAAAAGGCGGTGGTGCCGGGCAGCTTCAACGAAGTGATGGTTGACCTGCAGAACGCGCACATGAGCACCAGCGAGATCTACGCGGAGCTGACGGTCAACAAATTCGCGCCGCAGAAATACTGGAACGCGCAGACGCTGGCCTTCCCCTCGGGCCTGGCGCAAATCATGCAGTAGCGGACGATTGCCGCAAAAGAAAAGGGCAGGAAGGCCTCTTCCTGCCCTTGATGCCTTGGGGCAAGCGGCGCCTACACCAGGTTGAACTGCTTGCACAGCACCGATGCCACCACCACCTGGCCGTTGTAGCGCATCGGGTACTTGCACGTGCACAGGTACTCCGCGGCGGCCGCCGGGATGTCCATCGAGTGGAAGATGCTCATATCGAAGCCATACTTGGCGGTCTGGATCTGCACCCGCTCGGTCAGCGTCGCGCCCGGATCCAGGCCGATAAGCGGGATACCCATCTCCTCGGTCTCCAGCGAGGTTGCCTTGGTGAAGCGATCCAGTGCCGCCTTGGTCAAGGGATAATGCGGTCCGGTGCCGCCCCGTCCTCCGGGCAGGCCCGAATCAGAATAGGCTGCGGCGGAGGTGGTGTTGATGATCACGCCGCTCTTCTGCTTCGCCATCACCGGCAGGCAGATCTTGGTGGCGATAATGGGTGCCATCACGTTTGCGGCCAGGTACTTGTCCCACAAGTCGAAACTGATGTCGAGAAACCTGTCGAAATGTCCTTCGCCGACGTAACGGGCGTTGTTGAGCAGGAAATCCACGCGCCCGTATTTCTCCAGCGCCGTATGGCACAGATTCTCGACGTCCTTGCGCACCGTCAGGTCGCATTTGACCGGCAGCGCGTCGACGCCCAGCGCGCGGATTTCGTTGGCCGTCTCCGTCAATGAGCCGGGCCATTCGCTTTCATTGGCGCCCACCGTGCGCGCTGCCAGCACCACGTTGACGCCGCGCCGGGCCAGCCGCAGCGCCATCTGCTTGCCCATCCCGCGGCTGGCGCCGGTGATAATCGCTACTTTTCCTTTTTGATCCATACGTTTTCCCCGCTCGTTTCCTCGCTTAAGTGCGGTCCATGCGCAGGCGGGTCAGCTTCAGCGTCTTGATGCGCCATCTGCCGCCGGCCTGCTCATAGGTCTCGTGATAATGTCCGTAGCCGTGCAGGGTGGTCTTGCCGTCGGGCCATTGCAACTTGTCTTCCATCGCCCAGATGCCGCGCGCGGTCGTCTCCGATGTGAGCTCGATCTCGGGCATATGGCCGTGATGCACCGTTACTACCCCCTCCAGCACCTTGCTGACGAAGGGGATGATGTTGTCGCGCCCCTTGATTAAGGGAATGGCCTCGGTGCTGCCCGGCGGGCGCTCTTCGCTGACGTCCATCGTCGCGTCGGCGGCGAACACCTCTTCCCACCCGCTCCACTGCTTGGTGTCCATGCAGCGGAAATAGCGCGCCTTAAGCTGCTTAATCTCCTCGATTGCGGCCAGCCGTTCAAGCTCGGTCATCGTGGCACCTCCTTGCGGTCGGCAATCCCGTTCTTGCTCAGTCCTGCTCCAGCCACATGTCGGGTTCGGTGATGACGCCGTTGCGCGCGAAAATCGCGTCGATTTCCTTCATGTCGGCCTCCGAAATCGTCCAGCCCAGCGCCCCGACGTTGTCGTTGACCTCGTTTTCGTTGCGGCATCCCACCAGCGCCGTGCTAATCACCGGATTGCTGGTGGTCCAGCGTAGCGCAAGCTGCGGCAGACTCTTGCCGTAGCGCTTCGCGATGCCCTTGAGTTCCTCGACTGCGTGGATGTTCTTGACGAACTGCTCGGGGCCGAACAGATGCTGGAACAGGTTGATGTTGCCCAGCCGGCCGCGCCGCGAACGCCAGTCGTCGGAGTCGAAATTCATCTCGGCGCTGAAGGTTCCGCTCAGCATCCCGTACGCCAGCGACCCGTAGGCCATCACGCCGATTCCGTTCCTCTGGCAGTAGGGAAAGATTTCTTTTTGCATGCGCCGGTCGAACATGTTCCAGCAGTATTGCACCACGTCGATGCGCCGCGTCTTCATCGCCCGTTCGATCTGCGACAGCCGGTAATTGGACACTGCCACCGCGCGCGCCTTGCCCTGCTTGACCACGTCGTCCATCGCCTGCATCGTCTCTTCGAAGGGCGTGTTTACGTCGGGCCAGTGCACCATATAGACATCGACGTGATCGGTGTTGAGGTTGGCCAGGCTCTTTTCCAGCGACGCCATCAGCCGTTTGCGGCTGCTGTCGCGATAGTTGGGCGCGTCGGGATAGCCGACGCCGAATTTGGTCGTGATTATCGCCTCGTTGCGCCGCCCGCCCAATGCCTTGGCCAACGAGCGCTCCGAGGCGCCCATGCCGTACGCTTCGGCGGTGTCGAAACAATTGATTCCGAGGTCAAGTGCGCGGTTAACCGCCTTGATGAAGTCCTTTTCCTCGATGCTGCCGTAGCCGCCACCGATTTCCCAGCAGCCGATGCCGATGGCGGAGATTTGGATACCGGTCTGGCCGAATGGACGATATTCCATGGCGCGTCCTCCTTTTGCCGATGCTGGCGGCACGCTACCACAACCGTGCCGCCGGCGGGTAGCATCGGGCACAGCGCCCGCCTGCGTGCGCGGCCCTTTTCTTTTCTAATCGGAAGATCGCTTATTTCATTCATTGGACGCGCAATTGTGCAAGCTTTTGGCAGCGGCTTAAATACCAGTGCAAATGGGCAGCCATTTTACCTTTTCATGATTTTCTACTCTATTCTAGATTATCCTTAACCGTTCAATATTTGCTTGCAATTGGCTTTTAAATTCCGTATGTTTGACCGCAATTTTGCCAAGGTTTGGAGTCCCGCAAGGGGCAAATGTCAGAAAACATGGCTCGCGCTCCGCCATCGCCAATCCGGTTTTCCTTTTTTTCCTTTTTTTTCAAGACTGCGACCATGCTCGTCCTTAACCTTCCCATTAAGGAAGAACGATGAGGATTCCGATATGAAGCGGAATATCGCGTACGGTGTCGTGAATCTGATCGGATTGGCGCTGTTAGTTGCAGGTTCAGCGCGGCGAGCGAATGCCGCGCCAGTCCAGCGATTGGCTGCGGACTTTCAGAATACCGGAAGCGGCGCTAATGAAATCGCCACCACCGCAACTCCGGGGTCGGGCGGACTGCTCGTCTACCAGAAAACGCTTTCGATCCCGTTCAGCGTCGTCTACATAACTTTTTCGGCTCAGGGCGACACCCATAACGGCTCGGCTCTCCTGATGCAGGCAGCGGTGGCCGATGCCGCGGGCAACGAGACAATCTGCCAACCGATGGCCGGGCAGACTGGCACAGGCGGCGGAGGACCCTCGGTGTTCCCAGGGTGGATGACCCTGCTGAAGTTGCCGGTAAGCAGTGCCGACGTGGCGGCGGAAAGCAACAACTGCAACGACGGCGGCGGCGGCCCCGCCGACTGCCACGACAACGCGATCATGTTCTCGTGCTGCGCGCTGATCCGGCCCGATACTGCCAGTCCGCCCACCAGCCACACCGTCAAGATCAGGCTCGCCGACTTGCCCGGTGGCGACACCAACGTTGCATTTTATGAGCGGTCAACGATCTATATCGATGCGTCGCCCAACCCCGGCGGCAGCCTCTGCACCGGCGTCGGAGTTCCAACACCTAATTGACGTGCCGCTGAAATTCTGAGCGCCGCGGGCGCCGGCGCGCCGCTACAGCAAGGCTGTGGCGGCGCGCCGCTTTTAGCTTGCCCGTGATGTTTGATGTGCAAAAGCGGCTGCTATTTAAGGCCCCCCACAAAGCTGCGCAGCGCGGATGCGACTTCGTCGGGATTGTCGAGCATCACGTTGTGCTGGGCGTTGCTGATCACCACCGCTGGCCCGGCCTTGGCCAGCGCCGTCAGCTTGATGGCGTCCTCTTGCGACAGATGCACACTGCGGTCGCCGCGCATCACCAGCGCCGGGCATCGCAGCCGCGCGGCGTATTCCATTACCGAAATGTGCCAAATCCCCGCCATCGCCAGCCGCTCGGTTTTGTTGACCCACATCCCGTCGGGTTCCTGGCGGAAGCTATGCCGCGCCACATGGGCCAGCACCTCGGGGGCGGCGCCAATCGGAGGAAAAATGAGACGATAGGATTCGCAGGCTTCTTGCAGCGTGGCGAAGCGCCGATGCGGGCGGCTGTTGCGGTGCGAGGCACGTTCGAGCAACTCCGGCGGCCAGTGGATGCGCGGCTCCACGATCACGATCCCGGCGATGCTCTCGGGATGGGCCGCCGCATAGGGCAGCGCCACGAAGCATCCGCCGGAATGGCAGACCAGCACCGGCTGGCCGTATCCCCACTGCTGCAGCGCCTGCTCCAAATCCGCGACGTGCGCTGCGATGCTGTAATCCTCGCCGGGCGCGCGGTCGCTGTCACCGTGTCCGCGCAGGTCGAGTGAGAAGCATCGGTGTCCATTGAGGCGCTGCCCGACGAAATCCCACCAATGGGCATGGGCGGCGCCGCCGTGAATGAACAGGATGGGCGGCGCGCCCTCGCCACCGTAGTCCAGGCAATTCAGGCGCACGCCGGCGCCGGGCAGGTCGAACTTTCTCATACGCTCTTTGCGCTATCCGATGGCATCGCGCCATTCAAGCGCTGCGGCTTGCGGCGCCGCCGTTTCGCGGCTTAGACAGCTGGCGCGCGGCCGCAGCAGGCGGCGGTGAGGAGAGAACCAATGCGGCCGATCAAATTTGACGTCCACTTGCCGGCGCTGGGTTTCAATCATGCCCGCACTTTTGCGCAACTGGCCGAAAGCCTGGGCTTTTATTCGGTCTCCTTCGGCGACCACTTCTTCATGAACATGACGCTGTCGCGCGCCGTGGCGCCCAGTCCCACCACGCCCAAGCTGGAATGCTACACGACCCTGGCCGCGCTGGCCGCCTTGACCAACAGGGTCCGCCTGCTCACCAATGTGACGCCGATGGGTTTTCGCACGCCCGCGCTGCTGGCCAAGATGTCCTCGACGCTCGACGTCATTTCCGGCGGTCGGCTGATCATGGGTTTGGGTACGGGCTGGCTGCGCCAGGAGTTCGACGCCTGCGGCATCGATTTTCCCGACAAACCGCGAGCGCACCGAGCGCCTGGCGGAAGGAGTAGCGATCCTGAAGTCGATGTGGACGCAAGCGCACACCAATTTTGACGGAAAATACTACAAAGTGATGGGTGGGGTGAATTTTCCCAAGCCGCTCCAGAAGCCGCATCCGCCGATCATGCTGGGCGGGTTCCGCAAACCAATCATCGAACTGGCCGCGCGCCAGGCCGACATCGTCAACCTGGTGCCGCCCGGCCGCTCCGACATGGGCCAGCTCAACTACGACGCCGCGCGCTTCAAGACCAAGCTGGCGGAGCTTAAAAATCACGTCCGCGCTGCCGGCCGCGATCCTCGCGCGATCGAGCTGTCAACTTTCTCCTTCGTGCTGATCGCCCGCGACAAGCGCGAGACCGACGCAATGCTCAACTCGGTGGCCGACAGTGTCGGGTTTGCCAGTGCGCAGGTGCTCCAGTCGCCGATGGTGCTGGCAGGCACGCCGACCGAGCTGCGCGGCCTGATCCGCCACTGGATCGAGGAGCTGGGTACGACCTTCTTCTGCTGCGTGTTTCTCAATCGCTCCTCGATGAAGCTGTTTGCCGAGCAGGTGATGCCGGAATTCGCGGCCGGATAAGCATGAGGGCCAGGAGGGGCGCGTATTGAGTCTATTCGATCAGGGCGTCCTCGCTTAGTTGTTTATCGGAATTTTACGGTTAATGCGGGTCAGGAACTTGCCATCGCGCTCGACTTCGCGGTCGATCGCGGCAAGCTCGTTGGGCGTCAGCAAATGCAATGTGCCCTTGTAGGTAAGTTCAACATGCCCGTCGCCGCTGCGGTAGCTGTATGCATACACGCGGGCGGCCAGTTGTTGGGGGTTGATCAGGGTCAGCCGCGTTACTTCCTGTTGACGCTGGGGTGGTGCGCAACTTTTGCAGATCGAGTCGATGCGGAACTCGATGCTGCGGGAATTCAGAACCTTTACCCCGGTCTTGACCACAGGCCACTGCGGGTTGCCGTACACATTGGTTTTGATAAACACCACGCCATTGCGTTCGCCAAAGTAGTAGCTGTCGGGGACCACCGCCATCGTTACTTCTCTCATCTCGCCGGGAGGCGCTTGAACCCGCAAATGCCCGCCCCAGCTTCCGACGAAGCCGCTATCGGCTTTGGGCAGGTACATCAGGTTGGCTGATGGCAAATCCGTGCTGGCGGCGTGCCAGCTATGAGGACGCACCGACGGGGCGGCCTCAAGCAGTTCCGCGCTTTGCCGATGGCCTGCAAACCAGACCGCGGCCGCGACCGCCAGGATAGCGGCCAGGCAAGCAGCCGGAATCAGAAACAGCTTTTTGAGCGGCGAAGATTCGGGGTCAGCCGTGAACGAGCCGGCGCGTGCACCGCAGCGCGGGCAGTTTGCCCCGTATGAACCGACATAGCGCCACATTTGGTACAAAACATCGATCCAGGGCCATGCAGCTTCTAGCCGCAGGCAACTCCCGTAAGGATGGATTCATTATACACCACCGGTGGCCGGCGCGAGCCAGCCTACGCCGAACCCATGTTGTGGTCGCGAGACTCAACGCCGTGCCTGGGTCGAGCCCGGGCTCTCAATCGTGTAGCGGACAATCTCACCGTCGCTCAGTTCGGTGCTGAAGACGCTGACGACCAGGTCGTCGGTGGTCAGCCCCGACGTGATTTCCGCGTAATTCGGCTGGATGATCCCGGTCGAGACCGGGGTCCTTACCAACCGGCCGTTTCTGACCGTGAAGACCACCGTCCGTCCGGCCTCGTTGCCAACGGCCCGCGCGGGCAAGCGCAGGGCGTGCGGGTGGGAGAGCAAGTCCAGCTTCACGCGCGCGTACATGCGCGGATAAAGTACGCTGCCGGGATTGGCGATGTCGATCTCGACCAGCATCGTGCGCGTCGTCAGGTCCAAGGCCGACGCATAGCGCGTGACCGAGCTGCTGACCACGTAGCCCGGCACTTCGTCGAAGCTCAACGTCGCCGGTGTGCCCTGCCGGATGTAATGGCACCATTGCCCGGGCACGTACACATAGACGCGCAGCTTGTCCAGCCGGGCGATGGTGAGAATCGGACCGCCGCCGGTGCGGTGTCCGCCGGCGCCTTCGGTGGCCCCGGGAGAGATCAGCGCGGAGCTTTCGTCGACGCCGATATCGCCGCCGCCAGCGCGGACCAGCGCGCCCGGGTCGGCGAAGCGTCCCGTGATGACGCCGTCGAAGGGCGCGACGATCTTCGTATAGCCGACCATTGTCTCCAGCGTCTGGACCGCGGCCTGGGCCTGTCTGTAGGCGGCATAGGCCGCATCGACGTCCTGCTGCGCCACCAGCCGTTTGTCGGATTCTTGCACCCGTTTGATGCGCTCGTAGGTGATTCTCTGGATCGCCAGATTGGCCCGGGCCCGCGCCAGGTTGGAATCGAGCTCCGGCACTTCGATGATCGCGAGCACCTGGTCGGCCCTTACGCGATCGCCCTTGTCCACCGCCATTGACTTGAGGTAGCCGGTTACCTTGGCGTGCAGCGCCGCTTCATAGAATCCGACCAGATCACCGGGCAGTTCAACGCTCATGGTCATCGCGCCGCGCTGCGGATGAATCACGCGCACCATGGGATCGGGTGGCGCTGGAGGACGCGAATCGTCCTGGCGGCAAGCACCGAGCATCGCAGCCCCCAGTACCGCGAGCAGCGTTACCAAGCGCGCTTTCGATGTTACGTATCGCCCCGCTCCTGTGTCCCGATGAATCATCTTGGTGATGCGCTCCGTGACCGCAAGCTCACAGGTTTTCATCTGTGCGGTCCTGCGCCGGCTTTGCCTTCAGCGAATAGAAAAGTTCCCACAGACTCGGCACAAGAAACAGGGTCATGACCAGGGAGACGGCGAGGCCGCCGATTACCGAGCGGGCCAGAGGCGCCGAGGCTTCGGAGCCGGCTTCCAGCTTCATAGCCAGCGGCGCGAGGCCGGCGATCGTGGCGAAGGAAGTCATCAGTATCGGGCGCATCCGGACGCGCGCGGCCTCCACCGCGGCGTGGCGCAGGCTTTGTCCTTCACGGCGCCGCTCGTTGGCGAAATCGATCAGCAGGATGGCATTGGATACGACGATTCCAATCATCACGATCACACCCATCATCGACTCGATATTGATCGTCGTGTTTGTTGCCCACAGCATCCATACCACACCGATCATGCCCATCGGCACCGAGAAGAGAAAGATGAACGGATCCAGCCAGGAACGGCTCTGGGCCACGCCGACCAGGTAGACGACCATCACGGCCAGCAGGAAGCCGCCTCGCATGCTGGCGAAAGTCTTTTGCATATTTTCCACCGAGCCGCGGAAATACACCGTGATGTTAGGCGGCGGCTGCAGATGGGAAAGCGCACCCCTAACCGCGTCGAGCGTGCCGCCCCAGTCGCTGGTGCGGGGCGAAATCAGGACGTCCACCACGCGCTGGATGTTGTAATGGTCGGCTTCGGAGGGATAGCGCGTACGCCTGAGTGTGGCGACTTCGCCCAGCAGTATCGACTGTTCGTGGCCCCGCGCACCGTCGCGCCGCGCCGATGCGCCGCTGTAGTGATAATCCTCGAAATTCGACGCAAGACGGGTTCCCACGGGAATGTCCATCAGGGTCTGGAACGAGTCGATATCGTGCTCGTGGTACTGGGCGCTCAGGTAATAATCGTCGCCGTTGCGCGGATCGATCCAGATCGAAGGCTGAATCATGTCGTTGCTGTTAAGCGCGGTGATCAGGTTAGTGATGACGGAGCGCTGCGTGATGCCGAGGCGAGCGGCTTTGGTGCGATCGACATCGATCTCAACGGTGGGATAGTCTGCGACCTGCTTGAGCATCATCTGCCCCACCTGCGGCAGCGTCCGCAGCCGCTCCTGGATTTGGCGCGCGAAGGCGAACATCGGCCCGTAATCCTCGGTCATTGGCGCGCTGAGCTGCACGTCGATCGGGGCCAGGGCGCCAAAGTCAAGGACGGCGTCGATGATGCTGCCGGAACTGAAAAATGTCCGTACCTCGGGAAGCTCGCGCTCAAGCGCCTCGCGCACCGCGCTCTCGTAGTAGGCCGTGGGGCGCCGATGCCCGCTGCGCAGCGCGACCAGCAACTGGCCGGTATCTTCCCCGGAGTTGGGCGTATACAGCGCCGAGACGTTGGGCACCACGCCCAGATTGGCAATCACGTTCTCCAGATCGCGCGGTGGAATGATGCGATGGATGATATCGTTGATGCGCCGGGCGGCGGCCTCGGTCAGTTCCAGACGCGTGCCGGCGGGTGTCGCCATGTTGATTACGAATTTGCCGGCGTCGGTCTGCGGGAACATCCTGGTGCCGAGGCGCGGAAACATCAGCATCGAGACCGCGAACAGCCCCATCGTCAAGCCAATCACGGCCGCCTTGTGGTTCATCGTGCGATCCAGCAGCACGGCGAAACGCGCGGCGAATCGCTCGTAGCCACGGTCGAAGGTGGCCAGCGGGCCACGGCGCATGTCCACGCCGCTCGCCCGCCGCTGCGCCGCCTCGTGTGCCTCTTGAGGGCTGAGCCAGCGGGCGCAGTAGATCGGTATGATCGACATCGAAACCATGTACGATGCCACCATCGCAAACAGCACCGCGAGGGCCAGCGCGATGAAGAGCTGCTTGCTCACCCCGTACAAGAACACCACCGGCAGGAACACCACGATCGTGCTAAGGGTCGAAGCCAGCACTGCATAAGTGACCTCCTCGGCGCCCTCGGCCGCCGCCTGCGGCGGCGTCTTGCCCAGTGCAAGGTGGCGATTGATGTTCTCGAGTACCACCGTGGAGTCGTCCACCAGCCGTCCGATGGCGAGCGTAAAGCCGCCGAGGGTCATGAGGTTGATGCTCTGTTTGCACACCGCCAGCCCGACCAGTCCCGCCAAAATGGACAACGGGATGGACAGGAAAATTGCGAACGTGGACCGAAAGCTGCCCAGGAACAAAAGGATCATCAGCGAGGCCAGCAGGGCACCGGAGAGCGCTTCGTGCTCCAGTGCGTGCACGGCGTTAAGTATGGTGTCTTCCTGGCTGAAGAGCGTTCCGACCTTCATGTTGGCGGGCAGACCGGTGACCAGCGAGATGGCGCTCTTGACCCCGTTGATAACTTCCAGCGTGTTGGCGCCGGTCTGCTTGAAGATCGGTATGTAGACCGACGGCTTTCCGTTAATCAGCACCTTGTTGTACTGGATCTGCGCCGCGTAGCGTGCCTCGCCCACGTCACGCAGATAGGCGGGAGCCTGGCCGGGGCCGATTTTGATCGGAACGTGGTCGAGGTCCCCGGGCGTGGGAATCTGTCCGTTGGCATAGATGTACCAATCGTAGGGACCGATCTTGGCATCGCCGGCCGGCAGAATCTGGTTGGTGGCGTTGATTGCGTTGGTGACATCGCGCAACGTCATACCCTGGGCCTGGAGCTTCTGGCGGTCCAGGTACGCCATGATTTGCCGGATCTTTCCGCCGAACGGGTAGGGCACCGATGCGCCCTGCACGGTCGCCATGAAGTTGCGCACGTTGTATCGAGCTGCATTCTGCAGTTCAGTCTCATCGTAGGGCCCCGATACCGTCACCAGAATGACCGGAATCGACGATGAGGCATTGTATTGCAGCACCAGCGGCGGCAGCGTGCCGGGCGGCATCAGGCCCAAATCGCCCATCGCCAGAGTCGCCAGATTGGCCGCGCCCACTCCGATATCGACGTCCGGGTGAAAGTACACGGTAATCGCGCTGACACCCGGGATGGACCG
>Ga0070740_10004448_pt1 | contig 13773 bp, 14 predicted proteins | sample Coa_R2_FD_67286 | JGI IMG/M metagenome (GOLD analysis project Ga0070740, IMG submission 67286) | Surface soil microbial communities from Centralia Pennsylvania, which are recovering from an underground coalmine fire - Coalmine... | ecosystem: Environmental > Terrestrial > Soil > Unclassified ... | reverse complement strand
CGCCGCCCGTCCTCCGCTTCGGCAAGGTAGCGCGCGACTTCATCCAGCACGCGTGCGGTGGCGACGCCCGCCGCGCCGCCCATCTTGATTACCAGCGTCATCTTGCGCTCCTTTGTTCTACACGGGATGCAGGCCGGGGAAGCTCAGCCCCAGCGTCTCATCCCAGCCATACATACAGTTCATCGCCTGCACGGCGTTGCCGGCTGCCCCCTTGACCAGGTTATCCAGGGCCGCCATGACCACAACCCGCCCCTGTTCCGCATCGACTTCAAAGCCCACGTCGCAGTAGTTACTGCCGGCCAGGATCTTCGGTTCGGGATAGCGGTACACTCCTTGCCGCTCCTTGATCACGCGCACAAACGGCTCGCGTCCGTATGCCTCGCGATAGATGCGCCACAGCCGCCGATCGTCGAGCAGTTCGTCGGTAAAGACATGCGCGGTAATCAGAATCCCGCGCACCAACTCGATTGCTGTGGCCGAGAAGGCGACCGCCTGGGTCAGCTCGCCGCTGTTCTCGCGGGCAAGCTCCTGGAGGATCTCGGCGGTGTGCCGGTGCCCGGTCGGCTGAAATGAGCGCACGGCCCCGCTGCGGTCGGGATGGTGGCTGCTTGCGCCCGGCGTCGCGCCCGCCGCCGAGGAGCCAATCTTGGCCTCCACGACCAGCGGCATCTTCTGATTGACCACGCCGGCGCGATAAAGAGGAACCAGCCCCAGGAGGGCCGCCGTGGCCATACAGCCGGTTCCGCTCACCAGGCTGGCCTCGCGTAACTGCTCCCGGTGTAGTTCCGGCAGACCGTACACCGCCGCGCGCAGGAGTGCCGGAGCGGGATGGTCGCTCCCGTACCAGCGCCGGTATAGCTCGGGCGAGCGCAGGCGGAAGTCCGCCGAAAGATCGATCACCCTGGGCGCGCGCGCCTGGTACTGTTCGATGCTTCCTGCAGCATGCCCATGCGGCAGGCAGAGAAAGAGCAGGTCGCAGGCCATCAGGTCATCGGGACGACAGTAACGCAGCGCCGTCACGCCGCGCAGATTTGGGTGTGTGCTGGAGACATACTGTCCCGCGTGGCTGCTTGAGGCCACCTGGGCAATCTCCACCTGCGGATGGAAGAGCAGGAGACGCAGCAGCTCACCCGCTGTGTAGCCCGATCCTCCCACGATCGCGACCCTGATGAGGTTCATCGCGTCACCTCCACACGTGCCTGAGTGCAAACATACTCCACAATCTCCTGGGGAATATCGACGCCGGTTGGCGCGATGCTGTTGCGAAACTCCATCGTGGCGTTGATCTCATTGACCAGGTAGCCGCGCTCCTCGTCCTCAAACAGATCGATGGCCAGGATACCGCCGCCCACGGCCTGAGCCGCCTGCACACAGAGCGCGTTCAGTTCAGGCGTCACCGGGCAAATGCTGGCGACCGCGCCGCGCGCTGTGTTCGTCACCCAGTGCGCGCTGGTGCGGTAGATTGCACAGATCGTGCGTGAGCCGACCACAAAGGCTCGGATATCGCGCTGTGGCTTGGCGATATACTCCTGGATATAGTGGATCTGATGTTGATATCCCCCCAGCGTCTCCTGGTGCTCCAGAACCGCCTCGGCGGCGTCGCGGTCGTTGATGCGCGCGAGCAGGCGGCCCCAGGAGCCGGTCACGGGCTTGAGGACTGCCGGATAGCCCAGCGCCTCGATGCCCTCCAGCGCGCTCTGCTGCTCAAAGGCCAGCAGCGTGCGCGGCGTGGGAATCCCGGCCCCCAGGAGCGCCAGGGTGGTCAATAACTTATCGTTGCAGGTGGCCGTGACGCGCGCGGAGTTGTAGACGGGGATGCCCCAGTGCTCTAGCACATGCAGCACCGCCAGCCCGCGTGACTGGCTGACGCTGCGGCACAGCACCGCGTCATACTCCCGCCAGCGTTCATCCGGGTGCGCCAGGTCGAGCAGCAGGCGGCCATCGTCGATGATCTCAAAGTCGATGCCGCGCCGCTGCAGGGCCTCGACCAGCAACTTCTCCTCGACTCGCACGCGCGAGGCCAGAATCGCCACACGCATCGTTTTATTCTCCCCAATCTTCTTCAACCCGGGGTGCCAGCGCCACCTCGGGCTGCTCGACGTTCAGCACCTCCAGTTCCGCGTTACAGTCCGGGCAGTAGAGCACCTCTCCGACCAGCAGGCCCTGGAGATTGAGTTCTGCCTCACATTCTGGACATTGTGCTACCTGTGCCATGTTTCATTTCCTCCTTCTTTGTGTTGTCTTCACGTCTTTTACAATCATCAACCGGCCAATAAAAAGCGCCCTTCGCACTTGCTTGCCTGTGACAAGCGAAGGACGAAGAGCGCCATTCTGCTCTCGCGGTACCACCTTCATTCGCTAGCGCCTCTGCGCGCCAGCATCTCAGGGAAGCACACAGGCACATCTGCCTCTCTGCCTCCTGCTGCCCATTCACGGTGAGCGCCCGGCGAGTTCTAGTCTCGTTCTGCTTGCAGGAACGATTTCTTCTCGCGGCTCCCGGCTCTTTTTCGCGCTCCCGGGCATACGGGCTTTCCAGCGTGCGCCCGCTCTCTGCATGCCCTGTGGATCGTTACTCGTCCGATCGTGGCCTTTCACGTTATGAAATTGTTCAGTTCTTCTTGTTGAGAGAAAGGGACAAACAAAAACGCCCCTCATCCTCCAACCGGTTGCGGTTGGGAAGGACGAAGAGCGGCAAGAGATTTCTTGATCTGCCAGGACTTCGTGGTACCACCTTCATTCGCTGCTGCCTCACGACAGCAGCCTCGGCGGGCACCTCATACGATGCGCCTGCTGCCTGTTCACGGTTGGCGCCCGGCGAGTTCTACTACTGACCCCTGGTCAGGTTCTTCTCGCAGCTTCAGGGCCTTTTTCACGGGATCTGGACATATAAGCTTTCACCGACCGCTTACTCTCTGGATGCCAGCGCACCCGTTACTCGTCCCTGCCATGCCTGTTCGCGATTTGGTTGTTTTGTTTGACTGGAGAGGTTATATCACGCCTCCATCTGCTTTGTCAAGTCTTTTTTCTGGAAATTGACCGATTCTCCAAAAAACATCCCATAGCGCCCGACGGCATCTTTCAGCGCGTCGCCTTCTGCGTCGCTCAGTGGAACAAAGAGTTCCGGCTCGATGGTGATACTCCTGCCTTTGACTGTGCGTTTCCAGGTACCCACGACCTGCCCATTGACGACGATTGTAGGGGCGAGGCCATAGCTCGTCTGTTTGACATGCGCCTGCTCAACCACCGCCCGGCGATCCTTATACGCAACGGTATATTCGTCATACGCTGGCAGCAGAAGAGTTATTGGCACGGCTATGTTTCCATTTGGGAGAGCAGGAGCGAACCAGTAGGTTTGGCCATCGATTACCTCGCTCGCCAGGTCAGACCCGACCAATGCCAGGCCGGCGCGCGCATCGGCGACCGTCAGGCTTGACCACCAGGCAAAATCCTGCGCGGTCGCCGGTCCATGGCCGGTAAAATAGCGGCGGACCAGTTCGGCCAGCGCCTCATCGCGCGTCAGAACTCTGGGAGCCGGCACCAGCTCGTCCAGCAGCGCGTAAGTGAACTGCTTGCCGCGCCGCGCGCCCGAAACGACCACACCATCCAGTTCCGCGCGCATCATAAGGAAGGTCAGCCGTAATTCTTGGGTAGCGATACCGGCCCGCTCCAGCGCGGCGGCCAACTCGCGCCGGGTAAGCTGTTTCCCGCCCGCAAGCGTCCGTATGATGACCTGCTCACTTGCGGCGATGGTTGCGTCGTCCAGTTCAAGGCGGCGATACCAGGAGGCGCTGCCGGCGATCATGCGCGGCGCCGTCAGAGAGAGCAGCCAGCGAATATCCTCCCCCGCCACAAAGTGCCACGTTCCGCGCATCGGATGCGTGCGCACAATGCGCCCCTCGGCCATCGCTCGCTCCACGTCGTCCGCGCTCGCCTTCTGCATGCGCAATCCCAGCGCCCACAGCACCCCATAATAGTCTTGGGCCTGCACAGCTCCCAGACACCGCACAACCTCCTCAGGCTTCTCAAATACCGTTGATGTAAGCTGCTGGCTGGCGAGCCGCCGATGCGCGATATTCAGATTGATCATGCATGCTCCTCTCTCAATGCTTCTTGTTTCTCAGGCTCTATCGAGAGGGAGGCAGAGCGTCCCTCTTCTCTCAAAGTATATCCCGAAAGCAGGGCATAATCGGCCCTTGTTTTTGCTTGCAAAAGAAAGGCCCGTGAGTGGAAAGGAGCCACCCACAGGCCAATCAATCAAGAAGGGAACGAAGGGTATCTCATGGGAGGATCGGGGCGCCTGGAGAGCGGATCACCCGGCTGAAGCGGGACGCTCAACGTGTTCTTTGTCTCCCGCGATCCACGTACCCGGCTTCTATACCACATAAAATGGAACCCATTCGGCATGTTTGTGACGGGAGCGTTTTACGCTTGCTCGCTATCCTGGCCTGCGCCGGGATCTTGTTGCTCCGCTTGCTGCTGCAAGCGTTCATAGTTCTGCCGGATGAGCTGCGTATCGGGATGCTCGGTCCCTAAGGTGTGTTCGTAGATGGAGACGGCGCGGCTGAGCAGGGGCAGCGCCCGGGCGTAGTGTCCCTGTTTCCCATACAGCATTCCCAGATTGTTCAGGCTGCTGGCCATGTCGGGATGCTCGGAGCCCAGCGCCTGCTCCTGAATCGCCAGGGCGCGCTGATACAGCGGCTCCGCGCGCTCAAGTTCTCCCTGGTCCTCGTAGAGCATGGCGAGATTGTTCAGCGCCAGGGCCGTTCTGGGGTGCTGCGCACCCAGCAGCGCCTCGTAGATGCTCAGGGTGCGCTGATAGAGGGGGATCGCGCGCTCAAAGCGTCCCTGGCTGTAGTAGAGCATGGCGAGATTGTTCAGGCTGTTGGCCGTGTCCGGGTGCTCGGCGCCCAGCAGGCTTTCGCGCAGCGTCATGGCCCGTTTGAGCAGAACCTCGGCGTCGGCGTACAGTCCCTCATAGTACGAGAGCATGCCCAGGTTATTTAGCACGCGGGCGGTATCTTCGTGACGGGGACCCTGAAACTGCTCGTAGAGCGCCAGCGCCCGCTCGTATGCCTGGCGCGCGTCCCCATAGCGCCCGACCTTTTTGTAGAGCAGGCCCAGGTTGTTCCACACCCGCGCGATCGCGAGGTGCTCCTCGCCAAAGATGCGCTGGTAGATTGCCAGCGAACGCTTGAGCAGGGGTTCCATTGCGCTATACTGCCCCTGGCTCTCCAGGCACATCGCCAGGTCGTTCAGGCTCTGAGCGATATCCGGGTGGACCGGTCCCAGGACTTTGATGCGCAGAGCCAGGGCGCGGCGTAGCAGCTTCTCAGCTTCCGCGGCATGCCCCTCCTTCCAATCCTGCACTGCCTGCTCGTTCAGGCTCTGTGCCAGAGAAAGGTATGCTCCGCGCTCTTCTTGTCGTTCAGGATCTTTTTCAGTCATGTGCAAACCTTTCCGGCTCTGCTCCAGGATGCGCCCGCGCGACGCCGCCTCACCTTCCATTATGCACCAGGCGAGCCGGACTGACAACCACAGCCCGTTCTTTCCAGGGGCGTTCCCTTTCTCGCGTTTCAGTGTTCTCTCCCCTTTGCAGCCGCTATATCACCAGTTTTTAAGAAACCATGTCCTTGACATTTTCAAATATCTTATGCTACCTTTACTTCCATAAAGGAAGTTTATTCCTTATCTGAACAAACGGACGAGTTTGAATTTTTGTTTAGGAGAGAACGTCATGGCAACCCAGGATCAATCAGCAACCGGGACCCAGAGCCGCTGGATTCTTGACCCTTATCACACCCAGGTCGAGTTCGCCGCGAAGCACCTGGGGATGATGACGGTGCGTGGGAACTTTCTTGAGGTCGCTGCGAGTGGCTCGATCGACCCCAAGCATCCCGAAGCGTCGTCAGTGGATGTGACCATCCAGACGGCGAGCATTCGTACCCATCATCCGCAGCGGGACAATGATCTGCGGTCATCGAATTTCCTGGAAGTTGACAAGTATCCAACCATGCACTTCAAAAGCACTAAAATCGAACAGGCCGGACCGGATACCTATACCATGACCGGCGATCTGACCATCAAAGGCAATACTCTGCCAGTCACGCTCCAGGTTGTAAAGTACGGGGAATTCAACGACCCGAACATGATGGGCCATCGCATCGGCTATAGTGCCACCACTAAAATCAATCGCAAGGATTTTGGCCTGACGTTCAACGTGCTGCTCGATGGAAAATGGCTCGTCAGCGACGAAATCGAAATTTTCATCGAGGGCGAACTGGTCGAGCAAAAGCAGGAGGCAACGGCTTAAAGGCTTGCATGTGAACGCAGCCGAAAGGCGATTACGGTATCACAAAGCAATACATCTGGTAGTTGGTTGCCGTCCAAGCTGTGTTGTGTGGATTGCTCGTCCCTACGAAGCGCAAGCTGATCGTCACCGCGCGTTTGCCGGTGGTGAGCGAGGCGGGCAGGGGAAAATCCTCATCGCGCCAGCAGCGCAGGTGTCCATCGACGCCGGGCCGTGTTGAGGCGCCGGCGTCGTACCATGTGCCGGCGAACCGGCCATCGACGAAGACATCGGCCCGCTGGTTGGCCACACAGGAATCGAAGGTGCGGCGCAGGAAGGTTCCCACGTTGCGCGGGTTGAGCGCCATGCGAAAACTTGTGCTGCCCGTCGTGGAGATGACGGTGGCGCGGCTCAGCGGGCTGGTGACGGTGTCCTCGTAGCCGGCGGTGAGCGAAAATTCCTGCGCGCCCGGCGCGCGATATGCGTGGGCGGTGCGACTCGCTGCCTGAGCGGGCCACAGCGTGTCGCTCAACTGCGCGGTCTGAACGGGGGTGCCGTACCAGAAGACGGAGGCGCGATAGGGCAGCGTGGCCTGGTCCTCTCCTCCGTGTTCCCAGCGCACCAGGAGACGGCGATTGAAAGGGATGCTATCGGCGATCAGGAAGCGATAGAGCGCGGCCCCGTCGTGGTCCGTGCCGGGCGGGTTATCGCTGCTGCTGGGCAGGCCGCCGAGAGGCAGGGAAACCTGGTGGCCGCCCTGCCAGTAATCGCCGCCCAGGCCCCATTCCTCGGTGCCCGTGACCGAGATCTGCGGCGTTCGGCTGTCGTCCAGGTAGATATGCGGATCGCCTTCCAGGGTTGGACCGGGCGTCGTGAAATTGATCACGGTCCCGACCAGCTTGCCGCTGCCCCGCACATCGAGGAAGGTCATATCCTGCCCGGCGGTAGGATGGAGAACCGAGACGTAGTTGGCGTGAAACGTTCCCCACCAGTTCACGGGATCGGGAAATGGCTCATAGCGAACGCTCCAGGCGATGTGAGAGAGACCCTGCGGCGAGAGCAGCACAATGCGCGCGCTGTGTGCAAAGGGCATCGGCCAGGAGATAGCGAAGTCCATGAACGAACGTCCATCGCCGCCGATATGGGCCAGCCAGCTTGCTACCAGGGGGCGCTGCGCGGGCTGATAGACGCCGGCTCCGTCTCCGGCCAGGAACTTGACCGGCGTATCGACCGAGGGCGAGGATTCGCCATCCCAGTAGATGCGCAGGCGCGCGTTGCCAAAGGCCGCCATCTCAGCAAAGGGCACGCGAAAGTCCAGTGAGCGGATCTGGCTCGGCCCCGTCAGCGCGGTTAGCTCTGTGGGTACGCCGCCATTTAGATTGAGGATGCCCTGCCGACCGGCGAGCGTCTGGGGCACGGGATTACTATTCACGCAGCGCAGCAGGCTCAGCACATCGGCGGGCGCGGGCCTGGCGGTCCAGGTCTGCACGGGCGTTCCGTAGGGCAGTTTGCGGTAGAGCGCATAGAAATTGGCGCTGTTCGCCTGCGCGATCCAGGTGATGCTATGCTGGAAAGGGATGGCCGTCATAAGAAGACTGCTGCCCTGGCTCTCCTGGGGATCGAGCGAGAGTGGATAGGGAAACGCCTGAGCGAGTGCGGAGGTCGGCTGCGCCTGTCCCAGATCGTCCGCGCGCACGGTGAGGGGCGCACCGCCATCGAGCACCAGTTGCCAGGGCGCGCCCGAACGCTCCTGCATGCGCAGGAACGTGACCACGCCGGGACCCGCCTGGTCGAGCAAGACATGCCTGCCATCGGGCAGAACGCGCAAAATATGCAGGCTGTCCTGGTTGCTCCCCGCCGGATCGGCGGTCGCTTCTCCCTCAACGCGGTCCCCCAGTTCCAGGTACGCAAGCTTATCCCAGTGGCGATAGGCGTCCAGGCCCAGGTAGAGCGGCGGCGCGACCTGTGCGGGAATGCTCCTGGTTGCGAACAGCACCGGGCAGAGGAGAAGGGTGAGCGGGCCGGGCGTGAACGAGGCCAGCGCCGGGGTATCTCCCAGGAGCAGCAGGGAGAGCAGCAGCGCCAATCCGATAAATCGCACATACACGTTCTTCAGCGCCTTCATGGGTTCTCCTCTGAGGCATGGTAGCGAGGTAGCTGGCAGAGAAACGAGCCTGAAAAATGCTGGTGCGGCTCCAACAGATCGTTCTGGCTATCTGCCACATCGATTGACATCTGTTGAGCCGCTCTACGAGAGAGTATAACCTACCACTTAGAAAATTGCAAGGAGGAAAAGGCCCGAATCGGGATGCCGTGAACGGCTAGACGCTTGCCCCAGAAGTGCCTATAATGGAGAGTGTCACCAGCAGCGGTCCATATCCTACCGGTTGGTGAGCCAACAGATCGTGTTCGTAGAACTTGACATAAAAGGAAACGTTGATGTCGCAGTACAGTCATCCGACTCCGACCTCCTTTCTGCTAGATGAGGAGAATCGGCGGCTCATCCTCAGTTGGAGTGATGAGCATGAGAGCATCCATAGCTGGGAGAACCTGCGCTGGGCCTGTCCCTGCGCCTGGTGTGCTGGGGAGGGCGGCCAGCCTGGCATGCTGGCGGGCAAGAAGAGTCTGAGCGTTGAAGAGACCACCCTGATTAACATCGAGCCGGTGGGGCGTTATGGTCTGACGCCAATCTGGGAGGATGGGCATAAGACCGGCATCTATACGTATGAGAAGTTGCGCGCCAGTTGTGAGTGCGAGGAGTGCCAGGCGAAAAGGTACTGAAAGTCGCGGAGATGTTAATTCGCCGCCGATCTTTCGTTTCAGTGCATAGAGATACACCGGTGTGTGTGTCTTCTCCTGGGCAGGGATGTCCGGGACGTTTTCCTCCTTTGCACGGGCATGCTGCTTTACCGGTTGGAGAAAGAGCGCAGGGATACCGGTCAGGGGCGGCGATGCGCGATCCCCGTTGCGCGCCCGGATCGGGAGCGTGGAGATAGTATTGCGTATTATTTTCGATCTGTGACGGAGAATGCCATGTCTCTCAATGGGGTTGAAACCTCAAAATCCCACAAGCGCCGCATAATGCTCTCGCGCTGGGCCATCAGGCTGCTGATCGCCCTGGTTCTGAGCATCGTTCTCATTCTGATCTTCTTTTCGTCGGGCGCGGTCTCGCGCTGAGCGGCCTCACGCCGGCGTGCGCAGTTCCCCGCGCATCAGGTGGCGTGTAATGGGAAGTTCGCGCAGTTGTGCGGGCAGGCGTGGCACGATCAGGCGCAGGCTGCGGGCGAACGCGGCGAAGGCCAGTTGCTGGCCTCTGCTCCACTCCAGGTTGTAGATCTCGCGCACAGGCTGGGGCAGAAGCGCGTTGGTGATATTGAGATTCAGGTGCATCAATGGCCGCAGCGTGCCGGGCGCGGGCGGAAAGAGCGTTTGCCGGGCGAGTTCGCGGGCCTGGATAGTCGGCGCCAGTTGGTCGCTGTGGACCATCGTATACACATAGTGCCTCAAATCGTCGATATCCTCCGGCATTTCTTTCGGCAGCAGCCCCAGCAGGTGGGCTATCTCCTTCGATTCCTCATAATATTGAGCCTCTTCGGCGTGGGTGAGGGGACCCACAAACGTCGTATAACTGAGCAAGAGCGTATCCACCAGCGTGGCGTGAACCCAGAGCAGCAGGCGGGGATCGCGTGCGTCGTAGCGGGTGCCGCCGACGAAGGCGCCGGCGGCGGTGGGCAGATGGCCATGCACACGCTTGTGCAGATTATTGATGGTGCGCGCGGCTTGGCGCGCAGCGCGCGTGGAACCAAAGGTGAGCTTTTCGCCGAGCACAAAGGTGCGCTCGGCCCTGCCAAAGGGATCGCGCATATAGTTGCTGTGGTTGCTCACTCCCAGCGCGACCAGGGGATGGGCAAGCTGCAGAAGCACTGCCCGCGCGCCTCCCAGCAGGACCACCCATTCGCGGTTGACCTTCCAGGCGACGCTACCGGGGCCATAGTAGCCAAAATCATAGAGGGGCGCAAGGTGATATGCCGGCCATCTCATCGTGCGTTTCCTTTGCTATGCCTGCTGAACTTGCTGGGCCGCGCGGGTCTGCTGGGCGTGGCGGCCCATTGCACGCTCGGCCTTCTCCGGGTCTGCTGCGTACAGTTCCAGCGCGCGCTGAATCTCAGGATTGGGAGCCAGCGTCAGGTCGCGCTGCTCATCTCTGACCGCCTGGAGGATCGCCGCGGCCACCTGTTCAGGTGTCAGCATAATCGGAACGTTCATGCCGAGCACCGGGTCAGGTCCCTGGCGCACCATCGGCGTGTCCACCCAGGCGGGATAGACGGTAGTAATCCCGATGCCGCTGCCCTCCAGTTCCGCGCGCACCGCCGAGGTGAAGCCGCGCACCGCCCATTTGGAGGCGCAGTAGCCAGAGAGAAAGGGATTGCCCAGCTTGCCCGCGACGGAACTCAGGCAGACAAAATATCCTGAACCCTGACGGCGCATCGTCGGGAGGGCCTTCTGAATGCAGAGGAACGTGCCCATGAAATTAATATCCATCATGCGCTGCATCTGGTCGGCGGTAAAGGTCTCGATTGGTCCGCCATCGCCAACGCCGGCGCTGGTCACGACCAGGTCAATGCGCTTGCACATCGTCACCGCCATCTCCATCAACTCCTGCACCTCTTCTTCGCGCCTCACATCTGTGGGAATGCAAATAATCTGCCCGTTGACGCCCGGCACATGCTTCTTCAGACGCCCCTCCGCCGCCCGCAAGCCCTCTTCATTGATATCGGCCAGCACGACGTTGGCTCCCTCGGCATACAGAGCCTCCGCCGTGGCCAGGCCGATGCCACTGGCCCCTCCGGTAATTACCGCAGTTGTTCCTGAGAAGTCGGTCAATGCCATGTTGTTCCTTGCTCCTCTCACATGGGTTTAGACCAAAATACTGTATCTTTGTTTTTGATCTTACCGCGCCTGCTCAACCATTGTCAACGCCGCGCGACCATTGAGCGAGTTGCTGCTTTCCCTGACAGGAAATTTTCCCAAAAAAGTGTCGGGTTTCCCAATATTACCAACGCCGCCGCCCGCGAGGTTGCGTTGCGTCGCATCCAGGAGATGACCCCTTTGCAGAGTGAGGATGTCGCAAATGCAATTGTCTACGCTGTGACCCAACCGCCGCACGTCAATGTCAATGAGATCCTGCTTCGTCCGACCGAGCAGGATCGCTAGCGGTCTGCGCACAAATGTTTGCCGACAGGGCAGAGGTCGCCCATTCAGGGAAGACGGCATCGGCGGCTTGAAGCTGGTAGCCTGAACAGACACGGGCCCTTATTGCTGTTGTTCCATCGGCGGCAGCTCTTGCTGCTGCTGAGGATACTGCACCTGGGGTTGCTCGTACTCCTGTTTAGGCTGCGGGTTGTATGAATATTGCTGGCCACCCTCCTGGTAGGTTTGCTGGGGCTGGGCCGGAGTGCTCTGGTAGCCCTGCTGATAGGATTGATAGCCGGGTTGCCCCTGGGGAGTCTGCTGGTACTGTTGTGGTTGTGGCTGCTGCATTTGTGTGGCGGCCAGGAAGCCCAGGCCGGCCAGGCCCATCGTGATTGGATTGAACAGCGCGCCCAGAATCATCGTCACGGCCACCGGCAGCAGAATCCAGGGCCAGAAGCCGATCGCGAAACAGAGGGCCAGGCCGAGCATCCAGATAAAGCCCTGAATGCCGCCGTAGATGCCGCGTGGATTCAGGGTACTGATCGAGCTGAAGAGCGAACAGAAAGCCAGGCCGATAAAGAGCAGGACCAGGAAGCCACTGCTCCAGGAGCCCTGAATGGCAAAACCGATAATCAGTGCGATCAGGAAGATGCCGCCGGCGAGACCGCGCAGCGGATTACTGTAGCGATAATAGCGTCGTTGTGCGCGGGCTGCGCGCCGCGCTGCGCGTGCATCAAAGGGATCATACATCGCGGTTTCTCTCCTTGTAAAACTCTTGAGTGGCGAACGCGTACATTCTCTCATGAACGCTTCATGCGTATATAAAGTATACCTCAGGACGCGCGTAAAAATGACCTGCAAGAAGTCACGATTTCAGGGATGACTTTCAGGAGAGGACCGGATATCGAAAGTCACGCTTCCAGTTTCATGTCAATCAACACGCGCCTGATCGCGGTCAGAGCCGTCTTGATATCCTCAGTCTCAATCCCGTAATGGGTGACGGCGCGAATCTTCTCGTCGCTGATCGTGGCCATCAGGACCCCCTGCTCCCTGCATTTACGCAAAAACACATCTGTGTGCGTCTTGCCCAGCATCTGGCCGCCGGGGCCGCGCAGGGAGAAAATGACAATGTTAGTGATGACACGCTCGGGCTGGATCTCGATTTGAGGAAAGTCGCCCAGGCCGTGAGCCAGCAACTTGCTATTCTCATGATCCTCGGCCAGGCGCTCGACCATCTCCTGCAGCGCGACCACCCCGGCGGCGGCGAAGACGCCGGCCTGGCGCATACCGCCGCCCAGCAGCTTGCGCACGCGGTGGACGCGTTTAATGAATGCGCGGCTGCCCACGACCATCGAGCCGACCGGCGCGCTCAGTCCTTTGGAGAGGCAGAACATCACCGAATCGACGCTGCGCACCAGCTCTTTGACGGGAACGCCCAGCGCGATCGCGGCGTTGAAGACGCGCGCGCCATCCATATGCACGGCCATGTTGTGCGCATGGGCCAGCCCGGCCAGCGCCTCGACCTGCTCAACGGAGAGCACGGTCCCCCCGCAGTAGTTATGCGTATTTTCCAGGCAGAGTAGCCTGGATGCAGCAATATGCTCATCGCTGTCGTCGGTGATAACAGAGCGCACCTCGCGCAGATCGAACATACCGCCCGCGTCCGTCCTGACCACCATGCGCGGCGCGCCGCCAATGGTCGAGGCGCTGCCCTGCTCATTCAAATAAATATGCGATTGATCGCCAACGATAAATGCCTCGCCGCGCCCGACATGGGCCATCACCGCCGCGGTATTGCCCATGCTGCCGCTGGGGACCAGCAGCGCCGCCTCCTTGCCCAGCATCTCAGCCGCCAGCTCCTGGAGCCGGTTGACCGTCGGGTCTTCCCCATAGACGTCATCGCCTACCTCGGCGCGGTACATCGCCTCGCGCATCGCCTGCGTTGGTAAGGTGACGGTATCGCTGCGTAAATCAATAGCCATGCTTGCTCGCTTTCTAGCTAGCTAGTTTGTTTGTTTCAACCCACACCACCTGCTGGGAGATGGTGCCATGACCGCAAACGGTCGTGCCTCAGTGTACGCCCTTGTGGAGAGAGATGCAAGATCCTCTTTCTTCCGCACAGGTGGAATGGGTTTGCCCGAAAGAAAGATCGTCTCCTTACATAAAAATATACCCTGATGGCACCTCACCGGGCAAATGCCGACAGGAATTGACCAGGGTCGGCGCGAGGCTATCTCCAACCGTCACTGCATGGGACGATGCAGGACCGCCTTCAGCCACTCTGGATGAGCCCG
>Ga0070740_10004446_pt1 | contig 13776 bp, 7 predicted proteins | sample Coa_R2_FD_67286 | JGI IMG/M metagenome (GOLD analysis project Ga0070740, IMG submission 67286) | Surface soil microbial communities from Centralia Pennsylvania, which are recovering from an underground coalmine fire - Coalmine... | ecosystem: Environmental > Terrestrial > Soil > Unclassified ... | reverse complement strand
GAGTTGTTCAATGAGTTTGAGCAGTTGCTGCAGGAGATGCAGCAGATCTGCGAGTAAGCCGTTCCTGTTCTGCGTGCCTTTGTGTCTGGTGTGTTTCTTCTTGTCATCGTTGTCATGATCCCCACTCTTCATGTTCTTACTCAATCTGACTGGTTGTCCTTTTGGTACTGCCGCAACGGATTGATTTTCAGTTGCGGTACATGGATTGGTCTCACTAATTGATGGAATAGGACTAATCGGTGTTGTCGTCCCTGAACTCACTGGTTGCTGACTCAGCGGAGAGACCGGAAGAGTATAGGTTGGCGTAGGTGTTGTCGGTAAGGTCGGACAGGCACCTAGGCAACCAAACGATGGTGAAATGATTGGTGTCGTTGTTGCCACAGAGGGTGTTGTACCTTGACTCGGTGTGGGCGTTACTGTCGGCGTTGTTGTTGATGCTCCGACAGCTTTTGCTGCATCAACAAAACCATCACTCCAGTACTGTCCTGTTCCCGCAATTTTATCAGCAGTGCTGAGTAAGCGTTGGACAACAGCAGTGTTGGAAGTACCATAGGGCGAGGCCCAAATGAGTGCAGCAATACCGCTGACGATTGGTGCTGCCATAGAGGTACCGGAAAGATAATCATAATTTGTTTTTAATGGTTCATCCTGTTGCATAGCAAATACATGAGTTGGAAGTGTTGAAAAAATTGCCTGACCTGGTGCCGCAACGTTTACCCAACTTCCATAATTGGAAAAGTATGCTCTTGCATTAATGTTATCGGTTGCAGCAACAGAAACGACATTTGCTGAGGCAGCTGGATAAAATAATTGATTACTATTATTATTACCTGCAGCAGCAATAATGACAGCGCCCTTATTCCATGCATAATTAATTGCCGCATCTTGTGTCTGTGAATCTTGTGCCCCTCCTTCACTCATGTTAATTACCTTAGCGCCGTTATCAGCAGCCCAGGTAATTGCCGTTGCCATGGTCGCTCCGTCACCAATGCCATTATCATCCATTGCTTTAGCGATCAACAATTGACAATCAGGACAAACACCGGCTATCCCTTGTGCATTGTTGGTATCAGCAGCAATAATACCTGCAACATGTGTCCCATGGCCAAACATATCCTCAATTGCATTGGTAACAAATACTTTTTGCGCAACAACTTTTCCTGCAAGATCAGGATGATTTAAATCAATACCAGTATCAAGGATAGCAACTTTCACGCCGGTTCCTTTTGAGACATTCCATGCCGCTTCTGCATGTACATCATCATTTACAGCTCCTTTTTGCGCGCCAATTGTTTGTCCAGTATTTGCCAGATACCATTGATTAGTGAAATAGGTATCATTTGGGGCAAACTGAATTCTTTGAATATAGTTCGGTTCTGAATACTGTACGAGACCATCACGTCGCAGTCCTTGCATCACTGCATCTTCTTGGCCTTTGGGGACTGAAAGAACTGTTGTACCAATTTGAGGAATGGTCCGTTTAATTGAAGCATGATACTTCTGCAATGCTGCTGTTATTTCTAGTTGCGACAAATTTGGTTTGAATTTCACGAGCACTTCTCCTGCAACACTGGCTGGCGCTGTAGACGAAGACGGAATAAGATGTATCTGTGATGGAGAGGGTGGCGTCACTTGCGACTGTCTTTGTTGAGGTTTTTTTGTCGAAGAAAAATGCAAAAAGAGTAGGATTAACAAAAGTACAAAAAGGATAATAATGACGAATATCCTGGTACGTTTTTGCTGCCATAGACTTGAAATAGTTTTCATTCTCTCTTTAGACTAGGAGAAAATAGCAGATCTGTCAACTGGGCAATAAGAAGATTTATGATTGGCCACTTGGCTGGAGAGCAGCTCCGTTACTATCGACGGGATTCATTTGCGGTCCTGTAAATGACTGTGGCGAGTATGTTTGATTGACAAATGGTTGTTGTATAACCGGCGTTTGTTCCTGAGAAACTGTTTGCACTTGTTGCGCTGGCGCTTGCTGGTTTGCCGCCAGCGACTGCATTTGTCCGTTTACTGCCGATGCTGGTGTACTTGCCGGTTGTGCACTAGTCTGATTAGTAGATTGGTCCGCTTGCTTCGCAACTTCTTCCTGTTGACCCTTTCCAAACGGATAATTCTGATCAGGGTTCACAGGCTGTTGTGGTGCATGTATGAGATTACTCTCAACCTTCAGTTCGGCATTGTCTACAAGTAGAGCAATCTGATCACTTTGAGCTTTTCCGTTCTCAATTTGTTGTGCTATTGTCTGCAGCGCATTCTCTGAAATTGTTTCAGTCGTTCCTAGGATAGTTGTTGCCAATTGATTGCCTTTTTGACTTGCTTGTGTTATCGAATCACGTACCTGAGTAAATGTCTCCCGCAATTCTGCAGTTGGTGCAGTCAAGGGATTAACAATAAAGAGCAATGTGTTCTTGAGGCGATGCAAACTATCCTGAGTAATTGCAGCATCAATTGTATCCAGAATTTCTTTTGCCAATGGGTCACCTTGAGCTTGTGCCTGTTCAAGTTGCGCTTTTAATTGTTCAATATCCGCATCCGAGGTAATATCGGTAATCGACAGAATTGCTTTTGCCAATGTATGATTTTGTTGATTTGCCTGAGAAATTTTATCATAGAGGTGATTAAATATCTCTTTATTGTCCGGCGCTGCTGCGTATAATGGATTGGTCAACTGTTGTAAGAATTTCTTAAACTTCGCTAGTGGTTGATTAGATTGCACTGCTTCTGCTTCGTCTGCAATTTGTTTATTGACTAATGAAAGGATTTGTATCGCCAACTCATCTTCTTGCCCTTTTGCCTTGTTGAGTTCATCCTCTATCTTGGCAATATTTGCTGCTGGCGTCGTGTCAGTAACTGAAAGAATCGCCATTGCTAGCGGGTCATTCTCCTCTCCTTTTTGCTGCAATTGATCATGCAGCTTTGTGAATTGCTCTTTCTTTTCGGCATCAGTTATCTTTGAAGGATCATGTAATAATAAGAGCACCTGTCTTAACACACCGCTCCTCTGCAATGCATTTGCTACAGTGTCTGCAAGTGCAAGAATCTCTTGCGCCAGTGGATCGCCATGCGCTTTCGCATCCTGTAATGCTTTACGAATCGTTTGTATTTGCGATTGAGAGGTCTCCGCAGTGACAGACAAAATTTGTCCTGTCAGACCATTACCTGCTACACTTGCTTTGAGCACTTTCTCATGCAATGCTGCATATTGTAGTTTTTCCGATACATCAAGGATGCTATCCGGATTGACAATTTTTTGCAGGAACTGTTTGAATTGATCATCACTTAGTAGTACTGCCGCAACTGTTTGACCGCCTTTGGAAAAAATAAATTCATTGGCAGTATCATTGTAATCGATGATAATCGTATCACCGGGAGCAAATTTTTTCGAAATGATTGCTAAGGCAATTGGATTTTCAATAGCTGTCTGAATCAATCGCCGCAGCGGTCGTGCTCCATATACCGGGTCATAGCCATCTTTTGCCAGCTGAGCGATTGCCTTTTCGGTGATCTGGAGATTAAATCCTTGTTCTTTTAACAATGCCGCTGTTTTCGCAATTCCCAACCGGGCAATGCCAGCCATATGTTCAGGACGTAGCGGTTTAAAAATGACGACTTCATCAAAACGATTCAATAACTCCGGCCGGAAAAATTTAATCAGCTCCTCTTTGACGACTGATGTAAGTTGTTTATAGGTCTTATTGTACTCTTCCTGCGTTCTTTTGATTTTTGGATCTTGCATATTGAGTTGTTGTTGAATCAATGAACTACCTATGTTAGAGGTACAAATGACAATCGTGTTCTTAAACGAAATCGTATTACCGCGATTATCAGTCAAACGGCCATCCTCCAGAAGTTGCAATAAAATATTAAAAACATCCGGATGCGCTTTTTCAATTTCATCAAGTAAAACGATTGAATAGGGTTTTTTCCGCACTGCTTCTGTCAATTGCCCACCTTCTTCATACCCCACATATCCTGGAGGCGCACCAATCAATTTGGCAACTTCGTGCTTCTCCATATACTCTGACATATCAAGTCTTGCCATCGCATCATCACGACCAAAAAGAATTTCCGCGAGTGTTTTTGCGAGTTCTGTCTTTCCGACACCGGTTGGTCCAAGGAAAACAAACGAAGCAATCGGACGATTTGCAGCGGCAAGACCAATCCGGCCACGACGCACTGCTTCTGACACTGCAACCACTGCTTCCTCCTGATCAACCAACCGTTTATGAATCCGATCCTCAAGACGCAACAGTTTTTCACTTTCATCTTCAGTCAATTTCGTAATCGGGATACCTGTCCAGGCGCTGACCACTTTCTCTATGTCTGCTTTCTTTACTTGATTATCGCCTCTTTTGCCCGCATCCATTTGCAGTTTGACTTCTGAACAAGCTTCATCAAGTAAATCAACTGCCTTATCAGGCAGATATCGCTCGCCAATATATTTCCGGGAGAGTTTAACGCATTCTTTGAGTGCATCGTCAGGAACAGTCACTTTATGGAATTTTTCATATTTCGGACGAAGTACTTTTAACATTTCAAATGCATTCTCATCACTTGGCTCCTCAGCTGTTACCGGTTGGAAACGTCGTTCAAATGCTTTATCTTTTTCGAAGTTCTTGCGGTATTCTGTAGTTGTTGTCGCGCCAATTAACTGGAAATGACCACGGGCAAGATGTGGCTTGATGATATTTGCAGCATTCATGCCTTCGCCTTCACCAGCGCCCATCAATGAATGGATCTCATCAATAAAAAGGATAATATGATTGTTTGAACCAAGTACTTCATTGATCACGCCGCGCAAACGCTCTTCAAATTCTCCCCGGTGACTTGCGCCGGCAATGAGTGAAGCAACATCCAACTGGAAGATTCGTTTGTCAAGTAAATCATGCGGCACACTGCCGGAAACAATTTTTTGTGCCAGACCCTCAACAATAGCAGTTTTTCCAACGCCTGTTTCACCAATAATAATTGGATTGTTTTTTGTCCGGCGCAAAAGAATATGAATCACCCGGTCAATTTCTTTGTCCCGTCCGGCAATCGGATCAAGATGACCTGCACGCGCTTCTTCTGTTAAATCAATACCATATTTTTCAAGAATAGTTTTGTGCCCATAATCAAGATTCGGATTTTTTGCCATTTTCTCAATGATTGTTTCTTTTTTTAAGCCATGTGCCTGCAATGTAGCTGCGGTTGAAAAATTGGGGGAAAAGAGTACGACAAAAATATCCTCAGGAGTAATAAAATTTGATCCGCGCATTTTTGCATCGCGGTATGCCTGATCAAACACCTGCTGTGAAGTCTTGCTCAAGACAGGTTGTCCTTGATACGTGCTCATTTTTTCTTTCCCCTGGATTTCTTTTGACAATGCACCGCCATCCACGGAAAATTCACCTAAAAGTCGATAGATCTGCTCATCATAGAGTAAACCAAACAGTAGTTGATCAGGCTCTATATATTGCTGTTTGAGACGTTTTGCTTCTTCCTGTGCATGCGTCAAAACCTGACTTGCCCGCGGATCCAAATGGGAAAGTGCTGACATTTCAGGGCTCGTTGCTGGTTGTCTTGTATCTTGAGCCTGAGGAAGAGACTGGGCTGGTGTTACTGACTGCATTGGCGCTGTAGGAGGTGGTGCTACTGTTTCTGGAGATGATTGCTGTAGTGGTGCCGGAGTTTGTGCTGCAACCACATTTTGTCCCTGATCAACAGGTTGAGCAGTTTGATTTTTTTTCTGAGCAAAAATGCTTCCAAACATAGGCAGTACTTATTATTAAATACTAATTACACCAAAAGAGCAAGCAGGAAAATGCTTGCTAACTTTTCATGTTTCTGAGACCACTGTCCTCATCTCTGAACTAAATTCGCCGAAGTATCTCAGTCGAAAGAGATATTTCGCCTGGAATTATGAGGCAGAAGTTTTTTTCTCTTCTACTTCTGCTTTCATTTCTGTCTGTCGGTTTTGCGCTTTTGCCGAAGGAACGGAAACCAATTTACTCTCTTCTTCTCGCAACTCTTGCAGCACTTTTTCTCCTGCCTCACTCTTTACTCGAAGATAAGCTATCATCTCATCCCGGGAGAATCCTCCCAATAGTAAGAAAGGGAGCACATCGGAAACTTTCTTAATTCCTTCATTCCGTTTCATCACATCTGATGACTGCAAAAGTTCCATTGTTTGTGCAATTGCAGTGCCATCTGCCTGAATCCAATCCATTCTGCCTTTATTATCACTACTAAATGGTGGCGGGACCGCAAGACTGCGATAATTTTCCTCCCAAATTTTTCTGACTTCATCAAGATCTTGTGAAGTCACATTTTGCGTTTGATTTGTTGCAGGAATAGCAGCAGCTGTTACTTGCGCTATAATATCTCCTGCCAATGGTTTTCCTTGTTGTTTGGCTTCTTTGAGTTTGGCACTCAGTTTTTCAATTTCATCCGGTGAGGTTGTTTCCTTGACAGAAAGAATTGCTCCTGCTAGATCATTGCCTTGTGCATGTGCTTTACGAAGTTCTTCATGGAGTCGTGCGATTCGTTCTTTATCCGAAGCAGAAGCAAGTTCAGGATTAGCCAGTTGTTGTAATTGCGCCTTCATTTGTGCAGATGGCAGATCGGATAATTCTGTTTTCCCAAGACTCGCAGCTGCAGCGAGGAATGCTGCAGCCGTTGTATTCCCCTTGGTACTTTCTGCAACAAGTCTCTGTCGTAAGTTCTCTACTCGTTGTTTTTCTGATGGATCGGTAATTACTTCAGGATGGGCAATCTGTTGCAGTAGCTCCCGGATCTTCTGGATGTCACCAAACTTTACTGTATCATGTGAAAGTGACATTGCTTCATAGCGTGCAATATCCTGCATTCTTGGCACTTTTACATTGACTAATGCTAAAATTTCATTTGCCGGTTGTTGTGTACTAACAGATGTAGCTACTAACGGACTCGTTTCTTCTTCCTCCTCCTCATCTTCTGCTGTTGCCTCTATCGAGGCTGCCATAGTGTTGTGCGCATGTGTCTTTTCATGCTTAACTGAAACAGACACTTTCTCTTCTTCTTCTTTTGAAAGCTCTTGTGAGACTTCTTTTGCCGCTTCCTGTTTGGCTCTCAAGTACGCGATAATTTCAGTTTGCGAAAAACCGCCGACGAGTAAGAATGGCAAAATATTTGATACTTCATCAAGTCCCTGATTCACTTTTTCCTGATCGGGTGATGATAGCAATCCAACAATACGGTCAATTTTACTGATATCATCCTTAATCCAGTCCTGTCTTGTTCCTGCCATACCTTGCGGCACTTGCAAATTCCGATAGTTTTGTCTCCACATATCTTTGACTGCTTGATAATCCTGCTGGTTAACTGTCTGAACACGATTAACAGCTGGCAGATTTGTTTTTGTGCCAAGCTCTTTTGGAAGGGTAGAGAGTAATTCACCTGCCAATGGCTGTCCGTTTTCTTTTGCCTTCATTAATTTCTCTCGTAGTTTGTCTATTTCCTCTACTGTTGAGGTCGACGATACAGCAAGTACCGAGCTTGCAAGTTCATTACCGGATTTACTTTCTTTCAATAATGCTTCATGAAGCTTACTCATCTTTTCCTGAGCTGCAGGTGTTGTGGCAAGCTGTGGGTTAGAAATCTGTTGCAGGATATTTTTTACTTGCGCAGTATTTTCCGAATGTTGCGCTGTTGTATTAATATTGGAGACAACATTTTGTGCAAGACTGTTACCTTGTTGCGCTGCCTGGGTAAGTGTCTCGCGAATTTTTTCTATTTCTTTTTCTGTTGTTGTATTATTCACCGACAACAATGATGAAGCAAGTTTATTGTTGTTTTCCTTACTTTCTCGAGAAAGCATCTCGTGTAATTTTGTCAGTTTTTCACGATCTACTGAGGATTGCGTAGAAACAGGATTGGCAATCTGCTGCAAAATATTTCGCAATTGCGTTGTATTGACCTGTAAGCTTTTTCTGCTCATTGTTGAAAATGCGTTATTGACTGCGTTCATAATTGATGTCGCCATGATATTGCCCTGTTGGCTTTCATCACTTAATCGATCGTGTATTTCTGTATACTTTTCTCGTTCCACAGTTGAATTTATAGAGGCAGGATTTGCGATTTTTTCCAATGTTTCTCGTACTCTGGTAACCTCCTGTCTTGTGGAAACATCATTGGTCGTGAAAGCCGTATCATACCGGGCAATATCCCGCATGGTGGGCAGAGAAATATTAGCAGCAGAAAGAGTCTGTGCAGTAATTTGTGCTGACGGGATAAAAGCCGGTTGAGCAAATCTTGTCTCAACCTGGGCCGCTGAGACATGCAACTCTTTGGCAGCACCCGTCGGACCGGGAGTAACTGGTATAGTAAACTTTTTTGCAAACGGCAGTGAAATCGCTGCTCCACCCGGCTGCGGTGACGATGGGGTGCCGCCAGGCGGTGTAACTTTATTTGTGGATGTCAGACTAACCAGTGTTTTCATTACAGCAGTGTCACTGGGTGAGAAATTCGAGGCGTAGTCAAGAAATATCTGCAATAAAATCCACGGCAGAAGAATAACCACCCACAACATAATTAACGCAACAACATAAAGCGCAAATGTTTGCGTCAGATTGACACTATTTGTTGGCGAAACATTTTGTCCTGGACCACCAAGCAAAATATTTACAGCCGTGGGGAAAATAATTGCGCTTGCATTGCCGATGTTGGGACTGGAAAATACTAACGGGATCTGATTACGCCACATATAGACCAGGCCTTTAAGGAAAATAGCAAAAAGAGGTGCATACAATAACCAGCGGAAAAATTCACCAATCCAGATTTTTCCAGTATTGCGTACAGGATAATACAAAAGCAACAATGGAAAAATCGGTGAAACAATGATAAAAAACCACAGGATAATCTTGCGCATTAATAAAATACCTACCATAACGAAATACGTCAGTGCAGTCAATTTGGTCAATAATAATGAAATAAACGCAGATTCAGCATTATAATCTCCTAATAACCGCAGACCAATAAAATCCTGATAACGCCAGCCAACGTAGAGAAGGTCTGATTGCGAGATACAATTTGGCGGACACGCACCTTTATTGGGCTGTGATACGAGGAAAAATCCTTGAATCAAATCAGTAAACTGATAGAGGAATTGTAAAATTGCATAGGAAAAAACAATCAGCAGAATGACCGCAACAAAACGCGGGATGAAACGCATAATTGTTAAACTTCTTCCCCGGGTGATAATAATCACAATTGCTGTTGCCAGAATTACAAGGAACAGCATCGGAATAACAATATACAAAACAATCGTACTCCAGAATCCGGCAAGGGGATTATTATTGTTATCACAGGTGCCATTAGCAAGTTGCTTAACACAAACCCAATTATAATTTGCCAGCGTCCAGTCAAGCATCAAGCCGGCACGAGCCGCATTTTTACCAATAAATGTCACTTCCGGATCAACCACCCACAGTCCGCCGGTTGGTACTGCAGTTGGCGCTGTCATCTGTACAGGACCAGCAGAACCGCTTGCAGCCGGAGCAGCATACGCAGAGTGTGCGAGAAAAGAGAGACTGAAAAAAGAGACAATAAGAACAATACCAAGTATGACGGGCAGAATTTTTTTCATGGCTTCACTCTATTTAAACCCAGGAATATGTAAAATGTCAACTACGACTACCTGAATAAATACAAAACCAAAAATTGCAAGCAACAAACCGACGATAGCATAAATAATATAACTTTTTCCGACATTGAGGCGTACCGGATCACCCCGGGAAGTAAGGATAGTATACCCGCCCCAAATGAGCGTTAGGAGTGCAATACCTGCAACAAACCCGAGTCCGATGCCATAAAATTTCTGCACAAAACCAATTGGATCATTCGGCATACAACCAAAGTCTGTCTGAATTTCATTCGCTGCACATTGTTGCATATTTTAACAGTAGCATAGATAAAAATGAAAAACAATGAGGGATTACCTCAGGGGGGAGGATACTATTGCGACTTTCCCGGTGGATTGCCAATTTCATATTGCTGTGTACCAATTGTAGACACTTGCACTCCCCGGACAGCAAGATTTTCTAACTGAAGCGTTTCTGCATCGGAGTTATACTTTACACGAAATCCATAAAAAGGATCCTGTGTATTCCCTTGGGGAAAGAAGGGAAGCCTCCTTTTTCTTTCACGATCTCTTATTGAAACTAATGTCTTAGGAAATTCAACCATTTGACCTGACCCGTAAAGAGGATATGCCGCCAGTATTTTCTCCCAATTAGGATCAATCTGGACCATAAGAAGAGCTGAATCGTTATTGTCTTGTAGTTGTCCTGCTCTATTACCTAAAGATGTGGTGCTACCAATATGAATAATGATTGGCGCTTCCCCATCTTTACCGGCTGGTTGATAAGTAAGCTGTATTAAATGAGGTAAATTATCTACTGAGCCATTTTGCTTAAAGTTTACATAAGATGGTCTGTTATACCATAAGTCATCTTCGCCTGTAGGAATAGTAGTAAAGATCTCAGAAGAAGGAAGTACTACACCTAACTCATTAATCATAATCCCAAGTATAACACAACCTAGCTCTAGACTCAATTTACAACGGCCGCTTGTAGAGGTTAATGAATTCTGTTATAATTCCTGCCTTATGGAAATTCCAAAGTTTGTACCAAGACCTGTAGAACGATTTTTGACACGAAGAAGAAGAACAAAAGAGGCTTTTAGTTTAGTTAGACAGGCAAGGACTGCACGGGGTAACGAGGAGGTACAAATACAAGTACTTGAGAGGGCAATTAGCCTTACAGCAAGAGATAGGGGAAGAAATGTAAACAGAGTCAATGCACTTGCTCATGAACTTGCCGGAGATCTGTTATTGGCAGAAAACCCCCGTGCTGCACGTCGACATTATGAGGCTTCATTATGGTCACAATTGAGGGCCTATCAAAATACTGAGGAATTCTTAAGAAAAGGAAGACGGACCAGAGATAAATTACACCCTCTTATATTTCCATAAAACGTATTTACCAAACTTATCTTTTTTATTTAGAACCAGCCTTTCCGTCCGTGCTCCTCTTCTTTTTGGAACTCTTCCAGAAGTTCTTTCTGTCTGCGCGAAAGTTTTTTCGGCACAACCACTTTTACTTTGACATAATGATCACCGCGACCGCTGCCCCGAAGATGTGGCACGCCCCGGCCGCTCAAACGGATTAATACGCCCGGCTGTGTACCTGAAGGAATACGAATTTGTACTGTACCATCAATTGTATCTATCGGCACTTCTGCGCCAAGTGCTGCCTGTGCGAAAGAAATTTCTTTTTCTGAAATAATATCATAGCCTTCTCGGCCAAACTTCTGACTCGGCATTACATCAAAAACCACATCATAGTCGTCAAAACGGATTCTCGAACCAGTATCAACACCTGCCGGAATTTTTATTTTCTGTGATTTCCCGTTAATAGAAACTGATTTTTCTGTACCATGTACTGCTTCATCAAAACTGATGGTTAGTGAATAAACCGGACGGCGTTGCGCCCGACCAAATGGTGATGCACCGCCAAAAAACTGCTCAAAAATTTCAAATGGATCTGAAAAACCGCCAAAATCGAAATCTGCTGCATTGCCATTAGTTGAATAAGTGTAGGTAAATGGCCCGTAACGACCAGTTTGTTGTCCAAATCCGCCAAATGGTCCACCCGCTCCACCCATACCACCCTGTTCAAAAGCAGCATGACCAAATTGATCATAGGCTTTGCGTTTTTCTTCGTTGGATAACACTTCGTAGGCTTTGGTGACTTCCTTAAACTTTTCTTCTGCTTCTTTCGTTTTATTGCGGTCAGGATGATACTGCAGCGCCAACTTGCGATAAGCTTTCTTTATCTCGTCCAAACTTGCTGTTTTGGCAACCCCCAAAACCTCATAATAGTCACGTTCATTTGCCATACGATGTATTATATACCAAATATGCGCTTAATAGCGCATAAACAAAATTATTTTAAGACTTTCAGTTTTTATATTATAGTTTATCTAAATAGTTGTTAACTAGAAGATTCTAAAAACGTAACTCCTTGCTCTAAATTTGTAAACGTAGTATGCAAAGCACCAAACTCTAAATCTGCCCTTTTTATTCTCTGAAAGAAACCATACGGCGTTATTCTTTGTTCATTTGCATCTAAATCAGTACCAAGAATCTTTAAACTACCATAACTTTGCTGAGTCTGCCCCATAAAAAAATGCGGCAGCCCATCGCTACGGACTTCAACTAATCCTATTGCAGCTTCACGCTTATTCCGGGGATCTTCCCTATAGATAGCTATTTGTGTCACATCAATTTTTTCATTCGGGTTTCCTTTACTGGGTTCCTGATGTTTACTTACTACGTAGAAATTCGTATCTCCACCCGTGCCTTGATAAAGATGTCTCCTATATGCAGCGCTACTCCATTCTTGTCGTTGTTGTAAAGTATCGATCGTTGTTTGTGCTCTAAGTTGCATTCCTCTCTGACGAGCCATTTCTTTTTCACTATCCATATCTTCTCTTATTGAAGATTACTCAACCACTTCTCCTTCTACCGGCTCATCGCCTTTTTTTTCTTTGTTTTGCTCATCTTTCTTTTCTGAATCACCTTGTGCTGTTGTATCAGTAGCCTGTTGCTGCTGTTGTTGATTCTGGTACATACTCTGTCCTATTTTTTGTAAGCTGTCAGACAACTCAGTAGTCTTCGCTTGCAGATCTTCTTTACTGCCGGATTCAAGAATATCTTTCAATGCTTTGACTTTGTCCTCGACTTCTTTCTTTACTTCATCACTGATTTTATCCTTATCTTCACGAAGTGTCTTCTCAGCTGTGAAAATAAGCGAGTCAGCTTGATTGCGAGCTTCGATACGTTCTTTTTTCTCTTCATCTTCTTTGGCATGCATCTCTGCTTCTTTGGTCATGCGCTCAACTTCTTCTTTGGAGAGACCCGTTGAGCCGGTGATTTTGATACTTTGTTCTTTGCCCGTTGCTTTATCTTTTGCTTTGACATTGAGAATACCATTAGCATCAATATCAAATGTCACCTCGATTTGTGGCACACCCCGCGGTGCTGGCGGAATACCATCGAGAATAAATCTTCCTAACGATTTGTTATCTGCTGCCATTGGCCGCTCTCCCTGGAGAATATTAATTTCAACCTGTGTCTGATTATCTGCTGCAGTTGAAAACACCTGTGATTTGGAAGTTGGAATTGTGGTATTACGATTAATGAGTGGTGTTGAAACCCCGCCTAAGGTCTCAAGTCCCAACGTTAGCGGCGTCACATCCAAAAGTAACACATCTTTGACTTCGCCGCCCAAAACGCCAGCTTGTACTGCCGCGCCGACTGCAACAACCTCATCAGGATTGACTCCGCGATGCGGTTCTTTGCCGAAGAATTTTTCAACTGTTTCAATAACCTTTGGCATCCGGGTCATGCCGCCAACCATAACGATCTCATTAACATCAGAAACTTGAATACCTGCGTCTTTGATAGCTTTCTTCACCGGCTCAAGAGTTTTGCGGATGAGTTCATCAACAATTTGCTCCAATTTCGCACGAGTCAATGTCATAGTCAAATGGAGTGGACCATCTTTGCCTTGGGTGATGAAGGGCTGATTAATTTGCGCTTCTTGTGAACTGGAGAGTTCAATCTTTGCTTTCTCAGCCGATTCTTTCAATCGTTGTAATGCTTGCGGATCCTTCCGAAGATCAATACCGTGTTCTTTTTTAAACTCATCAGCAATATAATCAATAATTTTCTGATCAAAATCATCG
>Ga0070740_10004445_pt1 | contig 13777 bp, 9 predicted proteins | sample Coa_R2_FD_67286 | JGI IMG/M metagenome (GOLD analysis project Ga0070740, IMG submission 67286) | Surface soil microbial communities from Centralia Pennsylvania, which are recovering from an underground coalmine fire - Coalmine... | ecosystem: Environmental > Terrestrial > Soil > Unclassified ... | reverse complement strand
CGCGAATCTGATCCACCTGCGCGAGAAGCATTCTCTCGCGTGGTCGGGTTGCGCGGTGCTGTATCGCGGCAATCACCAGTCGCGCGTGCTGGAAAAGGCGCTGCGCCTGAACCGCATTCCTTATCACCTCACCGGCGCGTTGAGTTTTCTCGACCGGCACGAGGTCAAGGACGTGCTGGCGTATCTGCGCCTGCTCGCCAATTCCGACGACGACGCGGCCTTTCTGCGCGTGGTCAACGTGCCGCGCCGCGAGATCGGCGCGACCACGCTGGAGAAACTGGGGACGTTGGCGCAGTCGAAACACCTTTCGTTGCGGCGCGCCGCGCGCAACGATTCGGTGCTGAAACAACTGCCGGCGCGTGCGGCTTCGTCATTGGCCGGTTTCACCGCGTTGCTGGATGGCTTGGCCGCACACGCGAAGCACACATCCGCTGCGGAACTGGTGGAAGAACTCCTGCGCCGCAGCGGCTATGCGCAGCACATCGCGGGTTCATCGCGCGACACCGCGCTCAACGAGCGGCGCATGGGCAATATCCGGGAATTGATCGAATGGTTCCGCGCGATGGACAAGGGCCGCGCGCGGGCCGGCGATCTCGCCGCGCAACTTGCTTTGTTGATCCATGCCGACCGCGACGACGGCGGCGACGCGGTGCGCCTGATGACACTGCACGCAGCCAAGGGACTGGAGTTCCGCTGCGTGCACATCGTCGGACTGGAAGACGGCACGCTGCCGCACGAAGGCGCGCTGGACGAAGGCCGCCTCGACGAGGAGCGCCGCCTGCTCTACGTCGGCATCACCCGCGCCAAGGAATTGCTGGTCTTGAGCCACAGCGCGCAAGCGCGCCGCTACGGACAGGTGTTCGCGCAGAAACCCAGCCGCTTTCTCGAAGAACTGCCTTCACTCGACCTGCACCGCGAAGGCCAAAATCCGGAAGCCGACGCGCAGGCGCGTCGCGAAATCGCCGAGGCGCATCTGGAGCGGTTGACTGCGATGCTGGGGTGACGCTCAGGCTGCTCGCGCGGTAATGGGCTTTACCTTGCCGCGGAACCGCCGCTTGGCCTGCCACAGATCGTAGTTGCCCTGCATCGCGTACCAGACGCCGGGCGTAGTACCGAGCGCCTTGGCCAAGCGCAAATCCATGTCCGCGCTGATTCCCGCCGAGCCGTTCAATACCCGCGACAGCGCCACGCGGGTCACACCCAATCGCTTGGCCGCCTCGGTCACCGTAATCCCTTCCAGCCACTCGCGCAGCACTTCGCCGGGATGCGGAGGGTTGTACATGCCGCTCATGATCTTGCCTTCAGTGATAGTCCTGATAATCCACCAGTACGGCGTCGCCATTCTCGAACTTGAATGTCAACCGCCAATTGCCGCTGACCCAGACCGCCCAATGACCAGCCAATTTCCCGTGCAATGGATGCAGCTTCCAACCCGGTGCAGCCATGTCATGCGGAGTCTTTGCCGCGCTCAATTGCGCCAACTGCAAGCGCAATCGCGCCGCATGTTTGGCTTGAATTCCCGATGTCCTGCCGGTACGAAAGAACGTCTCCACGCCCTTGTGCCGGAACGATCGGATCATGGCGAAAGTGTATAGCGTAGCGCTACACGCTGCAAGATCAGATCAAATCAACCCCGCCACCTCAAGCTCATTCTTGAGATACGCGTAGTAGATCGGCGCAGCGACGACGCCGGGCAGGCCGAACGCGGCTTCCATCACCAGCATCGCCAGCAGGATTTCCCAGGCGCGCGCGCGGATCTGGCCGCCGACGATTTTCGCGTTGAGGAAATATTCGAACTTGTGGATCAGCACCAGAAAGATCAGCGAGCCCAACGCCACCCACAGCGACACCGACAGCGAGACGATCACGATCAGCGTGTTGGAAATCAGATTCCCGACCACCGGCAGCAGGCCGACGACGAAGGTGATCGCGACGAGCGTCTTGGCCAGCGGCAGTTGCACGCCCAGCAACGGCAGCACGACCAGCAGATAGATCGCGGTGAAGATCGTGTTGATCGCGGCGATCTTCACCTGCGCGAAGACGATGTTGCGGAACGCCAGTGCCAGCCGCGCGCAACGCGCGGAGAGATCGCGGCGCAGCGGGCCGTGGCGCGGCGACGGCCGCTCGTGCGCCAGCGCGATCAGCGCGCCGAGGATCAGGCCGACCAGGATGCGCCCGAACACGTGCAGCGTTTCCTTGCCGGCCAGTTGCAGTTGTGCGGAATGTTCGCGCGCGAGATTGGTGGCGCTGGCGCGGATGCCCTCGGTGCTTTCCGGCAGGTGCGAGCTGATCCACAGCGGCAGTTGCGCGCGCGCCTTGTCGATCAGCGGCATCATGCGATCGAAGACGGTACTCGGATCGCCGATCTCGCTGCGGAAAAAGGCGATCGCGCCGAAAATCAGCAGCGCCACCAGTCCGACGATGATCGCCGCCAGCACGCCGACCAGGATCTGGCGCGCCAACGCGCCGGAAATGCGGCCCTCCAGCAGCGGCACCAGCGCGTCCACCAATACGTACACGATCAAACCCGCGATCAACGCGGGCAACAGATGCAGGAACATCACCAGCAGCAACGCGGCGGTGGCCGCTGCGTAGCTGACGGCGGGCGTCCAGCGGGCGGTGTTGGCATCCATGAACGTTGCGGAGTCGATCGGGAGCGCAGTGTGGCAGCGCGATCGGGCGGCGCCAAGTAAACTCATCCACCGGCCATTCGGAAGCCACCATGCACAAGCCTCTTGTCTTCGCTTGCACCGCTGCGTTGTGCCTCTCCGGCTGCGCCGCGCAAATGCCGAAAACTCCGCCGCCTGCAGCGGCCGCGCCGCAACTCGCGGCGGACGACAGCCTCTACGCCACGTTGTGGCAACAAAGCGCGCTGGAACACGATCTGGTTTACACCGAGATCTATCGCGATGCGCAATCGAACCTGCTGCGTGCGCTGCACGATCCGCATTGGGATGCGCTGCCGAAAAACGAACGCGCCGCGGTGCGGCGCGGTTCGTTGCGCGGCCTGAAACCGGCGGTGGTGCTGGACATCGATGAAACCGTGCTGGACAACTCGCCGCAGCAGGCGCGGCAGATCAAGAACGGCAAACCCGGTTTCGACAACGATGCGTTCAACGCGTGGATCCGCGAAGCCGATGCCAAGCCGCTACCGGGCGCGCTGGAGTTCACGCACTACGCCGCCGCGCACGGCGTGCGCGTGATCTTCATCAGCAATCGCCCGCGCGATTTGACCGATGCGACGATCGAAAATCTGAAACGCGACGGTTTTCCGGTCACGGGCGAAGGCGATGTCTTGAATCTGGGCACGCCCACGCCGGATTGCGAAGCGAAGGGCAGCAACAAGGGTTGCCGGCGCGAACTCGTCGCGCGCAAGTATCGCGTGCTGATGGAATTCGGCGACCAGCTCGGCGATTTTCTGGATATCGAAGAAAACACTCCGCAAGGTCGCGAGCGCGCGATCGCTCCGTATCGAAACTGGATCGGCGAGCGCTGGTTCGTCCTGCCCAATCCCGTTTACGGCTCGTGGTTGAATGCGCTGGACGACGGCGCGAAAACGCCGGCCGACAAGCGGGCGGCCGAACATGCGGCGCTGGTGACGCAATGAGTAGATGTACCGTTCGTGCTGAGGTATCGAAGCACGAACGGTGCTGGCAAGGATGGCTTCGCCCTTCGATACCTCAGGGCGAACGGTTCTGAATATGGCTCACGCAAATCGCAATATCCCCGCGCGCGAGCGGCTGATCTTCGCGCTGGACGTGCCCGATCGGGCACGCGCAATCGAATGGATGGATCGCCTGGGCGATGCGGTGACGTTCTACAAGATCGGTCTGGAGCTGCTTTCCGGCGGCGAATACTTCGACGTGCTGCGTGAGTTGAAAAACCGCGGCAAGAAGATCTTCGCCGACCTGAAATTGCACGACATCCCGGCCACGGTCGCCGGCGCGGTGAAGGGTCTGGCCGGTTACGGCGTCGAGTTCTGCACCGTGCATTGCGATGCGGCGGCAATGTTGCGCGCGGCCAGCGAGGTGAAAGGCACCATGCGCCTGCTGGCGGTCACCGTGCTGACCAGCAACGACCGATCCGATCTCGAAGCGCTGGGCGTGCAAGGGAGCGTCACCGACACCGTGATCGCGCGCGCGAAACTGGCGCAGGACTGCGGCATCGACGGCGTGGTGTGTTCCGGCGCCGATCTGTCGCCTTTGCGAAAAGCCGCGCCGGATTTGCTCACCGTATGTCCGGGCATTCGTCCGTCCGGGCCGGCGAACGACGACCAGAAGCGCGTGGTGGATGTACGCACCGCCTTCAGCACCGGCGCCGATTACATCGTGGTGGGAAGGCCGATCCGGCAGGCCGCCGATCCGCGCGCAATGGCGGAAGAATTCGTGGGGCAGATCGAATCAGCGATGTAGGACGGATTTCAACCCGCCATGTTCCGCAAGACCCGTCCTATAGTGATCTGTTCTGAAATCCGTTCGTGGTGAGGTATCGAACCACGAACGGAGTGCGGCAGATCGCCGTTCGCCCTTCGATACCTCAGGGCGAACGGTTCAATTTTTAAACTCGATGATTGCACTACGAAGACTTGCTTGCCTTGCGCTGCCGCCCTCGCCAAACTTCCCGGCCCATCGAAGGAGCGGATCATGCACCGTCGATCTTTGCACACCGGATTTGCTCTCACCGCGCTGCTCCTGCTCGCGGCCTGCAATCGCAACAGCGAACCGGTCGCGCCGCCGGCCACCACGCCCGAGGGCGCGGTGCGCGCGTCATTGGTGCTGACGCGCAATGGAGACTTCGACGGCCTGCTGCGCAGCACGTTGCCCGATGCGGATTACAAGGCCTGGCGCGCCGAATGGGAACGCGCCCGCGCGAAGCAACCGCCGCCCACGCCGCAACAGCGCGAGCAGTTCGCGCAGATGATGCAAAAACTGATGGAAGCCGGCGCCGAGAACAAGCTCTACAAGCAACTGCAACCGCAACTCGCCGACCTGCGCGTGCATCGCGCGCAGAACCTGCCGATGCTGATCGGCATCCTGCAGGCGGCCGGCAACAATATCGTCGCCAATGCGGCGGGCCTGTCACCCGGGCAAAAACAGCAGGCGACGGAAGCGATCCAGGCGCTGGCGGACTGGGCGCAGAGCGCCGATTTCACGGGCGACAACAAGGCGAAGCAGGCGATCGCGGTGGTCTGCGATACCGCGCGCAAGCTCGATCTGAAAACGCTCGATCAGGCGCGGGCGCTGAGCTATGAACAGACGATGGCGGACTATCGCATCGGCTGGAGTGGTCTGAAGCAATTGCTGAAGATCTACGGACTGGATCTCGATGCCAGCTTCGATCAAACCAAACTGGAAACGCTCAACAACGATGGCACCCGCGCGCGGGTGCGCGAGACCTTCACGTTGGCGGGCAAGCCGATCGTCAGCGAGATCAACCTGGTGATGCAGAACGGACACTGGTACGACGCGGACCGGCTGGCCGCCTGGCGCGCGAAGCAGCAATCGCAGGCCGCATCCGCTTCCAGCGCCGCGATGCCGGCTTCCGTACCGGCCGCGCCGGCAAGCACCGCACCGTCACACGCGGGCTCCGCCGCGCATTGATCGGGCCGTCTGCGCGAAGTTCTACAATGACCGCGATGGAATCGCCTCTGTCCGAGAGTGCGGCGCCGCGCGCGCCATGGGGCCGCGCGCTGCTGGGCCGTCTGCTCGCGCCCTGGGTGCGGATCAAGCGCGATCCGGCAGAACCCTTGAGCCTGCTGGCGCCGGACGCCGACGTGGTGTACGTGATCGAGCGCGCGGGTTTGTCGGACAGCCTGATTCTCGAGCGCGCCTGCCGCGAAGCGGGCATGCCCGATCCGCTGAAGCCCATGCCGGGCGGCGGCCGGCGGAGGCGTTCGATGTTCGCGCTCAGCCGGCGCGACGGTTCGCTCTACGGCCGCAAGCGCCACGGCACTTCGCGCGAAGCGGTGCGAACGCTGCTGCTGGCGCAGGAAGTGGATCCGCAATTCGAAATCCAGTTGGTGCCGGTGGCGATCTACGTCGGCCGCGCGCCCAATCGGCAGTCCGGCTGGCTGCACGCGCTGTTCTCGGAAAACTGGGTGGTCGTCGGACGCTTCCGCCGGCTGCTGGCGCTGCTGCTCAACGGGCGCGAAACCATCGTGCATTTTTCCAGGCCGATCTCGTTGCGCGAAATGCTGGCCGAAGGCGCGGGCCTGCGCCCCGAGCGGGTGCAGCGCAAGATCGCGCGCGTGCTGCGCGTGCATTTCCGGCGCGTGCGCACCGCGGTGATCGGCCCGGATCTCTCGCACCGCCGCACCGTGGTGGATTCGGTGCTGAACGCGGAAAGCGTGCGCGCCGCGATCGAAGCCGCCGCATCGAAAGAGAGCATCTCCTACGCCAAGGCGTGGCGGCGCGCGCAGAAGCTGGCGTATGAAATCGCCGCGGACTATTCGCCGCCGTTCGTGCGCGCGAGCTCGTTCCTGCTGTCGAATTTCTGGAACAAGTTGTACGACGGCATCGACATGCATCATTTCGACACGCTGCGCGCGGCCGCGCCCGGCCACGAAATCATCTACGTGCCCTGCCATCGCAGCCACGCCGACTACGTGCTGATGTCCTACCAGCTCTATCAGTCGGGCGTGGTGGTGCCGCACATCGCCGCCGGCGTGAATTTGAATCTGCCGGTGCTGGGGCGATTCCTGCGCATGGGCGGCGCGTTCTTCATGCGTCGCAGCTTCAAGGGCAACGCGCTGTATTCGGTGATCTTCAACGAATACATGGCGCAACTCGTCGACCGCGGCGTGCCGGTGGAATATTTCATCGAAGGCGGGCGCTCGCGCACCGGGCGCCTGCTGGAACCCCGCGCAGGCATGCTGGCGATGACCGTGCGCGCGTTCCTGCGCGCGCCGCGCCGGCCGGTGCTGTTCCAGCCGGTGTACATCGGCTACGAAAAACTGATGGAAGGCCGCAGTTACAGCGGCGAGTTGTCGGGGCAGAAGAAGGAGAAGGAATCCTGGTTCTCCCTGCTGCGCGGATTGCGCGCGCTGCGCCAGCACTATGGCCGCGTGGCGCTGAATTTCGGCGAGCAGGTGCCGCTGACGCCTTTGCTGGACGCGGCGGCGCCCGGCTGGCGGGACGATGCGCTGAAACCGGACGAACGCCCTGAATGGCTGCCGCAACTGATCGACACGCTGGCGCGGCGCATCCAGGTGGAAATCAATCGCGCCGCGGACGTGAATCCGATCAACCTGCTCAGCGTAGCGCTGCTGGCGACGCCCAAGCACGCGATGGCGGAGTCCGATCTGCTGACGCAGATCGATCTGATGAAATCGCTGCTGGAGACACTGCCGTATTCGCCGCGCACGACGCTGACGCCGTTGTCGGCGGCGGAAATCATCGGCTACGGCGAGCAGATGGGATGGATCAAACGCATTCGACATCCGCTGGGCGATGTGCTGACCGCCGAAGGCGAGCAGGCCATCCTGCTTTCGTATTTCCGTAACAACGTGCTGCACCTGTTCGCGGCGGCCTCGTGGGTGGCCTGCTGTTTCGCCAACAACCGCCGCATTGCGCGCGGCTCGGTGCTGCGGCTGGCGCGGTTGATCTATCCCTTCATCCGGTCGGAATTGTTTCTGCCGTGGGACGAAGAGGGCTTCGTGCAGCGGGTCGACGAAACCGCGGACTTCCTGATCGCGCGCGGCCTGCTGGGCACGCGCGGCGACGGCCGCATCCTGCAGCGCGCGTCCGGGAGGGAAGACGACGGTTATCCATTGCGGCTGCTGGCGCACAGCCTGCTGCAGGCCTTCGAGCGCTACTACATCGCAATCGCCGCGCTGGTAAAGAACGGGCCGCGCACGCTCACCGCGGCGGAACTGGAGAACCTCTGCCATCTCACCGCGCAGCGCCTGTCTCTGCTGGTCGAACCCAGCGCGCCGGAGTTCTTCGACAAGAACCTGTTCCGCGGCTTCATCGCGCAGTTGCGCGAACGGCGCGTGATCCGCACGGACGAAAACGGCAAACTGGATTTCGACGTCGCGCTGGAAGAAGTGACCCGGGACGCGCGCCTGATCCTGGCGCGCGAAGTACGCGATTCGATCCTGAAGATCACGCCGGAAGTCGTCGCGAACGCATCGTCCGGCGAGGACAAAACGACGAGGGCGGCTTAAGCGGCCCCCTCCCGCGCTTTGGCGGGAGAGGAGATCGCATCACTTAGAAGTGGAACGTGCCCGACACGCTCAGCAGGTTGCCGCTGTTGTCGAAACTGCCGACCAGGTGATCGCCGGTGACCGACGTGTCGTTCACGTCGCCGTTGTTCACGAACAGGTGCGCGTAGCCGAGATTGAATTCCACCGCGGGGCTGGGCGCATAGCCCACGCCGAGCGCCAGCCACTTGCGGGCGCCGTCGGGAATGCGCGGCGTGCGCGTTTCATCGCGCGTGGGCGTTTGATCGTAGGCCACGCCGGCGCGCCAGGTCCATTGATCGCTTATCTTGTAATCCATCCCGAGCGAACCGAAGAAGGTGTTGCGCCAATCTTCCGCTTCGACGCTCGGTGGCTGGTAGGGATTGGCGAAGTTGATCGCCAGTTGCTTGAACGAACTCCAGCCCGTCCAGCCCAGCGATGCGCCCCAGCTCACGGGACCGCTGCCGATGTGCCAGTAGCTGAGGTTGGCGACGGCCGGCGTGGCGAAATCGCCGCTGGCGGCCGTGTTCTGGAATGCTCCGGTAGGCGCGATGATCGGTTGTATCGCGATCGGAACCTGGAAATACGCATTGCCGCTGATCGTGTGATCGATCTTGGCGCGGTAGGACAGGCCGATGCGATCCTGCGTGGTCGGCTTGAACTCGGCGCCGATCTGCCAGCCGTAACTCCAGTCGTCACCCCTCACTTCCGCCTTGCCGTCCGCGGATTGCGGGAACACGCTCACGCTGGCCGGGCACGTCGCGGGATTGCCGCCCAGAGCAATGCATTGCTCGATTTGCGCGCTGGCGACGATCGCGCCGAAATCCACCGCATTGCTCAAGTCCACCTTGGTCTGTTGCGCGATGATCGATGCGCCCAGTGCGACCTGCGGATTGATCTGCCAGGAGATCGAACCGGTGAGATCCAGCGAGGTGACTTTCGATTTCAGCGCCTGATAGCGTCCCATCCAGCCGTCGTCGTATTCCGTTTTCAACCCGAACGGCGCATTCACGGCCAGACCGATACGCCATGCATCGTTGATCGGCGCGGAGAAATACAGCGCCGGCACCGGTGTCACATCGCCGCCGTTGCCGCCGTCGCCGCCGGAGAGCGGAAAGCCGAACGCATCGGTGCCGCTGCCGTGGAATTGCGTGTTGACATCGATCGCGGTGACGTCGGCCTGGAACACCATGCCGTTCAGATCGGACATCGCCGCGGGATTGTTGACCACCACCGAGGCGTCGTCGCCGGCGGTGTCCACGCCGGCGAAGGCGCGACCCAGCGCCTTGGCGCTGTTCTCCTTGATCTGGAAACCGGACGCGGCCGCATCGGTGCTCGCCAACACCGAAGCCACGGCCAACGCCAGGACAGTCAGGACCAGCGCACCCCGGCGCGATCCGCGTTGGAGAGGTGCAGTGCTCATCGTCGTCGTGCTCATGATCGTACCCATAGGAACAGAGTTCTCCCGTCGGTGCCCTCGCGGCTCGCTGGATTCATACGACTGTTTGAACCGCCCGGTGCAAACTTTGAAGGGTACGCGGCGCAGATGCAAGCATTCTTTAACGTCCTGTTACCGCGCGACTGTGAGCTGCTTCCGTATACTGCGGCGCTTGCGCCGTTGTCGGTCCACCCCGGTTTCTCATGCCCAACTCCAAGCTGCGCCGCCGGCCCTCGCTGCTGCGCTCGTTGCCGTATTTCCTGCCGGCGCTGATCGCGGTGGCGCTGGCCGCCTTCGGCGTCTCTTCGCTGGCCCTGCTGCCGCTGTTGATCGCCAGCACCTTGTGCATGACGGCGGTCTGCCACGCGATCGGTTTCGATCCCGAACCTTCCTTCCTGCGCACGGTGTTGAGGCGCGGCGCGATCCATCTGATCCTGTTCGCCGTCTACACGGCGATCGTGTTCGGCCTGATCGCATGGCCGCTGCTGGCGCTGTCGGTCGCGCCCTCGTTGCCCGCAACGCTCGGGCTGTGCGCGGCACTGGTCGCCGCGCTGGCCTTGTTGTGGCGGCTGTGGCCGATGTTCGGACTGGTGTTCCTGTGGGATGACGCCTTTCCGCGCGAGCAGGAACGTTCGTGGATTTCCACCGCCTTCGCGCGCAGCATCGCCTTCGCCTGGCATCTCACCGGAGCACAGGAACATTTCTTCTCGCGCTTCCTGCCGGCGGGCCTCGCATACCTCGCGCTGGCGTTCGGCGCACTGGTTTTCACCGGCATCGGTTCGGTATTGCCGGATGAATTGCGCACCGCCGCGTTGTTTTTGTACGCGGTGGCACTGCTGCCGCTGTGCACCCTGATCGCCGCCAATCGCACCTTGCGCGCGCTGCTGTGCGACACCTGGCGCGAGCGCAGAACTAAGCACACCGATGAAGCGCCGCCGACGTCGATCGCTCCGGCCGAGCCGTTTCAGACATCCGTTCCGCAAACATTGTCGAGTCCCGACAGCGGCGCGAGCGCTCCCGCACTGCCACCGGCGGTACTGAATCAATCGCTGCTGGATAACTCGCGCGCGGGAAATGTCGACGAAGCCTTGCGGTCGCTTGAGGCCGGCGCCGATCCCGATGCGCTGCCTGCTTCCGGTGCGCGCGACCAGCGCGGCGCGCTAGTGCTCGCCGCGTTGCTGCCGGATACGCGCCTGCTGCGCGCGTTGATCTCGCGCGGTGCGCAGGTCAATCGCGCGCACTGCGATGTCACCGCCTTGCTGGCCGCCACGCGCGACAGCTATCACGGCCGCTCCGAAGCGGTGATGACCTTGCTGGCCAACGGCGCCGATCCGCGTCTGGTCGATCGCGACGGCAATACGCCGCTGCACTATGCGGCGCTGGCGGCGGAACCTTCGATCGCGGCGATCCTGATCGACGCGCAGGCGCCGCTGGACGCGTTGAACCGCAATCGCCAGTCGCCGCTGGCACTCGCGGCGGGCGCGGCCAATTGGGGGCTGGTGAAATTCCTGCTGGAACACGGCGCCAAGAGCGAACCCTCGCAGGGCGTACCCGCACTGCTTTGCGCTGCGGCGATCGCCGACGACGATCCGCGCGGCGTGCAGTTGCTCCTGAAACACAGGGCGCGCGTCGATGCCGCCGATTCGCTCGGCCGCACCGCACTGATGAACGCCGCGCTGGAAGGACACGCGGCGATCGTGCGCGCGTTGCTGGACGCCGGCGCCAATGCCGATCTTGCCGATCGCCGCGGCGTCACCGCCATGATGGAAGCCGCGCGCGCCGGTGCGCATGCGGCGTTGAACGAATTGATCGCCGCGCAAGCCAGTGCGCGCGCACGAGACGAACACGGGCGCGACGCATTGCTGCTGGCTTGCCAGTCGCCGCGCGCGAACGCGCAATGCGTGCGGGCATTGCTGGCGCTCGGTCTCGACCCCAAGGCCAAGAGCCAGGATGGGCGCAGCGCGCTGGATCACGCCGCCACCGCGGGACGCTGGGATCTGGTCGCGCTGCTCGATCCTTCCACGCCGCTGCCCTCTTCGCACGCGCTGGCCGCGCAGCCCGAGCCCGGCGCCGACACACCCGCGCATCTGCTGGATGCATTGCGTTTCGGGCATTGGGCCGTGGCGTCCGGTTTTTCAGAACGCGCGCGCGGCTGGCCCATGGGCGAACTGGCGGCGCTGTATCTCGACCTGATCGAAGGCGACCACGCGCCCGCGCGGCAATGGTTGCTGGAACACGGCTTGGGTCCGGAAGCGAAACTCGACGACGGTGCGCGGCTGTTCGACGCGTTGATCGATCGTTTGCCTGCTTCGATCGATGCGTTGCGGCAATTGCTGGATGCGGGCGCGACACCCGCGGGAGCCGGCGTGTACGCGCGCGCGTTGTCGCGATTGGATGAGGCCGATCATTCGACGTTCGCGCTGTCGCTGCTGGAGCGCGGTGCGGATGCATTCGGCGCGGATGCGCAAGGCCGCACGCCGCTGCATCACGCCGCCTGCGGCGCACTCGCGCCGGTGCTGCATGCATTGCTCGCGCGTGGCGTCGATCCCAACGCGCGCGATCACGGCGGCGCCACACCTCTGCACGTCGCACTGGATGCGGGACGCGACGCGCTGCCGCTGGCGCGCGCGCTGGTCGCACACGGAGCCGATCCGGAACGCGCGGCTGCCAATGGCGAAACGCCGCTGGGCCTCGCATTGGCTCGCGGCGATTCGCAACTGGAACACTGGTTGCGCTGGCACGGCTGGCCGCTGCCGCAGCGTCCACTGCGCGCGGAAGATCTGCCCGCCGCCGCCGCGGTTGGCGATGCGGATGCGATCAGTCGTTTGCTGAACCTCGGTTTCGACGTGAACACCCGCGACGAGCGCGGCGCCAGCGCGCTGCTGCGCGCCTGCGGTGCGGGTCACATCGACACCGCGCAGCGGCTGATCGAAGCCGGCGCCGACATCGAACTCGCCGCCGAATCGGGCGCGACGCCGTTGTCGGCCGCGATCAGCGCGCGCCGCGAAGCCGTAGTGAATCTCTTGCTGGAGCGCGGCGCGAAACCCGACCGCCGTCTGCCCAACGATGCCACCGCATTGATGGTTGCGGCCGCGCTCGGTTTTCCCGAAATCGTGGAGGCGCTGCTTTCGCACGGCGCGAACGCCAATCTTGCCGATGCGTCGGGCCACACCGCGCTGCACGCTGCGGCGCGTTTCTGTTTCGACAGCCGCGACAGCCTGCGCTGCAAGCGTCTGCTGGATGCGCTGCTGAAAGCGCCGGACGTGCGGATCGATGCCGCGGATCAACACGGCGCCAGCGCTTTGCTGCTGTTGCTCGGCTCGCAATCCAGGCCCGGCTCGGATGCCGATGGCACGCACCTCGGCGCACTGCTGCCCGCGTTGCTGGACAACGGTGCCGATCCCGATCATGCCGACGCGCGCGGCGTGACCGCGCTGCACGCCTGCGCGATGCACGCGCTGTTCCAGCCGGCGCGCGTGCTGCTCTCGCGCGGCGCCAGCCGCGACAGCGCCGATGCGTTCGGTCGCACGCCCACGGATGTCGCGCGATTGCTCGGATTGATCGACATGGCGCTGGAAATCGCGCCGCGAATCCTTCCGGCAACTAATCAGGTACTGCGACAGCCGGCGCCGTCGGCGGACTAGAACCGGTCTCAAAACTACTGCGCTTGACATCTTGCGCGCCGGCGGTGCTCGGAATCCTCAGTACTGACGTGTACACTCCGGTTCCTGCGCGCCGCCGATACGCAACCATGGAGCTCTTGGCCATGGATGGCAGCTCTTCGCTCGCTACGTTTTGAGACCGGTTCCAGTTGCGATCACTTCGCCACGGCTTTTTCGCTTTCGCCATCGCGCACGGTGCCACTTGCCGCTCTCGCCGTGAGCGTGCGGTCGGCCTCGAACAGCCGCTCGAGTTCCTGGCGCGCTTCCTGCGCGCCTTGCACCAGCGCGGACTCATCGTCGTACACCAGATGCTGCTCGCGCAGCAGGCGTTCGTCGAACTGACGGAAAGTTTCCACCGAGGTCTGCGCCGCTTCCTTGCTGAAACCGAGTGCCTGCAGCGCCATCTTCGCCATCTTCAGGCTGGAATGGAACGTCTCGCGCACCACGTCGTCGGGCGAGGTCAGGTCCATCAAGCGGAACGCGTGCTGGCGGTTGCGC
>Ga0070740_10004443_pt1 | contig 13787 bp, 14 predicted proteins | sample Coa_R2_FD_67286 | JGI IMG/M metagenome (GOLD analysis project Ga0070740, IMG submission 67286) | Surface soil microbial communities from Centralia Pennsylvania, which are recovering from an underground coalmine fire - Coalmine... | ecosystem: Environmental > Terrestrial > Soil > Unclassified ... | reverse complement strand
TCGATGAATTACAAAAACATGCACCGTTCGAGCGACGACCGGTTTCTGCTGTTGATTGAGGCCGACGATCCCCAGTTCAGCCCCGCCAAGGCCGCGGAGGACCTGCGCAGCGTTGGCGCGCACGATGTGGAGGTAGTCGAAGGGTGATCAGTCAAGGCAAGATGAAGAGGAAATACGCCGCCCTGGTGCCGCTGGCGGCGATCTTAACGGCCTGTTCGGGGATCCAGCGCGATCCGCCCATTCAGATCTGGTGGGACATGAAGCGGCAGGCGAAATTCCGGACGGAAGGGGAAACGGGCCTGTTTGCCGATGGCCGCAACACGCGCCCGATTCCGGAAGACACCGTGGCGCGCGGCTCGCAATTTGAAAACACTCCGTATTACACCGGCCTGCTCGATAACGGAATGTATATCGGCCGCATGCCGGTCGAAATCACCCCGGAACTGCTGCATCAGGGCGAGCTGCGGTTCAACACGTATTGCTCGCCGTGCCACGACCGGACCGGCTCGGGACGCGGCATCGTCCCGACACGCTGGCCCGCTTGGCAGCCTTCCAACCTGACGGAGCAGCGGGTGGTGGATTTCGCCGATGGCGACATTTTCAACGTGATTACCAACGGCCGCCGGACGATGCCGCCCTACCGGTTCCAGATCGTCACGGCGGACCGCTGGGCCATCATCGCCTATGTCCGGCTGCTCCAACGGGCCGCGCACGGCACGGTGCAGGATCTTCCGGAAGCGCAGAGGGCCGCATTACAATGAGTCAAACCTTTTCTCACGAAGCCGAATTTTCACGCCCGGCGCACGCCGATAGTTACCAGCTCGAGGCTGGCCGCTGGTCGGCGGGGCGCAACGCGCTGCTCTTTGTGGCGCTGGTTTCGCTGGTGCTGTGCATCTTCGGTTATACCCAAAACCGGGACCGCTTTTTCCAGTCCTACCTGGTGGCGTTCACCTTCACCGGCGGGATCGGCCTGGGAGCCTTCTTCTTCGTCATGGCGCAGCATCTCTCGGGCAACGCCGCGACGGTGGTCGTGCGGCGGATTCAAGAAAACCTGATGGTGACCCTGCCCATCGGGGCGCTCCTGTTTTTGCCCCTGGCCTTCGGGCTGAAGCCGGTCTATCCGTGGGCGCATCCGGAGATCGCCAGCGTGACGCCCGAAATCAAGGCCAAAGGATCGTATTTGACGGAAAATTTCTTCGTGCTGCGGTCCTACGGCTATTTCCTGCTGTGGTCGGTCTGGGTCTTCGCGATCTACGGGCAGAGCACCAAGCAGGACACCACACGCTCGGTCAGGCAGATGCACATCATCTCGCGCTGGAGCGCGCCCGGCCTGTTCCTGGTGGTGGTGGTCGGCACGCTGGCGGCCTATGATTGGCTGATGTCGGTCCAGCCGACGTGGTTCTCCACCATCTTCGGCCTCTATTATCTGGCCGACGGCGCATTGGCGTTCATGGCGGTGACCACGCTGGTGTGTCTCGGATTCCGGCGCGCCGGGATTCTGAGTAACTCGATCACCATCGAGCATTACCACGACCTCGGGAAGTGGTTGTTCGCGCTGACCGCCTTTTACACCTACATCGCGTTCGCGCAGTATCTCCTGATCTGGTACGCCAATCTTCCCGAGGAAACGCAGTTCTTCCGGCTGCGCGCGCAGGGAGGCTGGCTGTGGCTGAGCCTCTCGCTTCCCTTCATCCGGTTTATCATTCCGTTCTTCTGGCTGCTGTGCCGGCCCGCCAAGCGGAGCCTCACCAGTCTTGGGCTGGTGGCATCCTGGAGTTTGATCGTCGTAGTCATCGATCTGTTCTGGGTGGTGATGCCGGTGCATTACCCCAACGGCCCGCAGATTCACTGGCTGGATTTCGCGACGCTGGCCTTCACGGTGAGCGTCTGCGGCCTCCAGTTCTGGGGCCGCTTCAAGAAAAACAAGATGGTCCCTGTGGGCAATCTGCGGTTCGAGCAGAGCCTGCACTTCGAAAATGCGTAAAGGTCATGTATGAGCGTAGAAACCGGCAAGGTCGAACACCACGAGGCGAGTGAAGGCTTCGACCGCACGGAACCGAGAACCGGCGCCATCTGGGGCTTCACCATCACCAGCGTCCTCGTGTTGATTCTGGTGATCTGGGCGCTTCAGCAGTATTTCGAAAAGATCTGGAACGACGCGGTGTACTCTAAGATTCTGTCCGCGCCGAGCCCGGACTTGCAGCTCGTCCGCGGCCGCGACGATTGGGATCTGACGCATGCCATGTACCTGGACAAGAAGACCGGGCAGGTGCGGATTCCCCTGGATCGCGCGCGGGAGTTGTTTATGAAGGAAGTCGCCGAAGGCAAGCCGTTCTATCCGGGCAAGCCGACGGTCCCCAAGAAGGAAGAACCCGCCCCGACGCCTACGCCCGGAGAAACGCATCCCTAGATGTTAAGACCGTTCAGTCCCGCTGGTCTGCGCCTCAGCTTGTTGCTGGTGGTGGCGAGCTGTGCGTTCGCGCAGTACCCGGGCCGCGTGGGCGGACCGCTGCCGGGCGAGCCCCCGGTGCTGCCACCTGGCGTAATTCCCCGCGAACTGGAAGGCGTCGGCATCGACGAGCACCTGGGCCGCAACATCGATCTGAACCTCACCTTCATCGGCGAGGATGGTTATCCGGTGCCGCTCAGGAGTTTCTTTCACCAGGGCCGCCCCGTGATCCTCGACCTGATCTATTACAACTGCCCGATGCTGTGCACGCTGATCCTGAACGGGCAGACGGAAGCAATGAAGGAAATCCCATGGACGCCTGGGGATCAGTACGAGATTGTCACCATCAGCATTAACCCGCAGGAAGCCTTCGACGTCGCGCGCCAGAAGAAGGCCGTGTATCTCAGCGACTACGATAAGCCAGCTCCGGGCTGGCATTTCCTGACAGACACGCAGAATCACGCCAAGCAGCTTGCCGAAGAGATCGGCTATCACTACCGTTACGATCCGCGCCAGGATCAGTACGCGCATCCGTCCGCGATCATGGTGCTGACGCCCGAGGGCAAAATCGCACGCTATCTCTACGGCGTGCGGTTCCGCTCCCGCGATCTGCGGTTCGCGCTGGCCGAGGCCTCGGAAGGGCGGATGACGCTCACCGTCGATAAGATTCTCCTGTTCTGCTATCACTACGATCCGCAGGCTAACCGTTACGTGCTGTTTGCCGCGAACCTCATGCGGACCGGCGGCGCCCTCTCGGTGCTGATCTTAGGATTTTTCATCTGGCGTCTTTTTAAAGGCGAGCGCCTCCGCGCCGCTCAATCTCACGCCCCCGGGATTCATCGGGAAGGAACGACATAATGGACTGGGTTCGTAGATTAATGATGCCCGACATACAGGGCTCGGAATACGCGAAACAAATCGACTTTCTATACATGAGCCTGTTCTGGCTCTGCGTCGTGCTCTTCATCATCGTGACCGTGCCGCCGGTGTACTTCGCCTGGCGGTACCGCTATAAGCCCGGCCGCGTCACGCCGCACGACACCCACAATACCCCGCTGGAAATCACCTGGAGCGTGATCCCGCTGCTGATGTGCGTCGGCATCTTCTTCTGGGGGCTCAAGGACTGGATGGAGTACGCCGTGGCCCCCGGCGACGCCATGGAGATCCAGATCACCGCGAAGAAGTGGCTGTGGCAGTTCGAATATCCGGACGGCTCCCGGACCATCAACGATCTGCACGTGCCGATGAATAAACCGGTGAAGTTCGTGATGACCAGCGAGGACGTCATCCACGATTTCTTCGTGCCGGATATGCGCGTCAAACACGATATCATCCCCGGCCGCTACACGGAAGTTTGGTTTACCCCGATCGCCCATGGCGAACACGTCATCACCTGCGCCGAATATTGCGGCAAGGGCCACTCCGACATGCGCGCCAAGCTCACCGTGGATAATGACGCCGAGTTCGCAAAGTTCCTCGAAACCGGCGGCACGGAATGGGAGGATTACTTCAGCGGCAAGGATCCCAACAAGACGCCGGCCGATTGGGGCCGTATCCAGTATGAAACCAAGGGCTGCAACTCCTGCCACACCATCGATGGCACCCGCAGCAAGGGCCCCAGTTGGAAGGGAATTTGGGGGAAAATGGAGAGGTTAAACAACGGACAACTGGTTTTGGTCGACGAAAATTACGTCCGCGAATCGATGTTGTATCCCCAGGCCAAGATCGTTGAAGGGTTCGAGCCGATCATGCCGACGTTTCAGGGCTTGCTCAAAGAAAACCAAATTCGCGGCTTGATCGCGTTTATCAAGTCGTTGCAGTAGGGCAGTTGTAAATAGGGCTGACTCATATGGATCAAGCGATTTCATCCGTTCCGCGCACCGGGGACCGTCCGCGTCCCAAGAAAAATTACCTCAACGAAACCAAGGGTTTCATGAGCTGGGCTGGCACGCTGGACCACAAGCGCATCGGCATCATGTACCTGGTGGGAGTGCTCACCGCATTCCTGCTCGGCGGCATCTTCGCCCTGCTGGTGCGGCTTACGCTGCTGACTCCCACGCACAAGCTGTTCGGCAAGGTCCTGGTGACGGCGGAAGTCTATAACCGCCTGTTTACTTTGCACGGCGTGATCATGGTGTTCCTGTTTATCATCCCGGCAATCCCGGCGGCGCTCGGCAATTTCGTCCTGCCCCTGATGCTGGGGGCCAAGGACGTCGCCTTCCCGCGGCTGAACCTGGCGAGCTTCTACCTGTGGCTGACCGGGGCGCTTATGGCGGTTTGCGCCATGATCTTCGGAGCGGTCGATACGGGATGGACCTTCTACACGCCCTACTCGACGACCACCGATGGTCCGGTTTCGTTGATGGTCATGGCGGCCTTTGTGCTCGGCTTTTCGTCCATCTTCACCGGCTTGAATTTTATCGCCACCGTGCATAAGCTCCGAGCCCCCGGCATGGGCTGGTTCGATATGCCGCTGTTCATCTGGGGCATTTACTCCACCGCGATTATCCAGGTGCTGGCGACTCCCGTGCTGGGAATCACTCTGGTTCTGCTGGCGCTCGAACGGTCCTTCGGAATCGGAATCTTCGATCCGCGCATCGGCGGCGATCCCGTGCTGTTCCAGCACTTCTTCTGGTTCTATTCGCACCCGGCCGTGTACATCATGATTCTGCCGGGCATGGCGATTATCAGCGAGCTCATCCCGACGTTCTCGCGCAAGACGATCTTCGGCTATCGCGCCATCGCCTACGCCAGCGTCTCGCTCGCGCTGGTGAGCTTCATCGTGTGGGGCCATCACATGTTCGTGGCCGGCCAGTCCCAGCTTGCTACGGTGGTGTTCTCCGCGCTGACGTTTCTGGTGGCGATTCCCTCCGGCGTCAAGATGTTCAACTGGATGCTCACCATGTACAAAGGCAATATCGTGCTGGCGACGCCCATGCTGTACGCGATCTCCTTCCTGATTCTGTTCGCCATCGGCGGCCTGACAGGCATCTTCCTGGGAACGCTCGCCACCGACGTACACTTGACCGATACCTACTTCGTGGTGGCGCACTTCCACTTCGTCATGATGGGCGGCACCGTGACGGCGTTCATCGGCGGCCTGCACTACTGGTGGCCGAAGATGACCGGCCGCATGTATTCGGAAACCTGGGGCCGCATCGGCTGCGTGCTTTATACCATCGGCTTCAACATGACCTTCCTCACGCAGTTCTTCCTGGGCAGCAAGGGCATGCCGCGCCGCTACTACAATTACCTGGACCAGTTCCAGCCGCTGCACGCGTTTTCCACGGTCGGGTCCTGGGTGATCGGCCTCAGCCTGTTTATTACGGCCGCTTATCTGCTGGCGTCGCTTCGAAAGCCGGCCGATGCGCCGGATAATCCGTGGGAAGGGACAACGCTGGAATGGAAGACCTCTTCGCCGCCGATTGCGCATAATTTCGAGGAGCAGCCGGTGCTGGAGCGCGAGCCCTACGATTACCGCCCGGTCGCTGCCGCCCACTAAGACCAATCCCATGAGTACGACGAGCGTCGATTTACAATCTCACGGCCATCACGGCGAACACCTTGACGATCCGCACCATCAGCATCACTTCACCACGATGGAGCAGCAGTTCGATACCAGCAAGATCGGTATGTGGCTGTTCCTGGTCACCGAAGTCCTGCTGTTCGGAGGGCTGTTTGTCGGCTTCGGGATGATGCAGGCCCGCTATCCGCGCGAGTTTGTGGAGGCGCATGAGCACCTCACCCGCTGGCAGGGCGCGCTGAACACCGTGGTCTTGCTCATTTCCAGCTTCACCATGGTGATGGCGGTGGATGCCGCCAAAAAGAGCAATAAGAACAGGCAGGTTCTGTTCCTGGCGCTGACTATCGTTTGTGCCTGCATCTTCCTGGTGGTCAAATATTTCGAGTACTCGCACAAGTTCGAAGAGGGCTGGCTTCCCGGGCGGTTCTACAGCTACAAAGGCGATTCGATTCCCGCCTGCCCCGGCGTGAACCCGTCTCAATTGGCCTCGAACCCGCCTCCGGCGCCGGCGCCGGGCGCGCCCGTGCAGCAGTGCACCAACGGATACGCGACCTTCTTCTCGTTCTACTTCATGATGACCGGCCTGCACGGATTTCACATTCTGGCCGGCATCGTGGTTTTGACCTGGGTTCTGATCCGGGCCAATCGCGGCGAGTTCTCGAAGAACTATTACACGCCGGTCGATCTGGTGGGGCTCTATTGGCACCTGGTTGACATGATCTGGATCTATCTGTTCCCGCTTTACTATTTGATTCAATAAAAAGGCTGACGCAATGAGCACGCAAACGGAAATCGCCGATCGCCACGCCCAAGCCGGAGAACACGACCATGGCGGCCCGGCGCTCTATGCCAAAACACTGATCGCGCTGCTGATCCTCACCGCGATTACCGTGGCCGCGGCCTATGTCGACCTGGGTTCCGGAAACGTGGTGGTCGCCCTCACCATCGCCACCATCAAGGCCATGCTGGTCGCGCTGTTCTTTATGCACCTGCTCTGGGACAAGCCGGTAAACGCCATCATCGCCATGGCGGGATTTTTGTTCCTCGGTATATTCCTGATGTTCTGTTTGCTCGACTTTGACTCCCGAAACAACTACTTCCCGGCCAACTTTAAAGGCCCGGCGGCGGACATGCCGCTGGCCCCGGGGACCGCACCCCAGGGCCAGGTGATTCGAACCAACCCCGCGGCCGAAGGCGAAAAGAAGTAGCATCGGCCGGACTTCGCGCTCGGCGAAGTCCATGGCGCTCCTGGCCGGCCGCGGATTCGATGACACGAAACGCGACCATGTCGCCCCCTACCGAATACCGGGCGCGGCTGGAACGCTGGCGGCAATCCCGCGGCCAGCTCCAACAACGATATCGATCGCTCGGCAACGCCCGGCTGGCCGTGGCCGTGGCGGGCGTTGCGATCGCCGCGGCGTCGTTAGGCGGCGGGTGGATTTCGGCGTGGTGGCTGCTTTCTCCCTTAATCGTCTTCGTCGCCCTCGCGCTGGCGCACGACCGCGTTGACCGGTCGCTCAAATCGGCGCTGCGCGGGACCGCCTTTTATGAACGCGCGCTGGCCCGGTGTGAGAACCGCTGGATGGGCTTGGGCAGCCCGGGGGAAGCTTTTCGCGATCCGCAGCACCTCTACGCCGGCGACCTGGACCTTTTCGGCCGCGGATCTTTGTTTGAGCTGCTTTCCACGGCCCGCACCGCGGCCGGGGAGCGCATTCTGGCGGGCTGGCTGCTCGCGCCCGGCGATCTCGAGACCGTACAGGCGCGCCAGGCCGCCGTGGCCGAACTCGCGAACCAGATCGATTTGCGGGAGCAGATTGCGCTTCTGGGCGACGAAGTGCGCGCGGCTGCCGATGACCACGCCTTGAAGCGCTGGGGCGAACTGCCTCCCGTGAACTTTTTTCCCGGCGCCCGCGTTTTGGCTCTGGCCCTGGCCGCCACGGCTGTCGCGGCTCTCGCTCTGTTCGTCGCAGGCATCTGTACCCTCCGTCCGTTTCTCGGCGTCCTTGCCGCGCAGATCGCGTTCGGGTTCGCCACCCGGACGCAGGTCCTGAAGATCGCCGGAACCGTGGGAACCCCGGCCCAGGAACTCGATCTGCTGGCCCGCATGCTGGAGCTCATGGAGGCTCAGCGATTCTCTTCGCCGGCGCTCGCGCATCTTTGCGAGTCGATCCAAATCGGGGGCCGGCCTGCTTCGAAGCGCATCGCCGCCCTCCGGCGGCTGGTTCACCATCTCGATTCGGCGCGGAATCAGTTCTTCCGCGCATTCGCCGCTCCTCTGTTATGGGTGTCGCAATTCGCCATGGCGATTGAGAAGTGGCGCCAGCGCTATGGCCCGCACATCGGCCGCTGGATGGCGGCCGTGGGTGAGTTCGAGGCACTGTGCTCGCTGGCCTCCTTCGCCTATGAGCGTCCGGTAGCCGTCTTCCCCGAACTGCTGCCCGCCCGCCCGCCGCATTTTGAGGCTGCCGGGCTCGCGCATCCCTTACTTGCGCCCGGGCAGGCCGTGCCGAACGATGTCGCGCTCCACCGTCAAACTCCGCTATGGATCGTCAGCGGCTCCAACATGAGCGGGAAGAGCACGCTGCTGCGGGCCGTGGGGTTGAATACAGTGCTGGCGTGGGCCGGAGCGCCCGTGACCGCCTCCCGGCTGCGCGTATCGCCTTTGCGCATCGGCGCCAGCATGCGCGCCGTCGATTTCCGTGCTGGACCATCGCTCGCGCTTTTACGCGGAAATCACCCGGTTGCGCGACATCATGGCTCTGGCGGGCTCCGGCGAGCCGGTCCTGTTCCTCCTCGATGAACTGCTCAGCGGCACCAATTCGCACGACCGCCGGATCGGGGCGGAGGCGCTGATGCGCGGACTCCTGGACCGTGGCGCGATCGGCCTGGTGACCACGCACGATCTCACGCTGGCCGGAATCGCGCCGGCGCTGGATGGCCGTGCGGTCAATGTTCACTTCGAGGATCAGCTCGAGGCGGGCCAGATCCGCTTCGACTACCGGCTGCGCGCCGGGGTGGTTACGCGCAGCAATGCGCTCGCACTGATGCGCGCCGTCGGCCTGGAAGTCTGAGAGATGCGGCGCCCCGTGCAGAGCGCCGCCCCGCAGGCTAGCATAGAAAGCGATGGAGAAGCTCAGCGAGGACCGGCTCGCCGCCGCCCTTACGCATCTCGCCGGCTGGGAAATCAGGAACGGCAAGCTGCACCGCGAGTTCAAGTTCGCCGACTTTCCCAATGCCTTTGGCTTCATGGCGATCGCCGCGCCGATCATCGAACGCATGAACCACCATCCCGAGTGGAGCAACGTTTATAAACGCGTGATCGTGGACCTGACCACGCATGACGCCGGCGGCATCACGCAGAAGGACGTGGATCTGGCCGCCGTGCTCCAGGGCATCGCCCAAAAGTTGACATGAGGATCCCTCTGCTGCTGAGTATCGCGGCTCTGGCCTGCGCCCAGGAAAATTTCTCCGGCTCGGCGGCAGTGGATGAGCAGATCAACCAGGCAATTCGCGAGGGCGTGATTCCGGGCGCCGTGCTGGTGGTGGGCCATAACGGACGCATCGCCTATCGCAAGGCCTACGGCAATCGCGCGCTGGCGCCCGCGCGCGAGCCTACGACCGTGGACACCATTTTCGATCTCGCTTCCTTGACGAAAGTGGTGGCGACGGTCCCCTCCCTCATGAAACTATTCGAGCAGGGCAAAATCCGCCTCGCCGATCCGGTGACCACGTACTTGCCCGAGTTTCAGGGCGGCAAAAGCGGCATTACGGTCCGGGATCTTCTGACGCACTTCTCCGGTCTGCCCCCGGATCTCCCGCTGGAGCCGCCCTGGACTGGTTACGAAACCGGCATACAAATGGCGCTTCACGAGAAGCCTGTGTATCCGCCCGGCCAGCGCTTCGTCTACAGCGACGTGAACTTTGAGCTGCTTGCGGAAATCGTGCGCCGTGTGAGCGGCGAGCCGCTGGATCAGTTCGCGGCGGAGCACGTCTTCCGCCCGCTAGGCCTGAACGATACTATGTTCCGCCCGCCCGCCTCGCTCCGCCCGCGCATCGCGCCCACCGAGACCGATGCCGCTACCGGACAGCCGTTCCGGGGCGTCGTTCACGACCCCACGGCCCGTTACATGGGCGGCGTGGCCGGACATGCCGGTGTGTTCAGTACCGCATCCGACCTGGCTGTCTACGCCCAGATGTTGCTAAACCTGGGCGAGAGTCATGGCGAGCGCCTGTTTTCGCCCCTCACCATTACGAAGTTTACGCAGCCCTCGTCGCCGCCGGATCAGCCAGTGTTGCGCGGCCTCGGGTTCGATATCGATTCCCCCTACTCGGCGCCGCGCGGCGAGCTGTTTCCGATCGGCTCCTACGGGCACACCGGATTCACCGGAACCAGTATGTGGATCGATCCGTCGTCCCGGACGTACGTGATCCTGCTCACCAACGCGGTTCATCCCAAGAGCGGAAAAAATCTCGCGCCGCTGCGCAGGAGCGTGGGCACGATTGTCGCGGCCTCGGTTGGCGCCGCCGCGCCGCAGGTGAGCGTCACCGGCTACAACGAGGCTCTCCCGGCTGCGGGCGCGCGCCGCATGATCGAACCGGATCACACGGTCGAGACCGGGCTGGACGTGCTGGAGCGCCAGAATTTCGCTCCGTTGAAGGGCAAGCGCGTCGGCCTCATCACCAATCACACCGGAATCGATCGCTCCGGCAGGCGCAATATCGAAGCAATGCGCGATGCGGGCGTTCGCTTGACGGCGCTCTATTCGCCCGAACACGGCATCGCCGGAACCCAGGATCAGCCCAGCATCGCCGATTCCAAGGACGAGGCTACCGGACTGCCGGTCTGGAGCCTCTACGAGAACAGCCGGCCTCGCATGACACCGGAGATGCTGCGCGGGGTGGACGTGCTGGTGTTCGACATTCAGGACGCCGGCGCACGCTTCTATACCTACGGCTGCACGATGCTGTTCGCGCTCCGGCGGGCGGCCCAGGCGAAAATTCCGTTCTATGTTCTCGACCGGCCGAATCCCATCACCGGCGTACACCTGGAAGGCCCCATGCTGGACCCGGCGCTCGAAAGCCCTATCGGCTGCTACCCTCTGCCGGTTCGACACGGATTGACATTGGGCGAACTGGCGGCTATGGCGAACGCGGAGCGGAAATGGGGGGCCGACCTGCATGTCGTGAAGCTGGAAAACTGGTCTCGCGGGGATTGGTTCGACGCCACCGGCCTGACCTGGGTGGACCCCTCGCCCAACATTCGCAGCCTCAACGCTGCCGCGCTCTACCCGGGCGTCGCGCTGCTCGAATCCGCGCCGAATTTTTCGGTGGGGCGGGGAACCGGTGCGCCCTTTGAGCAGGTCGGCGCGGATTGGATTCGCGGAACCGAACTGGCTCGATTTCTGAACGCCCGCGCGATTCCCGGCGTGCGGGTCTACGCCACCCGCTTCCAGCCCTCCGATTCTGTTTTCAAGGGCCGCACTATCGAAGGAGTTCGCTTCGTCATCCTAAATCGCGAATTGTTCGATTCCGTGCGTCTGGGGCTGGAGCTGGCGTTCGCCTTGAACAAGCTCTACCCGGGCCAGCTCGATCTGGAACGCTGCCGCCTATCGATCGGAAATCGCGCCGTGATCGATGCCCTGAAATCTGGTACGGATCCCTCCGCGATTGAGCAGCGCATGGCCGCCGATCTGTCCGCCTACGCGGAACGCCGGCGCCAGTTCCAGTTGTACTAATCCTCACCCCGATTCTGGCGATACAGATTGTCCCTGTAAAGAGAAATCGTTCGCCGGTCCCACCAGTATCAATACAGAAGAATTTCCAAATCGGTTCTTGGATTCGGACGGTAGCGCCCTGTTTAGGGTGACATTTGTTCCAAGGAGGGACTCGAAATGCGCTTAGATGCCAGATTTTTGCAGAAAATTCTGATTTCAATTGCTGCGCCCGCTATTTTCATAACGCCCGCGTTCGGCTCGGCGTGCACCAGCGCAAGCAATCCCTGCACCAATTCTTCCAACACCGGCCAGGATTCCACCGACCGATCCACGTTCAATCTAGCGAACAGCGATCTGCTGTTTTCCAACATCACCTTCAATGACGCGACCGGCACCTACGGGCCATCCACCAGCGGGCTGAACTCCCAAACCAATGCGTCGGCGGTTCTCGATGGCGTCAGCTTCATCGGGTGCATCTCCTCATCCTACGCCGATTGTGCGTCGAACTCCGGTGGCCTAATGGTGCAGAATTCGTCCAACACGGCCGGAAGCTGGAACGGGGGAACCGATCCTGCGCTCCGAAATTCGTCTACTGGGTTCGTAGATCAGATTACGGCGACCCTGCCGCCCGGGGTCTACGCGATCGCCTTTGATATTCTCATGCCGCAGAATATCAGTACGAGTTCGCTGACTACCCTGGGAGTGGTGATCAATAACGGTTCGCCCCAGATGACCGCAACCGCCGTCAACCTCCCGGGCAGCGTGTTCTTTGGCTACCGGTCGGCGACCGCCATTCGCAGCGTCACCATCTTCAGTGGAAATTCGTTTGAGCTCCTGGGCATCGATAATTTCGAACTGGGGGCCCCGGCGTCGGAAGCGGCCACGCTGCTCATGGTCGGAAGCGGGCTACTCATACTGCAATGGATGCGGCGCAGATTTTCTTGATGTGCGGACGACTCCCCCAACCCGAATGGCCTTTAGCCCAGCACGCGTTCAAAAACGGGGTCCGCGCCGAGGATTTTCAGTTCCTCGCGCATCAGGGAGGCCTCATCGGTGGGAGGAAGCCAGACGCGATAGCGCCCGTCTTTCCCGGAGATGATGACCGCGCCAGGCTCGCCGCGCTGGATCGAAACTTCGCCTTCGGGCGTGGAGAAAACCACGCCCGCTACGCCGTACTCACCTTCGGCGGCTTCCAGAATCACGCGGGCCGAAGGCAGCGCCTGGCCGATCCAGGAGGCGAGGTACAGAGCGCAGGAAGACGGCTCCGCTCCGCCGTAGCGCACCCGGGCGGTAGTGACCTGCGAGGCGCGGAGTTGCCGGTCGAATAGGTGGTAGATGATCTCCCGCCATCCCGTCAAACGGGTCCAGTGCAGATCGGCAACGCGATAGCCCCGGCGCCGCAAGCCACGGAGGAAGTCTTGCGCGGCACGGGCCGAAGGGGCCGCCGAGGAATCGAAGATCGACTTGTCGGCGATGGCAAACAGGTGCTCAAAGACCCGCAGCGAAAACGGACGGGAGCCCCGGCACCAAACCATCAGCGGCAGATCGGAGACCCGCAAGGGAATCATGGCTTTCGCGAGTTCCTCGAACTGGGCAGGTGCCGCCGCGATTTCGATTCCTTCCGAACAGATTTGCTGCTGGTGGCCTTCGGCCGGTGCCCGGCACTGAGCGAACACCTGCGCGGCAATTTCCTCATCCGGGCTAACGTCCGGGTTCACAATCACCGCGCGGCAGGGATGATCGTGCATAATTTCGCCGAGCGTTTCGCGAACCTGGGCAACATCCCCGGCGCTTTCCGCCACGGCCACCAGCGTCATGGAGCAGGCTCGCAGCACGCCCCCCTGCGCCCCGCGTTCGGCATCGAGCTGCGCCCAGAGATCGTTCAACTCGCGCAGTATTTTTTCGGGTGCGATGGTCGGGCGCATGGAATCAGGCATTTCTCCAGTGGTAGCCGAACCGTCCGATCATCACGTCGGCTTCCGAAGGCCCCCACGTTCCCGGCTCGTAGTTCGGAAAATGGAACTTATGGTTCTGCCAATAGTCGAGGATCGGCTCCACCACGCGCCAGCTTGCTTCCACCATGTCCTGCCGGGTATACAGA
>Ga0070740_10004440_pt1 | contig 13792 bp, 11 predicted proteins | sample Coa_R2_FD_67286 | JGI IMG/M metagenome (GOLD analysis project Ga0070740, IMG submission 67286) | Surface soil microbial communities from Centralia Pennsylvania, which are recovering from an underground coalmine fire - Coalmine... | ecosystem: Environmental > Terrestrial > Soil > Unclassified ... | reverse complement strand
CACAAACGGGGAGGCCCGCAGGGTGGCCCTTCTACCTGACTCACGGTACGTCGCATCACGGATCGTCTGGCAGTCGCGCAATCCCGACCACGTTGAACGCCGTGACGGGCTGCTGGAAGCCTTTGAGGGTCAGCTCGCCGATCGGCTCGGCGGCGACGAGCGCCTCGACGGCGGTGTGGACGCGCTCGCTGATCAGGATCTGGCCGGACTGGGCCTCGTCGCACAGCCGCGAGGCGAGGTTGGTCACCGTGCCGATCGCGCCGTAGTCGAAGCGCCCCTCGAAGCCGATCCGCCCCAGCGTGGCGTAGCCTTGGGCGATGCCCACCCCGAACCCGAGGTGGTGGCCGCGCCGCCGCCAGCCCGCCGCCAGCCCCGCCGCCCGCTCGCGCATGGCGACGGCCATCCGCACCGCGCGCGCCGGCGGGTCGTCGCAGGGAAACGGGTCGTTGAAGAAGACCATCATCCCGTCGCCGGCAAACCGCTCCAGCGTCCCCTCGTATTCGTAGATCAGCTCGCCCATCGCGGCGTGGTACTCGCGCAGCACGCCCATCACGTCCTCGGGCTCGGTCGTCGCCGCGAAAGCGGTGAAGCCGCGCAGGTCGGCGAACACGACCGTGATCTCCCGCCGGTGCGATTCGAGGATCCGCTCGTCGCCGCTGGAGAGGATCGCGTCGGCGAGCTGCGGCGCCAGGAAGCGGCGCAGTCGCCCTAGCCGCTCCAGGTCGGCGAGCTGCTGCTGCACCCGTCCCTCGAGCGTGCGGTTCCACTCCGCCAGCTCGGCGGCCTGGCGCTGGATCGTGTCGTGGTATTCCTTGATCCGCAGCAGCGAGCGCACCCGTGCCAGCAGCTCGGCCTTGTCCAGCGGCTTGGCGATGAAGTCGTCGGCGCCGGCCTCGATCGCCGCCAGCTTGTTCTGATCGCCACTGGCCGTGACCATCACCACCGGCAGCAGGCGCGTCGCCGGGTCCGCGCGCAGCCGGCGGCAGACCTCCAGGCCGTCCATCCCCGGCATGACCACGTCGAGCAGCACCAAGTCGGCCGACTCGTCGGCCACCTTGCGCAGCGCCTCGGCGCCGGAGGTCGCGCCGACGACAGCGTAGCCTTGCGGCACGAGCAGCGCCTCCAGCAGCCGGATGTTCGGCGGCGCGTCGTCCACCACCAGGATGCGGGCCGGCCGGCGCACCTCACTCATCCCGCCGTCCCCGCGCGCAGTACTGGCGCACCTGCTCTGGGAACTCGCGGATCGCGATCGGCTTCACCAGGTAGCCGTCGAACCCGGCGGCGAGGATGCGCTGCCGGTCGCCGTCCATAGCCAGCGCCGTGAGCGCGACGACGGGGATGCCGGCCGTGTCCGGCGCGGCGCGCAGGCGGCGGAGCGCCGCGATGCCGTCCAGGTCCGGCAACTGGATGTCCATCAGCACCAGGTCCGGCCGCTCGGTGGCAGCCAGGGCGAGGCCCGCGGCGGCAGTCGTCGCCTCGAGCGTGCGGTAGCCCTTGAACCGCAGCACGTCGCGCACGAGCTTGAGGTTCTTCTCGTTGTCCTCGACGATCAGGATCAGCTCGTCGGCCATCCGTCCCTCAGCGTGCCTTGCGAAACGGGGAATGCCGACCGTGCGCCGCGGGCGCACCGCAGGCAGAACCTTTCACGACACCGGCGCCGGGCAGAGGTGCCGCACCAGCCGCACGAGCTCCTCGCGGCGGAGTTCGCTCTTGCTGGCGAGGTGGCTGATCTGGCCGCTGAGCCGGGCGCGCTCCGCGGCCGAGAGCGTCGCGGCCGTGAGCAGCACGATCGGGATCGCCGCCGTCGCCACGTCGGCGCGCAGGCGCTCGATCACTGCGAACCCGTTCAGGCCCGGCATGACCAGGTCCAGGATCACCAGGGCCGGCCGCTCGGCAGCGGCCAGGGCGAGGCCCGCCTCGCCGCTCGCCGCCCGCAGCACGCGGTAGCCCTCGGCGCCCAGCACGGCCTCGATGAGCTCGAGGGCGACCGGGTCGTCGTCGATGGCCAGGATCGGCGCCGGGGCGCTGGGCGGGATCGCCCGCCGCAGCGCCGCGAGCAGGCGGTCGCGGCCCACCGGCTTGACCAGGTAGTCGGCCGCGCCGAGCACGAACGCCCTGCCGCGCTCGTCGACGATCGAGACGATCACCACCGGCACGCCGGCCAGGGCCGGGTCGGCCTTGGCCTGGGCCAGAAAGTCCCAGCCGTCCACGCGCGGGAGCTGCAGGTCGAGGGTGATCGCGTCGGGCCGCCAGCGCCGCGCGGCCGCCAGCGCCTCGGCGCCGTCGCGGGCGACGACGACCTGGAAGCCGGCGTCGCGCAGGTAGAGGGCCAGCAGCTCGCTGGCGCGCGGGTCGTCCTCGACGACGAGGACCGCCGGCGCGCCGGGGGCCGGCGCGGCCAGATCCGGCGCGGAGGCGAGGGCCGGCGCGGCCAGGAGCGCATCCTGGGGCTGGCCCTGCGGCTCGGTCTGGAGCTCGTCCCGGGACTCGGTCGGCGGGACGAGTCCGCCGGTCTCTGCCGGCCGCGGCTTGCCAGCCGCCTCCTTGGCCGCGCCCTGGCGCACGGGGATGGCGAAGGTGAAGGTGCTCCCCTGCCCGACCGCGCTCTCCAGCCAGACGCGGCCGCCGTGCAGCGCCACCAGCTTCCGTGCCAGCGGCAGGCCCAGCCCGGTGCCCTCCTGCGTCGGCGCCTCCGGCCCGCCGACGCGCTGGAACTCCTCGAACACTCGCTCCTGGTCGGCCGGGGCGATGCCCACGCCCGTGTCGCGCACGGCGACCTGCACCCAGTCGCCGTCCAGCCAGGCGCGCACGGCCACGCGCCCGCCGTCCGGCGTGAACTTCACCGCGTTCGAGAGCAGGTTGAACACGACCTGCTTGATCTTCCGCTCGTCGGCCTCGATCACCCCGAGCGCCGGGTCCACCTCGAGGTCGAGGGTGATCCCGTGGCGGGCGGCGCGCTCGCGCACCATCGTCAGGCCGCTCTCCAGCGTCTCGGCAAGGAGGAACGAGGTCGGCTCCAGCTCCATTCGCCCCGCCTCGACCTTGGCCAGGTCCAGGATGTCGTTGATCAGCGCCAGCAGGTGGTGGCCGGAGGAGAGGATGTCCTGCAGGTACTCCTCCTGCTTGGGGTTCAGCTCGCCGAACATCTGCTCCAGCAGCACGTCGGAGAAGCCGATGATCGCGTTCAGCGGGGTGCGCAGCTCGTGGCTCATGTTCGCCAGGAACTCCGACTTGTGCTGGCTGGCCACGGCGAGCTGGCGGCTCTTCTCCTCCAGCGCGGCCAGCGCCGCGCCCAGCTCCTGGGTGCGCTCGGCGACCTTGTCTTCGAGGGAGGCATAGGACTCCCGCAGCCGCGCCGACATCCGGTTGAACTCTTCCGCCAGCGCCTCTAGCTCGTCCCCGCTGTGCACCTCGATCCGCTGCTCCAGCGCCCCTGCCCCAATCCGTGCCGCGCTCGCTTGCAGCGCCCGAATCGGCGTCACCATCTTCCGGGCCAGGATCAGTCCCAGCAGCACCGACAGCCCTAGCCCGATCAGCAGCAGCACCGCCGTCCGCTGCGCCGACGCGTACAGCGGCGCGAGCGCTTGCGTCAGCGGCTGCTCCACGAACACCGTCCACCCCGGCGGCTGCACCCCGTGCGCCGCCGCCAGCACTTCCCGCCCCGCCAGGTTCCGCACCACCACAGGCGCCTCGGCCCCGCTCGGCGCGAGCGCCCCCTGGACCTGCGGCAAGGCGGCGAGGTTGCGGCCCTGGAGCACCAGGCTCAGGTCCGGATGCGCGATCAGGTCCCCCTGGCTGTCCACCACGTAGGCGTAGCCTTCCCGCCCGATCTGGATCGGCAGGATCACGTCCCACAGGAAGCGCAACGACACTTCCGCCACCGTCACCCCGGCCCCGGCTCCCCGCTCGGCCAGCGCCACCGTCATGTACGGCTCCGAGCCATCCCGAAAGTACACCGGCCCGAAGTACGGCTGGTCGGGACGGGCCTGCTGAAAGGCCGGGCTGGCGGCCTGGTCGCGGCCGCTACCCAGCCGCGTGGGCGCAACCTGCGAGACGTAGAGCTGCTCGCGGCCGGCCGCGTCCAGGTAGGTCAGCTCGGTGATCGCCGGCACCTGGCGCAGCAGCCGCGCGTAGTCGTCGAGCCGCTGCTCGAGGGCCGGCGGCGCGGGCAGCCACTCGGGCGGCTGGGTCCAGCCCAGGTCGCGCACGATGTCGGCGACGAAGCGCTCCAGGGTAGCTGCCGCCGCGCTCGCCTTCTCCTGCTGCAGCCGCAACTGCACCGCTTCGTTCTCCCCGTACGCGAAGTACACCTGCACCAGCCCGCCCGCCAGCAGAGCGCTGCTGACCAGGAGGACGAAGGCCAGCGAATACTTGAGGAAGAGCCGCCCCCGCCAGCGCCGCCCCACCACCACCATGCCCTCGTCCCCCGCGTGGGACCGCGCCGCGCCGGGGAGCCGCTCGAGCGGGCGTGGCCGCCGCGTCGTGGCGCGCCGACTGGCCGGCGCGCCGTATCCACCGGACGGAGACAGGGCCGCCGAGCGCGCGGCCACCGCCCACCCTGACAGCGCGAGCAGTAGCGCCGCCACAGCGGCCGTATTCCGCGGTGGACGCGGCAGGGACAGCATAGCACAGGTCCGTTGTCACGGTATCTCAGCTACCGGATACGGAGGCCCGCTCACGTCGGCGCTCACGGCGCCGGGCCCGCCGCTCACAGATCGCTCACAATGGGAGGGGGGTCTACTCCGGCAGCGGCTGGCCCTTGGTCTCGGGGCCGGCGAAGGGCGCCACGACCAGGCCCACGATGTAGATCAGGCCGATGATCGCCGCCGCGGTGTTGATGCCGCCGAGGGTCACGGCCAGCCAGCCGGCGAGCAGCGGGCCGAAGGCGGCGATGTAGCGCGAGGTGTCGAACACCAGAGAGATCGCCGACCCGCGCACCGCCGTCGGGAACAGCTCTGGCAGATAGGTCGGCATCCAGGAGAACTGGCCCGAGGTGAAGAACCCGTTCACCGCCGCGGCGACCAGGAACGCCGTGGGGTCCTTGACCAGCAGGAACAGGATCAGCACGATCGCCAGCGACCCCACGTAGTAGAAGACGATGGTCGGCTTGCGGCCCCAGGCGTCGGCCATGAACCCCAGCGCCAGGTAGCCGGCGATGCCGCCGACGTTGTAGATCAGCCCGGTCCGCGCCGCCCAGTCCGCCGCGTTCTGGCCGGCCGCGGCGGCGACCTGGCCGCCGTACTGGGGGATCCAGGTCGAGGTGGCCCACCAACCGACGACGCTCGCCAGCGACATCAGCAGCAGCAGCCCGAGCCGCCGCCGCAAGACGGGATCGGTGACGACGTGAGCCATGGTGAACTGCAGCAGATGCTGCTCCTCGGCGGCCACGGCCTGCCCGTGCGCGCGGCGCTGGCGGGCCTCGCGGCGCCGTTGGTCGGCGGCCTCCCACAGCTCGGGGTTCTGCACGCCGGTGCGGATGTAGAGCAGGAGGAAGGCGGGGATGATGCCGACGAGGAACATGTAGCGCCAGGACTGGCCGCCGAGCGGGCCGACGAACAGCCAGATTGCCGAGGCGAGGAAGAAGCCGCAGCCAAAGGCCGAGTTCAGGAAGCCCGCGGCCCGTCCGCGCATCCGCGGCGGCCACAGCTCGGCGACCAGCGCCGTGCCCGGCCCCCACTCGGCGCCCAGCCCGAGGCCGGTCAGAAAGCGCAGGACGATGAACATCTCGAAGTTCTGGGAGAGCGCGGTGAATCCGGTGAAGACCGCGTACCAGAGAATCGAGAACATCAGCATGCGCTTGCGGCCGATGTAGTCGGCGAACACGCCGGCGATGACGCCACCGGTGGCCCAGCCAAACAGCGTAGCGGCGAGCAGCCCGCCGATGTAGATCGGGAGCTGCGGGAGCTGGTCTGGGGCGAGGAGCTGGCGCAGCGCCGGCGCCATGACGAGCACGAGGGCGAACGTCTCGTAGCCGTCGAACATCCAGCCCAGCCAGGAGGCGGCGAGCGCCCGCCAGCCCGCCGCGTTGGTGGCATCTCGCCAGCCTAGCTTCGCCTCAGCTTGCCCGGCCATGCTCCCTCCCTCGCGGCGCGTCGCCGCGGCCCCCCCATCTCGGCCGCCACCGCCGCCCCTGGTCTCGCCTTCCCGTGGCTCGGCGCGCCCCTCCGCTGCAGACAGTATGCCTGCCTGGGTCCTCCGTCGCCGATGGCTGTGGAGGAATAGCGTAGCGCACGCCGCCGCGCCCGGCCAGCGCCGCACCTGGCGGCGCGAAACGCTGGGCGCGCCACTGGACGCCCAGTATACTCTCCCCGTCTCCGGACGAGCCAAGCATCCCCAATGAAGCCTGGAATATGCTAGTGTGAGCCGCGGCCTGCCTCTCCTGCTGCTGTGCGTCCTGGCGGCGAGCTGCGCGCCGGGTACGCGGCCCGTCGAGTGGGGCCGCGGGCGCGCCTACCTGGTCGGCATCAACTACCCTTGGCTGCACTACGGCCACGACTTCGGCGCCACGGCCTGGGGCCACGACGGCGTCTCCGCGCCCGACAGCCGGGGCACCGTCGAGGCCGATTTCGCCTACCTACAGAGCCAGGGCGTGCAGGTCGTGCGTTGGTTCGTCTTCGGCGATGCCCGCGCCGCGCCGCGGTTCGACCCCGACGGCCGCGCCACGGGGCTCGGCGACCTGTTCTACCGCGACTTCGACGCCGCGCTGGCCCTCGCCCGCCGCTACGACGTGTACCTGCTCCCGGTCCTGTTCGACTTCACCCTGGCCGACAAGGCCGTGCTCGACGGAGGGGTGCAGACGGGCGGCCGCGCCGCGCTCATCGCCGATCCGGCGCGGCGGCGGGCGCTGCTCGACCGCGCCCTGCTGCCGCTGCTGCTCCGCTACGGCGCCGAGCCGCGCATCCTGGCCTGGGAGGTGATCAACGAGCCGGAGGGAGCGATGGCCATTCCCGGCGGCGGCTGGGTGGCCGAGCCGGTGAGCGCGGCGGCGATGCAGGCGTTCGTCCGGGAGATCGCCGCCAACATCCACCGCTACGCCACGCAGCCGGTAACCGTGGGCAGCGCCTGGCGGCGGGGGCTGGCCTACTGGCAGGGCCTCGGGCTGGACTTCTACCAGTTCCACTACTACGACGAGCGCGACGGCGAGTACCGCCTCGACCTGCCCGCGGCCACCGCCGACCTCGACCGCCCGACGATCGTCGGCGAGTTCCCGACGCGCCAGACGCGGGCGACGGTGCCCCAGTACCTCGACTCGATCTGGCGGGGCGGCTACGCCGGCGCGCTGCCCTGGGGCGACAGCCCCGCCGACACCTCCTCGAACTTCCGCGCCGTGGCCCGCGATGTCGGCGCCTGGGCCCGCGCCCAGGCCGACCACCTCGACCTGGCCCCGTGGCGACAATAGATCATCAGGCTGGATTGAGGGGTGTTGGCAGTGGCCAACACCCCTCAATCCAGTTCCGACGGAGGGCTAATAGCGGCTCTCGAAGGCGGCGAAGTCGCCCTCGAGGCGCCACTGGAGGCTGGCGCGCTCGTTGGCCTGGAGGAAGGCCTGGCACTCGCCGGACTGGACCAGGCCGCCCAGCGGCTGCGCGGCGCAGGGCGCGGCAGGGACGGCGTCGGCCAGGCGGTCCCAGAGGCTGGCGCCAGGCAGGAAGGCGCGCTCGAGGCTGGCGCGGGCGAGCTGTTTGAGGTCCGGGTAGGTCAGGCCGTAGGTCGTGGCGGCGATCTGGTACTGTGCGGTCATGTCCGAGCGGGAGACGCCCTCGTCGTCGGTGGCCAGCACCACCGGCACCCCCGCCGCGCGGTACACTGGGAAGGGATGCCGCGCCCCTTCGACGTCGAGGATCTGCGCGTTGCTGACCAGCAGGATCTCCACGGCCACGTTGCGCCCCGCCAGCTCGCTCAGCAGGCCGTAAGGGTCGTCCTCGTACATCAGGTCCACGCCGTGGCCGATGCGCCGCGCATGGCCCTGCTCGACCGCCGCGCGAATGTGGAAGCGCAGGTCCTCCGGCGGCACCAGGCCCGGCGCCAACTCGCCGGCGTGCAGGGCGATCGGCACCTCCGGCTGGCGGCTGGCCAGGTAGTCGAGCATCCCCATCTGCAAGCGGTAGTCGCGCCGCGCTACGTAGGCGTCCTCGGGTGCCACGAGGTTGATACCGACCACGCGTGGATCGACGCGCGCCAGCTCGAAGCCGGCCACGAACTGAGCGAACACCCGCTCGGGCGGGAGAACGCGGGTGCCCGTCTGCAGGTAGCGGACGGTGACGCCGCAGCCGCGGTCGGCGTCCGGCGTGCCGCAGCGCAGCCGCTCGCGCACGCGGGCCTCGGCGGCGTCCAGCGCCTGGCGCGACGCGGCGACGACGTCGCCCATGCCCTCGGCCAGTAGCCGCTCGCGCAGGCGCCCGAGGTCGTCGTCCCAGCCCACCCGCGCCCCGAGCGCGCTCGCCGCGCCGCGGTCGAGCCCGAACATCAGCTCCAGGTAGGTCACGTTCTCGGCCGCCGCCTGGGCGATCACGTCCGCCAGCACGTCGCCGGTGCGCTGGTCCCAGGCCTCGCCGAAGAGGTCGAAGGTGCCGAAGAACTGGTCGTGGCCGGAGTGGCCCTGGCGCGGCACGAAGGCGCGCATCGACCAGGCGTCGACCAGCGCGTCGTAGAAGCCCTGCCGCCCCAGCGCGTCCGCCGCTAGCTGTTGGCCCGCGTCCGCGTCGCAGGGCGGCGGCCGCAGGGCCATCGTCGCCTGCACGACGCACAGCCCGTCCGCGGCGGCGTAGGCGATGTAGCGCTCCGCCCACTCGGCGCCGCTCGGGTGGTTGTGCAGGTCGCCGCCCTTGGGCATCGCGCGCAGGAAGGCGCTGAGCAGCAGCGGCTCGTCGCGGACGGACTCGAAGTAGGCGGCCGTGCGCTGCGCCGCGTCGTCGTCGCCGACGGGCATCGCGGCAGGCGAGGCCGGGCCGATGGGCGTCGCCGCGGACTCGGCCGGGCCGGCCCGCGCGGCCGGGGTCGCGGCGAGCCCGACCACCAGCAGCAGTACGGCGACCAGCAGCGCGGAGGGGGAAGGGCGCCGGGCAGGGCCAGAGCTGGGGCGGCGCGGCGTGGACCTCACGGCGGCGTATCCCTCGCGGCGAGTCGGCACGCTTCAGCGAGCGGCGTGCGACCCTGGCGCCTACTATAGCACCGGCGCCCGGCTACGCGGGAAGCCAGTCGTGGCGGCACCCCTCGCTACGACCAGGCCGTGATCGGCCGCTCCTGCAGCTCGCCGTCCACGTAGATGTCCACCTTCTCGTTGAAGAAGGACAGGTAGCCTTTGATCCGCGGGCACTCGGCGATCGGGTCCGGGTAGCTCCAGACGATGTCCCGCCACTCGGCGTCGCCGATCTTCGCCGTCCAGTAGGACGCCTCGCCCTTGTACGGGCAGCGGGTGTGCGTGTCCGTCGGGGTGAGCAGGTCCAGGCGGACGTCCTCGGGCGGGATGTAGTAGCGCGTGGGGTGGGTCGTCTCGAACAGCAGGCGCGGCCGGCGCGTCTCGGCGACGGTCTGGCCGTCGATGACGACGCGGACGTGACGCGTGCTCTCCAGGACGTCGACGCGGTGGTAGGGATCGCGGGCGTGGGCGTAGATCTGCTCGGCCTCCTCGTACCAGGCGTCCATCTTGTTCCAGTAGAACGCCACGTACCCCTTGATGTCCTCGCGCTCGGGGAAAGGGTCCTCGTAGCTCCAGGCGGCGTCCTCGGCGACGCGGTCGCCGACGCGGACCGACCAGTAGGAGGCGTCGCCCTTGTACGGGCAGTGCGTGCGCTGGTCGCTGCGCTCGAGCAGGTCCATCCGCACGTCTTCGCGCGGGAAATAGTAGATCGGCCGCGCTCCCGTCTCGCGCAGCAGCCGGGTGCGCTTGCTGTCGGCGATCGTTGCGCCGTTGAAGGCGACGCGCACCCAGCGCGGGCTCGGCTCGACCTCGACCACGTGCGCCGGATCGCGCTCCCGCCGCCCGGTCGGTACTGCCTGCGTCATGGCTCTCCTCCTCTTGCCCTCACGCCCGCCGGAGTTATAGCGGAGAGGCGCCGCGCCTCACCGCGCCTCGGCCGCGCCGTCGACTACCGCGATCTCGTCGAGCGGCACCAGCCCGGCGTGGGCGGCGTAGAGGGCGGCCTGGGTTCGGCTGGCGAGCGACAGCTTGGCCAGGACGTTGCTCACGTGGACGCTCGCCGTCTTCTCGGCGATACCCAGGGCCTGGGCGACTGCGCGGTTGGTGAGCCCCCGCGCCACGAGCACCAGCACCTCTTGCTCGCGCCGCGTCAGGCGCTCCGGCGCGGGAGCGGGGCGCGTCGTGGCCCGCAGCAGGTGGCGCGTCGCCTCCGGATGGAGGTAGGGCTGGCCGGCGTGTACCATGCGCAGGGCCCGCGCCAGCTCCTGCACGTCGACGTCCTTGAGCAGGTAGCCGTCGGCGCCGGCCTGGACCGCGCCCAGGACCAGCTCGGCCTCCGCGAACGTGGTGAGCGCGATCACGCGGACCGCCGGCCACTGCTGCTTGATCGCCGCGATCGCCTCCACGCCGTCCAGGCCCGGTAGCACGAGGTCCATCAGGACCAGGTGTGGCCGCGTGGTCCCCACGATCGCGACCGACTGCTTGCCGTCATGGGCCTCGCCGACGACCGCCATCCCCGGCAGCGTGCGGATGACCGCGCGCAAGCCCTGCCGCACGATCGGGTGGTCGTCGACGATCACGATCCGGATCGGCTCCATCAGCCGGCTCCGCCAGGAGCAGGGGCGGGCCACTGCAGCACGACCCGCGTCCCCTGGCCGGGCGCGGAGCAGACCGCGAGCCGCGCCCTGGCGGAGGCCGCCCGCTCGCGCATGGACAGCAGGCCGAAGCAGCCCTCGCCCACTGCGTCGACGGCGAAGCCCCGCCCGTCGTCCGCGATCGCGAGGCGCGCCGGCGGGCCGCCCTCGAGGGCCAGCGTCACCTGGCGCGCCGCCGCGTGGCGGGCGACGTTGGCGAGTGCCTCCTGGGCGATGCGCGAGAAGGCGTAGGCGACGGCGTCGGGGAGGTCGATTTCCTCGGGCAGACGGACCGCGACCGGGGTGCCCGTGCGCTGCGCGAAGGCGCCGACGTGGTGGCGCAGGGCGCTGGGCAGGTCCCAGCCGCCCTGGTCGGCGGGGCGCAGCTCGAACAGCAGCGCGCGCATCTCGGCCAGGGCGTCGCGCGTCTGGTCGCCGATCCGGGCGAGCGAGCGGCGCGCTTCGGCGCGATCGATCTCCCAGAGGTCGGGCAGCGACTGGGCCAGCAGGCCGATGCTGAACAGCGACTGGGTCACCGAGTCGTGGAGCTCGCGGGCCAGGCGGCCGCGCTCTTCCAGCACGGCGAGCTGCTGCGCCTGCTCGGCGAGCCGCCGGTGCTGCTGGCGACTGTCGATCGCGGCGGCGAGCAGCGCCGCCGTGACCTGGTAGGGCTTCAGCTCGGCGTCGTTCCAGTCGTGGGGCTCTACCGAGCCAAGGTTCACCCGCCCGATCCGCCGCCCTTGCACGATGAGCGGGATGAGCGCGAACGCTCGCCGGCCGACCTTTAGCTGCAGCCGCACCAGCTCGTCGGAGACGCGCGGGTCGGCGCGGTAGTCGCGGATCTTCACCACCTCGCCGGCGTCGAGCAGCGCGTCGAACTCGCGGATGGTGTAGGGGAGCCGCTCCTCCTCCAGCCGCACGCCCTCCTCGGGAAACCAGCGCCCGTGCACGATGACCGCCTGGCGCTCGCCGTGCGCGTCGATCTCGTCGAGGCGCACCGAGCAGTAGTAGCGCCCGCCGGCGGCCACCTGCTCGAGGTAGGCCGCGACGACCTCGCGCACGGTCATCACCGTACTGATCCGCTGGCTGGTCTGGTAGAGAAGTTGGAGAGTCTCGATCTCCATGGTCTCGCCGACGATCATCCACTGGTCCCGCGTCAAACGAGGTTGGATTGGCTGCACCACGAGCCTGATGTCTACTCGCTCAGTGATAGGTGATGCCGGCCGCTCGGTCAAGCATGGGTGTGGTGGCGGATGGGACACCCCGAACTGGACTTGTGGCCAGGTACTCCGCTGGCGAGAGGTCGAGCCACGGCGGACAGGTGCCCCTAGGCAACACCCTTAGTGTTCTCTAGGGCGATCTCCCGTCGTCGCTTCGCTGCTACCGCCGTATGGTAGCTGCAGGCAGCGGAGCTTTACCCCCACAGCACACAAGATGGTTGGCGGAGCTGGGAAAACCGCTCCTTGCCGCGGGAGGCAGCATGATGATAACGAAAGAGGAGGCGACGACCATGACGACCCGGATGCCCCACGACCTGTCGACCACGACCGACGGAGCTGCCCGCCCGGTGGCAGCGATCGACGAGGCGCGGCTGCACGAGCTGCTCGGCAATGCGATTGCCGACTTCGGAGCGGCCCTCCAGGCGCCGCTCGTGGTGATCGGCGACAAGCTCGGGCTGTACAAGGCGCTGGCCGCCAGCGGACCGCTGACCCCCGCCGAGCTGGCGGCTCAGACGCAGACCGCGGAGCGCTACGTCCGCGAGTGGCTGAACGCCCACGCGGCCGGCGGCTACGTAGAGTACCATCCCGGCTCGGGCCGCTACGGCCTGTCGCCGGAGCAAGCCCTCCTGTTCGCCGATGAGACCAGCCCGGCCTTCCTCGTCGGCGCGTTCCAGATGGCCGTGGCCGCCGGCCGCATCGAGCCGAAGCTCGTGGAGGCGTTTACCAGCGGCGCGGGCGTCGGCTGGCACGAGCACGACGCCGGCGTGTTCCACGGGGTCGAGCGCTTCTTCCGCACGGGCTACCAGGCCCATCTCGTCCAGTCCTGGATTCCCGCCCTCGACGGCGTCGAGGCGAAGCTGCGCAAGGGCGCGCTCGTGGCCGACGTCGGCTGCGGCCACGGCGCGTCCACCATCCTCCTCGCCCAGGCCTACTCGCGCTCGACGTTCATGGGCTTCGACTACCATGCGCCGTCGGTCGCGGCGGCACGCCGCCGCGCGGAGGCCGCCGGCCTCTCCGACCGCGTCCGCTTCGCGGTAGCCAGCAGCAAGGACTACAAGGGAGCCGACTACGACCTGGTGGCGACCTTCGACTGCCTGCACGACCTGGGCGATCCTGTGGGTACCGCCGCCCACGTACGCGAGACGCTGGCCGCCGACGGCACCTGGCTGATCGTCGAGCCCTACGCGGGCGACCGGGTGGAGGACAACCTGAATCCGGTGGGCCGCGCCTACTACTCCGGCTCGACCCTCATCTGCACGCCGAACTCGCTCTCGCAGGAGGTCGGCCTGGCCCTCGGCGCCCAGGCCGGCGAGGCGCGCCTGCGCCAGGTCGTCACCAGCGGCGGGTTCAGCCGCTTCCGCCGCGCGACGGAGACGCCCTTCAACCTCGTCCTCGAAGCCCGCCCGTAGCGACTGGCGCGAGGAACTGAAGAGGGGCTGCCGTCCGGCAGCCCCTCTTCTCTGATCGAGCCGGAGCGCGGGTCAGGCCGGGGCCAGCTCGGCGCTGGCGCTCGGGTCGTCCAGGCGCAGCACGAGCTGGTCGGGGCTGTCCGCCTGCAGCGCCGCCAGGGCTCGCCCCACCAGCCGCCGGCGCAGCTCCTTCTCCGCGGCGCTGCCCAGCGACGGCTCGCCCAGCGGGTGCGGCACGGCCTGGCCGGCGACAATGCGGTTCGGCCCGATGTTCTGGGCCAGGGGAACGATCGTGGTGATGAAGGCGGTGGGCAGCCCGGCCCGCTCGAACTCCTTGGCCATCGTTGCACCGCAACGCGTGCAGGTCCCTCAGGTGCCCGTGAGGATGAC
>Ga0070740_10004434_pt1 | contig 13798 bp, 11 predicted proteins | sample Coa_R2_FD_67286 | JGI IMG/M metagenome (GOLD analysis project Ga0070740, IMG submission 67286) | Surface soil microbial communities from Centralia Pennsylvania, which are recovering from an underground coalmine fire - Coalmine... | ecosystem: Environmental > Terrestrial > Soil > Unclassified ... | reverse complement strand
CGACAACCCCGATTTATTGACGCCACGGGTGATTTCGGGAGAACATTCCAGCTTTGCCGAGGGGACAGGAATGGATCTGGGACTGAAAGGACGTGTCGCAATCGTCGCGGCGGCAAGCACGGGGCTGGGGCGAGCCGTTGCCACAGAACTGGCGCGCGAAGGCGCTCGCGTCGCCATTTGCGCGCGCACGCGGGATACTCTGCAGGAAGCCGCGGAGGCCATCCGGAAAGAAACGGGGGCGGAGGTGTTTCACGAAGCGCTGGACGTGCGCGATGCCGCCGCCGTGGGGCGATTCGTGGATGCCGTCGAGAAACGCTTTGGGAGGATCGACGTCTGTGTTACCAATTCGGGCGGCCCGCCGTCCAAGCTCTTTGCGGATACACAGCCGGAAGACTGGCGTTCGGCCGTTGATCTGCTGCTGATGAGCGCGGTCTTTTTTGCTCGGGAGACTCTGCCTCGGATGAAAAGGAATGGATGGGGACGCTTCATCACCATCACGTCTTATGCCGTGAAGCAGCCCGTGGATGGCCTGCTGCTGTCGAACTCCATCCGAGCGGCGGTTACCGGGCTGGCCCGCACGCTCGCCAATGAGTATGGCGCTTACGGAATCACCGTAAACAACGTATGCCCGGGCTACACGGCTACGGACCGGCTCGACGAACTGGCCGAAGCGATCTCGAAGCGGTCCCGTGTCACGCCGGAAGAGGTGTACGCCGGGTGGAAGAGGCAGATTCCGGCGGGAAGAATCGGCACGCCAGAGGAGTTTGCTTCGGTTGTCGCCTTTCTGGCGTCGGAGCGCTCGAGCTACGTGAATGGAACGTCCCTGGCCGTGGATGGCGGGATCGTGCGAGGCCTGCTCTGAACATCGCGCCATGGGGGAGGCTGAGATCGCTTCAAAGCAAGCCGGCGGAAGCATGATCCATCGGTTGACGATTGCGGTGCACCCGGGCTTCTACGCGATTTGCCGCTTGGATCCGAAGGCGGAAATACCGTCTTGGGTTCCACGGAAAGGCTTTTGCAGCATCACGCGTACGGTGGAGGAACTTTCGATCGTTTGTGAAGAACACGGCGTGCCCGCCGACGCTCCGGCGGAACGTGGCCGAAGGCTCCTGCGGATCGAGGGGACCCTGCCGTTTTCGCTGGCCGGTGTGGTGGCATCCGTGGCGTCCCCGCTTGCCGAAGCGCAGATCAGCCTCTTCGTGATAGCGACCTACGACACCGATTACCTGCTGATCCGGGAGGGCGACCTGGAAAGAGCCGTGGCCACACTGGAAAGTTCGGGGCACACGGTGCGAAGGATTTCGTAGCATAAGACGCGCATTCAACCTAGGAGAGAAATCGAATGGACAACAACCTGAATTGCAAAGCGGTGCGCAATGTGCGACGCGCTGCGGTGGTGTTGTGTTGCTGGGCTGCTCTGTTGTTCCTTGTGGTTCCGCTGAAAGCGGACGAGCCGTACGCGCGGAGCCGCAATTACGATTTGCAGCATTCGAAAATCGTCCTGCGCTTCGACGTCGAGCAGAAAAAAGTGATGGGCGACGTGACGCACACCCTCTCCATTCTTCGCGACGGCACGGACAAACTGGCCTTCGATTCCGTGGGACTGACAATCGAAAGCGTTACCGTGAACAAAGCCAAGGCAAAATTCGAGACGACGCCGGCGAAGCTCATCGTTTCCTTGCCAGGCCCGGAAAAAGCGGGAGACAAATTCGACGTCGAAATCCGCTACGAAGGCAAACCAACCAAAGGACTCTACTTCATTCTGCCGGACAAGGATTATCCGGATCAGCCCAAGCAGATCTGGACTCAGGGCGAATCCGAGGATACGCGCTATTACCTGCCGACCTACGACTACCCCAACGACCGCCTGACGACCGAGACGATTCTTACCGTGCCCGCATCCTGGATCACGGTGTCGAACGGAAAGCTCATCAGTGTCTCCGACGCGGGGAATGGACAAAAGACGTGGACCTGGAGGGAGTCTTTGCCCAGCTCGACCTATCTCATCACCGTCGTCGCCGGAGAATTCGACGAAGTCAAGGAGACCTGGCACGACAAGCCGGTGACCTACTATGCGCCGAAGGGCAAAGGCGACCGTTTGAAGATTAACTATGGCCGCACGCCGGAGATGCTGACGCTCTTCAGCAAAAAGCTGGGCGTGGAGTATCCCTGGGAAAAGTATGCGCAGTCCATGGTGGATGATTTCGTCGCGGGCGGAATGGAAAACTCCAGCGCGACAACGAACACCAGCTCCTCGCTGGTGCATCCGAAACTTGCGCCGGAATTCGTCACCGGCGAAGACGGCCTGATCTCTCACGAACTCGGCCATCAGTGGTTCGGAGACCTGGTGACCTGCAAGGATTGGGGGGACATCTGGTTGAACGAAGGCTTCGCCACGTTCATGGATTATCTGTGGATCGAAAACCACTATCCGAAAGAGCAATCCGAATACGAGCGCTGGAGCAACGCCCGGGAGTGGTTCGCGCAGAGCGACCTGTACGAAAAGCCGATCGTGCGTCACGACTTCGACGACTCGAGCGAGTTCGACGGCAACGCCTACACCAAGGGCGGCTGGGTACTCTACATGCTGCGGCACCAAATCGGGGAGGAGAACTTCTTTCGCGGGCTGCGCCATTATCTGGAAGTGAATCGCGGCAAGAACGTCGTGACCGCGGATTTGGTCAAGGCCATCGAGGAAGAGACGCACATCAACGTGGACGAGTTCTTCCACGACTGGGTGTATGGCGCGGGCGCGCCGAAGTTCGACCTTAGCTACAAGTACGACGACTCCAAGCACGAAGTGGCGCTGACGGTGAAGCAGACGCAGAAGCTGGAGGGGCGCGTCGGGCTTTTCCGAGTACCCGTGGACGTCGAAGTCACGACGGCATCCGGAGCAAAGACCTATCCCATTACCGTGTCAAAAGCCGAGGAAGTCTTCACCTTCCCTTCCGATTCGGCGCCGCTGATGGTGCTCTTCGACAAGGGCGGGCACGTTTTGAAAACCGCCGACTTCCACAAGGAAAAGAAGGAATGGCTCTATCAGCTTAAGAACGCCTCGGAATTTTCCGACCGCGCCGATGCAGTCGAGGCGCTCGCCAAACTGAAGGACGACGACGCGGTTGCAGCGCTGGGCGAAGCCTTGCGCACGGACAAGGCGTGGGGCGTTCGCGCGACGGCTGCGGACAGCCTCGGTGAAATCGGGACCGCTGCCGCAGGCAAGCAGCTTCTCGAAGGATTGAACGTAAACACCGCCCCCTGGGTGCGCAATCGCATTGCCGCGGCGCTGGGCGGAATGAAGAACGACCCCGAGGCCGTGGCAAAGCTCATGTCCCTTGCGAAAAACGACGAGTCCTACCGGACGCGCGCCGCGGCCCTGCAAGCGCTCGGCAAGTTGAAAGCGCCGAATGCGCTCGAAACGCTCCAGGCGGCCATCTCCGGAGAATCGCCGGACGATTTCCTCCGTAACGCCGCCCTGCGCGCCCTGGGGCCACTGGGAAACGACAAGGCCGTGCCCACGCTCCAGGAATGGGCTGCAGTGGGCAAGCCGCAGGAGTCGCGTGAGGCAGCCATCAACAGCCTGGCGCGGCTCGACAAGTCCAACAAGAAAATCACCGAGCAGCTCGAGAGCTACCTCTTCGAGCCGCGTTTTCGCATTCGTCTTACCGCCGTCTTCGCGCTCGGCGCGCGCGGCGATGCGTCCGCCATTCCCTCGCTGGAAAAGCTGCTGAACAGCGGCGATCTGAGCATCGAAATGGCCCCGCTGATCAAAGGTCAAATTGCCCGCTTGAAGAAGAGCCCGGAAGGAAAACCGGAAGAGGCCGGCGCAAGCAAAGAGAGCGCCGCGCAGGAAGCGATGGCCAAGCGGCTCGAGCATCTGGAAGCGTTGATGAAGGAAATGAACGACAGGTTGAAGGCGATCGAGGATCGTCTGCCTCAGAAGAAATGAACACGAACACTGAGGAACAACTGAAACAGCAAGACGGACGCCGCCTGGACGCTCGATAAGGGTGGCCTCTACCATCCACCGTTGAGTCGTGCGCCCGGGCAGCTCAACGAGCGGCAAGCAGGATGCGGAGATCGCGCAAATTATTGCCCGTCGGACCGGTCTCGACGCCGTCTCCAAGTTTCTTGAAAAACGTGCCCGCGTCGCTATTTCGAAAATATTCGCGCGGCTTCATTCCTGAAGCTTCGGCGCGTTGAAGTGTTTCGCCGTCGGCCACGGCCCCCGCAGCCGTGCTGTTCCCGTCGATCCCGTCTGTTCCTGCGCTCAAAACCGCGATACGTTTTCCCGCAATGCGCTCCACGCACGCCAGGACGAAGGCGGAATTTCTGCCTCCGACCCCGTCTCCCGTGACCGGCGAACTCACTTCCCCGTCAGCGATCAGAGCCACGGGCGCACCGGGATTGTTGCGGCGCAGCTCTTCAAGCGCATCCAGCAGCGCATTCGCCGCCTGCTCGACGGGCCAGTCATCCGTGGAATTGTCGCAACACGTGAAGAACCCCTTGGCTTCCGCCGCCTGATGCGCGGCGTGAAAAAGCTCATGCATCCCGAGCAGCAAATAGAAATGCGCATTTGCGAACGCAGGATCGCCGGGCTTGGGCGTCTCCCGCATCTTGCCCAACGCAATCCAGTCGCGTATCGAGCGGGGCAGTTTTTCCCTCAAGCGGTATTTGTCCAGGAGCAACAAAACATCCTCGCAAGTGGTCGGATCGGGAAGCGTTGGTCCGGACGCGAGCGCCGACTCCTTTCCCACGGGCACGTCGCTGATGGCAAGCGTCAGCTTCCTGGCGCGCCCCGCCGCCGCGGCGAGACGTCCACCCTTCACAGCGGAGATGTGCTTGCGGATCGTGTTGATCTCTTCGATCGAAGCGCCGCATCCCACAAGCACGCGGTGAAGCGCCTGTAAGTCCTCCAGCGACTTGGCAGGATCGAGTGAAAACTCCATGAGCGCGGAACCGCCCCCGGAAAGCAGAAAAATCACCAGAGACTGTTCGCTGCAGCTTTCAAGGAGCGTCAAAATCGCTTTTGCGGCGTTCCAGCTTTGTTCATTGGGAACGGGGTGTCCGCCCGCAAAATAAGTCAGTCCCGCAATCGGCTTCTCGGGCTTGGTTGGTGCCGAGACGACGCCCGTAAACTTCACTTCAGGCAGCAGGACGCGTGCCAGGCCTTCGGCCATGCCATGTGCGGCCTTCCCGACGCAAACGACCTTTGCCTCGCGCACTTCGCGCAAGTCGAAAACCAGGTGCCGGCAGCGCAACTTCCCGTGATGAAGTTCCAGTTCCCTCTCGACCGCCGACGGGACGTCAATCGCCGCGAGCGTTTCCGCGAAAATCCGGCGCGCAATCAGCTTCAAATCCGCCATGTTCTCGAGCGGCTTTCAACTGGACTGTAAGACTTCCGGATTGAGCATGTTGGGAGGGCGCTGCCCCTTGAAGAGCGCCACCACGTTCTCCACCGCCATGCAGGCCATCTTCGTGCGCGTTTCGATGGACGCCGACGCCATGTGCGGCGCGAGTACGACGTTGGGCCGCTTCAGCCCGGGATGAATGAACGGCTCATTTTCGTAAACGTCGAGCGCCGCGCCTGCGATCTTCCCGGTTTCGAGCGCGTGGACCAGCGCGGCTTCATCAACCACCGGGCCGCGTGAAGTGTTGATGAGAAAGGCCGTCGGCTTCATACGAAAGAATCGCGGCGCATCGAAAAGTCCTCGCGTCTCAGGCAGCAGCGGAACGTGGACGCTGATGAAGTCGGCTTCCGCAAGCAGCGCATTCATCTCGTGATATTCGGCGTTCAGCGATTTCTCCACGTCCGCGGGGGCGCGCATCGCGTCGGTATAGATGACTTTCATCTGAAAGCCGGAAGCGCGTCGCGCCATGGCGCGCCCGATGCGCCCGAATCCCACGATCCCGAGCGTCTTCCCCCAAACGTCCGACCCGCACATTTGGTCGAGGTTCCAGCCCTTCCAGGCTCCGCTGCGCGCAAGCTGGTTGCCTTCGACGAGCCTCCGGGCCACCGCCATCAGCAGTGTCCACGCAAAATCGGCAGTCGTTTCGTCCAGCACGCCCGGCGTGTTCGTGGCCACCACACCGCGCCGTGTGCAGGCGGGTACATCGATGTTGTCGTACCCGACCGCAACGTTCGCGGCGATGCGCAGTCTCGGCGCAATCCGCAGCATTTCGTCGTTAATCCGCTCCGTCAGAAGACATATCACGCCTTCTTTGTCCTTCACACGCCGAAGAAATTCCTCCCGGCTCGGACGCTCCGATTGCGTCCAGTATTCCACCTCGCACGTTTGCTGCAGGATTTGCCGCGCCGCGTCGAAAAGTTCGTGCGTCGCAAAAACTTTGGGCTTGCCCATCGCGCTCCTCGTTGCAACTGACGGCCAACTACGTTAGCACACCGGTTCGCGGAGAACCTACGCGGACGTTGCGCATCCGCCGCGAGTCTCACTATAGTGAAGTGTTTGATTGCAGCTCAGGACAAAAGATGAACGCTGCTTTGATTCGCGAACTCGAAAGCTTTCTCGACGCAGGCTCGATCCTGTCCCGCCCGGAAGACCTCGTCCTCTACGAGTACGACGGATCGGTGGAGAGAGCGCGCCCGGACCTCGTGGTTTTTCCTTCAACGAAAGACGATGTCGTCCGGCTCGTGAACCTGGCAAGAAAGCATGACGTTCCCATCGTCGGGCGCGGCGCGGGAACCGGCCTCTCCGGCGGAGCGCTGGCGCGCGCCGGCGGCATCATGCTCGTGTTCGCGCGCATGAATCGCATCCTGGAAATCGACTACGAGAACTTGCGCGCCGTCGTTCAGCCCGGCGTGGTGAATTTTGATTTGACGCGCGCGGTCGAGCATGCCGGACTTTACTTTGCCCCCGATCCTTCGAGCCAAAAAGCATGCACGATCGGGGGAAACGTCAGCGAAAACGCAGGAGGGCCGCACACGCTGGCCTACGGGGTGACCACGAATCACGTGACCGGACTCGAGCTGGTCCTCCCGAGCGGCGAACTCATTCGCGTTGGAGGAAAATTGAGCGACCCGCTGGGTTACGACCTTTGCGGCCTGTTCGTCGGCAGCGAAGGAACGCTCGCGCTCGTCACGGAGATCACCGTAAAGCTCTCTCGCAAGCCGGAGGCCGTAAAAACGCTGCTCGCCGTCTTCGAAACCATCGACGACGCCACGGAGACCGTCGTGGATCTCACCGCGCGCGCCATTACTCCCGCGGCCTGCGAAATGCTGGACGGCTGGACGCTCTGCGCGGTCGAGGATTACGTCCACGCCGGTTTCCCGCGCGATTCCGGCGCCGTGTTACTGATCGAGGTGGAGGGACTCGCGGAAGCGGTCCATTCGCAATCGGCCGCGGTCGAAGAGGTTTGCCGCACGCATCATGCGCGGGAAGTGCGCGTCGCGCGCGACAATGCCGAGCGTGAACTCCTCTGGAAGGGCCGCAAGAATGCCTTCGGCGCTTTGGGCCGGCTGGCCCCCAGCAACTATGTTTTGGACGCGGTGATCCCACGCTCCAAGCTTCCGCGCGCTCTCCGCCGCATCGCGGAGATTGGAAAGGAATACGGACTGCAGGTAGGAAACATTTTTCACGCCGGCGACGGCAACCTGCATCCCCTTGTCCTCTTCGATCCGCGAAACGAAGAGGAATTCCGCCGCGCCATGCAATCGTCCGCGGACATCGTGCGCTATTGTGTGGAACTGGGCGGCTCACTCACCGGCGAGCACGGCGTGGGCATGGAAAAAAGCGAACTGATGCCTCTTCTCTTCTCCGACGAAGATTTTGCGCTAATGCGGCGCATCCACGACGCGTTCAATCCCGATGCGCTCTTGAACCCGGGCAAAATCTTCCCGCTGGGCAAAGGCTGTGGCGAAGTGCGCATCCGGCCGCAGGCGCACGCAGGCACGTTCGCATGAGCTCGCCGGCTACCAGCTCATTTTCCCGGTTGGAAGGCATTCTGGGTGCCTCAGCAATCTCTGCACAAACTTCCGACTGCGCCCAATACGCCGTGGATGGCGTCGTGCCGTCTGCGATTGTGCGTCCTGCTTCAGCGGAAGAGGTGGCGGAAGTCGTTCGCTTCGCTGCCACGGAAAAGTTGGCGCTGATCCCATGTGGCTTGCGCACCAAGCTTGCCATCGGCATGCCTCCCGCGCGTTACGACATCGCTCTGGACACGACCCGGCTGAATGGCGTGGCTCATTACGACCCGGGCGATCTGACGTTAAGCGTCGATACCGGCATGACGCTCACCGCGCTGGACCGCCTGCTTGCGGAGAAGAATCAGTTCCTGCCTCTTGCAGTTCCCTTCTTTGAAGCGGCTACGGTCGGCGGTACCGTCGCTTCCGGCGTCGATTCGCCCTTGCGCCACGGCTACGGCACGGTGCGGGACTTCCTGATCGGCGCGGAATTCGTCAACGGCGCCGGCGCTCTTACGAAAAGCGGCGGACGCGTGGTCAAGAACGTGACGGGCTACGACCTGCACAAGTTGCTGATCGGCTCGCTCGGCACTTTGGCTGTCATTACGCGCCTGAATTTCCGCACGTTTCCCCGGCCTATTTTGCGGCGCGGTTTTCTCGCGGCTTTCGAAAATGAGCAAGGCGCCTTCGCGCTCCGGGACAGGATTTTTTCGTCTGTACTTGCTCCCTCGCTCCTTGAAATTCTTTCTCCGGAGGCCACGCGCATACTTTTTGGCGCAGGCTCGGGCATTTCTTCCCTGCTTGTGGGTTCGGGCTCGTGGCAGGTGTGCGTGGGTTTTGAAGGAAACCAGGAAATCTGCGACCGTTATGCCCGGGAACTCTCCCGCATGGCGCAGGAAACGTCGGCTCACGATGGGCTGCTGCTTCGCGAAGCGCAGTTCGCGGCCCTCGCCGAGCAGTTGCGCGAATCCATTTCTTTACTTTTGCGGACTTCGCCCTTGGCAGTCGTTTTCCGCTTCAACGGCCTGCCTGGTCAGTCCGCGGCGTTGCTTCGCGCGCTTCGGAGTTTCGCGGCCTCCTCGTGGATTCCCAGCGCCGTTGTCTTGCGTAGCCAGGGTGCCCTGTATCTCGCCCTGCTTCCCGCGGGTAAGGATGAATCGCTCCCCAAGCAGGTCGCGTATTTCTGGAAGAGTGTCGATTCCCTCCGCGCCAAGTTGGAGTTCCACGCCACGATTCCCTTTTGTCCTTCCGAATGGAAGCGAGAACTAAACGTTTGGGGTATTTCTCGGCCCGAATTCACGCTGATGCAGCGCGTCAAGAGCGCCCTCGACCCACAAGACATTTTCGCGCCAGGCCGTTTCGTGGGAGGCATCTAGGCTCGTGACCTCCTCCCCGCAAATTTCCGGCCTGCATCCCGTTTACGAAGACTACGCCCGCTGCGTGCACTGTGGCCTTTGCTCAAATCACTGCCCCACGTATCGCTTGTGGCATCTCGAAGCCGATTCGCCCCGCGGGCGCATCTATCAGATGATTCGAGCCGAGACCGGCGAATCGCCGGTAAACTCCACGTTCGTCGATCACATTGACAAATGCCTGGATTGCCGCGCCTGCGAAACCGCCTGTCCTTCCGGCGTGGAATACGGAAAGCTCGTCGAGTATGCCCGCGCGCGCATCGCGGCCGAATACAAACGGCCGTTCTTTTCGCGGCTGGCGCGCACTTTCGCTTACAAGTGGCTGCTTCCTCGCCCCGGCAGAATCGCCCTTCTGGCAAAGCTGCTGCACTTCTATCAAGGCTCCGGTTTGCAATCGTTGGCACGCTCGAGTGGAATTCTGAAGGCTTTGAACCTGGAAGAGCGCGAGCGCCTTCTCCCGCCCATCGATAAGCAGTTTTTCTTCCGCAGCTATGGTCAAACGTTTCCCGCGCAAGGCCCGCGCCGCGCGCGTGTGGCCTTTTTTGCCGGATGCATCGCGAACGTCACGTTCACTGCGCTGAACGACGCCACCATTCGCGTTCTCGCGGCCAACGGATGCGAGGTCGTCGTGCCGGAAGGCCAGCTCTGCTGCGGCGCGCTCGCTTCCCACGCGGGCGTACGCGAAGCCGCGCGGCTGACCGCCCGCAAGAATCTGGACATTTTCCTCAGCGGTGATTTCGATGCCATCATAACCAACGCCGCCGGCTGTGGCTCCACGCTGAAGGAATATTCGCACCTGTTCTCAGAGGACGAACCAGAATTCGAGCGTGCCCTTGCCTTCGAATCTCAGGTTCGGGACGTCACGGAATTCCTTGCGTCGCTGGGGCTCTCCGCAGAACTCCATCCCCTTCCTTTGCGTGTCACCTATCAGGATTCCTGCCATCTTCTCCACGGGCAAAAGGTTCGCGAAGCTCCGCGCAAACTCCTCCGCGCTATTCCTCAGCTCGATTTTGTGGAATTGCCGTACTCGGACATCTGCTGCGGCTCGGCCGGCGTGTACAACCTCACGCAAACTCGCACATCGATGGATCTGCTGGCCGAGAAAATGAATTTGGCAAAAGGCACCGGCGCTCAGGTGGTCGTCAGCGCCAACCCGGGCTGTCTCTTGCAGCTTCGCGCCGGCGCCGAGCTCCACAATACCGGCCAGGAAGTGCTCCACGTCGTCGAACTCCTCGCTCGAGCCCTCGCCTGATTCACCTTTCCCCGATAAGGTACCGGCAGCCCTTCGGTCCCATCTTCGCCGAATGCACGGCTCCCGCGGGCACGTCGCATCGCTCACCCTCGCGGTAGGTTCGCGATTCACCTGCGATGGTCAAAGTCATCTCCCCACTCAAAATGATGTGCGCCGTCTCTTCTTCGTGCGTGTGGTCCGGATAGTATGCGTTCGGCCCGTCCTGCCAAACGTACGTGTTCGCGAATCCCTCTTTTTCCAACTGTTCCGCAAGCACCCTTTCGTTCATACCCCAATTCTAAACTCGTTCCGGCTCCCTTCCCGCTATGCTCCCCAAAACAGCGTCGCCCTCTTCGCTTCCGTTTCTGGCAACGGAATAGAAAGAGGGCGAGCTGCCTTCAGGAGAGAAGCTCTTTGCAGGTGGCGCATTACAATCCGGGCGGTTCCTCCGCGGGCGGCGGAGGCAGGTTTCCGCCCTTACGAAACATCCGCCGAGCGCCCGGCGGCGCCGCTTTGATTGTGTAATCGGAAGGAACGGCAAATAGGGCCGCGTCGGGTTCGCTACGCTGGATATTCGTGAGTTGATACGTGGTATCGCCAAACCGTGGATCGCTGCGCTTGCTCATCACCACCATCTGCAAATCCGGTGAATACCAGATTTCGCTGACCACCGTGATCGGCTTTTCGTTCCCGATCTGTCCCGCGGGAATGGTCCGCGTGTAACGCGTTCCCTGCGCGCTCACGCCGTTGATCGTCTGCGTTCCCAGGTCTTCCTTCTGCAGATTCTCGTCAGCGGCTTCGCCTTTCCGGAACATTCGAAAACCAAGCTCGCCGCGCCCTCTTTCTCCTTTGCCCGGCAGCTTCCGCGCAATCTTCTGCGCCGGTTCCAGCACAAAGGTGGTTCCGGCAACGGGATCCTGAATCACGATGAACGACTTCGGCTGTCCCTGTGCCGCCAGAGGTCCGATCGCCGGCAACGTCACTTCTTTGCGGAAACGCCCCTGGCTGTCCCGATAGAGATTCGTTTGCGTCTTGTGAGCGATCTTGTTCCCGTCGGCCAGGGTCTGTGCCGTCTCGGAAATGGCCACGGCGCTGAATGGCGCGCCCGTCACCACCTTGCCGAGATGCATCCCGCCGAATCCCAGCAGCTCGATCCTTTCCGCAAACGGGCCTGGAATGGGGCCTTCCCCGCCCGCGCCTTGCACGTAAAGAAAATTCGGCCCCTCCGGCTCCTGCTTTTCCGCCTGCGCGGCCAGAGTCCCCGCCAGCAGCAATCCCGCTCCCAAAAAGACAAGCAACTTCATTCCGTCGCGCATCACGGTATCTCCTGTACTTCGGACCCGCTTACTTTTCCTACTGCAAAGTGCCTTGGCCCGCGTCCTGATGCAGGCGCACCGCCTCGGGGATGCCATCCTCCCCAACCAGCAGGTCCACCTGAATCCAGTCCGAAACTCTTTCTTGGTCCACGGGCAGTCCCAAAGCGCCCAGCGCCCCGCGCTGCATCCTCACTTGCATCACCGAAGCGTTCTCCGTTTCCTGGACAATGCTGCCCGGCAGCAGCGTGAACGCCCCGCCGTCGTTGTCTGCAAGCAGAACTTCGTTCGCCTGTGTATCTTCCGGCGCCGGTTGCGCAACGACGGGATGATTCGCAATCCGAATCCCCTGCGAATTCTTCCACGCCCACCACGACACCCCGATGATGAGTACCGCCGCAGCCGCCAGCGCCCACGCCGCCGCTGCCGCGGCCGCCGGACGCCGCTGGAAAATCTTCGGCCGCCTCCTCGCCCGGAACTCCTGACGCAACCGCATCTCCACCCGCGCCGGCGTTTCGGCCTCCCGCGTACGGTCCGCCAGAAGAAACAGCTCCGCTCGCGCCTCTTCCCAAGACTCCACCAGCACCGCGCACTTCGCGCAGTTGCGCAGGTGCTCCTTCGCCGCGGCTAGCTCTTCCTCTCTCGCGCCGCTCTGGTTCAAGTCCAGTCCGATCAATTCGAACTCTTCGCAATTCATAAGCTCATTCTCTCAATCGCCCGCGCTGGCTTGCCTCGGCGTGCCGCGCAGCAATTCCAGCTTGGCCAGAAGCAATGCCCGTGCGCGATGCAGCCGCGAACGAATCGTGCCGATCGGACAGCCGCACAACCGCGCCGCCTCTTCGTAGCTCATCTCTTCCAGCTCGCAGAGCACGACGGCTTCGCGAAACTCCGCCGGCAATCCGAGCACGGCCTCTCGCACCCGCTCGATCCGTTCCTGGTGCTCCGCCACCACCGCGGGCGTGACCGGATCCGCTGGCTCCCTGGCTCCCGCGCGGTCGTTTGCAGGATCTTCGACCGGCAGCTCTCTCGGCCTCCGTTCCAGGTGCTTCATCACCCGATTGCGCGTGATTCCAAACAGAAATGCTCCGACCGTCCCTCGCTCGACGTCAAACTTTCTTGGCTCGCGGATCAGCGTCATGAATACTTCCTGGACCACTTCCTCCGCCGACCACGCCGCACCTGTCATGCGCAATGCGTAGCGGTAGAGGGCTCCCTGATGCCGCCGATACAGCAGGGTAAAGGCATCCTCGTCGCCTTTCGCGGCACGCCGCAGCAGAACGTCGTCGCGTTCCTCTTCGATCCCCATTCTCCTCGTTAGACGTCCCGCGTGGCCTCGTTTGGTACTTCCCCGCTTCCCGCGAAAAAGTTCCAAAAAGCGGACCTTCGGGCGGACTTCCTCATCAGCGAACCAATAACCTTCCCTGTTTTCAATGAGATAGGCAGGCTTAACGATTGACGGGCCGAAACATCTTTGCCGCAATTCGCGTCACCACTCGGCGGGGCGCCAAACGCACCCCGTGCGCAGCCAGGTAGTTCCCGAAGCCGGAGATCGCATAGCTCTTCCCCGCGGCCAGTGCTTCCAAGCCTTTCCGCGCTACCTTTTCGGCCGGCTCCTCGCGCCGCCGTCTGACGTGCGAAGGATGCCCCGCCACCTCGTGGAACTCCGAGGTCGTCGTCCCCGGGCACAGCGCGCAGACGCGAATCCCATACGGCTTCATCTCTTCCGCCAACCCTTCGGCGAGGTATAGGTCAAACACCTTGGTTGCTGCATACGTCGAAATGTACGGCACCGCCTGAAACGCTGCCGTGGATGCCACAATCAGCACGTCTCCCCGCTGCCGCGCTACCATGTCCGGCAGGTACAATCGCGTCAGATGCAGCACCGCGCTGCAATTCACCTGCACCATTTCCAGCAGCCGCTCCG
>Ga0070740_10004431_pt1 | contig 13804 bp, 9 predicted proteins | sample Coa_R2_FD_67286 | JGI IMG/M metagenome (GOLD analysis project Ga0070740, IMG submission 67286) | Surface soil microbial communities from Centralia Pennsylvania, which are recovering from an underground coalmine fire - Coalmine... | ecosystem: Environmental > Terrestrial > Soil > Unclassified ... | reverse complement strand
GCGCCGTTTGCCGCTCGCCTCCGAGGCTTTCGCGACGAACTGGGAGTCACGCTGCTCTTGATCGAACACAACATGCATCTTGTGCAGGCCGTTGCCGACCACATCTGCGTCCTCGACTACGGCAGGAAACTGGCTGAGGGAACGACAAAGGCGGTGCTGGCAGATCCTGCGGTGCTTGAGGCATATCTGGGCCACGATGCGACGGTTGCGGGGAAGGGAGAATTCCATGCTGAAGGTTGAGCAGCTCTGCGCCGGATACGGCGCCCTGGAGGTGCTGCATAGCGTGTCCTTCGAGGTCCCGGCCCGATCCATCGTGGCGGTCCTGGGAGCCAACGGCGCGGGCAAGACTACCCTGATGCGGGCGTTGACCGGGCTGATTCGCACGCGCTCAGGAACAGTCAGCCTGCAGGGAGAACGGATCGAGCGGCTCGCTGCGGAACGGCGCGTCAGGTACGGTATGGCGCTCGTACCGGAGGGGCGCGAACTCTTCGGGTCGCTCACCGTGCGCGAAAATCTCCTCGTCGGGGCCTTTACACGCCGGTCGCGGCACGAAACCGAGGCCGATATCGTGCGCGTGCTGGACTATTTCCCCCGCTTGAAAGCGCGCATGCATGCGCAGGCGGCCAGCCTCAGCGGCGGCGAGGGACAGATGCTCTCCATTAGCCGCGCATTAATGTCGCACCCGCAATTGCTCTTACTCGATGAACTCTCGCATGGACTGGCACCTGCGATCGTAGATACCGTCTTCGACGTGATCCTCAGGCTGAAGCGCGAGCAGGGTTTGACCATCTTGCTGGTTGAGCAGAATGCTCGCAAGGCGCTGAGCGTCGCCGGTATGGCCTATGTCTTGCAGAGCGGGAGCATCGCACTGCACGGCACGACGCAAGAGCTATTGGAGAGCCCCGCCGTCCAGGATCTCTACCTGGGTGGCTAGGGGGCAAAAGATTTTTTAAGCTTGGTCTGATCCAGGGTCCAGCCATGCCCGAGGATGATACCAACGGTCTCACGCCATTCGCTCCCCATCTCATACTCGTCTTATCTTGTGATATAGTTCCTGTAAAAGAAACATGCCAAACTCTAACAAACCTGCTGACGTCACATGCGACAGACAAGTGGCTGCACTTGAACAGGTTTGTCAGAGCTATGCGTGCTGCTATAGAACTGTATTGTTACTCGTAGCGTAAGGTCTCCGCGATTCGTACACGCGAGGCAGTGAGAGCAGGACCAAAACTTGCCAGCAATGCTACTGTTACCATAAACAACAACGTGATCGGCAGGATCAGTGGGCCGAAGGCCACGTTGTAAGGCTGGAAGTAGTAACTAAGGACGTTGACCAGGGCGAACCCTGCCGGTGTTCCGACGAGTACTCCGGCACACCAAGCCATAGCCACCAGTCCCAGTCCTTCGACGCAGAAGACGGTTCCTACGCGCCAGTTACTCGCCCCTAAGGAGCGCAGAATCCCTATCTCCAGACGTCGTTCAAACACGCCTGCGGCCAGTGTGTTTGAGAGACTCAACAAACCTACGAGTCCGATGAGGATAGCGAATACATCGAAGAGAACGTAGGTAAGCAGTTGTGATTGCGTCCCCTGATCGATGGTCCATATATGCATATAGAAGTTTGGTTGCAACCCCGCCTGATGGAAGATGTTGGTGAGCTGAGCGGTCAACAGGTTCAAGGCGGAGGTTGAACGGTCATGGGCAAGCAACCAGACGGTGCGAGATGGATCAGCGGGAAGAGGCAAGGTTTGCCTGTTTTCAGGTGTCGTAAATGCGAGGCCAAGCTCGACATGAGGAGCTACAGTACTGGTCGCGTTCGCCCCCTCATGGACAATCCCGACGATCTGCCAGCTCACCTGTTCGGCCCGTGCCGTCTCCAGGCGAAACTGCACGCGTTCGCCCACCCGCAAGCCCAGCCGTTGGGCTACAATGTCGCTCAGAACAATCGTACCGGTATCGCCTGAAGTCAACCAGCGGCCAGCGACGAGCTGGGGATGATAGAAACTGCTGGAGGCAGGCATGCTATCGATCTCCATTTCGCCCTGGTCCAGGTTCACAAAGGTACGTACAACTCCATCGTTGATCGCTGCAACATTGGGTAATGCCTTCATAGCGGTATATACCTGTTGGGATTGGGTTGGATCAGGCGGTAAGTTTACCGCTGCGTCATAGGTATAGAGATTGAGGTTGTGATAAGTCGTTGCCCCGATAGACTCATTCGCGATCTGGGCAGCCATGAAAACGGATCCGGCCACACTGAGCGCCAGCAAGGTTACGGTGGCCCGTCCAGGCTTGCGAAAAGTGCTGCGCAACCCTAACCAAGCAGTTTGAGGCACCCAGGGCAAACGCCGCCCCCAGGAGGCCGTATGTTTTCCGCCACCCGTGCTGACTCCGTAGGACGCCATTGCCTGATGTACGGTGATACCTGTGCCCACCCATAAAGGTGGTAGCGCAGCCAGCAGAGGAGCGCCCAGGCCGACCACAATGCTCACCACAATAACCCAGGGGGAGAACTGTAATGGAGGCAGGTCAAGCGCGGCCTGATTTGCTACTATGTTGAGTACGAACTGACAAAGAGCCAGGCCGACAATCAGGCCGAAGCTGGTTCCCAGGATGGCATAGAGGCTCACGGACAACAGGTAGCTGCGAATAATCGCCGATCGTGTTCCGCCTAGCGCTTTCATCGTTCCAATGGTCCGCATCTGCTCAGTCAGCACAATGCTCACAGTATTGAAAATCATGAAGCATACGAGAAGCAAGGCGATGGCCCCCATGACGAGGAGAATGGTGAACCCGCTGGTAATCTCAAATTGCTCGTTCTCCTGGCCCGCTGTGGAGTACCAGTGTGAGAAGAGTATCGAAAGATGGGCTGAGGTTAGCCGTGCGGAGATCTGCTCATCGGTTTGTTGCACGCTATTATAGTCCCCTGTATGGGTTTTGATCATGATCTGCTGCGAAAAGGGGGGAGGCCGCTGGTTCGCATTTGAAGGAGGCGAGACAGGTGCTCCTGAGGAACTGTGAGCAAGCTGCTCCAGACCATTAACGCTCATATACCCGGTAGTAACGCTGGCAGATCGCTCATCGGTATAAGCGAGGCCCACAATCCGCAGTGGAACTCGACGTCCATCCAACCCCTCTACCATGACGGTGTCACCAAGAGCAATGGGATGGATAAAGCGATCGTGCGTCGCCATGACAATCTCTCCGGGGCCAGGGGCACGTCCGCTAATCAGTTGAAATGATCCAAACTGAATATGGTTCCAGTCCTGGTAGCCATCAATTTCCAGATTAACTGATCCTTCATTTTCGGCAAAATGCCATTGTGAAAACATCTGCGGTCGCACCTGGAACCTTTGCATGTTGGGCATTTTTTGCAGATCGGCCACGACCGAGGGTGGGATATCAGCGACATTAAATGTAATGTTTGGCAGATCGACGGGTGCAACCAGGTTGATCAGGTCATGACCAAGTGCATCTCTTGCTATATTTACCGATGTGAGGCCCAGAACTCCTATCAAGATGCCGAGAACCATCAGGACTGTACGTCCTTTACGACGGGTGACGTCGGCGAGAGATTTGCGAGTGAGGACACTGAACATGCTCATTTTTCGTTCTCCTAGAGGAAAGGGATCACTATGCGCGACCCTGATTGGCTTGTTTCAGCCACTCGTCCATCACGCAACTCAATACGAGCGCTGGCTCTCCCGGCCAATTCCCGATCGTGAGTCACATAAATGACTGTTTTATCATCCTCTGTTAAGTTTGCTAACATGTCAAAAATCTGGTGAGCAGTACGCGAGTCAAGGTTGCCGGTTGGCTCATCAGCAACAATGACCGGAGGGTTATTGGCTAAGGCTCGCGCAATGGCTACACGCTGCTGTTCTCCACCAGAGAGCTCTGCTGGCAGGCGATTGGCCAGATTCGCAATGCCTGCTACCTCCAGGCAGAACATGGCCCGCTCTTTATATGCCCGTCGTTTAAGTCCTCCCCCTCCGCCCAACTCAAGGGCGAGCAACACATTTTCCAGCGCCGTCAACGTTGGAATCAGTTGAAAGAACTGGAAGACAATGCCAATGTGCTTGCCTCGCCAGAGAGCGAGCGCGTTCTCACTTAACGCATGCAGCTCCTGTCCGGTAAAGAGAACACGCCCACTGGTTGCCTGGTCTATCCCGGTGAGAATATTTAGAACGGTTGATTTCCCACTCCCGGACGGCCCATTAATCGCAAAAAGACTGTTTTTGGGAACAGCAAAGGTGACATCATCAAGAATCACTGTACGTTTTGAGCGTACCTCTATCACACGCGAGATATGCTCCGCTTGGACAATAGAGCCTGGGAAATTATTTGTCAGAGACTCTAACATTCGTTTGTTCCTTTCCAATTGCTTTCCCTGTATTGAGAAAAAACTACGCGCAATGTACGCGGGCTGTAGCGTCGGAAGAATAGGTAAAAGGAGTTGCACCCACCCAACGGGTTTGACGCCTCACAAGGGACGCTCTGAGAACAAGAGCATTCCTCCGCTATGAGTCCGGTTGCCTCCATATGCGAGAGTGTTGTAAGCTACAGACAGCATGTGTCCTGTGGGAAGGCAGATATTCTGCATGATGCATACTCTTCTTGTTACATATGACCACTCTGTGTGAGCTGAGGCCCATAAAGAGGAATAATTGCCTCCATCAAGCAAGAGGAATGATAACAGGGAAAGATGACAGGCAAGTGAAAGCGGATGTCATTTTTTTGTCATCTTTTTCCTTTACACTTCTGATGAAAGACAGCCCGAGAATTTCAGACGGAACGAGAGAGATACAGCTGTGCGTATTTTGCTGATCGAAGATGACCATCGTTTGAGTGAGGCATTGAAAACGAGCCTCGTTGAGGCACGCTATGCCGTTGATGCCGTCTATGATGGCCTGGAAGGCGAGGCGTTTGCTGAGTCTGCCCCCTATGACATTATCATCCTTGACCTCATGCTTCCAAAGAAAAGTGGCCTCGATGTATGTCGCACGCTACGCCTGCATAACATCCATACACCTATCCTGATGCTCACCGCTCGCGACGCGGTCGAAGATCGCGTGCAGGGGTTGGACAGCGGAGCTGATGACTACCTGACCAAGCCGTTTGCCCTCTACGAATTGCTCGCCCGGCTGCGCGCTCTGCTGCGCCGCAGCGAAACCCAGCACGGAAGCATCCTGAAGTTGGGCGACCTGTCGCTTGATCCGGCGACCTATCAGGTGACACGAGCTGGAGAATATATCAAGCTCAATGCCAAAGAATTTGCTCTCCTGGAGTATTTCATGCGCCATCCCAATCACGTGCTCACCCGCGAGATGATAGAAAACCACATCTGGGGGTATGATTTTATGAGCGCCTCCAATGTGGTTGATGTCTACATTCGACGTTTGAGGCATAAAATCGACGATGCCTATCCGGTCAAACTTCTGGAGACTGTATATGGCATCGGATATCGACTTCGCGTCCCTGAGGAGAAAGGGAAAAAATGAGGAAACATGCCCTCAGGCTCTTCCGCTTTCTGTGCCTGCTGGCTCTCGGCGTTGGCGTCCTGCTTCTGTTTTACAGCAATGGATCCGACAATGTTTCTCTCTATGTGCTAGGGGGGGCTCTCATTGTTATCGCTCTGCTCATGTTCGGTACATCTATTCTTGCTACAGGAATATATAAAAAAAGAGGCGCTTTTCTCTCCACATTGCTGCTTAGCATCCGCACCCGTCTGATGCTCTGGTATATGATCCTCGTCCTACCCATTCTCATGCTTTCAAATAGCCTGGTCTATAATGTCACGCGCTGGAACATGATCAATGAGCTGGATACGAACCTGCGTGCTTATCTGGTTCAGGTTGCCCGCTCCTATGATGCCCACAGCGGAGATATTGTACTTGGCAACGGGCACACGTCGCAGGAGATTGTTCTTCTGCTGACGCCCCAGGGAGCGATCAAACAGCTATCTATCGACCAGCAACAACAGAAGCAGGAAATGTCGCAGTTTGTCCGAGAAATAATAACCAGCGTCTCTTTTCGGGAAACATCCTTACATATTGCGACGCAGGGCCAATCCCTGGGAACGACCAGCCAGGGAGCCAGGATATATGCACTCTCTTTCACCACCTTCCGTCATTTAGCAGACGGAGATTATCGCTTCGACCTCGCAGGGATTATGATTGGGCAACGGGGAGCGGTAGCATATGTACTGGTGGGCCTGCGTACTGATCTCTTCTTCTGGCTCGACACCCTAAGCAGAATTCAGTGGATTACGGCAGCCGTTATGCTTCTTCTCTTAGGGGCAAGCGGATACTGGCTGGCAGGAAGAACCCTGCGACCGGTGCAGCGCATTACCCGTGCTGCTCAACAGATCAGCGCGACAGATCTGCACCAGCGCCTTCGTCTGCCAGGGCGCGACGAGGTTGGGGAGTTGGCAGCCACTTTTGATCATATGCTTGCTCGCCTAGAAGCGGCTTTTGAGCGGCAGCGTCAGTTTACATCTGATGCCAGCCATGAGTTACGCACCCCGCTCACCATCATTGATCTAGAGGTGACTCATGCGCTATCCAGCGGGCTTTCACCTGAGGAATCGCGCCGTATGCTTGTCACTGTCCAGCAGGAGGTGCGTGCGATGGCACGTCTTGTCAATGATCTGCTCACCCTGGCGCGTACAGAAAATGGGGTTTCGCTGGTGTCATATGAAGAGGTGGACCTGGGCGGAATCATTCTGGATACACTTGAGCGCCTGGCACCGCTGGCACAGACCGCCGGGGTAGAGGTCATGGTAGCCCCTCTCCCCGAGTTGATGATAAAAGGTGATCCTTCCTTGCTGATTCAACTGCTCGTCAATGTGATAGAAAACGCCATCAAATATACAACCGGCAACGGTATGCGCGTCACGGTTGCTCTCGCCCAAGAGGAGAAAGGGCGTGTGAAGTGGGCCAGGATCAGTGTCATCGACGAAGGCCCAGGCATTTCACAGGAGCACCTGCCTCACGTGTTTGAGCGTTTTTACCGGGCCGATCCGTCGCGAACTCGTCACCCAGCGCGGGAAACCACTTCTAATGAGGAGTCAGGTCTTCCCAAGGGGAATGGATTGGGTCTCTCCATTGCCCTGTCCATTGCTCAGACGCATGGAGGAACTATTCAGGTTCGATCCCAGGATCATCATGGCTCTACCTTTGAGATCTGGTTGCCAATAGCTGTGGAAGCAAACCACTGAAAGGTGTGGAGGGCAAGAGCTTTCTCCGGGGTGGTTCCAAGCTGGACAGGTGCATTGGTCCGGGCGCTTCGCCCCGCCTCGTCGGTGAGATGTTGGGGCTCGCAACGAACCACTTAAGTGCCCGGACAAGCCACGGGAGTGATCAGACGATCCTGTGAGAAATCCCTCGACCGCTGGATTTTTTGAGCATATTCTGAGGCATCGGTGGCGTATCAAGACTATCTCTTGAGAGAGTTTGCGCTATGCTCTATGTGAGGGCTACTCTCCTGATGGCAGATCTGTACGCAGTAGCCTCTAGCATATGGAAAACATGCACCTGCTGCCAGAAACCGGGTCGAATTTTTGGCTCGTGGTGTGGTCTTGAGAGACAAGATGAGAGGAGAATTCCGATGCATAATATTGAACAGATTCCGCAACTTTTCACCCGTCCCACGAAGTCCTGGCGCCAGTATCTCCTGGAGAGCCTGCTGGCTGTGGGAGGAGCCCTGGCCATCACTAGCGTCGTGTATGCATTCCATCTCTATCCCACTATTCCCAATATTTCGATTGTCTACCTCCTCCTCATCCTGGTCCTGGCCAGTACGCGTGGGCGTTATGCCGCGGTGGTGGCCGCAGTGGTCGCCTTTCTTTCGTTCGATTTTTTTCTGGTCCCTCCCCTCTATACCTTTGTCATTGCCCGTTGGGAGGAATGGTTAGCCCTTGGGGTCTTTCTGATAACCGCTCTGCTCACGAGCCAGTTGGCTGCGACAACGCGACACAGTATCGAGCAGGCACGCTTGCGTGAGCGCGAAGCACGCATTCTCTACGAAGTGGGACGGGTGCTCAATCGGACGGATCAGCTTGACGAGCAATTGGATACCATCGCTCTTGCGCTCGTCAGGGTCTTTGCGCCCTGGGGCGTGCGCGCGTGCGCCTTGCTCATCCCCGATGAATATGGAACGCTCAGCATGCAGGCCGATGCACCGATCCGCGTGGAGCAGTTCACCCTTACGCCTTCAGAGTGGGCGGCGGCCCGCGCGGTGATGGCCCAGGGAAACATGCGGGACATCCACCCGGAGACCTCCGCTTCTACGGGTCAACAGACCGTCTTGCGCCTGATTCCTCTCAGGACAGCCACACACATACTGGGGGTGCTCTGCCTACGGATTGAGCAGGGGATCTCCTGGCTTGCGAGTCCCCAGCAAATGCAAGAAGCGCAAGAGCAACCGACGGACCAGGCCATCTTTTTCTGGACGTTCGTGGATGAGGCGGTGATCAAGATCGAGCACGCCCGTTTGCGCGGCGAAATGGCCTCCGGCAAAGAGTGAAGCTTTCTCTTTGTTCCTTAAGTGTGACATTCCATCCGGCTGGTATGCGCTCCTGAGCTCTATCGAGGGCCAGACACTCGATGTCTATGTGCAGAGGCAGGCGATCTCCGCACGCAGGCAATTCCGACCTGAGCGACCGGATTTATCGGGCCAGAGTAGCCGAAGCGCCGTTCCCTTGTAAATACTGGTAAATCGTGGTAGTATCTCAACAGACAAGAGGATGAGCCTTCTCCCTTTCTCACGATAAAGGTTCTTTGTAAATCTTGCTTTGAGGCGTGAAACGAGTATATTGTTACATCGTTATCAGTTGAGAGAACGGGTTCACATTACACAGATACGAGTGCGATCTGGTATGACGGGCTTGGTTTCTGAAGAAAGAAGCTTCTCTTAGATCGCCAAAGAGGGACACAACCGCCAGGCGGTCGAAAAGGTACATCTCGATCCGCTTCCCAGAACGTCCCTGTCTTACCTTTCAGGCTTGCGCCAATCTTTTCCGGGTCTGGCACGCGAGCCGTAAAGGAAGCGGGATGATGTTCAGCATAGAACTCTGTTGTTGTCGAACAGTACGAAAAAAAGCAGGAGGTAATCAAGCTATGGCGGACGAACAAGAAGGAGCAGGTGTTTCCGAGGCCCAGATCGCAGTGCATTGGCGCGAGGAGGAGTACTATCAACCTTCCCCCGCGTTTGTTGCACAGGCAAATGCCCGTGATCCGAGTATCTATGAGCGATTCAGCGAGGAGCACTTTCCCGAGTGCTTCAAAGAATACGCGGATTTACTCACCTGGGATCAACCCTGGCATACAACCCTGGACACCAGCAACCCGCCGTTCTGGAAGTGGTTCGTTGGTGGTCGGCTCAACGCCTGTTACAACTGCGTTGATCGTCACCTGGCGAAAGATCGTAACAAAGCGGCGTTGATCTGGGTGCCCGAGTTGGAGGACGAAACCACCCTGGCAATTACCTACCAGGAGCTCTACGTCCGAATCAATGAGTTCGCCGCGCTGCTCCGCGATTTCGGAGGCGTCCAGACCGGGGATCGCGTCACCTTCCACCTGCCGATGGTGCCTGAGTTGCCCGTATCTATGCTGGCCTGCGCACGTCTTGGCGTTATCCATTCCGAGGTATTTGGAGGGTTCAGCGGAGCGGCCTGCGGAGGTCGCATTGCCGACTCGGGCAGTCGCATCCTGGTGACTATGGATGGCTACTACCGCAATGGAGAGCTGATCGACCACAAGGCCAAGGCCGACGAGGCGGTGAGAGTGGCCCGTGAACAGGGAGTGGAGGTGGAGAAAGTCCTGGTCTGGCAACGCTATCCTGGTCGGTATTCTTCCAAAACGCCAATGGTTGAGGGTCGGGACTTCTTTGTGAACGATCTGCTGAAGGACTATCGCAGGCGGATTGTCGAGCCGGTTTCCATGCCTGCTGAGGCCCCGCTGTTTCTCATGTACACCAGTGGCACGACTGGAAGACCCAAAGGATGTCAGCACAGCACCGGCGGATATCTGTCGTATGTTGCCGGTACCTCCAAGTATTACCAGGATATCCACCCCGAGGATACCTACTGGTGTTTTGCTGACATTGGCTGGATTACCGGCCACTCCTACATCGTCTATGGTCCCCTGGCGCTTGGCACGACCAGTGTGATGTACGAAGGGGTGCCGACGTATCCCGATCCTGGTCGCCCCTGGAGAATTGCCGAACGGCTCGGCGTGACCATCTTCCATACCGCTCCGACCACCGTTCGCATGCTCCGCAAGGTTGGTCCCGACGAGCCGGCGAAATACCACTACCATTTCAAGCACATGACCACTGTAGGCGAGCCGATCGAGCCGGAAGTCTGGCGCTGGTACTACCATGTTGTCGGCAAGGGGGAGGCAGTCATCGTTGATACCTGGTGGCAGACCGAGACTGGCGGATTCCTGTGCAGCACTCTGCCTGGAGTGAAGGCGATGAAACCGGGGAGTTGTGGTCCGGGGGTGCTGGGCATCTACCCGGTAATCTACGATGAGCAGGGCAACGAGATCGAGGCCGGAAGCGGGAAAGCTGGTAACATTTGCATCCGCAATCCCTGGCCCGGCGTCTTTCAGACGATCTGGGGCCAGCCGGAGCGCTTCGTGCAGACCTACTATGCGAAATACTGCCGCAACAAAGAGAGCAAGGACTGGCACGACTGGCCGTACTTCGCCGGCGATGGCGCAGTGCTGGCCGCCGACGGCTACTTCCGTATTCTTGGCCGGGTCGACGATGTTATCAATGTGGCCGGCCACCGCCTGGGCACCAAAGAGATCGAATCGGCCTGCCTGACCGTCGATGAGGTTGCCGAGGCTGCTGCGGTTCCGCTGCTCGACGAGTTGCGCGGGCGCGTCGTGGAAGTATACGTCGCTCTGAAGCCTGGGATCAAGCCAAGCAAGGAGATTGAGGAGAAAGTGTCCAGAGCCATCGAGACGGAGATCGGCAAGATCGCCAGGCCGAAGAACACCTGGATCGTCCCAGATATGCCCAAGACGCGTTCCGGCAAGATTATGCGCCGGGTCCTGGCCTCAATCAGCAACTTCGCCGACGTGGGTGACGTGACGACGCTGGCCAACCCGGAAATCGTCGAGAGCATCCGCCGGCAGGTTCAGAGCGAGAAATTGACTCGTGGCGAGGTGCCGCGCGAACTCACTCCCGAGGAAATCGAGGAGATCAAGCTGTTCGGGAGCGCCGAGTAACCGGCCCCTCTCCCAACGAAAAGCCACCTCCAGGTCAAACTGGACCCGGAGAAGAGATTGGCGAGTGCGCGCACTCGCCAATCTCTTAAATCCCTCTCTGGTTTCCCGGAGATATCACTTCGACACTCAGCCCATCCTGGTGCTTCGTCTCTTGCCTGGGCATCTCTGACTTTTACATCGCCTTGAAGCTCTTCAAATCCATATTGACCTGGGTTGCTCAGCCTGCTACGGTCCCCAGGGCAAGCAACTCTTCAGTGCCACATTCCTCGGCTCCTCTGCAAAGAGGGTCTCTAGAGGTGACTCATATGTGGGTTTGGCGGTGCTATCAAAGCGGGGAGGCTCAGTTCCGCCCGCTTCCTTGCGGTTGGAGCTCTCTGAACGGCTGGAGCGCTGGGCCAGCGGCGCGCGCTCAACAAATGCGCGGCAAGGGATCGCCAACGAGCATATCCAGGACGCGCATTCCTCCAATATCCGTGCGCAAGAACACCATCCCAGGGGGTTCGGCCTGGACCGTGCCAATGAGCGCCGCCTCGCCCCCGAGCGGATGTGCCCGCATGGCGGCCAGAGCAATCTCTGCTTTTTCTGGAGCCACGATGGCCAGGAGTTTGCCCTCATTGGCGATGGTTAAGGGATCAAGGCCCAGAATTTCACAGGCCCCACGCACACCTGCATGCACAGGAACGGCATGTTCATCCAGTCCAATCGCTACCTCCGCGCTCAGAGCCATTTCATTCAGTGCGGTTGCGATGCCGCCTCGCGTCGGGTCTTTCAAGCAATGCACCCCCTCGCCGGCAGCCTCAAGGAGCGTCGCTACCAGTTCGTGGAGTGGCGCGGTGTCGCTCTGCACATCGGTCTCGATATCCAGAGCTTCGCGAGCCAGCATGATCGCGATCCCATGATCTCCCACCGAGCCGCTGAGCAGCACTTTGTCGCCCGGCTGGATGTGGGCCTGGCCGAGGGACCAGACGGTCCGCAGCAGCCCTACTCCGGCGGTGTTGATGAAGAGTCCATCGGCCTTGCCGCGCTGGACTACTTTGGTATCTCCTGTGACGATAGAGACGCCCGCTGCTGTCGCTGCGCCGGCCATAGACGCAACAATCCGGCGCAAGTCGGCGATAGGAAACCCTTCCTCCAGAATAAAACCTGCTGAGAGATACAGGGGAGTTGCGCCGGCCATCGCCAGGTCGTTCAGCGTGCCATGAACGGCCAGCTTGCCGATGTCACCTCCAGGAAAGAACAGCGGGCTGACCACATAGGTATCGGTGGTGAAAGCGAGGCGTTGCCCGGTGCCGTTAAGACCAAAGATTGCTGCGTCATCCATTGCGTCGAGCAGCGGGTTGGAGAAGGCTGGAGCAAAGACGCCCTCGATCAGGTTGTGCGTGGATTTGCCGCCACTGCCGTGGCTGAGGGTGATCTTCTCGTCGCGCAAATAGAACTTGTGGCGGCGAGCCTGGCGGGTGCGCTCGATTTTCTTCAGGACATCATCAATACGCTCTCCACTGTCTGGTTCAGGCGTACCCATAAAAAACCTCCTGAGAGCAGTGCTATACTCTCTGATTGCTGGCCGTGGGAAGAATATTCAGGCGATTGCGCTCAGCCGCCATAGAGAAGCGCCCGTAGTTAAAGTAGGCGGCGCAGGCTCCCTCTGGAGACACCATGCATGTGCCAATCGGCGTCTCGGGGGTGCAGGCAGTGCCAAAGACCTTGCACTCCCAGGGCTTGATGACTCCTTTGAGCACTTCCCCACACTGGCAGGCTTTGGGGTCGGCCACTCGCAAGCCTGGCACCTTGTAGAGCAGCTCGGCATCCCAATCGGCAAACTCTGAGCGAAGTTTTAATGCACTGTGGGTGATAAAGCCAAGCCCGCGCCACTCGAAAAACGGGCGCAGTTCCATCGTCTGTGCCATCGCCTGCAACGCCCTGGTGTTGCCATCCGGGCGCACCACACGCGCATACTGGTTCTCGACCTGCGCTCTGTTCTCAGCTATCTGCTTCACGATCATATAGACCGACTGGATAATGTCAAGCGGCTCGAAGCCGGCGATTACCACGGGCTTGTGGTGGTCGCGCGCAATAAAGGTATAGGGCCGCATGCCGATCACCATACTCACATGGCCGGGGCCGATAAAGCCATCCAGGCGCAGATCGGGTGAATCAAGGATTGCCTTCATGGCCGGAATAATTGTCACGTGATTACAAAAGATGCTGAAATTTTGGATGCCTTCGGCTTTCGCGCGCAGCAACGTGACGGCGGTTGAAGGTGCAGTCGTCTCAAAGCCAATGGCAAAGAAGACCACCCGGCGGTCAGGATGCTGGCGGGCGAGTTTGAGAGCGTCAAGCGGCGAATAGACAAAACGCACGTCGGCCCCCTCGGCTTTTGCATCCAGCAGACTGCCGTTTGATCCGGGGACGCGCATCATATCGCCAAAAGTTGTAAAGATCACCCCGTCCATGCGCGCAATCGCAATGGCATCATCGATACGCCCCATCGGCAGCACGCAGACGGGGCATCCGGGTCCATGCACCAGATCGATGGTAGGTGGCAATACGTCTTCAACGCCATGTTT
>Ga0070740_10004430_pt1 | contig 13811 bp, 15 predicted proteins | sample Coa_R2_FD_67286 | JGI IMG/M metagenome (GOLD analysis project Ga0070740, IMG submission 67286) | Surface soil microbial communities from Centralia Pennsylvania, which are recovering from an underground coalmine fire - Coalmine... | ecosystem: Environmental > Terrestrial > Soil > Unclassified ... | reverse complement strand
AGGCGGCCAGCAGCATGACGATGCGCTTCACGTAAGCACCTTCACCGGAATCTCTCCGAGCCGCTTGCTCTGGCGCGAGACGATCTGCCCGGCCAGTTGCCCGCAGGATGGACGCGAGCCGCAGAGCAGGGGCCCCGCTTGCGGGGATGCGACCGGCGAGCGGACTAAGGCCTGCGGGTTCACGCCACCCCCTTCACCGGAATCTCTCCGAGCCGCTTGCTCTGGCGCGAGACGATCTGCCCGGCCAGTTGCTCGCAGGATGGACGCGAGCCGCAGAGCAGGGGCCCCGCTTGCGGGGATGCGACCGGCGAGCGGACTAAGGCCTGCGGGGTTCACGACACCCCCTTCACCGGAATCTCTCCGAGCCGCTTGCTCTGGCGCGAGACGATCTGCCCGGCCAGTTGCCCGCAGGCCGCCGAAATGTCGTCTCCGCGCGTGCGGCGCACCGTGGTGAGGATGTCCTTGCCGCGCAGGATCTCCGCGAAGCGCTCGATCGCCTCGGGCGGCGAACGGCGATAGCGCGTGTGCGGAAACGGGTTGAACGGAATCAGATTGACCTTGGCCGGCAGGCCGGCGAGCAGCCGCGCCAGGGCGCGCGCCTGCTCGGGCCGGTCGTTGACGCCGTCGAGCATCACGTACTCGAACAGCACGTGGGCCTTGCGCGGCTTGCTCTCGACATAGCGGCGGCAGGCCGCCATCAGCTCGGCCAGCGGGTACTTGCGGTTGATCGGGACCAGCTCGTCGCGCAGGGCATCGTCCGGCGCATGCAGCGAAACCGCCAGCGCGGTGTCGCAGTCCTCGCGCAGGCGATCGATGTAGGGCACCAGACCCGAGGTCGAGACCGTCACCCGGCGCTTGGACAGGCCGAAGCCGAAATCGTCGAGCAGGATGCGCAGCGCGGCGAGCACGTTGGCGTAGTTGGCCAGCGGCTCGCCCATGCCCATGAACACGACGTTGGAGATCAGTTTCTCGTTCTGGAAGTCCGCGCCCAGGGCACGGGCGGCGAACCACACCTGGGCGACGATCTCGGCGGCCGACAGATTGCGCGCGAAGCCCTGCGCGCCGGTGGCGCAGAAGCTGCAATCCATGGCGCAGCCGGCCTGCGAGGAGATGCACAGCGTCCCCCGCCCTCGCTCCGGAATGTAAACCGTCTCGATGGCGGCCGGACCGCGGGCCGCGCCGCCCACGTTCAGCAACCACTTGCGCGTACCGTCGGCGGAAATCCGCTCCGCCACCATCCGCGGGGGCGCGATCACGAAGCGCTCGGCCAGACGTTCGCGCAAGGATCTGGACAGGTTGCTCATGCGCGCGAAGTCCGCCACGCCGCGGCGGTAGATCCACAGCATCGCCTGGTCGGCGCGGTAGGCCGCCTCGCCCAGGCGCGCGAATTCCTCGCGCAGACGGGCGCGGTCGAAACCGAACAGGTTGAGCGGCTGCGCGCCCGCCGCCGGCGGCGGGGCAGCGAGGTCGGGCGCGGCGGCGGTCATGGAAACGCCATCAGCGGGTACGCGGACACAGTTCGGTGGGGCGGAAAAAATAGGCGATCTCTTTGGCCGCGTTCTCAACGCTGTCGGAACCGTGCACCGCGTTTTCGTCGATGGATTGGGCGAAATCTGCGCGGATGGTGCCGGGCGCGGCTTTCTTGGGGTCGGTGGCGCCCATCAGCTCGCGGTGGCGCGCCACGGCGTCGTCGCCTTCCAGCACCTGGATCATGACCGGCCCGGTGGTCATGAAATCCACCAGCGCCTTGAAGAACGGTCGCTCGCGGTGCACGGCATAGAAGCCCTCCGCCTCGGCGCGGGTCAGGTGCTTCATGCGCGCGGCGACGATGCGCAGGCCGGCGCGCTCGAAGCGCGTATAAATCTCGCCGATCACGTTTTTGGCTACCGCATCGGGTTTGATGATGGACAGGGTGCGTTCGACCGCCATGGGGATTCCGTTCTAAGGTGTGATTATGCGCTTACAAAGCGCTGGATTTTAACGAGCGGGACGGGATTGCGGCAATGCAAGACCGTGCCGCGAGGCCAAAAAACCGCGGATGGACTTTCTTTGGGAAAATCCTCAGACGGCGAAGCTTTCGCCGCAACCGCAGGTCGCCTTGACCTTGGGATTGTGGAACTTGAAGGCCTCGTTCAGACCCTCGCGCTGGTAGTCCACGGTCACGCCGTCGAGCAAGGCCAGGTCTTGGCGTTTGACCACCACGGTCGCGCCGTGCGCTTCGAAGCGCTCCTCGTCCGCCGCGACTTCGTCGGCATAGTCCAGCGTGTAGGCGTAGCCGGAGCAGCCCGACTTCTTCACGCCCAGGCGTAGCCCGATCCCATGCCCGCGCCGGGCGAGCTGGGCCTTGATGCGACGAGCGGCGGCTTCGGTCAGGGAAATGCTCACGGCGATGGATCCTCCGGCAGTCGGTCGAGGACCGCGCGCAGCGCGTCCTCTCCCAGCAGCGCACAATGGGCGCGATGATCCGGGATTTCAAGTTCCTTGCGCAGACGCGCGGCGCTCAGGCCGGCGAGTTCGCGCACGTCCTTGCCGACCGCCCAGCCCGCAAGCCAGGCGCCCACCGCGATGCTGGTGGGACAGCCGTAGGCTCGGAAGCGCGCATCCGCCACGCGGCCGCGTTCGAAGCGCAGTTGCAGGCGCAGCCGCGAGCGCGCGGCATTGCTTTGCGCCTCGCCGGTCACCACGCCCGGCGTGCCGGGCGCGAAACCGCCCGCGCGCGGGGCGCTGCGAAAGAGCGTCCAGACCGGCGCCGGATAAGCAAACGGATTGCTGTCTTCGACGAGCGGCATCAGCCGTCCTTCCCGAAAGGCGAGAGTTCGCGCAGCCAGCGCACCTGTTCGATCACCCGTTGCGCGGCGCATTCGATCTCCTCGACGCTCGTCGCGCGGCCGAAAGAAAAGCGCAGCGAGGCGTTGGCCAGCTCGTCGTCGCGGCCCAAGGCGCGCAGCACGTAGGACGGTTCGGCGGTCGCCGAGGAACAGGCCGAGCCGCTGGACAGCGCCAGCTCCGGCAAGCTCGCGCGCAAGGCCTCGCCTTCCACGCCCTCGAAGCTCACGTTGAGCAGGTGCGGCGCGCAGGCCTGCGGATCGCCGTTGCGGTGGAGGCCCGGCAAGGCGCTTGCAAGGCGTTGCCAGAGCCGCTCCCGCAACTGTGCGAGCCGCACGGCGTCCTCGCCGAGTCTTTGCGCGGCCAGGGCGCAGGCCGCGCCCAGGCCGACGATCTGGTGCGTGGCGAGCGTTCCGGAGCGCATGCCCTGCTCGTGGCCGCCGCCGTGCATCTGCGGGGCGAGCCGCGCGCGCGGCTTGCGCCGCACGTACAGCGCCCCCACCCCTTTGGGCCCATAGATCTTGTGCGCGGACAGCGAGAGCAGGTCCACCGGAACCTCGCGCAGATCGATCGGCAGCTTGCCTGCGGCCTGCACCGCATCGACGTGGAACAGCACGCCGCGCTCGCGCAGGCCGCGCGCGATGGCGGGAATGTCGTAAACCACGCCGATCTCGTTGTTGACCCACATCAGCGAGACCAGCACGGTGTCCGGCGTGAGCGCCTCGAACACTTGCGCGGGGGCGATGCGCCCCAGCGCATCGGGCTTGAGATAAGTCACGCGCACGCCCTGGGTTTCCAGGTAGCGGCAGCTGTCGAGCACGCAGCGGTGCTCGGTGCGCGAGCTGACCAGATGCGCGCGGCGCGAGCCGCGCAGTGCGCCGTGGAACTCCAGCGCGCCCTTGATCGCGAGATTGTTGGACTCGGTCGCGCCGGAGGTGAAGATGATCTCCGTGGCGTCCGCGCCGATCAGCGCGGCGACCTGCGCGCGCGCCCGCTCCACCGCCGCGCGCGCCCGGTAGCCGGGGCCGTGCGCCGAGGCGGGATTGGCCCACAGCAACGGATCGGATTCGCCGCCGCGCAGATAAGGCAGCATCGCCTCGAGCACCTGCGGCGCCAGCGGCGTGGTCGCGGCGTAATCGAGATAGATCGTGCGCGCGGCGCGCGACGTCGCGGGAGCGATCACCGCCGACATCAGGCCGCCGCTCCCAGCGCTTGCAGTTCGGACAGCACGGCGAGGAAGCGCGCGATTTCGTTTTCCGTGCTGGAGGGGCCCAGACTCACGCGGATCGCGCCAAAGGCGAGCTCGCGCGGCCAGCCCATGCCCAGCAGCACGTGGCTGGGCTCGCCCTTGCCGCTGGAACAGGCCGAGCCGCTGGAGACGGCGATGCCTTTGCGATCCAGCGCCATGAGCAGCGCCTCGCCCTCCCAGCCGGCGAGCGCGAACTGCACGGTGTTGGGCAGCCGCGGCGCGGAATCGCCGAAGATCGTCACCGCGCCGAGCCGGCGCAAGCCGGCTTCGAGCATTTCTCGCAGACGGCGGCAGTGGGCGGCGCGCCGTTCGAGTTCGTCGCGCGCGAGTTCGGCGGCCACGCCGAAGCCGACGATGGCGGGCAGGTTCTCGGTGCCGGGTCGCAGGCCGTGCTCCTGCCCGCCGCCGTGGAGCAAGGGCGCGAGTTCGACTGCGGCGCGCTTGACCAGCGCGCCCACACCCTTGGGACCGTAGATCTTGTGCGCGGACAGGCTCATCAAATCGGCGCCCAGCGCGTCGAAATCGACCGGGATCTTGCCCGCCGCCTGCACCGCGTCGCAGTGCAACAGCGCGCCGCGGGCGTGCGCGAGCCGTGCGGCGCGCGGCACATCCTGGATCACGCCGGTTTCATTGTTGGCGCGCATCAGGGCCACGAGCCGCACGGGCCCCCGCGACAACTGCGTTTCGTAGGCGGCCCAGTCCAGCAGGCCATCGCGCCCGACGGCGACGACTTCCACGGCGCGGCCCGCGGCGCGCAGGGCTTCGGCCGTTTCCAGCACGGAAGGGTGTTCGGTGGCGCCGTAGAGCAGGCGCGCGGCGGCCGGCGCGGTGGCGAGCGCGCCCTGCAGCGCGAGGTTGTTGGATTCCGTGGCGCCGGAGGTGAAGAAAACCTCCTGCGGTTGCGCGCCGACGAGCGCTGCCACCTGGGCGCGCGCCGCCTCGATCGCGTCGCGCGCGGCGCGGCCATAGCGGTGCACGCTGGAGGCATTGCCGTAAGGCCCGCCGAGACAGGCTTGCATCGCCTCGAGCACCCGCGGGTCGAGCGGCGTGGTGGCGTTGTGGTCGAAATAAATCGGCATGGCGCAAACTCAGACCGCGTTGCGCGCCCGGGATTCCGCGGGCGGTTCGTGCTGCCCCGCTTCGGTCTTGGTGCCTTCGGCGCAGAACTCCGGCAGTTCGAGCTTCGACAGTTCCAGCTCCGGCATGCGCGAGTCCATCTCGTGCAGCAGCCGGCACACCTGCACCAGACGCTGGTCCAGCACCTGGATGTGTTCCAGCAGGGCGCCGATGGCGTTGGCCACCGGGTCCGGCATGTCGCGCGTCAGGCCGTAGGCGTCGAAGCCCAGGCGCTGGGCGATCTTCACCACTTTCTCCGAAGGCGCGCGCGCTTCCTGCACCACCCGCGCGGGAATGCCCACCACGGTGGCTCCGGGCGGCACGTCCTTGACCACCACCGAGTTGGAACCCACCCGCGCGTTCTCGCCGACGGTGATCGGACCCAGCACTTTGGCCCCGGCGCCGACCACCACGTTGTCGCCCAGGGTGGGATGGCGCTTGCCCTTGTTCCAGGACACGCCGCCCAAGGTGACGCCGTGGTAGAGCGTCACGTCGTCACCGATCTCTGCGGTCTCGCCCACCACCACGCCCATGCCGTGGTCGATGAAAAACCGCCGGCCGATTTTGGCCCCCGGATGGATCTCGATGCCGGTGAGCCAGCGCGCGAGCTGCGAGTTGGCCCGCGCCAGCCATTTCAGGCCGTGAGTCCACAACCAGTGACTCACGCGGTGCGCCCAGATCGCGTGCAAGCCGGGATAGCAGGTGAGCACCTCCCAGGCGTTGCGCGCGGCGGGATCGCGGTCGAATACGGAACGGATGTCTTCGCGGATACGGCGGAACATAAGACCTCCCAGACGAAATGAACGTGGCGCCGGAAACCTTCAGGTCCGGCGACAACAACGTTCGTGCGGGCAGGTCTCGAAAGGCATGCGGGCTTTTGGTCGCGAATCCGAGAGCCATTTTACGCCCTTTTTCCGCGGCGCCGGGTGGATGCTATTTGCGCGCCAGCGCCTCCTCCACGGAGGTGAGGATCCCGCGCAAGATGTTCATCTCGTTGGCGTCCGGCGCGGCGCGGGCATACAGGCGCCGCAGGCGGCGCAGCAGCAATCTCGGGTTGGCCGGGTCCAAAAAGCCGGTGGCCCGCAGCACGCGCTCCAGGTGCGCGTAGAAGCGCTCCATCTCCGTCTGGTCCACCGGCAGGTGTTCGGGCGCGTCCACCGCGCCGCCCGCCGCCAGATGCAGTTCGTAAGCCAGGATTTGCACCGCGGCGGCGAGATTGAGCGAACCGTAGTCCGGCGCGGTCGGAATGGTAATCAGTTCCTGCGCGCGGTCCAGCTCTTCGTTGGTCAGACCGTTGCGTTCGCGGCCGAAAACCAGCGCCACCGGGGCCGCCGCCGGCAAGCCGGCGGCGAACAGCCGCTGCGCCCATTCGCGCGGGGCGAAGGTCTGCGCCTGGATGTGACGCGCCCGGGCGGTCGTGGCCGCCACGCGCGCGCAATCCGCCAAGGCTTCGTCCAGCGTGGCGCAGATCCTGGCGCGCTCGAGCACGTCGGCCGCGCCGACCGCCATGGCCTGCGCCTGCGGATCGGGGAAGCGCCGCGGCGCAACCAGCACCAGCTGCGACAAGCCCATGGTTTTCATCGCGCGCGCGCAGGAGCCGATGTTGCCGGGATGCTGCGGCTCCACCAGCACGATGCGGACGCGTTGCAGCGCGGCGGCGGAGTGCGGAGAACGGTCGGACATGCGTGATATTCTAGGTTCCGTTTCCGCTGCCCAGCCCGGCATGCATCCCCTGCTCAACATCGCCGTCAGCGCCGCGCGCGCGGCCGGCAACTTCATCCTGCGCCACCTGGACCGCGTGGACGCCATCCAGATCGAGCGTAAGAGCGCGCGCAACGACTTTGTCAGCCACGTGGACCGCGGCGCCGAGGCCGAGATCGTACGCCACATCCGCAAGGCTTACCCGGCGCACGCCATCCTGGCCGAGGAAGGCGGCGCGCAGGGCGAACACGAGGTGCTGTGGATCGTCGACCCGCTCGACGGCACCACCAATTTCCTGCACGGTCTGCCGCACTTCGCGGTGTCGATCGCGGTGCAGGTCAAGGGACGGCTGCAGCACGGCGCGATCTATGCGCCCTGCACCAACGACCTGTACGTCGCCAGCCGCGGCGCGGGCAGCCAGCTCAACAACCGCCGCATCCGGGTGACGCAGCTCTCCGATCCGACGGCGGCGCTGATCGGCACCGGCGTGCCGATCCGCGCCGAGCTGCTCGACCGCTACCTGCCGATGCTGCGCGCCGTCGTCGAGCGCACCGCGGGCGTGCGCCGCGCGGGTTCCGCCGCCCTGGACCTCGCCTATGTCGCCGCCGGCCGGCTCGACGGCTTCTGGGAGCTGGGGCTCAAGCCCTGGGACATGGCCGCCGGCGTGCTGCTGGTCCAGGAGGCCGGCGGCATCGTCGCCGAGCTCGACGGCCAAGACGAGCCGCTGGCCACCGGCAACGTGGTGGCCGCGGGACCCAGGCTGCACACGCAGCTCGTGCAGTGGCTGCGCGGCTAAACTCGTTGGACATGGGAGAGTATCGATGCGCATCGTCCTGATTCTGATCGGCGTGGTGCTGCTCGCGCTGGGGGCGGCGGCAGCGCTCGGCAAATTCGAATACCGCCAGGAGCAGGAGGTCTTCAAGCTCGGCGACTTGTCGGCCAAGGTCCAGCAGGAGAAAGTCGTGCCGCCGTGGATCGGTTATCTGGGCATCGGCGCGGGCGTGGCGCTCCTGGGCTTTGCGGCGCTCAGGAAAAACTGAAGCTCGCCTCGCGCGGCTCGCGCCGGCCGCTCCGACCGGCCTTTCCTGGCAGCGGCGTCGGCCCCGACCCTCGGCGCCGCTCAAACCACCGCGCCGTCCTTGCTGCGCCCGGTCAGGGCATGGTCCTCGGGCGGGATCAGGTCTTCGCGCTTGATGTTGAGCAGCACGGTGACGCCGCTGGAGATGTAGATCGAGGAATAGGTCGCCACCACCACGCCGACCATCATCGCCACGGCGAAGCCGTGCACGCTCTTGCCGCCGAAGAAGAACAGGCAGGACAACACCATCAGCACGGTGAAGTGCGTGATGATGGAACGCAGCAGGGTCTGGTTGATCGACAGGTTGATGATCTCCAGCACCGGCCGCTTGCGCAGGTTGATGAGGTTTTCGCGCACGCGGTCGAAGATCACGATGGTCTCGTTGTTGGAATAGCCGAGCATCGCCAGCACGCCGGCGAGCACGGTGAGATCGAACTCCTCGCGCACCAGCGAGAGGAAGCCCAGCGTCATGATCGCGTCGTGGGTCAGCGCGGCGATCGAGCCGGCCGAGAACTTCCACTCGAAACGGAACATCACGTACAGGAAAATCCCGGCGAAGGCGGCGAGCAAGGCGATGGCGCCGTCCTGGGTCAGCTCCTGGCCGACCTGCGGCCCGACGAACTCCACGCGGCGCAGGCTGATGCCCTTCTCCTTGGCACCCAGCGTCTCCAGCACGCGCGCCGAGACCGCGGTGGTCTTCTTCTGCGCATCGCCGCCGACCGCCTCGTCCTTGGGCGCCGGCAGGCGGATCAGCACGTCGGAAGTGCCGCCGAAATACTGCACCACCGCGTCGCCGTAGCCGCCCTGCTTGAGTTCGGCGCGCACCTCGTCCAGCGCCACCGACTGCGGATAGCTGACCTCCACCAGCACGCCGCCGCGGAAGTCGATGCCGAAGTTGAGCCCGCGGAACACGAGCAGCGCCAGGGCGATCACCGACAGCACGCCGGAGAGCATCAGCGCGTGCTTGCGCTGGGCCATGAAATCGATGTTCGGAACTTTGGAAAAGATGCGCATGCGAGATCTCCGTCGGCTCAAACCGGCAAATCTTTGAGCTTGCGCCCGCGGAACACGTAATGCGCCAGCGTGCGGGTGCCGACGATGGCGGTGAACATGGAGCTGGCGATGCCGATCATCAGGGTCACCGCGAAGCCCTGCACCGGCCCCTTGCCGAGGAAGTAGAGCACCAACGCGGCAATCAGCGTGGTCACGTTGGAGTCGGCGATGGTGAGAAAGGCGCGCTCGTAGCCCGCCACCATCGCCGTCTGCGGCGTCAGGCCCAGGCGCAGCTCCTCGCGGATGCGCTCGTTGATCAGCACGTTGGCATCCACCGCCATGCCCAGGGTCAGCACGATGCCGGCGATGCCGGGCATGGTCAGCGTGGCCTGCAGGATGGACAGCGCGCCGACGATCAGGATCACGTTGAGCAGCAGCGCCACGTCGGCGAACAGGCCGAAGACGTTGTAGTAGATCGCCATGAAGACGACGACCAGCACGAAACCGGCCACCGCCGCGTGCCAGCCCCGACGAATGTTGTCGGCGCCCAGGCTGGGGCCGATGGTGCGCTCCTCGACGATCTCGATCGGCGCGGCCAGCGCGCCGGCCTTGAGCAGCTCGGACAGATCGTGCGCCTCCTTCTGCGTCAGGCCGGTGGTCTGGAAGCGCTTGCCGAAAGGCTCGCGCACCGTGGCCACCGAGATCACGTCGGCCACGTCGTGGCGTTCGCGCAGCGCCTCGCCCTTGGCGTTGTAGGTGGTGTCGATGCGCGTTTCCTTGTACAGCACGGCCATCAGATGCCCGACGTTCTGGCTGGTGAAATCGAACATCTTCTTGGCACCGGTGGCGTCCAGCGTCACCGACACCGCCGGCGTGCCGGACTGCGGGTCCACCGTCGGCGCCGCGTCCACCAGTTGCGGGCCGCTGGCGATGACCTCGCGCTTGAGCAGGATCGGCCGATGACCTTCGCGGGTGTAGAACAGCTCGTCGTCCGGCGGCACGATGCCGGTCTGCGCCGCGGACTCAGCGGCGCCGGGGGTTTCGTCCACCGCGCGGTATTCCAGCGTGGCGGTGGCGCCGAGCAGCTCCTTGACGTGGGTCGGGTCCTGCACGCCGGGCAGCTCCACCACGATGCGGTCGGCGCCCTGGCGCTGCACGATCGGCTCGGCCACGCCGAGCTCGTTGACGCGGTTGCGCAGCGTGATGAGGTTCTGCTGCACGGCGTAATCGACGATGCGCCGCGCCTCGGTGTCGGACAACCGCGCTTCCAGCGTGGGCACGGCGGCGTTCGCGGGCACGCTCAGCGCCAGCTCGCGGTATTCGCCCGCGATCGCCTTCTGCGCCTGGTCGCGCAGCGCCGGCGTGGCGAACTCCAGCACCACCGCGTCGCCGCTGGCGCGGCGGCCGCTGTAGTGGATGTCCTGACGGCGCAGGAAAGTCGGCAGATCGTTGAGGTAACGCTGCACCGCCGCCTTGCGCGCGTCGTCGATGTCCACCTGCAGCAGCAGGTGCACGCCGCCGCGCAGATCCAGGCCCAAGGGCATGGGCTTGGCGCCGATGGCGGCCAGCCACGCCGGGGTCTTGGACGCGAGGTTGAGGGCGACGATATAGCCGCTGCCCAGCTCGCGTTTGAGGGCGTCGGCGGCCTTGAGCTGGGTTTCGGGATCGCCGAAACGCACTACCCACTGCTTACCCTCGGCCCGCGAGGAAGCGTAGGCGATGTGGTCGGCGGCGAGCGCCTTGTCCACCTGCGCGGCGAAGTCGGCGGGCAGCGCATCGCCGCTGACGGTGCCGATCTGCACCGCCGGCGCTTCGCCGTAGAGATTGGGCAGGGCGTAGAACGCGGCGACGAGGACCACGACGATCAGGCTCAACGTCTTCCAGACGGGATACTGGTGCATGGCGGCGGACCGTGCGACGGATCAGAGCGTCTTCAGCGTGCCTTTGGGCAGCACGCTGCTGATCGCGCTCTTCTGCGCCTTGACTTCCACGCCCTCGGCGACCTCCAGCGTGACGTAGGATTCGCCGATGGCGGTGATGCGGCCCGCCAGACCTCCGGCGGTCACCACCTCGTCGCCCTTGGCCAGCTTGGCGAGCATCTCGCGCGTCTCGCGCGAGCGCTTCATTTGCGGGCGGATCAGCAGGAAGTAGAACAGCGGGATGAGGATGATGATCGGCAGCAGATTGGCGAGCAGGCTCGGCGCACCCGGCGCGCCCTGCTGCTGCGCATGGGCGGCGGGAATCAGGAAGTCCAGCACTTGAGCAAACCCCGTTTTTATGAGCGGGCGATTATGACATAGCCGCCGCATCGGAGCTTCCCGCCCGGCGCGCGGCCCGGTGCGCTGTGTTAGCCTTTTGCGCCCGGTCAATTTTCAAAACTAACACGACGTCTCCGCTCATGGCCACGTACCAAGCGCCGCTGCGCGAAATCGGTTTCGTCCTCAACGAGGTCCTGGGTGTGGGCCGACTCGCCCGGCTGCCGGGCTGGGAAGAAGCCACGCCCGAGACGCTCTCCGGAATCTTCGAGGAAGCCGCGCGCTTCATCGAGGAACAGCTCGCGCCGCTCAACAAGACATGCGACGAGCAAGGTTGCCGCTGGGAAAACGGCGAGGTGCGCGTGCCGGAAGGGCTCGCCGAGGCGTACCGCAATTACTGGCAAGCGGGCTGGGTGGGCCTGTCGAATCCGGTTGAGTTTGGAGGCCAGGGCTTGCCTTATCTCGCCTCGAAAGTGATCGGCGAAATGGTGTGCTCGGCCAATGTCGCCTTCGAGTTGTACGTGGGCCTCACCCAGGACTGCTTCGAGGCCCTGCTGGCCTGCGCCAACGACGAGATCAAGCGGACCTACCTGCCGAAGCTCGCTACCGGCGAATGGACGGGCACGATGTGCCTCACCGAGCCGCAGGCCGGCTCGGACCTCGCCGCGGTGAAGACCAAGGCCACGCCCAATACGGACGGCACGTTTTCCTTGGAAGGCGCCAAGATCTTCATCACCTCCGGCGAGCACAGCATGGCCGACAACATCGTCCACTTCGTGCTGGCGCGCCTGCCGGATTCGCCGCCCGGCGTGAAGGGCCTGTCCACCTTCGTCGTGCCGAAGTTCCTGGTGAACCGGGACGGCACGCTGGGCGCGCGCAACCGGGTGCATTGCACGTCCATCGAGCACAAGATGGGCATGCACGGCTCCTGCACCTGCTCGCTCGCCTTCGAGGGCGCGCGAGGCTGGATGGTCGGCGCGCCGAACACCGGCATCCAGAACATGTTCGTGATGATGAATCTGGCCCGCATCATGGTCGGCTACCAGGGCCTGGGCCTGTGCGAGCTGGCCACTCAGAACGCCATCCGCTACGCCCTCGAACGCAAGCAGGGCAAGGCCTTCGACGGCGGCGAGACCATCGTCCACCATCCCGACGTGCGGCGCATGCTGCTGTACATGAAGGCGATTACCGAAGGCGCGCGGGTCATGGCCCACGAGACTGCGCTGCACGTGGACCTCGCGCACCGCCATCCCGACGCCGCGGTGCGCGAGCAGGCGCAGGACTGGGTCGAGCTGTGCACGCCGCTGGTCAAGGCGTTCTGCACGGATTCGGCCTTCGAGCTGGGTTCGCTGGCCGTGCAGGTGTATGGCGGTCACGGCTACATCCGCGAACACGGCATCGAGCAGATCGTGCGCGACGCCAAGATCCTCGCGCTCTACGAGGGCACCAATGGCATCCAGGCCATGGATCTCGTACGGCGCAAGCTGATGCTGCACGGCGGGCGGCTGCCGCAGCGCTTCTTCGCCAGGGTGCGCGGGGAATCGACCGGCGACGCGCCGCTGGGTTTCATCGCCAAGCCCTTGCGCCAGGCGCTGGACGAGCTGGAGGCGACCACTCACTGGTTGCAGGAGTCTTACAAGACCTGCCCGAACGACGCCGGCTTCGGCGCGACGGATTTCCTGCGCGCCTTCGCCCTCACTTATCTCGGCTACAACTGGCTGCGCATGGCCAAGGCCGCGGCCAATCACCCCGACGCCGGCCTGCGCGAAACCAAGCTCGCCACCGCGCAGTTCTTCGCCACCCGCCTGCTGCCGCAGGTGGCGACGCTGTGCGCGAACCTGCGTCACTCCAGTGCCGACTACATGAAGCTGGACGCGAGGAATTTCTAAAACGCCGGCCGCGATCTCGAAGTCCCCTACCTGCCCCCGAGCGTGTTCCCGAACAGCACGGCGGTCAAGCGGTTGCAGGGGCGCATCCAAGGGCGCATCAGACCTCATCGATGCTGACACCGTGCGGGACGCCGGCGCATACTAGCGCACGGTTTCCGACGGGGGCACGCCATGCAGTCCATCTACGACTTCCAAGCCAAAACCATCGACGGCGCGCAGCAGAAACTCGATGCCTACAAGGGCAAGGTGCTGCTGATCGTCAACGTCGCCAGCAAGTGCGGGTTCACGCCGCAGTACAAGGGTCTGGAAGCGCTGTATGAAAAATACCAGGACAAGGGCCTGGTCATCCTCGGTTTTCCCTGCGACCAGTTCGGTCACCAGGAACCCGGCGACGAAAAGCAGATCAAGGAGTTCTGCTCGCTGACCTACGACGTCAAATTTCCGATGTTCGCCAAGATCAAGGTCAACGGCGAGGACGCCCATCCCTTGTACAAGTTCCTCAAGAGCCAGGAGAAGGGCTTCCTCGGCACCGAGTTCATCAAGTGGAACTTCACCAAGTTCCTGGTGGACAGAAACGGCAAAGTGATCCGGCGCTACGCGCCCACCGACACTCCGGAGAGCATCGAGAAGGATCTCGCGCCGCTGCTCGGCTGAAACAAGCTGGGCGGCGGGCCGAATCGCGCGGGCAGGCCCTAACACGCTTT